>Ga0307515_10005134_pt1 | contig 26611 bp, 29 predicted proteins | sample 17_EM_MG_FD_194513 | JGI IMG/M metagenome (GOLD analysis project Ga0307515, IMG submission 194513) | Populus trichocarpa ectomycorrhiza microbial communities from riparian zone in the Pacific Northwest, United States - 17_EM | ecosystem: Host-associated > Plants > Roots > Unclassified | place... | reverse complement strand
CTCGTTCTCTTGTATAGCAAGCAATAGTACGACTTTGGAAAAACATCCTGATCTTTGTTTCTCGATACGCACTTCGAGTTCAGTTTCGCAACATCCATATCACCTGCGCCCGACCCCGCCCGTTACATGGAGCATGGTGGGCAGCTTTTGGGGGGTGGTGAATGGCGTGTGGCATGTGGCGTATGGCATGTGGCGTGTGGTGTAAGGCCTGTGGCCTGTGGCCTGTGGCCTGTGGTGTGTGGCGTGTGGCTTGTGTCGGGATCGGTTTGTTGGCCAAAATCAAGGCATCAGTCAATATCCTGGTGTGAACCATATCTTGTGTGTTGCCACCCTGACAAGATCTCATGATGCCTCATGGTCATGGTGTTCACAATGGCAGCCTTCGTTTCTGTAGGAAAGGTAGACAAGCGGTTCTTGCTGAGAGCAGATCTCCCAATCAGATATTCCAGTGCAATCTGGAGCCTACTCCCCTTTGATTTTGGGCATGTGTGCGTACTCAGTCCGGGGTTGAGAGTGATTATGGTGAAGGCCATGGCCATGGCAAAGGTGATGATGATGATGATGATGATAATGATGATGTTGATGATGGTAATCAGTATACCAGAAGTACTCAGACAAGTAGGTTGGCTACATCAACGTCAGCATCAAAGCTTCTACAGACTTAGAGTGTTCTATGAGCCTAAGCTTCCACACACTCAGAGTTTTCCATCAGCCCAAAGCTTCCCTTGGAAAACGCTACTCCATCTGAACTGTGGCTCTCTCAAGTCGGCTCTCAAGCAGGCTCTCAAGCGTGTGCTCAAGCAGACTCTCAGCAATAATGTACAGTATCGGTATAACAGCGAAGTCTCCAGGCGGTGGAGACAGGTATGGGTCCATCTCCGGCCAGCAGCTGTATATACTTCTGTAGGCTCATGTGCAAATCTCTATGAATGAACTATAGATGACTATAGGCTGCGCGTAATGCAGGGATCCACGGGAAGCTTCCTATGAGCTGAGCATGTAAGTATTTCCACACAGCACAGCCTATGCTCGATTTGCACTTTTGCTGATAGGACTGAGCAATGGGGAGTAAATCATGGAGAGACACTGGGGTAGATAGACATCATCTTATCATACAATGAAATATACACTCTATCTTTCCCAGCTCTTGGTCTAACTCATTCTTTCACACATCTTGAAGATCCACCCAATTTGTGTTGATTCTTACAGCTGAGTACAGGTTTCTATCCTTTCACCCTCTTCCTATACTGCACAAGCTACAACCACTCTGACTGACGAGTGCTCTCTGGATGCCATGAGAGGGGCGGTGGAGTGTGGACAATAGGCCCTCTTCCTTCCAGTTCCGCCATTGCACCACAGCTGAAGTGCTCTCCTGCTGAACAGAATTATAACACTTATTATCTGGAAGTATTGGCCACAGTGGAAACGCTAAAACAGTTCCTTTGTTGCCTCAAAGGTGCCAATTACAAGTCCCGAATTTGGTCCAACCACAAGCATTTCAAATACTTCTAGTCATTCAAAGTTCTCCCCAGAAGGCAAGCCAGATGGTCGGAGATGCTTTCAGCTTACTACATTCCATTGAACACCTGGTACCCAAAGAGAACCATGCTGATGGCCTGTCCAAACAGCTTTACTATGTGATCAGCTACCAACAACCTGTGGCACAAATATTGACAACCTTCTCAGTGGAAGCATATGACTATCTCACGCCGGCGACGATTGCGGCGCGGGCCTCCGACTCTTTGCCTGATCGCATCTCCTCACGGCTAGTCACCTGACCAGCTACTGACAGTACAGATGTGTCAAGATTGCACGCCAAATGGAAACTTGTCGCAGGGGCTCAGACTTGCAAACAGAAGATATAAATTCCTACAGTTGACTCTCTACACAGAAATGTGATCAGTCTATTGCATGACAACCTTGAGTCCAGTCAATTTGGAGCTCTTAAAACTACTGAGCTGGTATCTAGGAATCACTACTGGCCAGCAATGGACTAGCATGTAGTTAAATATGTTATCAGCTGTGAAGTATGCTATCGAGATAAACAACCTTCGCATGACTGGGATGGAATCAACACGCACTCAATGATACCATTACCGCCATGTCAAGGCAGCATGATGGACTTCATCACCAACTTGCCAGTGCCAATGGTATCAGGCTATACCTGGATTGTCATTACCGTACACTGACTGGCAAAGTTTGCAATTAATAATTCATACTGGAAGGATATTGACTCTCCAGAATTGGCCCTGCTTTACCTTGGACATATCATGTGCATATATGGTGTCCCAGAAAATATAGTTACTGGTCAGGGCACCCAGTTGTCAAGCTGATTGGGATCCCAGGTAAGTTTGCACTTGAGTACTCACCCTGAGTGTTAGCAACGGTTCCAGACAGTCACTTCAGGTCCAGGTCAGGGACAAACTGAACCGTTGGCAAATTGGCTGTCCGGGTTGTCAATACACCCAAATGGTCAACTCAGGTAAGGTGTGATAGATATCTACCAACCCGTCGGGATTGGGTGGATCGTCAGCAGGTCGCCCAGCGGGTCCATCTATAGAGTCATATAAGGCTCTTGTTTTTGCAGTTTGATAATAGTGTCTTATCAAAATCATGTATTCAACAGCCAATACATTGTTTGTGCATGTTTTGCAGTGTACGATATTGATGATTTTGGAATCCGTGTTGTTCCTTCGATATACTGTATTTTTGCCTATCCGGGCAGTCAACAGTTCTGTTGTATGCTCGAATATGTACACGATGCCTTGATTACCAAATATGCAAGACCAAAAATAATTGATGCTCCATTGATGCTGATTATCAGCATGTGGCAGGGTGCGTGTCGCTGTTGTTTTTGCCCCGAAAGGCTGCCAATATCTCATCACTGGATGTCTGCAACCAATCAGCACTTAGACTAACCAACATGCAAAGCTAAAAATCATTGACACTGCATTGATGCTCATTCTCAGGATGGGGCAGTGACCTTGTTGCTGTCTCTTGTGCCGATATAAGCTGCCAATATGGCGGTTATGCCTTACAGCGACCGAATCACGATTCAATTACCATACTTACAAGACCATAAATCGTTGATGCTCCATTAATGCTCATTCTCACAATGGGGCAGTGACCATCTTGCTGTCTCTTTTGTGTATAAAAGCTGCCAATACATCAGTTATGCCTAACAGAAACCAAATCACCATTCAATTACCATACATACGAGACCAACAATCATTGACTCTCCGTTGATGCTCATTGAAATGTATTGTCCATTCATCATCTGCTGCCATCGATAATTGTTTTCATAATGATTTGACCTCATTGGTTGCCTTTCTGACAGATTGAGACTTGGACCTGTGGTAAAGCTGAGCGCAGTAATATTCTTGCACTGTTCGGTCTCATACTATTCAAATTTATATATCATGCGAAATGATTCATTGCGCCTGCTATACATCCATTTATCAACCGATAGTCACAAGCGACTACTCACCATTCTCCCATACAATATCTCCAAATGAGACTCTCGGTCAAGCCACATAAAGAAGCTGGTTAAACATATTGATGCAGTTTGTCCTACTTGTTCTTGATTCCTTTATTCCTCCTCGTTCCAATTGCACTGACCATCACCAACACCTGTTTAGCCTGGCTCTTTGACATCCGGGTTGGCCAAATCATTCCAAGAACGGTTGGTGGCGCTCTCACATCACGCAGCTCTGGGCATTCCGGATCCTCGATGCCACTGTGTCACTCTATATCAGATTGAACGTCAGCCTCACAATTGTCGTTGCTGTCATTTGGAGTATCCAAGTTGCCATTCCATTTTAGCCAATTTTCGGTGCCTGAAATGATTTCAGGTGCGCTATCCTCATCACTTTCGACTGAATGGTGGTGGTGTCTTCTCATTCAGCTGACATTTAATATTTGAGTTCGTCCTCCAGGGAGGACCTTTGCAGAAATCTCTGGTGGCGAAGGTGAGCTTGCCAACGATTTAAATGCAGCCGCAGCATCATATTCAAACTGTGACCAGGATGCTTTGATGATCTCCTCCAAATCCAAAATGTATCCTACGGCTGCCATATGCTTGTTTTGAGCGCGAGATTCATTCTGTGTTGCAAGTAGGTTTTGGCTGCCCTGCCACATCTCCAAAAAGTCATGGACTTTGGCCAGTGTTTCCAATTTTCTTTCCTCTGCCTCCCTGTTCATTTCCGAGTCAGATTCTGTGTTCGTTGAATGCAATGCTGGGTCATCACCTGCCTGTACCACGTTGATGGCTGGAGCAAACTGCCTTACAATGACTTTTTCATGAAGGGCCTTGCCTCTGCTTTTTGACTGCCTCCAGTTAATAATGTCTTGCCCAAGGGAAAAGCTGGCCTCCACTCTGACACGATGTGGTATGATGGAGAATATGTCTCGTGCAACATTAGAGAGATTGGCATACTTTGAGTGCATTTCCAGTTGTTGTTGCCACCAGTCGATGATATCCAGTGTCCAAAATGTACTACTGATCTCCATTGGGTCGAAGTGGTAATGATTGAGATTTGGATTAACTTGCCCCCAGTTCTTTGGTGATTCAGACAAGGAATTCTAATAGAGCCTGGCGGTGGTCATCAAGCGTGATGCACAATCGCTTCGTCTGGGTGTCGTTTCAGCAACATTGTTCAGCATTAAGTATTCTTCATCATCACTGGAGAAATCATATGGATCAAAGGAAGATTGACTGGATCCTGAAGCCGTTGCAGAGGGGAAGTGATTGTGTCTCAGTATGCTTTCAGGTTCAATGACCGGCACACATCTATGTTTGGCTCAGTATTCATTCTCCACATGCATCAGGAATGCCTCTTGGTATTGGGTAGTATACGAAGTGTCGTCCTCAAGACTAATGTCCATTCCCTTATTGCATATCCTAAACGATTACAACTTGCGGAAACGATGGATGATATGTGCTGAAATACAAACCAGACTGGTCTTTGGGGTAACTTCACCAGAATATTTGAACAGCTTCTGTGGCACTAACTTCACGGTGAAGTACAAGTCTTCGTTCCATGGAGTCGTCTTCTTAGCTAAAGCTCGCATAACACCATCCATATGAATGAACATGTCATTGTAGACCGTCATAACTTGATGCGATGTGACCATATGCCTCTTCGACATCCACAGGGTCCAGCATTGGAATTGCCTCGAAACGTCCATGATGTACAGGACAATGGTCCATTCATCCAGTGTTTTGAAGAGTGGCCCGTATTCACTGTATTTTGGATTCTGGAGCCACTTCAGGGTGAATTCTCCTAGTTGGTAGGCTCGCTCAAGCAACTCCGGTGTCGAATTCCAATGTGTCTTCACATCCATGATAGGTTGTACCGCGATGTGGACCTTCGCATGTTGACAGTAAATGAACTCGTTTTAACACCAGGTGTCAGTGTAATCAATACAACAAGCATTCTCTGCTATATGAAGGTTTGTTTCAGGACTTTCAAAATATCTTGAAATACATACGTTATCAATTATCTTTGCTAAACCTGGTCTTATGGTGGACACCATGATGATTCTAGCATTGCTCTCTTTGTGAAGTCTTTGACTGTTCCCAATGTCTATGCTGTCATTCCCTGCAAATTGGTGGTCACGCTCAGAGACTTTCCAAGACTTGGTGCAGCCTTTTACACTGAGACTACTCATGAATTCACCTGATGCCAGCTGTATGATGTGCGGCATGCATGGTATGTGGTTCCTCAATGCAGGCCACTCTGTTCCGGAGGCCTCAGGAGTTGAGTGCAGCTCACGAGTCATCGAGTAATTTCAGGAAGCGTTATGAGTGGTAATTTATAGCAAACGGCTGTCAGTAAGCTGAACATGGTCAAGAACATCCTCCAAATAAATGGCTAGTCTTGCTCCAGTTTGATGGCCCTTGCCCTATGATTCATAATTAGCTTTCGAAAGAGGAAATGATTAGGCAATATCCCTCATCGAAAGCGAGTTGTACGTCTTGCAATGCCCAATTTTTATCCATATAGTAAGCAATGACCGATGTTAGGGCTGGTTTGTTTGTTGAAGTCCACCTGTCCAATGTTAAACTAAATTAATTTCGCGACGGCAATTGCATGATAATTGCATGAACCGTCAATGAGTATTCCCTCCGGCACATGTTGCTAACGGTGGTGGTGGACGGCAGCACTAGGTCACTTTGTAATGCTTTATAAGACTGTTGTAGCTCAAGTTGTGTTATAGCATTCAATTGAATATGAGCCAATACTAATCCTAACATGAGATAGTGATTCTACGTGACTTGGCAAAATTCGGAAATTTCATATTCCTTCGTTGCCAGTTTGGAGCATTTTATCAGTCAATTCATTTAATATGAATCAATCCGGAATGTCCACTATAAATTTGCATTGTGAACTTACTATTGTAATTTCTCGACTTCTATGACTCCTCAGGCTTACCAAAGCTTTTACATCAACCGTTGAACTAGTCAATTCAGTGACTTCTGATTCTGCTGATTCATTTAAATCTGCAATATGAGGTTTTGCCAGCAAGTGTTTCTCCATTGAGCTGGTCCCATGTTCTGATGGATGGCAGAGACCTTGATGACAAATGATCCATATGATGCCAGGGCTGCCAGTCTCCTCAATTCCGCAGTGCAATTAACATTGCCAGGAGGAGCTTCTCCAGAATGATTCCAAGCAATAGGACGTTTCAAGCCTACCGTCATTGAATCCATCTAAGGATGGATGATGATTTGCTAAGTAAGGTCGCTCAAATCACGAATAAAGACATGCTCATTTTTGGAAGAGATCATATGCTCTAGCAATGAGGTATTTAACGATGTTGAATCCGACATGACAGTAAGAATTTAACAGCTGGGGAATCCGACTCGAGAGACTGCCAAAAGTGACATTATAGTAAAGTAGAATGCGGGTTCTTACATATTGACCCTAGAGCTACAAGCAAATAAAGTCTGATCTGTGAGAGATTGCATGCATATTTGTGAAGTTGTATACAACGACATATTAAAAAGACTAACCGCGTATCTCTCAATTTGGGAAAAATTCAATGCAGTTCATTGCTGCGAAGTTTACTGAGCCCCCAGAAAAATTGTTGACACTCTGTGGGCGCTCAATTGTAGGAAGTGGACGCAATATTGTCACTAGCATTGTTCCCCATACCGGGAGCCGATGGGTTGATTATGGGTTAATGCCGTTCCATAGCCCTTCGATCATCCAAGATGCAATGCCAAAAATCGTTGACGCTTCGTTGGTGCTCATTTTGAGGAAGTGGTAGCAATATCGTCAGTACCATTTTTGCCCATAGAGGCGGCTGATACATTGATTATAGATCAATGCTGATGCATAGCACTTTCAGTGTCCATGATGCAAGACCAAAAATTGTCAACGCTCCGTTTGCCCTGAAAGGCGGCCAACACTTTGATCTTAGCTTTATGTCGTTGCACAGCAGTTTGACTATCCAAGGTGCAAGCACAAAAATCATTGACGCTCCGTTGACTTTCATTTTCACAAGATAGTAGCGACGTCGTTGCTAGCATTATTAGCTTTGAAGGCAGCCAATACTTTGATTATGTGTCAAAGTGATGAAGTCTTTTTTTGATTATCAGACTCACAAGACCAAAAATCTTTGATGAATCGTTGATGCACATTTCCAGGATGGGGTAATGAGCATGTGACTTACGTTTTTTCGTATCAAAAGGACCAATCCAATCACTTTGGAAGGATGTAACTATGCAGCCATTTGATTGCCGAAAATGTAACACCAAAAATCATTGATGCTCCATTGACGCTCACCTTAATAACATACTTACAGTCATTGGATGCTCAACAATTGTATGTAAAAATGCATACAGTCGTTATTGGCAGCCAATATATCGTTTCTATGTATAAACTTTTCCATCCAACAGCTTCCAAGCCTCTCAATTTCTGATCCACCACTAGACACATTATCAGAGTTATAAATGACATAGGCCTATCACGTTGCCACACTTTCGGCCGGTACTTCACCACATGTCAATCAGTACACTTGTTTTTGATAAATTTAACTCGACTTTCTCACCTTTGCTCATCCAGCTCAATCTGCGTGATTTGCATGACCTACCATAAGCAATTTTTGAAATCGCGACCATGTGCACCAGGTCTGTGCAGAGAGTTATGCAGTTGGTTGCATTAACGAATGCAGCATGATGGCCATCATTCATCCTGGTTTCCATGGTGCTTTGATCGTGCCACAATGATTCGGATGACATCACTGATTTGAAAATTGTTAGTGAATTTCGTCTCTAATTTAGTTTTGGTTTTCTGACTTAACTGTAACCGGCAGGATGATATCAAGTTCATTCGTCATCAGGCTATGCAATTTGGAGTCCGCAACATTGGCATGGCCCATCCGACCCTTGCACATGCACAGATGAGTTATCATGTCTCACATTTTGGTTACTGAAATCAAGGAAATGGTGACTTGTAGCAAAATAAGTACACATATTGCTTTTTGAAGAGATACATCGTCAGAAATCTCCATTTCCCTTCTCACTCCTGTGGAAACCCAGGTGCAGTCACCATTTGTTCCTCCGAATCCAGTTTCTATACGGCAATTTGCTTGGGATGCAATATGCAGGAGTAAAAGCTTACGTGTTCAACAGGCTTTGATTTCATCATCATTGACGAATTGGGCGCTTAGTCAGACGGGAGATATGGAATGAGCTTGTGTGTCTGGGGTTTCTGCAAACCTATCCTCATTAGACCACTCCCTGGTCAAGAACTCACTTGCGGCATTTGCAATGTTCCCAGGACGCTATCAAGAGTCTCCATAGGCTCTCCAGATGTCATTGGTGCAGATGAGGTAGCATCGTCTGACATTTGTAGCTAAACAAGAGCCGGAACCATCAATTCGGTCGACCCATACTTCTTATGTCTGTGGCGGAAGTTGTTGGCCATGTCTCCCCAGCCCAGTTGTGTCAATTGGTGAAGCTTCATCTGCGTCAGCTGAAAACGATCCAAGCAATGCTGTACCGGTTTGGAGATTGTGCCCAGCACCCAGCCGGGTTTGCCATCTTCGGTCAGCTTGCCCAGCTGAGGATCTTCTTCATCATTATCCTCGTCTTCCCCTTCCTCCCCATTGTCTGAAATTGCAAGCTCGCGGAGACTATCTCCAATGGCATTCAACATCTCCTCAAATGTTGTTTCAGGCTTTCTGGTTGTCAATCCCGCCTTTTCAGGATTTCTCATATCTTCCTGCTCTTGGTTAATTGCTGTCTCTGTGTCTTCAATTTGCTTTCTTGCCACAGTGGTCTCTCTATCCTCATGATCCTCAATCAATTTCTCCTTCTCTCTTTGCTTGAAAAGTGCGTTTCTCGTCGTTTGCCCACACCAACCTTCTTTTTGGATCGCAAGCTATGCATTGCTGCAAGGGCTCGGACCCTTGCTGCTTCCAAGCCACTCTTGCCTTCAGTTGCTAGATGACATTGCCCGGTGGAGAGCTATGATGATTTGCCGGATTTGCCTACAGGTAGTGGTGGAAGGTTCTATTTCGTAGCATTGACCATCGTATTTTGTGTTGGCTTTGTTGATGGGCAAGATATTGGATGTTGGAAGATATGGAACGCATAGAGGCAAGCTGCGTCTTTTATGTCGAGGTTGGTATGCTTAATCGACTTGATCAATGCAAAATCTGTGTTTTGAATGTCACTACATTGGGAATAGCAATGCAAACCATACTTCATTACATGATGTTAAGTGTCTGTTTCATGTATGATCCCAGGGATTTCTTGAGACAACCATCAGCAGACATCCATTCTGTCAAAGAATGTGCTGTGTATATCTCACAAACATCAGATTTCAGTGGTCATTCACCACGATTTATCCCTGGAAACAAACAAACAAGATCAATCCGACTTGGTGCAAATTGCAGGATGGCTGGATAACCATGCAACCTGCTGTTATACACAGCAGGATTCATCATGTGTACAACGTGCACGTTGGCTGTTATGCATTCCCTTTTGACTTTCAGCTCAGTATATATTCCTCAGGACTTCCCACTTCTTTTTGTTATCATCATCTCATCACTTCCACACCAGCAAATCATGGCTCCACAAACACCTCGGCAAGGTGCGAGTGGATCAGAATCGAGCTGAACGACGGGTGCTTCATCCAATATGCCACCTGCTGGGGCCCAACTACAATGCAGACACCACGTAGTCCCCGGCAACGCTGCGAATGCAGCCTCTGAAAATATCACCCTGGACCCACTGGTTATAATTGTGCATAGAACTGGAAGCAGCAAGATTAGGAAGCAGCACATGATCGGATGTGAGTATAGTTGTATCGAGGTAGACAGCCATCATGTATCAATATAACATACAGCTGGTGTGCAAAGAGTGCTGCATGAGCAATTTATAGCCGCAGATAATGGGAAACCTCGATGGTCGACCAAGGCGTTTGTCCGCACAGTCTACAAATCGAACATCATGTTGTTCTTGACTCTGGGATTTTTGCAAACCAATTTTGTGATAAGCATCCCCGGGAGGGGACGAAACAGGCTTTAACTACCTTAGAGGATGCTACGGATGCATATATGGTAGAGGTAATAGCTAAATCTGTTATGTAGATGGAGCAACAAATTTCTTGTAGGTTTGCAACATGTCTGCAACTATGGCTAGGTAAGGAGGTCGGGTACAGCAAGAACAGTCCAACATGTGCCTTGCGTTGAATATGGCCATAATGGCCAAAGGAGGGTGTTCCTGCGCCGCAATAGAGGAAACGCAATACCTAATCAAGAATCCTTGGGCCCAAGTCCAAGAAGAGAAGAAGCAGGCAGTTCAATTCCCGGAACATACAAATGGGAAGGCTGAGATGGAAAGACACCCAGCAATGCTTCGGGGAATTCAAACAGACAGCTGCCTTTGTTGCCGAAATGGCACAGCACAAAATCCCCGCACACGCTGGCGGCGCAAAGACACGGGTGTGCATCCACCAGGGCGAGTAAGACAGCTGGCATCAGAACCGATGCCACATCCCCCCAGAATGCCACCTGTGCCACCTGGTGACAGTGAGGGAGCTGACGCATCCGAAATCGAAGATGTGCCACCCAGATATGTGTATATACATACTCCTCTTCCCAACATTCAATTTTTCAATCTCAACGCATTTGCAAAGGATCGCAAGCGCGATAAACATTTCAATCCAGATTTGCTGACTGATAAAGGAACATCCACTGATTAGTACACTATCTGCCGCGTGGTAATGCAGCTAACATCGATTTTGCAGATGACAGCAGCCTATTGAGCGAACCTGACTGTGAAGACGAGCATTGATCAAATGGAATGTTATTTTTGGGTGTATTCTTATCTACAATTAGCGGACACTTTAAAGTATATTTTGCAGGATATATTTATATGTATTATTAAAGAACAATGTAGTGATGGAGGAGAAAGTACATGAAGATGGTACAAAGACTGCCAAAACACCATTAATGATATACTATGCCAAATTAAATGTTAATATATTGTGGTGATGCCCATGGCAAAATGAGCATCTATGGAGGGTCAACGATCTTTGGTCTGGCATCATTGGTATCTTGCGTGGCAATTGGTTGCAGCCATTCCTAAATGCTGTATTGGCTGGCTTTACAGACAACAGAGAGAGCCACACGCTCCCTGCACCATTGTGAAAATGAGCATCAACAGAGGGTCAACAAATTTTGGTCTTGTAAGTCAGGTAATTCAAAAGCGATTTGGTCGTTACTATACATAATCACAGTATTTGCCGCCATCATGGGGAAAAGAGATTGCGACACACACCCCGCCCCATCATGAATATGGGCGTCAATGGAGGGTCAACAATTCTTGGCCTTTCATCATGGGTAATCAAGCATGATGCGTTGGTCATTGTCTATAGACAATGTTTTGACCGTTGTTGTAGGCCAAATCGCTCATGAACTCTCACTTGCGGCATTGTAAATGACATAAGCTGTTACTGTCCGGGAGGCTGTCGTGGGAATGTCGCTTCCTTATCTGCCTAGAGAGGCTGCCAATTCCTCCTTAATAGAGGTCTGCAATCAAGCGCCACTTAGATTACCCTAGATCCAAGACCTTGAATCGTTGACGCTCAGTTGACGCTCATTTTCCAGATGGGGCATGGAGCATGTTGCTTCCTCTTCTGCCTTCAAAGGAGGCCAATACCTCAGTTATGACTATCTGCACCCAATCACCACTCATATTACCCAAGATGCAACACCGGAAATCGTAGACACTCCGTTGACGCTCATTTCCAGGATGGGGGAGGGAGCGTGTCTCTCCATTTTTTGATGATAAAGGCAGCCAGTACATCCCAAAAGAACAATGATGTACCATTGTTAATATTTTATGATTAACAGTTGGATAACTGAATGCGACCATAAATGGAACAACCCGAAATGCAGAACCGGAGATTGGACCTGATGGGTCGGCCCAAATCTGGTGACACCCACCAGTTGATGGGCACTGGTCCATGTTTAGACCACTGTGATGCACAGGGTCATGGTTTTGGATAGGTCTGGAATCGAACTGAACTGTTTTTCCGGTCCGAACCTAGACGGCTGGCAGGTTACCCGGACCAAATACTAACAATACTGCCCATTGGCTCGCGACAGCCTTCCATCCACACACTGAGCGGTTGCCATACTATCAACACCAGACAATGAATCAGTAACTCCGGGCTCACCGCAACTATGAGCAAGTCAATTACGCTGAACTGTTGCCGCTAGAAAAATTCATTTACACAAATGAGGGACTCATGTCAATGAGGTTAACTCCACACTGGGCAAATTACCACTACCATCAGGTGAGGGGGTTTGAAGCCCCAAAGCAATGATCTAGCCTGATATTGGAGATCAAATCGGATACCTTTGCAACCGGCTTGGAAGGGACTCACCAAACTCTCTGTAAGGTGTAGTACGTGAATCAATGCTGTCCAACAAAATATACAGGTGGCAAAGAAGTTGATTTCGAGGTCGAAGACACGGTCTGGCTTTCAAAACAGCACTTCCAGAAGATAATACCATTGAAGAAGTTGGAATACAAATGCACAGAACCATGCATGTTACGTTAGGATATCAACATGAATCATTACAAAACAGATCTTCTACATGTAATCCGGAAACACAACATCTTCCACATCTCTATGCTCAACCGCTATACACCTCCCAGCATGGGCCATCAGCAGTCTGATTGACAGCAAACAATAGTCGACAAATATGATAACTGAAAAATCACCCACATTGTGGATGCTAAGAAATCGTAAGGGAAGCTCCATTATCTCATACATGGTTCGGGTCCCAGTTATATATCTGCTCGGTTTGAACCTGTATGGAATTTCAGGAATACCCAGGATTTTGTTCGATAAGTTTCACCCAGAGTACCTACGGAAGTCTGGATGGTGGTGGATTGTAAGGAGTTCGATTCGATGTTCTGTGGGGTTTTCGTACAAAATTCTTACTTTGTGAAAGATTCCGAGCTGGTACAAATAGTATCAGTACAGATGTTTACCTCTATCCAGGTGAGGTGAAGCTTCCCCTTGCACTGAATTCTGCCAAAAGGCTGCTTATAAAGGACAGATGGATTGTGGGACCTATATGGTCATACAGAGAGGTACACATGTAGATTTTGTCTATTCTTGTGGTTTTCACTTACTAATACACGTATATGGCAGCCTAGGGGGTCTGCTCCAAAATGGAGGAATGATCTTATAGCAGAATTGATTAGGGTCTCGCCAATGGCATGAGATTGTCAAGGGTAGGGTAACAGCAATCTTATATAGACAACGTGTGATCCCTCTGAGATTTCCAGTAGTAATCATTCCAACCAACTACTCTTCTATATTACCATGGTTCTGTGCACAACCTTATGTTCTCATTTATACTCGTACATCACTATATACTGATACATTCCGTTACACTTAACAATCTTTGTAATAATCAACTGTTTCTGGAATTGTTTTACTATTATCAAGGATTGATATATTGGAATTTACAAAAGGCACAACTAGGGACAGAGCTTATAACAAACAACCTTTTGCCTAGGAAAATTCACAACAGTAGTATTTGAGGTGGTTGTGAATACTTTGAAATCTGCTTAAGTTCTTCAGGATGTTGATTACACTGGAATAATTACTACATCAACAAAATGTAAATCTGTCCGGAAGCCGCTGACATTCCTCCCAGACACTCCTCTCAATCTCACCAGTACTCCTATGCACTTCCAGATGCTTCCAGGCCCCACTAGAGCTAAGCAAAGCACTCTCAGACTGTGCAAGAGTATTCTAAAGGGCTCCTGAAAGCACCTGCAGTTATGGAGATGTGTTCAGACTGCGATGGGATATAACTCCCAGAAGAGTCAAATGTTGGAGCAGCTAAGACCTCTGTGCAGGTCTGTGGGAGACTTCGAGAGCAGCTGAGACCTCTGCACAGCTCTGCAGAAGACTTGGTGCCATATTCTCACAGCAGTGGTTGTTAGAGTTCCACAAAAACAAGGCATTTCGTCTATCATATTCATCTTTGTGACAGGCACAAGATTCGCTACATCATACTATGGCATGTATTATCTATCTATGTCTCTCTGTATATATACATACAGTCAATCTGGCTGCAGACGGTACTCAAGTGTAATCAGAGAAGCACCTGGAGACTGCAAGTAAGGGAACTTAGAGATGCACTTGGAGACCATTGTGCAGAAAAAGTTGTTTTCCACCACCATCAATGGCATTAATTTTGGCAAGGGGGAAGCCAGTGGGGGCCATATGCAAATACAGGGATACCAGAGACAGACTGGGACTGGGGGAGATCCTGTGATAACAGACATGGACTGAGTAACAGGGAGCACATATTTAGGAGACCCTGGGGTAGATAGACATCATCTCATTATACCAGAAGCACGCTCAATTTTTCGCAGCTTTGGGCCCCAGGCACTTTTGCAGACCATTTATAGATCCACGCAATTTGTGTGGTTCCTCATGCACTCTTGCCTAGCCTTCATAGATGCACACTCTTTGGGTGGTTCCTCAAAGCTGTGCAGACATTCGTATCCTGTCACCCACTTTATATGTTCCTCGAGCCAGAACTACATTTTCTCACGAATTCCCTTTCAATGCCTTGAGAGGTGCGGCGGTGTTTTCCTGGCGGAGTTTTCCTGACGGACTCTCTGCCTTCCAGCTACACTGTTTCACCGCTCCATGATTGTGTCAACATAGAGACATACTTGCAAGACATAATTAAGCAAGTTTGGAGATGAACTTGGAGGCCATGATTGAGTGAACTCAGAGATGCACTTGGACGCAGTGATCAACACAGTTGCAGATGGACTTGGATGCCAGATCGAGTGAACTCAGAGATGCACTTTGAGGCCATATTCAAAGAGTTTTGGGGATGAATTTGGACGGCCATGATTGTGCGAACATGGACGTTGCGATCGAGCCAGTTTGGGGGTGCGCTGGGAGGGCCCGATTGTGGAATCTTGGAGGCCATGATTGAGCAACTTTGCAGATGAACTAGAAGGCCACGATCGATCAAGATTGGAGGAGTACTTGGAGTATATCAATCGGCAGATAGTAGATCAGGAGGGAGGCATGACTGGAGCTGAGACTCTATTCATTGGTTAACTTGTAATTGTGGGGATGCAGAGAGTTGAGTACAACAAGGTCCGCTGATAGATGAGAGCTGAGAGACTGCGTGGGAGGGGGAGACAGTCAATCTTCGGAAAATACAGACCTCGGTGTATGCAGTACTCGGTGTTATTTCATAATCATGGCATGAAGTGATGGAGAGGGATGACTTAACGTCTTCTGCTTTGGTGATGGTATAGTGGAGGACGAGAAAGAGAGAGATGGGATGGGATGGCGAAGTCATCGTGACAAACTAGGACTTAAGACAATTTCCTGTGTGGGTCAATTTTCCACTTCTGATACAGCTGCTTTGACTCCCAATCCCGCAGATAAGAACACCGATATGAGATCTTTTAAACCCAACCAGGCATGTGGATGTGGTACACCTGATTTCTCATAACCTGTAAGGGCACATATGCCTGCCTCCAGCTTCATAGAGATCAGGGTGGTAATATAAGAAATACAGTTGCACATGTGGCCTCAAGCGATCTTAGGTGTAGAAGTGTAGTAAGAGTATCGATGAGGATCTTACGCCACACGAGCAGTCGAGATATGGTTGCACTCACCCGGCCGCATGACTTGCTCGCCATGGCAACCCTAACCTCTAGTACACGACCTCGCCATTACATTATCCCCCTCTTTATGCGCAGGCCTCCAGGTCAACATATCCTGATCCAGAGGAAACAAAAGATGAAACAAATCGCGTGAGAATTCTGCGGATCCGGCGCACAGCGAATCTCCATCTTCATTTGCCTGTGATCTGGAGGTGGTGAAGTCCATGTCAAGGCCATTTGTACCGGACCGGACTAATAAGAAAGCAAAGAAATCATGCACAAAGAAGACAAAGAAATCGCGCAATTGATGACTATTCCTCCATTCCCGAGTCCCGAAACTCAATTCCTGCCATTCATTTCCTCCGCGGCTTCTCCGGATGCGTTCTGTGAAACGCTTCGAGCATGTTATGAGCATTCTGGAGGGTTTCTGCCGGTTCGCTACTCATACATATGTGGCAGTATCCCCACCAATGAACAAGGTAATGAAGCTTCCGATATCGCCGTTTACAGTCAAGGACATGATCCACTTCCCATTCCTTGGAGTCATCTACAATGGTCGGCTGCGGCTGTGAAGGTGGTTGAGTTTCGACCGGTGGTGCATTTCGATCTAGTGGCGACACGTGGAAGACATTGTGATTCCGCATTGTATTTGACAAGTCAACTTTGTAAGAATTCTTGTTGATGACATTACTTACCGTATACGGTCCAGTGCACTGGTAGTCGAGCTTCTTCAATGGCCTGGCGGTCCGGAAGTGTTTGGTAGAGAGCCACACTTGATCTCCAAATATACAAGTGATCTCTTTACCGCCGGGGTATTTTGTGTGTCATTGTTGAGCCTCGAGCAAGTTTTCTCATGGGATTTGATGAGTCTCTTCCAGTGCTTCAAGCGCAGCATCTGCTTTGATCTCTGACTTCAGGGCGGCTGGGGTGTTGGGAGCCTTGAACTGCATTTGGCGATTGCGATGATGAACAGCCCAGAATAAGGTAATCCTCGTTGAAGCATGCATCGAGTTGCTGTAGGCAAATTGCACCAGTGGTAGGAGCTCAACCCAGTTATCTTGCTGGTAGTGGCACAAGGCGCGGAGATACTGTCCTATGGTCGGACTTGGGCGTTCAGTTTGGCCATCGGTCAGTTGGTTGAAGGCGGTCGATAGTCAGTGGTCACTGCTCAAATAGTAGTATACTCCGTTCCAATATCAGCTGGTGTACTGGGGTCCGCGATCAGTGATGATATGGTCGGGGATGCCGTGTTTGCAAATCACGTCCTCGAAAAACAAACAGGCCAGCTCCGGTCGATCTATATCATTTCAGCAAGGTTGGTAGATCGCCATCATTTTCAGTCGATCAGCAATTACTGAGATGCCGGTAGGTCCCGATTCTGTAGATTCCGGGAGGTCCGTGACAAAATCCATGGTGATTCTTTGCCACGGTGCACAAGGCGGCAGCAATGGCATGTTGACTGCGTGGCAAGCATAGCAGGGTTCCTTAATTCAGTGCCATACTTCACATCCAGCAATTGACTTTCGAATCGTAGCATCCAGTGCGGGCCAATAGATGTCTCTAGATCTGAGTTCAGCAGTTGTAAGAGCTCCAAAGTGACCGGGTGCAGGGATATCCAGAGGAAGACATATCAGTTTGGTGCGGAGAGAAGAGTCCGCTGGAACGAATATCCTCTCTTCGTAGGTCAGAGCTCGCGAGATGACTTGGCACTGTTATCCAAGTCCTCATCATTGTCAGCAGGTCCACCTGGCTCACGGGTTTTCGACAGGTCAGAGTCTCCGACCATTGGTGTACCAACGATCCTGCGTTTCATGTCTGTGGCAAATGACTCTGAGGCCTGGGCTGCCTTGGTTGCCGGTCAGAGGTTATCTTACGGTTCAACGGTATTAGCCGACACAGTTGCCAAGTGTCGTACGGTGGGCCCTTTGTAGCATTCTTCATAATCAGGTCATCTGGACGGTCCGTCGGCACAGTTCTTCAGTCCATCTAGATGTTCATTTGCAATATCGTATGACGAGAGGATCTCCGCCCAGCAAGCCTGCCTCCGGGAGAGTGCTTTTGATGTCTGGAAGTATTCAAGGTTTATGTGATCACACTGGATTGAGATCTTGTAATTTGCTTCCTCGAGGTAGTATCGCCATTGTCTCATAGTCTCCACGATTGCTAGAAGTTCCCAAATGTACCTGTGGTAGTTCTGTCTGGCAGGGGTGCATTTTCAATAGTGGATGTTGACTGGCCTGAGGATCCCGAAACTATCATACTGATTGAGAATGCCGGCCATTGTGAAGCCGCTTGCATCTGTCTGGAGGATGGTGGGCTTAGCTGGGTCAAAATGCTGGAGTATCAGTGCTCCGGTGAAGACCTTCTGGAGCGTCTGAATGGCAAGTCCAACTTCTCGAGTCCATTCCCATTGTGTTGTAGGCTTTCGATGAGCTTTGAGTGCACTTTTGGGTCTTGTTTCAGGTGTTAATTCGGTTTGTTTCAGCAGCTCAGTCAGTGGTAATGTGAGCTTTGCGAACTTCCAAGTGAAGCGTCAGTTGCAGTTTGTAAATCCGAGTTGCACCTGCTCATCCGAAATCGATTTCCATGTAGGCCAGTCCTCAATGGGCGACATGCCATCTGATATCATGCCAATCCCATCAGAATTGATGATAAATCCGAGGAAGCCCACTTCCAAAACACTGAATTGTCACTGCTCAGCATTGCAATAGAGACCGAATTCCGATAGCCTTTGCAGCACTATCCATAGGTGATCTCGGTGCACCATCTCATTGGTCAAGTAGATGAGTATGTCGTCAAGGTAATACACAGCAAAGTCGTCGATATTGGGGGGTAGGCAGTCATCGATGTAAGACTGAAAGGTCGCTGGTGCATTTTTCAAGGCGAAGGGCATAACTCGGTATTGGAATTGGCTGTACCAGGTCCGAAATGCAGTTATGTACTCCTCGCCATCTTTGATTTGGATGAGGTGATAGGGATTCTGGAGGTTCAGTTTAGTGACGATCCGAGCTCTACACAGCCTGTAGAGCATCTCCAAGTGGAGTGTTTGAGGGTACCGATTTTTAATTGTCCCCAAGTTCGGAGCACGGTAATCCACACATAGCCATCATCCTCCATCCTTCATTTCGGCGGATAGGATCGGTGCTGCCGCTAAGAATAATCACCGCTGAGTGAAGCCATTGGCTAGATTCGTCTCGATATGTGCTTTGAGTGTTTTAAATTCAACTTCCGAGAGGTTGTAAATTTGGCAATATGGTAGTTTGAAGCCCGATACAAGGTCAATCCCATGGTGGTTGCAATGGTGCGGGGCGAACGTTTCCGCCATAATTTTGCTAAAAACATCCTCAAATTCTGGGTACTTGGCGGGGATGAAGCTCTCATCGTCTGTAATTGTTCTCTCCGCATCTATTCATGCTCCATCTGTCAATGTTAGCCCAAGCCATATTCTCCAGGATGGAAGCAGAGAAAGAGTAATCAAGGAGGTGTGGTACCGCCAGCCCGTCAAATGGAAAATGACAGTGGTCCACAGCTCTTGCTTCGTGACTCAGTGAGCCGGTAGCAGTCATTCAAACGTCCCCTCGGAGAGGCTCTTCTGCCGCAACTACTGCCCCCGCTCTCTGCTCTCCGCATCCAGCAACTTGGTTTCTCACCTGCCAACGTGGTGGTCCCTGCAGTCGCTCACAGCAGACCGGTGCATTCCCCAATGTGTTGGACAAATGCCTCAGCAACATTGTTGCTAGCTAGGCGATTGCCGAATGTGGTAGCTCCAAGAAGCGGAATGTGTGGAACTGGCGTGTCCTTACTGAGTTCCGGTAACTTCTCGTGTGCTTCCGGAGGAGGCTTGTTCCCACCACCCAGTATATCCGCTCGCTGAGGACCGTTAGGTGACAGTAAGTCTGTCAATCGGCGGAGGTTGGAATTAAGTGTCGGGGTCCAGGCCCTGAGCCACGGTAGTCCGTGTACTACATCATACGCTCGCATCGGTATGACAAGCACTTCCGGTTCTGTTACTGGGGCGAGATGCTCCATATCCTGGACTGATATGGATGTCTTTTGGCTATCATTCGCATGTTGCATAATCGGTCCGCCCAAGCTGAATGCAGCAATATGTGCCGAATCATGTGATATCCCGAGTTTCACAAGTAATCTTGAAGCCATACAACCACATGTTCCTCCACAGTTGATAAGAGCCCATACGCGTTTTATCTGACTGTATTGATCTCGTATCTGAATCTTGTGGATTATGTGAACAAAATCAGATGTTTCTGTACCACATAGATATTGACTTAACATTTGTGCTCTCGGGCTCTCCAGGATAACCCTGGATTTTAGTGCAATCCAATGAGGTCGTATCAGGTCCAAAGTGGCCCTCAACGCCTGCGACTGCACCTTTTCCAACCCAAGCTCGCGCTCATCCAACCTCCCCAGCCGAGCTGCGTACCGGGAGCGGTACGCTACGATATTGCTTGCTGGGTGTCAAAAGATCGCTGCTTTTTGATGTGTTGGTTCCCACCGTGGTTGCCATCTCCAGGAGTGAGTTTGTCAGGGTAAGCCATACAGGAGTATTTCGGCCACTTAAATGATATGTGATCACCGGCACAATGTGAGCATTTCCCACTAGCCTTTCGCTTCTCATAGACCTCGAATGATTCCCACAATGTTGGAGGTAAGTCGGATCATTTTCCGCCACTGCTTGGCTTCGGCTTATCAACCTTCAGTGTTTGCTTCAGTGCATCATTCGATTCTGAAATGGATGGTGGGTATCCACATTTTCTGCCACCTTTGTCGGATGTTTCTCTGTGTTGGCTTTGTTGTTGTCATTTGTTGTATTTCTGAGGTTTGGCTTCTACGTCAGCTGCTCGAGGGAAAAGCTCGTCGATGCTGTTTAACATCCCATCCTCGTTGGTACAGGGCTTGACTTTTGGGTGTAGTTTGTGTTTGAGGCCCACACAGATCATATGGTAGCACGACAGCGTCTGCTGCTGTTCAACCGCACCAGCTTCTCTCCAATTATGTCGTACTTGGTTAGCATATGCTTGTACACTCTCATCGGAGTCGTGGCAATCTTCGCGAAACTCAAGGTAGAGTCTAGTGCCCGCATTGAGTTTATGGTCCTTCTCACTGTACATTTTCGGGATGTTGATAACGAAACAGTAGAAATCATGAAGGCATGGGGAATCGTTGGTATTGATGTCCTGGCCCCAAGTGATTGGGTCAATCATACTCATTGTATGTAGGGTATGATCACGGTGGTTGCTCCAGCTTCTGAGGTGATCAAGCGCATACTGGACTTTCTCGGTATCGCCATCAGAGAAGAGGTGGCTGTGAGTGCTGAAGTTTGAGCGAAGAGAGCCGAGATAGGAGTCTAATTCGCTTGCCCCTCAACTGTATCGCCTTGGTGTAGTCATGTCAAATTTGTCGGTTGTCCTTGTGGATTCTCATGGGGACAGTTGTTCAGTATTTGGTTGGAAGAGGGATTCGATCATTCTCTCCTGTCGTTTCACCGTAGCATGCTGCTGGTCCACTAGATCTGCCAAACTGATATTCCGTCATAAGGGGCCAAGTGGATCAACATCGTCGTTCTCGTCACTCCCTTCATTGTCAGTTGAGCGATCATCTGTCTCGTTGTTGATTGGGAATTCTTGATCAGAATTATTGCCGATTGCAGCCTCTTGGAGCAAGCCGCTCAATCGGGGTAATTCGACTACCAAGACTCGCAGTGTGATGACCAATTGATGCCCATTTGCTCTCTGGGCTTCCACGCTCATTAGCAGTGCGAAGTGGGAATCTGTTCGTGTTCTTAGGAGGAATTGTAGGGGTGGAATTGCTTCGGTCTTTCTGTGAGGTGCCACGTCGGAAGAAGGGGTGAAATCGCAATTCTCGAACTCCTGTGAGCGAACCGTATCTAATTACTGAATAACCAATAATAGTGTAAGGGCACTTACGCCTGCCTCCGACTTTGTAGGGATCAGGGTGGAACTAGAACAGATACGGTTGCACATGTGGCCTCGAGTGATCTTAGGTATAGAAGTGTAGTAAGATTATCGGACAGGATCTATGTCCTCAGGAGCAGTCGAGATAAGGTTTCACTTGCCCGGCCGCATGGCGTGCTCGCTGTTGCAACCCTAACCTTCAGTACACGACTTCGCCATTACATAACCTCTGGTAGCCTCCATATCGTTCCCATCTTGATCCCCCATCTCTCTTTCTCGTCCATAACTCTTTCATCTTTGCAGAACACAATGTTAAGTCATCCATCTTTATCTCTCCATGACATGATCATTAGTTAACACCGAGTACAGCATACACTGAGTGCAGCATCCACCCAAGAGTGTCTATCTTTGCTGGAATATCTCGATTCTCAGTTGACACCTGAATGTAACTGCGGGTTCCAGCCTGCCTCCCTATAGATCGACCATCTCCACCAAGCTCTCCATGACAGCTCAACATGTGAAGTCATCAGATTCCAATAGTTGTAAGTAAACTAACCAATGAATAGAGTCTCAGCGCCCGGCGCATCTCCCAATCAACTGCCTCTAAGATCGACCACCTCCAAGTACTCCTCTCATTTCACTTAATTTGGACCTCCAACTATATCTCCACTCTTGCTCGATTACGGCCTCCATGATCACATCATCATGGCCTCCATGTTCATCTCTGAGTTCCTTAGAGCTGAACCTCCAAGTGTGTCTCCAAACTCGCTTGATTACGGTCTCAAGGTGCATCTCCAAACTCACTTGATCGCAATCTTGAAGTTCGCACAATTATGGCCTCAAAGCTCATCTCGGAACTCACTCGATCACAACCTCCGAGTGCATCTCCAATCTCACTCAATCATGGCCTCTTCAAATGCATCTTTAGGTTCCACTTGATCACCATCTTCAGGCATACCTCGGATATATCTCAAGCATGGCTGGCTGCCAGTTCAGGTCCATACCATGTGTAGATGGATGGCTATATAGATACATAGATACTTAGATACATAGATGAGAGTACAAACTGCATACATAGGTTTTAAAAATTGTTGAATGATAAGTAGTAGCTACAATTTCCAGGGGCACCAGCAGCATTCCCAAAGATGATGTTTTCCCAGACTGCTCTACAGTGATTTGAGGTGCTCCCAGTCTTGTCGCCTGCATATCCAGATCCTCCCAGGCTTGTTGCTGGCACTTGCAGATGCTGTCCTGGTTGTCACCGGTCCTCCTATATCCTTGCAGATGTTTTCCAAGCACTCCCAGGTGCATCTGAATGCCACTGCATTGGTCCAGTAAACTCTGGGATTTGACTAGCCTGGGATTCTGGTCTGACAAGTTCGAAACACTCCCAGCTGCTCCCCATCAGAAGAATTCATTCTACTGATTTATTGAAAGACATAATTTGGATAATATTTGGCCAGATATACTATCAGAGTATGACAACAAAGATATTCCATTTCAAATGGTATATAATTCAAACAATTCTCTTCTTAGAAATATTGTATTTGTGATTAAAACATAATACTTCAAGCTATTGTTCAGCCTACAGAACTATGCTGAGTTGGGAGAGATAATGTATTCAATGGTTTTCGAATCCGTACCATTCATAAGAACTCGGAATTTTTTTTTACCCAGGCACCTTTTAATCCATTGTGAGCTCGCTTATTACAAACTGTTTATATCTCATATTATATATATCTATTTCTAAACTTTCAATTGACACTGATCAGGCAGATTCATTGCCAGAAATGAGTATTCAAACACATTTGAGAGTAAGAAAGCCTGTAAGAAATTACTGTAAATGAATATACTGCAATGGAATGAAGAGTACAATATGGAGAAATGTTATTTATTCCAGAGCATGGCAATTAACAACTACAAATTCTCCAAGTATTTCAGAATATAGCCCTTGCCAGCTATCAAGGATACAGGAAATTATTTCAGAATCTGCAAAGTCAGTGTTGTTAGAAGACATTATAAAAGGATGTAAATCTATATATTCAAATCTGCTAATTTTTGCGATTACTCAAAACGATAAGAACATGTGATGTTTATATTATTGTGGCCACTCCTGCTATCTACCAAACCATAGTGAGGTCTGTCGGTATATTTCTAATATGCATTAGTAGGGTGTGACTGGTTTGATGCAATCTGGATTGTAGTAAATCAATTTTCAAAGATGCAATATATTAAGTTCCGCAATACGACCATGGACACTTAAGAATTAGCCAATCTATTTGTTTGGGAAGTGGTGTGGTTCAATGGATTACCATCAACAGTTATTTTAGATTGAGGGTCTGGATTTGCATCGGGCTTCTGAAGGCAGTTGTGCAAACAACTTAGAATTGTATCAAAGTTATCAACTCTATTTTGTTTCCAACAATTGGATAGATACAACTGATAACTACTTCCATGAAACAGTGTTATCTTGCTTTGATGAATTATGAACAGGAAGATGGGGTTACAAGATTACACCTGCTGAAGTTTACAGCAAATAACTAGGTATCAGGATAAATCAAGTGTACATTCCTTTTACATTTGAAGATTTAGATTCTTGAATAATATTCTAGATCCAGGATTTACTAATTTAAGATTGTCCAAAATTTGAAACCAATCAGATACAATAAAGATCAGAATAAATTTATCAATACTGATAAGGTAAACAATATTGAAGTTAAACAATTCACAAACAGAATGCAAATCACTTTAGATAACCCAGTCTGAGTATATGATTAAAGGATCGTTAATAGCTCAATGCAAGATATGTAAGAACAACTTGATTATTCTGAGAGTTGGACTGAAAGTACCTAGAACTTGATATAGAAAGCTGACAAATCACTGTATATGGGTATAAACTCAATAAGCTAGCTCCTGTAGAGAATTATTAGGTACAATACATTTACCTATTAGATTTAGTATGTAATAACCCACTGTAAGGCCAATGTTTTCTTCCACCACCCCTATCTGTGAAGGTCAATAGAGAACAGGTGTACCCCATAGATAGTATTAAAACGTTCTCGGTAAATCAACAACAGTTATGGTACTTTGTATGGAGATGAGAATACGTACTTCTCATATGGAAATATTCATAGCAGATTACGAGATCTACAGCAATAGTCTCTTTCCCTCAGTCGTATCCAGATGGGCCAGGTCATTTAAATTGAGCTCTTCAAGAATTTCAAATCTGAAGGGTGGATACTTTTACTGTACTATATTATAAGTCTTTGGAGAATTCCAGATAATAAGTAATGAAAATTGATACAGAAATTTTGTTATATCATATGACATGTGACTATTATAACAGTGAGTGGAACTGGAGGTCAAATTATATAGTATATTAAATAAGTGATTGGATGTATTGGTATATTAGATGGTATGGAATAAGAGTATTCATTAAGATACAGGTGGAGAAGTGTAAAATCACATTTGAGCAATTAGATAGTAAAACAAAGCATGAAAGATAATTCTGTGGCAATGAACAAATTGTATATGGAGAGAGGTTAATAGCCATTGAAAGGTTTTGGTTTCTTCTCTAATTAATCATTCTCAGTTTAACTAATGCAACTGACAACTTGGGACAATGTTGTAATACTGTTCTCTTGTTTCTCAATGCAATCTTTATGCTTAATTCTATCAGATTACATTTTGTTAGCAATATTACCTAAGCTTGATTGCATTTGTGACAGATATGTAGATATATAAATGTGAATACTAACTGTATATATAAGTTTTAAAATTATTTAATAATAAATAGTAACAATAATTGTCATGTAAACTAGTAGTTTCCCTATGACAGAAGTACTGAAATCCCTGTAACTAATACAACATTTATTGGTCTGAATACAGCCACCTATTCGAAACATGTCTTCTCTTTCTTTCTCATCCTTCCCAAGACTCAACCTCTGGTTAATCATAAAAAGGGCAAATAACTACATCAGCAAAAAACATTTCCGTCCGGGCGGAATTGCTCCGTCAGAGTGGACGCGCTCCGTCAGAGCCGTCAGAGACACCCTGGTGGCGGATTACTCCGCGCCCGGCGTCAATACCACGCGTCGCGTTGCATATTGCCCTCCGATCGCGGTTTCGCGGTTTCTGCTCGCTCTGTCGGTCTCCAATTTTAAACAAACACTCTGGCGTTGTGGGCAACTGTGACCATACGTCGGAATGGGTTCATTGGGTACACGCTTGCATCGGGATTGCAATGCAATGGATGATGCTGCGAAAATCTCTCCTCGCGTTCCTTCTACATTAATCTCGAGGAGCGTAGGAACAAGGTGAGAAGATATGATACTACCCGGCCGTGAGGATCCACGCAATTGCGTGGATCCAAATCTCGGACAGAGCGAGTGAGACTAAGAGTTGGGAAAGATAGAGTGTGTATTTTCGTTGTATGACAAGATGAGATGAAAATGAGATGCTGTCTATCTACCCCGGGGTCTCCCGAATATATACT
>Ga0307515_10005133_pt1 | contig 26611 bp, 28 predicted proteins | sample 17_EM_MG_FD_194513 | JGI IMG/M metagenome (GOLD analysis project Ga0307515, IMG submission 194513) | Populus trichocarpa ectomycorrhiza microbial communities from riparian zone in the Pacific Northwest, United States - 17_EM | ecosystem: Host-associated > Plants > Roots > Unclassified | place... | reverse complement strand
CTTCCTGCAGTCGAGCGCGTTGATGATCACGCTGTCGGTGGTTGCCATCGGCATCTTCTCGGCCTTCATCCTGCACGACCTGAAGCGCGTGCAAGACGGGCTGGAGACGAACTACATCACCGCCACGCTGGGTGTTTACCTGAGCATCTACAACGTGTTCCAGTCGCTGCTCGCCCTGCTGGGCATCTTCGGCGGCCGGGACGAGTGAGGATCGTCGGCCGCCTGACCGGTCAGCGCTGTTGCGCGACCGGTTGCGGCGCGCCGAACATCGCCTGCACCGGTTGCAGCTCGGGCAGCACGTAGACCACGCCGCGGTGCTGGCCCAGGGTGGGCTGCACGACGCTGTCGTAGAACTCGGGCAAGACCACCACGCAGCCGAGCGACGCCCGGTTGTCGGCCGGCGTGCCCGAGGCCAGGCGTTCCAGGCGCTGCCCCTGCGACGCGCCGGGCCGCACGCGGTGGATGGCGAGCGCCGCGTTGTAGTCGAACCAGACGATGGCTTCGCCGCCGAGGTTGCGGCCGGGTTGAGATTCGAAGCGGCCGGCCGGTGTGGTGCGGTCGGCCAGCGGGATGCGGTTCACGTCGCCATCGCCCACGCCGGGCACCGAGTGGTCGCCGGGCGCTTGGCCCAGCAGTGCGTTGGCCGCACCGAGTACACGGCCTTCGGCATCGAAGACATAGATGCGCGCAGCCTTCTTGTCGACCACGGCGAACGGCCGGTGCTGGTTGTCGTTGGATTGGAGCGCCCACTCGGCGACGTAGCGGGCATCGGCGGTCAAGGCCGCAGCGGGTTCTGAGAGGTGTACCGCCGGGGGTACGGCTGCGATGTCGAGCGACGCAGCCGTCGCGACCCGCGGTGACACCAAACTACCTGCCACCACCACCAGCCCGAGAAGGGCCATCCCGCCAAACTGCATATCGATCCCGCTGTTCGCCACACGCACCCGCGCGCTGGCATTCAGATCGGGATGCTAGGGAAAAGTGACCGATACGGTCTTTGAAAAAGCGTTAAGAAACGCACGCAATCGCCGGCAAGAAGGGCGCATAAGCCCTACCGCCCGCAACCTGCGGGCGTGGTCGGGTCACAGCGGAGCTCAGGGCTTGGCGGCGTGCCAGACGTTGTTGAACCCGTCACCGGTCTTGTCGCCCGGCTTCGCATCCTTGGCCCAGAAGTACAGGGGCTTTCCTTTGTAAGCAACCTGCTTGCTGCCGTCGTCGCGGGTGACCACGGTGTAGTCGCCCGTGTCCTTGGCGTCGGCCGCGGCCATCAGCGGGGGCCAGTTGGTGGCACAGGCGCCATTGCAGACGCTCTTGCCGGCGCCGGCGGTGTCCTTGTCAAAGGTATAGAGGGTCATGCTGTTCTTGCCGGTCAGCACACCGTCGACCGTCGTCGTGGGCGCGCTGGCCATCATGGGCATGGACGAGCAGCCGGCCGCGACCAGCAGGCTGGCGAGGGCGAGAGAGGTGAGGCTGGTACGAAAGATCATGGCGAGGAACTCCGTGGAAGGGTGATAGGTGCCACCGGCTGCTTGCCGGCGGTGTCTCCAGCCTCGTATACGCACGGCGCCCCGGTTTCATCCCTCGGTCTTCATTCCTCTGCCGGTTGCGACTTGCTCTTGCCGATGTAGTCACTCAAGCCTTTGGCCAGTGCCTGGAAGGTGACCTTGCAGCGCGGGCTTTCGCGCAGGTCTTCGTGCATCGCAAGCCAGGTGTCGAGCTGCATCGAGAAGCGCTTGGGCAGGATGCGCACGAGGCGCTCGTCACGCCGGGCCAGGCCCACCTGGCAGATGCCGATGCCCAGACCTGCGCGGATGGCATTGAGCTGGGCCACGTCGCTGTCGGTGCGGAAGGCGAACATCTCCCGCCGCACGCCGCCGAGTGACTTGCCTGCTGCGCGGATGAACGGCGTTTCGGTGTCGTAGCCGATGAACGTGTGGCCGGCCAGATCGGCTTCGGAGCGTGGCGTGCCGCAGCGCTCGAGGTAGTCGCGGCGGGCGTGCATGCCGAGCTCGACAGCGCCGATGCGGCGCGCCACCAGTGCGCCCTGCTTGGGCGGCGTCATGCGCACCGCGATGTCAGCCTCGCGGCGCAACAGGTCTTGCAGCTGGTTGGTCAGCACCAGCTCGATGGTGAGCTCGGGTTGTGCCTGCCGCAGCTTGGCCAGGATGGGCGGCAGCACTTCCGCACCGACCACCTCGCTCGCGGTGATGCGCACCGTGCCACGAACACCCTCGCCGTCGCCCTGGCCGCTGGCCACGCGCTGCAGCGCGGCCGCGGTGCTGGCCATGGTCTCGGCCAGTGGCTGCAGCGCCAGCGCCGCATCGGTGGGCAAGAAGCCGGTTTGCGAGCGTGTGAACAGCACCAGACCGAGCGACTTCTCCAGCGCATCCACATGCCGGCCCACTGTGGGCTGCGCAATGCCCAGCTCGCGCGCAGCGCCTGAGAGCGAGCCTTGCGTCAGCACGCCCAGAAAAGTGCGGTAGAGCTCCCAACCGGGTTCATCTTGAGTCATGCATAAATGTATAGCGTCACCAATATGTTGAGCAATTCCATTTGAACTGCGTTCGCCGGAAACTGGCCTCATCAACACAGGAGAAGCTCCATGAACATCAACGTGAACAGCAAGACGGCCTTGGTTCTCGGCGCCACGGGCGGCATCGGCGGCGAGGTGGCCAACCAGCTGCGCCAAGCCGGCTGGCAAGTGCGCGCCCTGGTGAGAAACGCGCAACGCGTCGCCGGTCGTGGCGATGGCTTGCAGTGGATCGAAGGTGACGCGATGAACGCAGCCGACGTGGCTCGGGCGGCCCGTGGCGTCTCGGTCATCGTGCATGCCGTCAACCCGCCGGGCTATCAGCGCTGGGCCGAGCTGGTGCTGCCGATGATCGACAACACCATTGCCGCGGCGCGCGAGAACGGCGCCCGCATCGTGCTGCCCGGCACGCTCTACAACTTCGGGCCTGATGCCCTCCCGTTGCTCAACGAGCAGTCGCTGCAGAACCCGGCCACGCGCAAGGGTGCGATCCGCGTCGAGATGGAGCGCCGCCTGCGCGTCGCGGCCGAGCAAGGCGTGCGCAGCTTGGTCGTGCGGGCCGGCGACTTCTTCGGCCCGAAGGTCGGCAACAGCTGGTTCGCGCAAGGGCTGGTCAAGCCCGGCAAGCCGGTGCGCAGCGTCACCCAGCCGGGCCGTGTGGGTGTGGGCCACCAATGGTCATACCTGCCTGACGTGGCACGCACCATGGTCTTGCTGCTGCAACACGAAGAGAAGCTGCAGACCTTCGAGAACGTTCACATGGCTGGCCACTGGGATGCCGACGGTTCGCAGATGGTCGAGTCGGTGCGCCGCGTCGTCACGGCGGCCGGAGGGCAGACACCCACGGTGAGCCGCTTCCCGTGGTGGCTGCTCGGTCTCGCCTCGCCGTTCGTCGCGGTGTTTCGTGAGATGAAGGAGATGCGCTACCTGTGGCAGCAGCCGGTGCAGATGGGCAATGCACGCCTGCTCGCGCTGCTGGGCCACGAGCCCCACACACCGTGGGACGAGGCAGTTCGCGTCACCCTCGAAGGGCTGGGTTGCCTGGACACTGCGGCCCACGCGCCGGTCCATCTGCAAACGCGGTGACCCATCTCACGAGGCCACGCGGATCACCACCTTGCCGAAGCCCTGCTGTTGCGCGTAGTACGCAAAGGCCTGCGGCGTGTCGCCGAACTCGAACACGCGGTCGATGACCGGGCGGATGCGGTTCTGCGACACCGCCCGCGCCATCTGTGCCAAGTGAGCGCGGCTACCGGCGGCCACCACGCGCAGCGTGGCGCCTGAAGCGAACAGCGCGTTCGCATCCAGCATCGTCTCGCCCCCGGCCGCCGTGCCGACAAAGGCCACCTCGCCGCTGAAGCCCACGGCCTTCAGCGACTGCGCGAGCGTGCTGCCGCCACCGATCTCCACCACGTGGCGCACGCCGGCACCTTGCGTCAGGCGTCGCACCTCGGCGCCCCACTCGGGTGTGCGCCGGTAGTTCACCACCTCGTCGGCGCCGAGTTCGCGCAGGCGCTCGGCCTTGTCCTCGCTCGAGGTGGTGGCGATCACGCGCGCGCCGCTCGCCTTGGCCAGCTGCAACGCGAACAGCGAGACGCCGCCGGAGCCCAGCGTCAACACCTCGTCGCCCGCCTGCAGCGGCACGCCGCCGCCAGTCAGTGCGTTCCACGCGGTGACGCCGGCACAGGGCAGGGTGGCGGCTTCGTCGTACGACAAATGCGCAGGGATGGGCACCAGCGCCGCCTCGGGCAGCACGGCGTATTCGGTCAGCATGCCGTCGAGCGAGCCGCCCAACTGCGCGGCCTGCGCCATGCCGAACGGCCCGTCCATCCACTGCGGGAAGATCGACGCGATCACGCGATCGCCGACCTTCGTGCGGCTCACGCCCGCACCCAGGGCCACCACCTCGCCAGCGCCGTCGGCCGCGGCGATCACTTCGGGTTTCACCGGCAGCGGGTAGCGGCCGCGCAGCAGGATGCTCAGCTCGCGGAAGTTGAGCGACACCGCATGCACGCGCACCAGCACCTCGCCTGGCCCGGGCGTTGGCACGTCGTGGTTCTTCAACGCCAGGCCATCGAGGCCGGCACCCAGGCTCATGTGGTAACTCTTCATGGCTTGGCCTTCACGTAGCCGCGCCCTTCGACGACCTGCCCGCTGCGCACGCGCATCACGTTCAGCCCGCGCGAAGCGTTGCTGAAGTTCGGGCCGCTGAAGTAGGTCCAGAAGATCAGGCCCAGCTCGCCCATCGTCGTCACCTCTTCCAGTTCGAAACGGCCGTCTCGGTTGGCGGCAATGGCCTGCCATGCGGCAAGACAGGCCGGCCCGCCGACGATGTGCGTGCCCTCGGCCGTGGGCTGCGAGCGCTCGACCACGCAATCGGGCGCGATCAGCCCGGCCAGCGCGGCGGGCTCGTGGTCCAGAAAGGCCTGGTTGAAGCGTTGCAGCACGTCAGCGGTGCTGCTCGGGATGAGGGGAGCGGTGGTCATGGTGGTGTCAGAAGCGTGTTGCGATGAAGGCCAGTGTGTGAAAACGCGGGCTATGCGTCCAACGCATTCGAGTCATACACTCGATGCATGAACAGCATTGCCTTGCCGCCCAACGCCCGGCTCGACAGCCGCGACCTGCGCCTCGTGCTGGCCCTGGCCACGGCGCGCACCACTGCCGCCGCGGCAACCAGCCTGCACCTCACGCAACCGGCGGTCAGCCGTGCGCTTCTCTCAGCAGAAAGCAAGCTCGGCGTGCGACTCTTCGATCGCACTCAGCGTGGCCTCGAACCCACCGCCGCCGGCAGCACCTTGCTGGAGAGCGCAGCCCGCCTGCTGACCGACCTGCACGAACTCGAGTCACGCGTGCGCGCTCCCGACACGCCAGCCCAGCGCATCCGCCTCGTCTGCGAGTGCTACACCGCCTACCACTGGATGCCCAGTGCCATCGAAGGCCTGAAGGCCAGCCTGCCCGGAGTCGACTTGCAGATCGCCATCGAGAGCACGCGCGACCCGATCGCCGCACTGCTGGCCGGCGACATTGACGTGGCGCTCATCAGCGAAGCGCCCACGCCGCGCAGCCGCCGGCTGGTCGAGAAGCCGCTGTTCGCCGACGAGGTGGTGTTCGTGATGGCGGCGGCGCACCGGCTCGCCACGAAGGCCTCGCTCACCCGCGCGGATTTGCGCGGCGAGACGTTGCTCACCTCGCGTGTTCCCACGCGCGACATGGCCTGGTTCCACAAGCCGATGGCGGTTGCGCGCGAGCCGGCCTTGAGCTACCAGGTGCTGCCACTCACCGAAGCCGTGGTCGACTTCGCCCGTGCCGGCATGGGCATCGGCGTGCTGTCGGAGTGGGTGGCCGAGCCGCACCTGAAGCGCGGCGATCTGGTGGCACGGCGCTTGGCCACGGGTCCGCTGCGCCGGCCGTGGCGCTTGGTCTGGCGCAAGGAGGTCGAAGCCTCGGCGCTGCGCCTGTGGCTGGTGTTGGAGAAGGCCGCGCCGCGTGTCACCAGCCTGCCGGTGGTGCGGCAAAGGGCGGCATAGACTGCGAGGCTGGCTCTCCTGTCTTTGGCTCACGCCTTTGGATCACGCGTCTCATGAAAACACGCCTCACCGTCGCAGCCTTGCTGCTCACGCCTCCGGCCTTCGCCGCGCCGCTCATCGGCATGGAAGACTATGCCCACCCGAACACGCTCGTCGACGTGGGCAACGGCCGCAAGATGAACCTCTTCTGCAGAGGCAGCGGCTCGCCGACCGTGGTGTTCGATTCGGGGAGCGGGCTGGCAGGGTGGGACTGGCTGCGCGTGCAACCGGTGATTGCGTCGAAGACACGGGCCTGCGTCTACGACCGCGCCGGCCTCGGCTTCAGCGATGTGAGCACGCGGCCAGGCACCAGCGCCAATGCGATGGATGACCTGCACCGCTTGCTGTCGAGCGCCGGGATCAAGCCGCCTTACGTGCTCGTCGGCCACTCGTATGGCGGCATGACGGTGCAGCTCTATGCCTACACCCACCCGAAAGAGGTGGCCGGCCTCGTGCTCGTCGACGCGGGTCATGAAGACGAGACCTCCAGGCTCAACCGTGTCACCGGAGGCCTCTACGAGAAGCTGATGGGGGAGTACGCCAAGATCAGCCAGGCATGCACCGTGACTGCTCAGCGCGGCGGGCTGGTGCCGGACAGCGAGTTGTACGGGCAGTGCGTGGGCGAACCGCCGGCCATGTTCAAGGGCAGCCTGGCCAAGGCCTATCTGAGCAAGCGCGCCAGCATCGCGTACTGGGAGGCCAACCAGTCGGAAGAAGACCACGAGACGATCAGCGCCGACCAGCTGCGTGCGGTACGCAAGAGCTTCGGCAACCTGCCGCTGGGCTACCTCACCCGAGGCAAGAGCCCGTTCCAGCCGCCGGGCAAGCCGCAGAGCGAGTTGAACAAGGCGGCCGAGCGCGAGGTGAACGCCATGCACGATGAGATCGCGAAGCTGTCGACACGCGGTAGCAACCGGCTGGTGCCCGGGGCGGGCCATTCCATTCACGTCGACAAGCCGCGGGCCGTCATCGAGGCCACGCTCGATGTGCTCAAGCAGGCCCGCAGCGCGCCACTGGCCCCTTGAACGCCGCCGTCTTCAGAGCTGGCGCGTGCCGGCGTTGGCCATAAGAAAAGCCCGCGACCATTTCTGGTGGCGGGCTCGGTCTTCCGGGCATTGCGGCGAGTCACTCAGTTGTGTACGCGGCGATGACGGTCTCCCTCGGCGCTGGGGTACGGGTTCCCGGTTGTCCGCCCAGTAGTGCGGTCGGTTTGCGCCTTGGATGAACGAGATTCTATGCGGGCCGCCTGTATCCGAACGTTCGAAAAGCCCCGTCAAAACAGGGCTTCTCTTCAGAGCGCCGTGAGCATGACGCTGAGGTGCCCGCCACTCGCACCGGACGAGTAAGGCGGCTTCGGCCAGCTCCATCGCTCGGACGTGAAGAGCGCGCGCATCGCGTTGATGTCGCAGTGGTAGGGCGGCCCTTGAACCCAACCGTCAGCCGACTCGGGGCGCGGCACCTGCTCGAACTGGGCGAACAGCCGCCCGCCCGGCCGCAACCACGCATGGAGCTGTTGCGCATAACGAACCCAGTGGTCCGGGTGCAGGGCGCAAAGACAGGTGCGCTCCATCACCGCGCCGACGGGTGAAGGTGGAGACCAGCTCAACACATCGGCCTGCTCGACGCGTGCCTGCAAGCCCGCGCTTGCCAGCCTCTCGCGCGACAGCGCCACCGCAGCCGGCGCGTAGTCGATGCCGATCACCTCGATGCCCCGTGCCGCCAGCACCGCGAGGTCGCGGCCCGAGCCGCAGCCTGGCACCAGCACCGGCGCATCGCCGGCCGAGAGCGTGCCATCGGCCAGCCAGGCCAGCAGCTCGGGGTCGTCTTCACCGTCGTCCCAGGGTGTGCGCTGGGTCAGGTAGCGGTCTTGCCAGAAGTCGATGTCGGGTCCGGGCATGTGCCCTCCGGGGGTGGGGGTGATCCATCGTAGCGAAGCGCCAGCCGCTGCTGCTGCAAGAACTCTCGCACCGCTGCGTCGGCCTCCAGGCCCATCGCGCGCTCGTAAGCCTGGTCGGCGGCTTGTCGCTCCTCCATGCGCGCCAGCAGGCCGGCCCGCGCGGCCCAATACGGCTGGTACTGCGCCAGCCGTGGGTCATCGGCCAGGCCGTCGAGCAGCACCAGCGCGGCCGCTGGCCCGCGCGTCTCAGCGACGGCGATGGCGCGGTTGATCTCGGCCACCGGCGAACCGGTCATCGCGACCAGCGCGTCGTAGAGCTGCTCGATGGCCGGCCAATCGGCGCGCCCGCTGCGCCGCCGCACGCCATGCGCCGACTGGATCGCCGCCTCCAGCTGGTAACGCCCCACGGCGCGTGATCCGACGGCGCGCGACAGCAGCGCCTCGGCTTGGTCGATCATCGGTGCGTCCCACAGCGCGGGGTCTTGTTCGGCCAGCGGCACATAGCGGCCTTGTGCATCGCGCCGTGCCCCGCGGCGCGCGTGGGCGTGCAGCATCAGCGCGAGCAGGCCCAGCGCCTCGGGCTCCTGCGGCAGCAACGCTGCCACCAGGCTGCCGAGCCAGATGGCTTCTTCGGCCAGGTTGCGCCGCCGCAGGTCGGTGCCGGCTGCGTCGACCCAGCCTTCGGCATAGGTGGCGTAGATGGCCTCGAGCACCGCGTCGAACCGCTCGCGCCACTCGTGCTGCAGCGGCACGCGAAACGGAATGCCGGCGTCGCGTATCTTGGCCTTGGCCCGCGAGAGCCGCTGACCCATGGTCGAGGGCGCGACCAGAAACGCCGACGCAATCGTGGCCGCGTCGAAGCCGAGGATCACCTGCAGCATCAGCGGCGCCCGCACCTCCGGCGCGATGCCCGGGTGCGTGCAGGCGAACATCAGCGCCAGCCGGTCGTCGGGGATGGCCGCGTCGCCATGGTCTTCTTCGCTCGCGGCCAACTCGGCCAGTAGCACCAGGTGCTCGGCCATGCCGTCGCGTGTGTGGCGCTGGCGCGCCGCGTCGATCATCTTGCGGCGCGCGGCCGTCAGCAGCCATGCCTCGGGGTTGTTCGGCACGCCCGAGGCCGGCCAGCTCACGAGTGCCGACGCGAAGGCTTCGGACAAGGCGTCCTCGGCCCCCGCCACGTCGCGCGTGCGTGCCGCCAGAAAGGCGATCAGCTTGCCGTAGCTGCGGCGTGCCACCGCCTCGGCGGTGAGCTGCGTGGCCTCGCTGCCTGGCGACACGCGCCCGCCGCCTACTGCATCAGCCAGAGCGGCCGCACTTCCACGCGGCCATGGGTCGCGCCCGGGCAGCGCGCGGCCCACGACAGGGCTGCGTCGAGGTCGGGCACGTCGATCAGGTAGTAGCCGCCGAGCTGCTCCTTGGTTTCGGCGTACGGGCCGTTGAGCACTTCGCTCTTGCCGTTGACCATGCGCACGGTGGTGGCCATGGCCGTGGGTTGCAGGCGGTCGCCGGCGCGCCACACCTTGGCCTCGTGCAAAGCCTGGGTGTAGGCCAGGTAGGCGGGGCTGACTTGATTCTCTTCACCGGGCTTCGCGGCGGGCATGTGGGCTTCGTTCGCGTAGATCAGCAGCATGTATTGCATGGTCGTTCTCCGTGGGTTCGTTGAAGCGGGGCGAATGCCTCGCCTGACAATGACGGATCGCTCCGGCGCGTTTCGACAGCGGCTTCAAAAAGAATGTCTAGCGCGGGGCGCCCTGATCGTAGGCCTGACCGGCCTGGTAAGTGAGCAGAAAGTCTTGTGGCCCGAACATGCCGGCGAAGACCACTCCTCTTGGCAGGCCCCATGCAGCCCACCCACCTCGCGCCGTCATCTCGCCCTCTCGACCTGCAGCGCAGGCGCTTCGGCAGCGCATTGCTGCTGGCGGGCGCGCTCCCGCTGCTGCCGCGCTTCGCCCGAGCCCAGGAGCTCACGCCGGCCTACCGGGAGATCGATTTCGATTGGGTCGACAGCCGCCGCGACCGCTCAGTGCCGGCCCGCCTGTACTGGCCGAATGCCGCAGGCGCCACGGTGCCCCTGGTGGTGTTCTCGCACGGCATCGGCGGGTCGCGCCGTGGCTACAGCTACCTCGGCAAGCACTGGGCGAGCCATGGGTATGCGAGCCTGCACGTGCAGCACGTCGGCAGCGATTCGGCCGTTTGGGGCGGCAACCCGCTTGCCATGGTGAGCCGCCTGCAGGCCGCCGCGCAAGAGAGCGAGGCCATCGCACGCGTCAAGGACTTGACGTTTGCGCTTGACCAGGTGCTCGAACTCACACCCGCGGTATTCAGCGCCACCATCGACCGCCGCCGCATCGTCGTGGCCGGCCATTCGTATGGCGCCAATTCGACGCTGCTGGCCATCGGCGCGCGTGTCGAGCGCGGCGACCACTGGCTCGCCTTTCGCGACCCGCGCTTCAGCGCGGCCGTGGTGATCTCGGCACCGCCCTTCTACGGCGAGCGCGACCTTGCGGCCGTGCTCGGCCAGGTGGCTGTGCCCACGCTGCACGTCACTGCCACCGAAGACGTGATCCAGATCCCCGGCTACCGCTCGGGGGCCGCCGACCGCATCGCCGTGTTCGACGCGGTGGCCGACCCGCGTAAGACGCTCGTCGTCTACGAAGGCGGATCGCACAGCATGTTCACCGACCGGGCCGGCACGGGTGGCATCTCGCTCAACCCGCTGGTGAAGACTGCCACCAAGGAGCTCGCGCTGGCCTTCTTCAGCCGCACCTTCGATGGCGATGCGCAGGCCATGGTGCGCTGGGGCGACACGTGGAAGGCCATCCTCGCGAAGCCGGCTGAGCTGGCTGTGCTGTCGGCACAGCGCGGCTGACCTTGCCGCACCCTTCGGCTGGCTCAGCGCGAACGGAGCTTGGCTGAACTGGTCACTCGTCAAGAGCCGGCTTGAAACGGAGCGTGAACTCCGCCCCCGGCGAGACATTGCCTGCGCTGAGCTGCCAGCCATGCGTCACCGCGATCTCGCGGCAGATCGCGAGGCCGAGGCCCGCACCCTCGTCGCGCCGCTGCTCGCCGCGCCAGAAGCGCTCGAAGAGCTTCGGCATCTCATGGTCGGCAATGCCCGCGCCTTCATCGCGCACACGCAAGCACGTCGCATCGACCGACATCGTCACCGTGCCGCCTGCAGGTGAATGCTGGATCGCGTTCTCCACCAGGTTCTTCACTAGCACGAAGAGCGCCGACCGGTCGGCATTCACCGGCGCCGCAGCCGCATCGGCCACCAGGTTCAGCGACACCTGCCGGTGATCGGCCAGCCGCGCCAGATAACCCGCCACATCGCTTGCCACCGACGCCAGCGCAATCGGTTCGAGCACATAGTTCTGCGATTCGCTCACCTCGGCCAGGTGCAACAGCTGGTGCACCTGCCGCGCCATCAAGTCCACGTCGTGCAGCAGGTTGCTGCGGTCGGCGCTGGTGTCTGCGGGCCCGCTCATCTCGATCTGCGCGCGGATCAGGGCCAGTGGCGTCTTCAGCTCGTGCGCAGCGCCTGCCAGGAACTCCTGCTGCACGCGGTAGCCTTTTTCCAGCCGCTCCAGTGCCAGGTTGAAAGCATCGATCAGCGGCTGCAGCTCGGCCGGCATGCGCTCCCTAGAGAGGCGGGCGCCCAGGTTGCGTGGCTCGATGCGCGCCGCGGCCAGCGAGGCCTCGCGCAAGGGCACCAGCGTGCGGCGCATCACGATGGCCAGCACCACACTGAGCAGCACCACCGAAGCGAGCGAGGTCCACAGCGCTGCCCTCACCAGCGGCTTGAGGATCACGAAGCGGGCCAGGTCGCTGCCGCGCTCGCTGAGCGCCACCTGCACGTGGTAGCGCGCAGGCGATGCCGACGACGGTGGCGGTGCGGGCACGGTCGCCACATCGAACTGCTGGTCGCCTATCTGCAGCGCAAACACGTCGCGCTCCGGGTCGAAGGGCTGGTCTGGCGGCGCCAGCCCCTTGTCCATCGGCTCGGAGGCCAACACCACGCGTCCTTGGCTGTCGACGACGCAGTACTTGATGTCCTTGCCCAGCGCCTGGTAGAACCACCCGATGCCATGCTGGCGCTCCACGGCGGACGGACGGCCCTGCGTGTCGTAACGCAGGTCGCGCACGACGCTGCTGGCCTGTCTGATGAGGATGGACCGGTCGACCACGTCCTGGTACCAGGTCAGCAGGATGGCCGCGGCCGCGCCCAACACGCCCACGGTGACGAGCAGCGCCTTCAGGTACCCGGCCAGCAGCCGGGCCGCCAGGCTATGGCGCCAGCGTGGCTTCTCGCAGCGCATAGCCGTGGCTCCGTACGTTGACGATCTGAAGTGTGGACCCGATGGCCTGCAGCTTCTTGCGCAGCCGGTGCAGCGCCACGTCGAGCGCGTTCGGCGTCACCGCTTCGGCCAGCCCCCAGGCTGCGGCTTCGAGTGCGCTGCGGCGCACCGTCTGCCCGCCTGCGTGCACCAGGCCCAGCACGATCTGCAGCTCGGCAGGTGCGAGCGTGATCGACTCCTCGCCGCACACCATGCAACCCGCCTCGGGCTGCACCTGCACGTCGCCGAACTGCGGCGACAGGCTTTGCAGCGCGGCCGGCCGGCGCAGCAACGCGCGCACGCGGGCCACCAGCTCTTCCATCGAGAAAGGCTTGGTCAGGTAGTCGTCGGCGCCCGACTCCAGGCCGTCCACGCGGTCGTGCAAGGCGTCTCGCGCGGTGAGCATCAGGCAGGGCGTGAGCCGCCCCGCCTCGCGCAAGCGACGCACGAGCGTGAGGCCATCGCCATCGGGCAGGCCGCGGTCGACCACCAGCACCGCATAGGGCGTGTCTTGCAGCGCGTGCCACGCGGCGTCGATGCGCGCGAACACGTCGGCCTCGATGCCGGCACCGGCGAGCGCCTTGCGCACCAGGGCGGCCAGGCGCTCGTGGTCTTCCACCACGGCGATGCGGTTCATGGGGTCGGCGGGTTCCGGTGGCGATCAGCGTCGGCGATCAGAAGCGGTAAACATACCCCAGGCGCACCGATGTCTGGGTGGTCTTGTCGACCAGCGGGCTGTCTTTCACCGCCTTGCCGAAGCCGGTAGCGCTCAGGTCGAGGAAGACGCTGTGGTTCGGCGTGATGCGGTAATCGGTGCGCAGGCCCAGCTCGTAGTCGGTGGTCGAGCGGCCCTCATACAGCGGCCGGTCGGCGCGCACCTCGTGGGCCTCCACGCCGTAGTAGTAGTCCACGTACTTGGCGTCGCGCCAGATGGTGGCCAGCCGCGGCGTGAAGCGGAAGTCGCCCATGGGGAAGGGCTGGTCCACGCCCAGCTTCACCTGAGTGCCCTTGCTGTGGCCCGAGGCATCGCCCAACAGCTCGGCGCTGAAGTTGCCGAAGCCCGTGCGCCAGCCAGCCGTCGGGCCGACCCACAGGCCACCCTTGCGCTCGTCCATGCCGTTGAGGATGGGCGCGTCGTCGCTTTCATAGCCAGAGAGTGAGTAGCGCGCGGCGAGCCCGAGTGAGAACGGCCCGACGTTGTAGAGCTTGAGTTCGGCGCCCAACCCGGCCACGCGCACCCAGCGGTTCTCGAAGATCAAGAGCGGCAGCACGCGGGTTTCGCTGTCGGCATCGCGGTAGGGCCGGTTCTGCGTGCCCACGCCGATGCCGATGGCCCATTGCGAGGTGGTGTTGGATTCCTGTGCCAGCGCCGGGGAACTGGCGATGGCAAGAGCGAACAGCGGGGCGGCGATGCCAGCCAGCATCGTCAAGCGGTGGGCGAGGTGGGTCACGAAAACTCCAGCAGCGTTGGACAAGGGCGCATGCTGCCGGCCACCTCATTACCGAACACTTACCGGGGCGTCAGCTGTGCCCCCGGGCTTGTATCGACGGGTAAGAAGCGGATCAGTACTCCCAGAAGATGCGCTGCAGTTCTTTCGTGTCGCTGGTCTTGGTGAGCGCCAGCGCGGCGAGGATCTTCGCCTTCTGCGGGTTCAGGTCATGCGCGACGACCCAGTCGTACTTGTCGTCGGGCTGCTCGGAGTTGCGCAGCACCAAGCCATCAGGCACGCGGGCCGAGCGGATGATCTGGATGCCTTGCGCGCGCAGCGCCTTCAGCGCGTCGACCTCGTAGTTGGGCACCGAGCCGTTGCCGGTGCCGGCGTGGATGATGGCCTTGGCGCCGGCCTTGCCCGCGGCCTCGGCCATGTAGGTGCCCATCTCGCCCGAGCCGTAGACGATGCTCACCATCGGCAGCGTGGTGATCTTCTCGATGTCGAACTCGCTGCCGTTGGTGTGGCGCTTCACCGGCGCACGGAACCAGTAGGTCTTGCCTTCCACCACCGAGCCCAGCGCGCCCCACTGGCTGCCGAAGGCATTGGTCTTGATGTTGATGCGCTTGCCCGAATCGCGGCCCGAGAGAATGTCGTCGTTCATCACGATCAGCGCGCCCTTGCCACGCGAGGTCTTGTCTGAAGCCACCGCCACCGCGTCATACAGGTTCAGCGTGCCGTCGGCCGACATCGCCGTGCCCGGTCGCATGGAACCCACCACGACGATGGGCTTGTCGGTGTGCACCGTGAGCGTGAGGAAGAACGAGGTTTCTTCCAGCGTGTCGGTGCCGTGCGTGATCACGATGCCGTCGACGCCCGGGTCCTTGGCGAGCGCGGCCACGCGCTTGGCGAGCGTCACCAGCTTCTCGTTGGTGAAGCTCTCGGAGGCGATCTGGAACACCTGCTCGCCGCGCACGTTGGCAATGTCGGCCAGTTCGGGCACGCCGGCAATGAGCTTGTCCACCGGCACCTTGGCCGCCTGGTAGGTGGCGCTGTTGGCCGCACTCGCGCCCGCGCCGGCAATGGTGCCGCCGGTGGCCAGCACCACGATGTTGGCCTTGGCCGCAGGCGCGGCCGGCACCTGCGCGCAGGCGCCGAGCGTGCTGAACAGCGAGGCGATGACGACGCTGTGGATCAATCGATGCAGCTTGAACATGGTGGGCTCCAGTGAGAAAGGGTTCAGGCGGCATGCAAGGCGCGCGCCAGACGAGCCGCTGCCGCGGCTTACCCCAAGCCCCGAAATTGCCGCGTCGCCGACCGTCGCGGTCAGGTGGCCATCATTTCCTGCTGCGCACCCAGCCCTCGCTCTTGAACACAGCCCAGACCGCCATGGCGTGCCCTTGGCCAAGAGCATGTTCCCGCTTGAGCCAGGCGAGCAGTTCGCCGGCTTTCATGTCAGGCTTGAACACGCCCGCCTGGGTGGCGAGCGACTTGAAGTTTTCGGGGGTCTTGCCGGTCTTGGCGAAGATGTTGTCGAGGTAGGCTTGAAAGGACATGAGGAACTCTCCCACTGAGGACGTGTGTTGAGACGGCGGTGCTCGCGGACGAGCCTCCATCGCAATGACGAACGAGCGGGGCGGAAATCGACAGGCCATCTCGGCCAACCGTCGACACGGATCAACTGTTTCTTCTGCGAACGGGTCGAGCCCGCGTGGTCGCTGCTTCTGCCGGCGCCGGCGGCTTAAACGATGCCGCATACGCCGGCGACATCATCTTCTGCAAGCCTGGCCACCGCTTTTCCCAAAACGGCCCGGCGGGGATGAGCGACGGGTCGATGGCGTCGGCCACATGCAGCCCATGGCGCTGGGCGATCTTGCGACCGGCGTCGCCCGTGGCCAGTTTTTCGATGGCACTCACGTAGCCCTGGATCGGGCTGCGCCCGATAGCCGTGTTCTTGTCTGTCGTGTCGAGGCGCGAGGCTTCGGCGCGTAAAAACTCGCGTGCGATGTTGATGCCCATGGCCAGCTGCATCAAGCTCTTCGCCTCCTTCTTCGGCGTGTCTTTCTTGTCCACGAGTTGATGGATGTTTGCCAGGCGGCTGTGAAGCACGTCAAGCGGGTGCATCACCAGAAACGCGCTCTTGCCGTCTTGCACCCGAACGGCGCGGCTGCGAATCAGCTCCGGCTTGATGCCGATCACCTTGAAGATCACGTCGATGTTGATGAACTCATCGTCCGAGATGTCGAGCACCGCCTGGCCCACCAACGCCGTCAGCGCACGATCGCTGGGAATGATGGTGTGGCCTTTGATGATGCTGGCGAACCTTTGCACGCTTTCTTTGTCGCCAGCGGATTTGGCGAGAAAGTCCAGGTCATTGGAGATGGCGGCAAAGCCTTCCGGCACGCCAAGGCCGTAGCTCTGAACCCAGAACCCGAGTGCTTGGCCGCCGACCAGCACCACGTCGTCGCCAGCCTGGCTCAGTACACGCTCAATGACCTCGGGCGGTGTGATCGCCGCGGTCTTGGGTTTCACCACGAGGCCTTGCCGTTATCGAAGGCACCCGTTGGGAACGTCAGCCTGGCGCGTTTGACCAAGGCCTTCGGTATGACGAGAAGGCTGCTCGACGCGCGGCGCCCTTCTTCAACGTCATGGGCGATCTGGCGGTGGCGATAGGCCACCGAAGCCGAGCGCACATCGTCCAGGCTTGCCCCGGCCTCTTCGAACGCCTTGCCGAGCTTGGCCCAGTGCTCGAGCTGCTGCGCCAGAGAACGGTTCATCAGCCGCGACTCAGCGAGCGAGAGCGCGTAGAGATCGTCCGAGACGCGAATGCCTTTTGCCATGGGTTGGAGTGTAGTGTTGCAGATTGCTACATGCAACGGCGCAGTGTCGTAGTGACCGTGTCATTGAGAGAACTGTTCACCTACACTGAAACTGTGAATATTTCCCAGCAGTTTCTTTGGAACCATGCAGGAAAGCAGTTTGTTGCTTTGCGCGCTCGAGTCCATCCATTGAACGGCAGTGGGTCGATGGATGGAAATGTTCATATCTGGTCATGCTTTGTCGTTGAAGTGGGGGCTCGATGGTTCCTGGTCACAGCCGGGCATGTCATAGACGGTATCCGTCACGCTTTTGTACAAGGTGCGCGTTTCGAGGGATGGTGGCTGCACGACGAGGCGGCGGGGCATGGCTTCGAAGGAGGCGTTCCATATCCGTTCGAACTGGATGGTTGGTTGAGTGTCCGTATTGACGAGCAAGGGCTTGACTATGCGGCGACGGAACTTCCCAAGATGGTTGTAGACCTGCTTGCTGCAGGCGGCATCCAGCCGATCTCTGAGGCGGTGTGGGGATACGTGCCGCCGAAAGATTGCGACGTATGGCTCTTGGTTGGAATGCCGAAGCCTGGTGACCATCTCTGCCAAAACCTCTGCGAACTTCACGCTCATCCCTCTCGAACCAACCGATGCTCCGGCTGGTGGAGAGGAAAAGCCAAGAACATGTTCTTTGGCCGCATGAAATCTCAATCGGGAAATGGAACGTCGGTACTGGATATCGACGGGATGAGTGGGGGTCCGGTTTACGGGGTCAAGAAAGTGAATGGCGATCTCAAGTATTGGGTCATAGGCATCCAGAGTGGTTGGTATCGCACCCAACGAGTTGCCTGCTTTTGTCTCTTGGCGGGTTTTCTTCTGGAACTGAAAAGAATCCTGATTGACACCAACGGCTCAGATGACGTCGCGACTTAGCGCTAAGCAGAGTTGGCCACGACGCTTGTGGCTGGAGTGGTTATCCCTTGCCCGCCATCAACTCCAGCAGCTCCTCATGCAACGCCCCGCTGCTCGTCAGCATGTCCGTCCCGTTGACCGGATCGCTCCCATCGATCGCCGTTGCCCGGCCGCCGGCCCCTTCGATCACCGGCACCAGCGCGCAGATGTCCCAGGGCTTGAGCGCCGGGTCGAACATCGCGTCGGCACCGCCGGTGGCGACCTGGAAGTAGCCGTGGCAATCGCCCCAGGTGCGGTAGAGCAGGGCGCGGCGCGAGATGGCTTCGAAGGCGGCGCCGTCGGGGCGCTTCACCATTTCCCAGTGGCCGGTCGACAGCACGGTGGCTTCTTCGAGCTTGGGGCTGGGGCGCACGCGCACCGAGCGGTCGCCGAGCAACGTGGGGCCACCGCCCAGGCCCATGAGCACGTGGCCGGTGAGCGGGTGCGAGATGGCGCCGAGGATGGGCCGGCCGTCGCGCAGCAGTGAGAGCAGGCTGCCGAAGATGAAGCAGTTGCTGATGAAGGCCTTGGTGCCATCGATCGGGTCGAGCACCCAGCGGTAGCGGGCGTCGGGCCGCTCCATGCCGTATTCCTCGCCGAGGATGCCGTGGTCGGGGTAGCGCTGTGTGATGAGCAGGCGCATCACCTCTTCGGCGCGCTTGTCGGCGGCGGTGACGGGGCTTTCGTCGCTCTTGCGTTCGACGGGCGTGCCTTGCAGGTAGTGCTGCTTGATGATGGCGCTGCTGATGGCGGCGAGCTCGTGCATGAAGGGCACGAACTCGGCGTGTTCGGCGGGGTCGAGGGTGCCGCTGTAGAGGGGGTGGTCGTTCATGGGTATGGCACGGTGGGTTGGTCACTGTCGGTTCGGGCCGACCCTGCGACGGTAGCTCGGGGCAGGGTACGACTGTGTCGTCTCGAAGCCTGCGCTGCCCTTCGATACCGAACGGTGGTGGGTGACAGGCCGAACGTTGACCAAACCTTATCCGTTCGGATGGACCCTTCGACGAACTCAGGACCAAAGACCTTGTCGAAGGTCGGGGGCGAATGCGTGACGGGTGTGAAGGAGGCTCTTTGACGGCGCTGAAGCAGCGCGCCCTCAGAGCAGGATCAACGCAAGCGCTCCGACGATGAACGCCCACTTGAGAGCGTAGTAGCTGCCGCGGCTGCGTTGCTTGAGTGCCTTGGCGCGAAGGCGAAACTTGTAGAAGTGGTCGAATGCGCGGTTCAGTGCACCGACTGGCTCGCCGTCGATGTTCTGCGTGGCCGAGGCCTGCATCACGATGCGCGCAAACCACCGGTTGAGTGCCGCCGGCGGTGCCCAGCGCAGCGGGCGCTCGATGTCGCAGAAGAGGATCACTCGGCGTTGCTCCGTAGCGTTTTCGGCGTAGTGGATGAAGGTCTCGTCGAACACGATCGCTTCGCCATCGCGCCAGTGGTAACGCTCGCCGTCCACTTCGATGAAGCAATCGGGTGAATTGGGCGTGGCCAGCCCGAGGTGATAACGCAGCGAGCCGGCATACGGGTCGCGGTGCTTCACCAGGCGACCGCCCGGTGACAGCGCCGCGAACATCGCGGCCTTGACGTTCGGGACGCCGGCCAGCAGCTGGGCTGTCCGCGGGCACATGGCGCGCGCCGACGGCAGGTCGTCGCCGTACCACTTCACGTAGAAGCGCGTCCAGCCACTGCGAAAGAACGAGTTGAAACCCATGTCGTTGTAGCCCGCCGCGGCGCGGATGCGGCCCGCCTCGTCGAGCCCCATGGCTTCGTCGCGGATCTCTTGCCAGTGCGCCTGCAGAACATCCAGCTCGGGGAATGTGCGCGCACTCAGGTACGGCCGCGGCTGAACGCGAGAGGCCAGGCAGAACGCCGCGTTCAACGGGGCCAGCAGCACGGTGAAATCGGTCAGTGCGCGCAGCCAGCCGAATCTCACCCGGCCGCGCAGGTGCACATAGCAGGCCGAGGCCACGAAGACCGCGAGAACCCAGTAGCGAAGCGCGAACACGATGCCTTTCCGTACGGGCGATGAAATTCCCTGCCGCCCGTGAAGGGCGTGGTGCCAGCGGTTGTGGCTCGTCTGAGGAGCAACCGCCACGCTTCAGTGTGAGCAACGGCCCGGCAGAGCGGCGTCAGCGCTTGCCGCGTTGCCGCGTAGGCCTCTACCTACAGGCCAAGCTCGCCCCCGCTCAGAGGTGCTTGTAGAAGAAGGTCGTGGCACAGAACGCGCCGTCGGGCATCAGCGCGTACTTGGGCACGCTGCCCACGCGCTGCCAGCCGGCGCGTTCGTACAGGCGCTCGGCGTCGCCGCCGGTCACGGTGTCGAGCACCAGCACCGTCTTGCCTTCTTCGCGCGCCGCCTCGTCGATGGCGGTCATCAGCTGCTGCGCCACGCCGCGGCGCCGGGCGCTGCGGTGCACCAGCATCTTGGCGACGTCGCCGCGGTGCGGCTGGTTGTCGGGCAGGTTCATCACGAGCTGCACCGTGCCGAAGATGCGGCCTTGCGCGTCTTCAGCCACCAGCAGCACGCGCTCGCCGCGTGCCACGCCGTTGGCCACGTCGAGCCAGAAGCTCAGCGCCCGCTCGCGTGGCAGTGGCCACATGAAGCTGACCGAGGCGCCGCCTTGCACGCAGTCGATCAGCACGTCGGCGAGCGCGTCGACGCAGGTGGCGGCTTCGTTGGGGCCGACGCGGCGGATGGTGATGTCGTCGCTCATGAACTTCTCCGGCTGGGCATGAAGGTGGGGGACGCGAGCGCCACGAGGTAGCGCGCGGGTTTGCGCGTTGGGTTGCGGTAAACGATGGGGCCGTCGAGCCGCATGGCGAGGCAGTCGCCGGTCTCCAGGCGCCAGGTGCTGCCGCCCACCGTCATCTCCATCGCGCCATCGATCATCCAGACCTGCTGGTAAGTCTCGACCTCGCGCGCCGCGGTGTCGTAAGCCACGCGCTGGCCGGCCGGGAAGATCACGTCGACCAGCTGGATCGGCGAGCCCACGCCGGGCGGCGACACGTTGCGGCGCACGTAGCCCGAGGCCGGGTCTTTCCACACCGGCTGCTCGGCCACGCGTGCCATCGGCGACGGCGCGGCCACCGGAGCTGCGCTGGCCTCGAAGAGCGACGCGACGGTGACGCCCAGGCCAGTGGCCAGCTTGTCGAGCACCACTGCCGTCGGGCTGCTCTGGCCGCGCTCGATCAGCGAGATGTTGGAACGGCTTACGCCGCTGCGTTCGGCCAGCGCGTCGAGCGAGAAGCCACGCGCGTCGCGCAGCTCGCGCACCCGGCCGGCAATGAGGGCGTTGATGTCCATTCATCCAGTTTACTGGAAATATTCGTCCAGTAAACTGTCTGAGCTGGATGGCAACGCCTCACACCGGCCAGCGCACCTCGACCTCAAGCCCTGGTGACGCATTGCGCAGCACCAGCGTGCCGCCGTGCGACTGGGCGACCAGCTGGCAGAGATACAGGCCCAGGCCCACGCCCCCGGCCGAGCGAGTGCGGGCGATGTCGGGCCGGTAGAACGGTTCGGCGAGTTTGGACAACTGGTCTTCCGGCACGCCGGGGCCGTGGTCGCGCACGATCAGGCGCACCTGCTCGCCGTCGAGCTGCGTGCTGACGAACACCGGTTCGCCCGCGCCGCTGCCGTGGCGCAGCGCGTTGTCGATCAGGTTGCGCACCAGCATCGTCGCGCGCGGGCGGTCGAGCATCAGCGGCGGCACGTCGTCCGCGAGGGACAGCTGAATCGGCTGGCTGTTGAAGCCGGTGGCCACGACCTCGCGCACCAGCGTGTTGAGGTCGGCGGCTTCGCGCGTCAGCGCGGCCGGGCCAGCGGCGAGGCGCTCGCTTTCCAGCAGGTCGGTGATCAGCTCGCTCATCAGCGCCAGGTCGCGCAGCAGTGCCTGGCGCTCCGCGCTGTCGGCCGAGAGCTCGGCGTTCAGGCGCGCGCGTGTGAGCGGTGAACGCAGTTCGTGGCTGATGGCGAGCAGCAAGGCGCGTTGGCCTTTGAGCATGCCTTGCAGGCCGGTGGCCATGTTGTTCACCTGCGCGGCCAGGTCGCCCAACTCGTCGCTGCGGCGCACGGGGATCGGCGCGCTGAAATCGCCTTCGCCATAGCGCAGCGCGCCCGCGCGGATGTCGTCGAGCGGGCGGAACAGCCGGCGCACGGTGGCGTAGGCCAGCAGCGTCAGCAACAGCAGGCCGAACAGCGGCACCAGCCCACCCCACGGGTGCCGCTCGCGCCAGGCCATGTCGCCCAGGCCGAACTGGATGCGGTAGCCCTCGGCGTTGGTGCGGGTGAACATGCCGTCGCCCGTCATCGCCTTGTGGCCGGGGTGCGAAGCCCAGTGCAGCTCGGGCCCGTCGATGCGCACCGAGATCGGCAGGCGCGCCACCAGCGCCTTGGCGCGCTCCACGTCGGGCGGCGTGCCGAGGTCGCCAGCCAGCCGGTCCACGTAATCCGACAGCAGCGGCTTCACCAGCACCTCGAAGCCGTTGCCGAACGCGAGCCGCGTGCCGCCGACGAACACAATCACCGTGAACACCGCCAGCATAAGGAACAGCGCCACCAGCCGCCAGCGCAGCGAATGCCGAAAGCGCTGCGGCCAGCGCTGGTGCCACCGCTTGTGCGCCCAGCGGCGATGGGGCGGCCGGCAGATCACGAGCGCGGCACTCCGGCGAAGGTGTAGCCCGCGTTGCGCAGGGTCTTGATCACAGGCAGCGGCTCCAGCTTGCGGCGCAAGCGGCTGATGAGGATGTCGACCGCACGGGTGAAGAGGTCGGCATCGCGGCCACGCAGGCGGTTGAGGATCTCGTCGCGGCTGAACACGCGGCCCGGCTCGCGCGCCAGCATCACCAGCAGCTCGAACTCGGTGCCGGTGAGCTCGATCAGGTCGCCCTGGCGTGTCACCTCGCGGCGCATCGGGTCGATCTGCAGGCCGTCGAACAGCAGCAGCTTGCCGGCGCGGTCGGCATCGCCGTTCGTCGTGCGTGCGCGGCGAAGAATGGTCTGCAGCCGCGCCGCCAGTTCGCGCGGCTCGAAGGGCTTGGGCAGGTAGTCGTCGGCACCCAGCTCCAGGCCGACCACGCGGTCGGTGAGGTCGCCGCGCGCGGTGAGCATCAGCACCGGAATCTCGCTGTCGTGGCGGATGCGGCGGCAGACCTCGAAGCCGTCCATCTCGGGCAGCATCACGTCGAGGATCACCGCGTCATAGGTCTGCGCCGCGAGCTTCGCAAAGCCCTCGCTCGGCCGCGTAGCGCTGTCGAGCTCCAGGTCGAAACGCCGCAGGTAGGTGGCCAGCGGCGGCGCGAGGTCTTCGTCGTCGTCGATCAACAGAATGCGGTGCATGGGCGAGATGCTGACACATCGTTGAGTATCAAAGCCATGGGCGCACCGAGCCCGCGTAGTCGCGGTGCCAGCCGCCGAAGCGGCGTGCGAGCAGCGCCTCTTCGTGCGGCACGTGCGCCGTGGTCACGAGCGCGGCGAACAGCGCGGCGCTCACTGCCAGCAGCGGCACGCCGAGGCTGATCGCCGCACCCAGCAGGGTCAGCACGGTGCCCACGTACATCGGGTGGCGGCTGAAGCGGTACGGGCCTTCTTCGATCAACTGCGCCGGCCGGTCGCTCGGTGCGATCGGCGTGCCGGCCGCGCGAAACACCGCGGCGGCCCACAGCGCGACGGCCAGCCCGAACACGGCGATGACGCCGCCCGTCACCTCGGCACGGCCCCAGGGCGCGGCATCGCCCCAGAGCGCGAAGTGCGCCGCCAGCGCACTGCTGCTGAGCGCCAGCGCGACGACGCTGGCCGGCAGCGCGGCAATGCGCGCACGCAGATCGTGCTCGCGCTGCGCTGCCGCCGGGCGGGTGGCGACGACCACCAGGCCGCGGCCTGCGTCAGCCGCGCCAGCCATGGTGGCCTCCGCGTTCGAGGTAGCCGCGCACCTTCTGCTGCTGCTCGGGCTTCAGGCTGTCGTAGAAGTCGGCCGCGGCGGCAATCACCGCGGGCGAGGCTTCGCGCAGCGCTGCCGTCTTGGCATCGACCAGAGACTGAGCGCGGCTGCGATCGAACTGCGTGCCCGCCAGCACCGCCTTCATCGCTGGCAGGGTCTCGCCGCCGCCAGCCACCATCACCTTGCGCTGGGCGCTCAGCGTGTCGGCGAGGACGGTGAGCTTGGCCTTCTGTGCTGCGTCGAGGTCGAGCTTGCTGCTCGCTCGGTCGACCATGCGCTCACGCCACTTGGCCTGCTCGGCCTCGGTCATGTTGCCCCAGCCGCCATGCATGCGGTGCGAGCAGGCAGACAGGCCGCCGATGAGGAGAGAGGCGCCGAACACGCCGATCAGCGTGCGTTTGATCCAGGGTTTCATGTCGTGATCCTTTCAGGGTCGGTTGAACATGAGCCGAATGGTCGCGGCGCGAGGGCGCGCTGTCCTTTCATGGAGGGATCGGTTTGTTTCGTTTCTTTTCGAGGCGGCTCGCAGCTCGATGGAAAGCTCAGGCCTTGCGATGCTGATTGAGCATGCCGCGCTAAGGCCTTGTTCACCATCTCACCGCGCGGCCATAGCAGAAGGCCGAGACGCCTCTTGCGGGAAGGGTCGGACGCCTGTACGGTGACTCGACGTCAGTTCACGAAGGTGATCTCAACAGCTTGAATTTTTGGATGTGCCACTTTTAGCACCGCTTTGCACTTGGATCAGGATTGGGTTCTCTGCCGGGAGTTCCACCAACTCTCATTCCAGTTACCGCGTCCTCGAGCAAGATGAGAATGGAGTAGCCTCTGATTTGCGGATTGAAGACGTACTCATGACCAGCTTCTGCGTCTAGCCACAACGATCCATACGAGTACGTAGAACCTTGAAAGTAGAGGGCAGTCAAATAGTGACGGCCTGGCTTCACGAGCATCTTGTCTGGATACCTTAGCCCGGTTCCATAGCTCCCGTCTTCTAGGTGAATTCCATCGAGGCAGGAAATCACCGTACCCTGCGTGTGCTTCGGCCAAATTCCAGGGGTCTTTGGACCCAGTTTCCCGAAAATCACCGCCTGTTCACTTGGTGGGAGTGGCTTGCCTTCATACCCGACATAGGGAGTTGCGACACTGGTGCAGGCACTGCAAAGAACCGAGAGGCAGACTGAAATTGACTTCCGCATAGAGACTATTGATGCAGTTTTTTGATGGCGCTCAACCCTTGACTTGAGCCGCGTGCCCCAGCTTGTCTGGGTTGGCTGTGCGACTTCTAGCACCGCTTTGCACTTGGATCGGGATTGGGTTCTCCGCCAGGAATTCCACCGACTCTGACCCCGGTTGCTGCGTCTTCGAGCCAGATGCGGATAGAGCGGCCTATGACTTGCGAGTTGAAGACGTACTCTCGGCCAGCTTCTGCATCTACCCACAATGATCCGTACGTGTACATACGACCTTGAAAGTAGAAAGCGGTCAAATAGTGACGGCCCGGCTTCACGAGCACTTTGTCTGGATATTTCAACCCAAATCCAAGATATCTTTCTAGATAAATTCCATCGAGGCAGGAAATCAGCGTGGCCTCGTTGTGCGCTGGCCAGATTCCAGTCTTTGGACCCAGTTTCCCGAAAATCACCGCTTGCTCGCTCGGTGAGAGGGGCTTGCCTTCGTATCCAACATGGGGAGTTGAGACACTCGTGCAGGCGCTGAAAAGGACAGAGATACAGACTGAAATTGACTTTCGCATGGAGACTATTGATCCAGTTGTTTTGATGACGCGCAACGTTTGAGTTGAGCGGCCGCCGAACGCGGTCCGCTGGAGTGAATGGTTAGGCAGCATTTTGCAACACCGCACGTGAACCTTCTATCCCAGACATCTAGCGCAGCCAAGACAAAATGATCTGTGTCTGATTTTCTAGAAGGGGGCTCGGCCATAGGCTTCGACCTGTGCCGGCGCTTCAAGTTGGAAGGCGAAGATCATCCCCGCTCCTCCGCCCATACTTTGCCCAAATCCTCTCCCGCTCCAGTGGATCCACATTCACCCGCGACAAATCCCCGCGCACATGCGGCAAGGCCATCAGCCGCGGGTCCATCACCTTGAACCACAGCGGGGGCACGTACGACAGCGGGAACATGCCGAAGTAGCCGCTGGGCAATTGCGGCAGGTGCTCGAAGTGCCGCAGCGACTGGTAGCGCCGCGACGGGTAGGCGTGGTGGTCGGAGTGGCGCTGAAGATGGAACAGCGCGAGGTTGGTCACCAGGTGGTTGGTATTCCAGGAGTGGTGGGGTTGCGGCGTTTCGTACTGCCCGCTCGGCAGCCGCTCGCGCAGCAGGCCGTAGTGCTCCACATAGTTGGCCGAGGTGAGCTGCCACCAGGCCACGATGTTGTGGATGGCGAGAAAGGGAATCATCACCCAGCCGAAGGCGATCACCAGGCCGACCTGCAGCACCGCGGTGATGGCATACGACTGCAGCATGGTGTTGTGCGCGCTCCAGGCCGAGCGCTTCTCGTCGGCGAGGCGTTGCTTCTCCAGCTGCCATGCGCGCCGGATACCGCCCGGCAGCTCGCGCAACGCAAAGCGGTAGATGCTCTCGCCCATGCGCGCGCTGGCGTGGTCTTCGGGTGTGGACACAAAACGGTGGTGACCGCGCCCGTGCTCCACCGTGAAGTGCCCGTACGCCGGCACAGCCAGCACCAGGCGCGCCAGCCATTGCTCGATGGCCATGTGCTTGTGCCCAAGTTCATGGCCGGTGTTGATGCCCAGGCCCGAGTCGGTGCCGGCCACGTAGGCGAACATCACGATCGCCCACCACGACAGCGCGTGCGTGCCCACCCACCACGCGCAGCCAATGAGCGCGACGAAGTGCAGCGGCACCACGATCCAGGTGAGCCAGCGATAGTAGCGGTCGGCATCGACCTGCGGCACCACGGCCTCGGGCGGGTTGTTCTCGTCTTCGCCGATCAGCAGGTCCAGCAGCGGCATGAAACCGTAGCTGATGACGAGCGGCAAGCCGAGCGCAATCTCATGCCCGGTGTAGGCATGCAATGCCATGCCGGTGAAGGGCATCAGCGGGTACACCACTGACAGCAGCCACCACCACCGCTTGCGGTCGCGGTATTCGATGCGCCCCTGTTGCGGGTCGACCG
>Ga0307515_10005132_pt1 | contig 26612 bp, 25 predicted proteins | sample 17_EM_MG_FD_194513 | JGI IMG/M metagenome (GOLD analysis project Ga0307515, IMG submission 194513) | Populus trichocarpa ectomycorrhiza microbial communities from riparian zone in the Pacific Northwest, United States - 17_EM | ecosystem: Host-associated > Plants > Roots > Unclassified | place... | reverse complement strand
GGAATGGTTCGAGGGTGGCAGATGAATTGTATATAAAGAGAGTGTTGATAGCGTTGGAGGATTTCCTTTTCTTCTCTCTTTACTCGTTCTCTTGTATAGCAAGCAATAGTACGACTTTGAAAGATATCTTGATTCTTGTTCCTCGATACGCACTTCGAGTTCAGTCCTGCGACATCCACATCACCTGCGTCCGACCCCGCCCGTTACATGAATATAGGTTCACCTTCCGGCGTACCTCCCTACCGATCGACCGCCACCAGCCAGTTCTCCATAAAAGCTTCACAGGTAAAGTCACCTCGTCACATTCCCACGGTTTTGAGTTAACTGACCAATGAATCGAGTCTCAGCACCTGGCACACCTCCCATCGACCGCGTCCAGATCGACCACCTCCAGATCGACCACCTCCAAGTACTCCTCCAATCTCGCTCGATCATAGCCTGCTACAAGTGCATCTCCAAACTCGCTCGATCATGGTCTTGGAGTGTATCTCTGAGTTCACTCAATCTTGGTCTCCCATTGCATCTCCAAACTCGTTCGATCACGGCTTCCGGCATGCATCTCTGAGTTCACTCAATCTCGGTCTCCAATTGCATCTCCAAACTAGCTCGATCACGGCCTCGGAGTGTATCTCCGAGTTCACTCGATCGTCATCTTCAGGCGCACCTCGAATTCCTGACAATCACCACATGCTGCCAGTCCAGATATACCGTGTGTAGGTAGCTATGTAGATACATAGATACATAGATGAGAATACAAACTGAATGCATAAGTTTTGAAAATCATTGAACGATAAGTAGTAGCTATGATTTAACATTGCCAGGCATTGTGTAAACGGCTTCAGCATAACTGCAGCCCCTGCGAAGAGTGTAACACACGTGTCCTTCTGATGCTGCATAAACGTCACCACAAAGTAAAGGAGTACGTATGCAACACAACCCGTGGCCTTGGTGATGGGTAGCGTGTCACTCTCCGTCAGAGGGTATGAGGTTCCGTCAGAGTCGTCAGAGCCGTCCGGAACACCTGGGTGTTTCTGTCAGATACTTGAGTCATTGGTGATGCTCCAGTATCTGAATATTATTTTTGACAGATTTGAAATCATCTTCAATGACTTCTTTTTCTTCGTTGCATTCCTGAACAACATGCATGACTTGCTGCACGAGTTCCGACAATTGATTTTGCAATAAGTCGGAGTTCGCATCCACCATTACCACTTCTCCCTGTCCTTCTACTGCTTCCCATTGCTCTTTGTGAGACATTAGAAGCAAGTACTCTCTTCGAGCTTCTTCTAATCGGTTCTGGTCATTCTGAACCCATACTGGCACTTCCCGAGGGGCCGGGTACCGGGGTTTCTCGACCCTCGAAATCACTGGTAACAGTGCCATGCTCAAGTACGTCAACCTTCTCCTTCGGATTGTCATCTCTTAATACTCTTCCGTGATCTGGTAATCCGTAAAAGGATGATGAAGGGTAGTAGTGTTAGCAACGGTTCCAACCCGCTAGTACGGTTCCGGGTTAGGGTTGGGACCGGAACCGAACCGTGGCAACGGGTTTTACCACACCAAAAACCGGACCGTTGCAATTGGGCCAGTTTTACCAGTAAAAACCCGGCATTTCAAGTTCACAACTTTGACCCCAATTAAGTATATGAGTTCTGATCATATCATGACATGATCAGTACGTAGATTGTGCATTTCTTCCCGCTGTTTCACCTCCTACTGTCAGATTTGCAATCTGACCGCTATTCATTGAGTCCCTTTTGAAAACCCGCGATTTTGGCTGAATAATGGCCTTTTTTTCACTGCAACTCAACGAAAATTGACCTGATCACTAATCTGACAGTGGGAGGTGAAAGAACAGGAAGAAATGCACAATCTATGTACTGATCATGTCATGATACGATCAGAACTCAAATACTTAATTAGAACCATAGTTGCTGGAACCGTACAAATGGAACCGCGGTCCGGTTCCAACCCGGCCAAAAACCCGCAGGTATATGTCCGGTCCGGGTAACAACCCACCATGACTTAGCCGGTTCGGTTCCTTGGCGGTTCCTGACCCGGACCGAAGCCGGGTAACCCGGAACCGTTGCTAACACTAAAGGGTAGGACGGAGGTACTGGGATATCCACAGTAGTTGCTTCTCTGTGTGGACAATCCGGTGTTGGACAATGTTTAACGCAATATCTTTCCAGTATGTAGGAGTTTCTATTAGCAATTCTGCTTATGTGTTTTTAGTTGTAACACTCTGACAAAAAATTGCACCATTGACAGTATACTGCTGGATTGATTATTTCAATATGGTATAGCTGACAGCGTGCGCAAAAACAATGTTGTCTTCTGCAATGTTTTGGACAAGTCCTTTGTCCTAAATAAATGCAGCAGAAATTACCTTCACAATCCTTGCACTCAGAACTCATATATAACAATCGTCTGAGGTCCCGGTGTAAGAATAAGATATAAGTGTGGGTTGTTTGGTAGTTGATACAGGTATGCTCCTGTATTATAAAATATTTTGTATATCCGTAACGGTTTCTCAGTTATCAATCCTTGTCTTCAGATACAACATAGAGTACTCCATATATTATACTGTTACGGGGGTTCTTAATCCCAATAATCAATACAACATTTATTCAATTAAGTACAACCGCCGAGCTAAGAGACTCTTTCTTTCCTCGTCTTGTCCTAAGACTCAACCTCTTGACTTTTTTTTCAAGAGCGCGCGGGTGGATCACAGATCAATTCCCAGGAGCTTCATCGTAGCCAGAAACTATGCCTTTCCGGGAAAGAATGAATCTTTGGAAAATTGTTCGACGGGTAATATCCCTGGAGATACGTACTGATGAACGGGTTAACCAATACCAATAGAAATGACAAAAAGCCGAACCAGTGGAGATATGTGGGTTAAAGCTTCCTTGCCCAGTTCAATAATAAGATCTCAGAAATGTTCGATGTTCTTCTGGTGTGCGTACTGTGATTGTGTCAACCTGTGTCCAAGAATATTATGCGAAATCACGTAGGTGGATAATAGAAGTAAATTTGAAAGTGTTTTAATAGATAGAATTCTTAATAATATTTTGAGATCTTCTTCGGTGTTCTGGATGTTGACTGTGGATTGCTGCTCGAGCTTGTTCTTCTCATTGCCGGAACAATGCCATCTCTTTATAGTCATCTTGGAGGGTTTGTACACCCCTACTTTGACCCTATGACTAGAAAGCTCATGATAGCGTTTTCGCCGTCGCATCATGCAACTAAGCATGCGCCCGGTAATAAGGTGCCACGCATCCCAATATGTTATCGTGTTCATGCAATGTGGTTTCAAAGCATTTTGCTGCTGATAAGAATCAGGCCATCCATTGCATGATATCATGTCAGACAGTGTGTCTGATGAAACTTGAACTTAGACATCTTACTACCCGTTTGTGACAGTAGTTGGAACGTCTGCCAACAAATTTGTTGGCAGCGCTTATCACAAATTGATGGCTCACCTTAAAGGCTATTTGCCTTGCGTCATGGATTTGATCAGTGAACAACCAATACTATGCAAATGTAAAATCTGATGTGGTAGCTCGTATCGAATACCAGTCTGACATTGGAATGCCTACTAACTCAAACTAATGAGCAGGGTTGCTTCAAGCCTCATATCTTTAGCCAACTTTATAATTCCCTCATTCACATCATGCTCAGGCCGAGACTGTTCTCTTTGGCCGGAGAGTACCCTGGTTGTTCTTATCGCCCAAGACAATAAGCCAGAAGTCCTGCGTACTTGCATCTTGACTATCGACTGCTGTGTTTGTGTGTCAGAGTAATCTCCTGTCCAATCAAACAAATCCCGCTAGTTTCTAGGAACTGAATGTGGTCGAAAACGATGCGCTCAGCAGATATAATATCTTTCGATCTGGCAGCATTGTTGCGTCATCAGACAAGGATTACCGTAGTATGTATCCTTTCAATAATCCCACTAAGTAACAAGACTTATTCAATCAACATGCAAGTCTTATGTATCCCTGCTGAAGGACATAAGACCGGCTTACTTGCAATGTCAAGGATAGGTGTTAGGCATATCACGTGACTAGACCGAGAGTAACTCTGAGATATGTATTCCTTGAACATGGCAAGTACTATTATCGCTGCTAAGAGAGAACCCTTAACATTTATAACCGGGATTCGAAGCTCAGTCCCTGATTCTATATCCAACTAGTAACTACAGACAATGGTTCGACGAGCTCCATCTGCCAAACACCCTTGAATAGTACTAATCTTTAGTCTTAACTATGTATAGTTTTGGGGATTAGTATGATCATAAGTCCAATCGAGGAGCAGAAAACAGAATAAATACTTACCGCTTCTCGAGTTTGCGGATTGATTTCAAGAGATGGACCACTGGGCAATTCACACACAGATGGTGAATCTACGGGAGCACCTGCTAATTCCCGCTGACTATCCTGGGGTTCAATGGGTACTTTCCAAGCTTTGTCAACCATCGAGTACTTCTCATCGGAAATGATTGGCCAGGGAGTCTTTGTGAACACGATTGCCTCCATGAATTGTTTCGGTCCCTTAATGGTAGCCTTTTGGTATTGGGGAATGTTGTGATCTCCACCGGTCTTTGGTTGAGGAAAATTCTAGTCTCCACCAGACTTTGGAAGTGGGAGCACCTGGGCGGGAACAACGTTAGACTCGTGTAAGATGTTGATGGTTGACTTTTGGCATTTGAGCAATGGTGGTGCTATGGCCCCGGCCGGATGTCGCAGATTTGGAACTGAAGTGTGTGCAATGAATGTATCGGCGCTGCTCCTTTTGTTGGCAGTGGAACCGTTGTAGTTCGTATTCTCTTATCACGGCGCACCTGTTCTAGATGTAGGACCTCCTGCTGGTTGTCCAAATCGTCTTCTTCAATATCCGACAACAATGTGGACTCTGCAGGGTCTTCACCGTCGCCATCGCTGATCTCCTGATCGGTATCATCATCATCCTGCTTTCTAAGAATTAGAGTGCGGACATAACCTATCTCCAACATTATACTCGAAGATTGGGTTGGAAGTTCAAACATTTGATCGGCAATGAAGATTGGCTGTCTTCTTGAATGCACATTCAAGTGCTCTCTCAAGGTGTGCTTCTCGATTCATCAGTGAATAGTGATTCCTCACCTGACTGGCCATAGGTTCCATGTTGATGAAGTGAAGTTGGGGAATGTAGACAGAAGTATATAAGGGGAAATATAGTTTGAAGTTTAATAGAACAACAGGAAAATAGGGCAACAATGTAGCACTCAGTCGTGGAGGATGCAATTCGAGGCATGCCTGGAGAAAGTGACACTCGGCCAAGGAGGATGCAAATCAAGGTGTGCCTGGAAAGAGTCCAGAAGACAGGTCAGTGGTTCATATTTATACTGTCGATTCTAGTTCTTGGTTGAGATTTGGGAAGCATCAGGTGCACTGGATTGTGTGGATTCTTCATGCACCCAATTCCCAAATGTTAGCACTCATATCCAAGTACTCTATTGCTGCAAGAATTCGAGGTTGGTTCAAGCCAACATACCTAGAATTGAGCCAGACGCACCTGAAGATCTCGACACACCTGAAGATCTTGAGACATTAACATGGTTGTATCACATCAGCAAAAAATAATTCTGTCCATGCGGAATGGCTCCGTCAGAGTGGACGCGCTCCGTCAGAGTAGACAGAGACATCCTGGTGGCGGCTTACTCCGCGCCCGGCATCAATACCACGCGTTGCGCTGTGTAACACCCTCCCATCGCAGTTTCACCGTTTCATCTCGCCCTGTCGGTCTCTTATTTTAAACGAACACTCTGGCGTTGAAGGCCAACTGTGACGATACGTCGGAATGGGTTCATTGTGCACGCGGTTGCATCGGGATTGCAATGCGATGGGTGACGCTGCAATAATCTCTCCTCGTGTTCCTTCTACCTGCATGCAAAATGCAATTCTCTCTTTACTAATTATACACATCATTCCAAGTTGCCACATCTATGTGGCTATTGACAATCCATTGCTCATTCCGTCCGTCTCCTGTCTTACTACTAGTAACTATCTCTGGAATTACGTGTGCGCAGCTGACGATGTTTTCCACGCTGAAATCTTGCTAAGCGACTGCTGCCAGTGCTTTTCTCACTTGAACAAATTTCGAGACGGGATCCAAGTTACCCGAGTTATCAGGCATTCTGGTGAGCGCCAGGGCTAACCAGTACTCAACGAAATCTCCATCCTCGTTGAGGAGCTTGATTTTGAATTGTTGTTGCAGTTGCCACGGGAGATGACCATTCAGCACACCATAACATCTCCCTGGGCGCTGCTTCACCCACACCCAGTCGTTCCGTTGGTCCCCTCCACGCCAGCTCTGGCTTCCTGTGCATTGAGAAATCTGAAATATGCCTTCACCATCTAAACCCTCAACTTGAACCTGAATACCGTGGTAAATACAGAGCTCCATTGCGTGCAGTTGTTCATCCGATATAGACATCTTCTTACCACACTTATGCTTCAGAAACGCCCGCGTGCTGTTGTATATTGTCACGCGGTGCGTTGCGTCTTGCCTATTGTCGAGTAATGCTCTGAAGTCTTTGATCATAGCGTCAGGATGCTTTCCATTACGGCGGTTTTGGGGTCCCATGAATTTGGGCTTCGCATATGACTGGGAGCACAGGGGGGCAGCCAGATCAGCGCCGGAAGGGAGGACTTTGCAGGTGGTAGCGCTGTTCTCTTGACGCTGAGCGAGGGCTTGGAGATTGAGCTCTCTGATTTCGAAGCAGAGAATGTGATGCTGAAACGTGATTACTCACAGCAGGTAGTTGAGGTTGTGATTGGAGGCATTCCAACTGTCCTTGAGATTCATTGTATGTGCTTGTTCATGTCTCTCGGCAGAATACTGTTGCAAGGCTCCGTATCGAAGAATCTGTTCGACCATGTGAGACATCAAGTGGATCTTCTGAAAGTTGAAGTCGGCATCTAACTCCTTGGAAACATCTATCTCGGGGCTGAAATAATCCCGCCAGGGGTTCATCTCGTGCCGCTTCTTGGACGGTGTCCAAGTTTCAGCATTTGTTTCCTTGTCTACCTTCCGCTTCTTCACGAGCTCCATTGTCAGGGCATTGGCTTTGGCCTTCGCCTTTGTGCCGGCTCGCCCGAGTAAGAAAACATCTTTGAACGTGTGAAAACGATGCAAGGCGTCTTTCATGTAGCTCAATGTTGCATCATCGTGAGAGTTATATCGAGCATACATATAGAATTCTAACAATGCCCGTGTGCACTCAATTGCGCAATTGAATATGGGAAGCTGCGCGGGGCTTCCTCCTCGTAGAGACTGGGTTACCACTCCAAGCAGGTACCGGCTCATTTCTATCATCTCCTTCCCATTCCATTGAGAAACTTCCTCATATGACTTAGTTTTTGGTGTGAGGTCATGGTAAGCAGGCACGGATAACCAGCTTGCATTGTACTTGTCGAGCTGTTCGTGCGTCTTCATGAAGTGGAAAATCCACTACTGGAGGTGATCAAGCATGCCGATCAGAATTCTATGGAGGAGGTCGGGCTTCGGGAGGTCGCTCATGATACAGGGAATATGTCGAAACACGTTGAATCCTTGGTGAACATGGCGCGATGAGAGTTCGGCATCGGCTGCCTTTGTGTTTGCATCACTGAGTGTTTGATATAGGTTGTGATCCCACCGGGGGTGTTGCTTGTCAGGAGGGACATAATCTCCAAGGTTGTTCTTTGGACACTTGCACCAAAAACAATCATGTCGCTCAAGATGATGTAGGTTGCTATACTCAGGGCAATCTGCAAGCCATGCTGCTAAAACCAGATTGCAACGCCTGAAGTTGCCATCTGCACAGAGAACATTGTAATACCCGCTCTCGGCACTGGGATTTTGTTTAATGGTGAGAGGCTGGAGTACCTGCTGCAGTACCTCGTTCAGCACCTCTCAGTTTGTATGCCGCTGCTCATCCAGCCACTCCTGAGGAATATTGTAGTTCTTGATCGGAATTGGCAGGAGAGCGACCATTACGACGCTCTGCGTTGAGGGTATCTGGCGGAGCTTCGAAGATAGATTGCCAATTGTCATATATACAGTCCACTCTTTCTTGTCGCCTGCAAAATTCGAGAGATGCGTTCTGTCGGACATGAAGATCAAGGGAACCAGTGTATCCCCCACTCTGAGCATTGACTGACCGTCGGTTAGCACGTCATCATGCTCAGGTATCTCTCCTTACCTGTGTCTCCCACCACCAGTCGGCAGTGTGCACTCCTGTATCGAGGCATTTTGGAGGCGTATCGCTGTTAATGCAACGCCAAGGGGCGTAGATATGATGCTCGGCATACACTGGCTGCCGCATCAACCATCTCATGCTTTTGATGATATCTCGACTCCAGTATTTGATAGGGTGTTGGTGATTGTCATTCCATTTCATATCCTCGAGAGTGTGTAGTTCCCACTCCCCGAAAGCCAGATCATCTGGCATGCTAGCCATGAGCTTCAGGACGCCATCCCCGTTTTTGAAGCTTGGGAAACGCAAACCGGTGATTTCTCCCTTCAGCATGTTGTCATAGTACGTCGTCATGCCCTTCTTCTTGATCCCACACTGGATAGATTTGTACTCTTCACGCGTCGCAAACAGATAGTAGGGATTGTTTTGACGGTTCGTCTCAAGGAAACCCTGAGCGTTGCGTTCACATGGCTCAGCAATGTAATCGCTCAGCGGAGCACCGGCACCGGGGTATGTTTCTGTCCGCGGCAGAGGAGATGGTGGTGGTTGAGACTCCAAGTCTGCAATGTGTTCAAGGTGTTCGAGGTAGGGAAACACATCCAAGTCTTCGCCTAAATCCTTGTTAGGGTTGAATTCATGACACTGCGCTGGTTCAACGCGTCAGGGCGCGCTGCGAACTGTCAGAATCTTCTGGCGTGCAACTTAAAGGTGTTCAGGATGGTGTAATTTGATATGTTTAAGTCGCCAGCTGTCTGAGGTGAACTTCTTTCAGCATGAAAATTAGGGGCAACGGAAAGGGGTCATTTCTGCCATTGTCGACGACACGCAAGGAGTGGAGTATTCACTGTAGAAAGGGACGAAAGTTGGTGCTGGGCCTGAGCAGTCTGGTGTGGGTATATGCTCACAATACTTGAGAGATTTATTGAGTCTCAACACCATCACAAGGAGGTTTCTTACACGCCAGGAGTTGCAAAAACACTGCATGCGCGATGTCCCATAATACTATGAATAAATAATAAATAAACCCTGAGCAATCCAAAAACCTCGCGACGCATGTAATGATCGATGCCTGAGATACATAGATCAGAACAAAACAAATGAACAAGCCCACAACAGTAACCCAAACGAACAACACACCTCCACGCGTGCCTTAATCAGTGCCTGAGATGAATAGATTGCAGCAAAGGAAACTCACAAGACAAGAACCCGACCATAAGCTGAACGCATGCCTCCTCTGCAACGCGAGGACTGGTTTACTCCTCGCCTACTGAGCCATCCGGGCGCGCGGCAAGGAGATGGTCATCAGGGGGAGGGTCATCGGGGAGAGGGTCATCCTGGAGAGGGTCATCGGCGAGAATGTCGCCACCTGACGATTCAATTAGCAGCTGCTAATCCACATCCACATCCGAGGTGTTTTTGGCTGCCTCAGCTTCTCGCAGAGTTGGCGCCGCTGGGTCAGGTTTTTGCGGCGTCACAAGCCCCAAACACTCCAGCCAACTGAGGGTAGGAGTCTCCGGAGTTCATGGTCGTGGGCAAGGCTCCGGGGTTGGTGGCCGTGGGGCAGGCGCTGGAGGTTGTGGCCATGGGGTATGCTCACGCATCATCTGCCCTTGCGCAGGTAGCACGGTTGGCTGATCGTCTACCATGGTATCAGCATCGTCCGCTGATATATTTACTATCTCTTCCTGGCCAATCATCTGAGGTTCTTTGCCATTATTCTCATCCTCATCCTCATTCTCCTCCTCATCCTCATCCACCACCTCCTCCTCCTTCTTATCTTCCTCCTCTTCATCTGCCTGATCTTCACCATCCCTTTCCATATCCACATCGCCGTCCTAATCAATGCCGTCCTGTGCGTCCACATCATCCTGCAGCTGCATATCCACATCCGAATCACGTTCTGAGTCATATTCGCCGTCCGACTTGGTAGAGTTGGTATCATCATCTGAGGAAATTCACACGGCGGGCGATGCTTCTGGCTCTAAATATCCCTGCTCCAGTTAGCCCTCTGTGTCCAAGTCTGCTGCTGACATTTCCTTCTGCAACTGCAAAGCAATGGCACGAGAGATATCATCTCCCTCTGGGGTGTGTTTAACAATACCTTTCCCTTTACTGTTTCCCTTCCCCTTCCCCTTCCCTTTCCCCTTCCCGTCCTGAGTTGCCTTCCCTTTCCCCTTCCCATCCTTTGTTCCCTTCCGTTTCCCAGTCTCTTTCTCACCGCTCTGCGTGTCCTCCTCACCCTCGCCATTGTCATTGTCATTTCCATCGCTGGGATGGCTCCATCCACCGCTCAGCACTCCACGAACCAGCCAGTTGTTATCATCATCATCCTCGTCGATTATCTCATCCCAATTCAGTGGTCTAACGGCCAGGAAGTCACCTGGTTTGTACTGCTGGCAGCTTGGCGGCTCAATGTTTGCCCTGAGATCATCGCTGCCGTACCAGGAGAAACACTCAATGGTGCGTTTGTTACGGGGGTTCTTAATCCCAATAATCAACACAATATTTATTCAATTAAGTACAGCCGCCTATCAAAGCTTCTCTTTCTCTCCACGTCTTATGCTGAAACTCAACCTCTCGCACCTGTGTTGCGAGAGCTACCAACCTAAAATGGTGCCACAGACCATCTCCCCTATAAATGTAAATCACTCCTCTCCGTGGAACAACCACTCCTCCGAAAACTCCTCGAACAGTAACGCTCCGGTGTTCAAGTATCTCAACACCTGGTAATCGATACCTTCCAGTTCGCAAAAACGGAACACCACTCGGTAGGTGTGCGTTAAATGGCAATCTTGCAAACTGACCAGAAGAGTACCGAAACTCTCTACATTCCGTTGCAGTGCGTACACGGATTGTGTGTACCTGTGTCCAGGCATATAACGGATAATCTCGAAGGTGAATTAGGGAAGTAATTGTAAAGGTTTCAATTGGATAATAGATAGAATTCTAAATGATATTTTAAGATCGTCTTCGATGCTCTGGGTTGAATGTTTCTTGCTGCTTGACCCTTTCTTCGTTCGCCACAATGCTGTCTCTTTATAGCAACATCCCAGGCCCCCACGCCTAGCTGCTATAACAACGATTATTCCCTTATTCTATGTTCATGCAATGTGGTTTGAAAGCATTACGCTCCTGACAATCAGGCCATCCATCGCACTCAAAGACAGACTTAATTTAGACTCTGCGCAATTGTATGATTGGTAGTTAGAACTTCCACCAACCAAGTTGGTAAAGCTTATCGCCTCCGAAATCCCTCATACACATGAGTAGTGTAATTGCGTCATAGATTTAATCGGCGACCAACCGATACTATGCCAACGTAGATTGCTGACGCGTAAGCTCGTATCCGATACGAGATTACATTGCGATCCAGACTAATCGACTCAATGAGTAGTGTTCGCTCTAGGCTCTAAGCCTACCTCATTAATCCCTCAGTTACGTCATGCTAAGGTCGAGACTGTTCTCCGACCGGAACGTGCTCCACCGTATCCTAGCCCATTACGGGCCGTGGTAAAGAGTCCCAATACTCGCATATTAACTATCAACTGCCGTGCGTAATAATCACGCATGCCCCGCATAGTATCCAGGCGTAAACAAATTACCCATACTCTGCGCGACTAATATGAACTCCCGCTAAAGAGCATATTACTGACCACTTGAATAGTACATGCATACCAGGTGTTATGCATATCGTAGATATGTATGCATCTTGTAATCATAATCAAGTATCATTATCGCAACTAGGAGCTAAACCCTAACAGCGTTTAACCTTCCCTGAGCTGGTTGTCAGCGGATTGGAGCAATCGACTTGATCCCCGAAGGCAGCGGGGTTGTCCCACATCCAATTGTTCATTGGGTCGCGGGTTTTGTCAAACATTTGCCCCATATATGAGCGGAAGGCAGCCCACCACTCCCGAAAAGGCGAACTCCTGCTCCTGCGGTGCGGCCACATCAGCTGGAATTGTGAACAGTGGCGAGTTGTGACTGGATCAAGAAAGATTATATCATGAAAGAGATCCCATGCCCTCTCATCCTTGACGCCGCAAACATTGTATATCCGTATGAGTCCACAGATGTGTTCCGAGATGAATCCCTTCATTCAATCGCGGTTCAACGACAGGCGTCGATTTATAACCAATGTCGGCATCTTTGCCCTATCCTTCCCCTTTCTTTTGCTGCTGCCCTTTGGTGCCATTGCTGTGAGTTGAAAATTAAGCTACATCCGAAACGTTAGCATTATAATACAGTTGCATGTAGCGGAAGGAAGCCCAGAGGGAAAGTGAGGGAAAGTACAAAGTTGTGTAGGTTATCGGGTGTGTTTTGGAACAAGAGGCGTTGTTTTGTGCCAGTCACGTGATGTGGAGATCAGGATGCTGTCGGTGTGTATAATACGAGAGGAAAAGCGAAAGGAGGTGTAGGCAGGAAGAAGGGATATATATACTCAACTTCCGGTGATTTCTTGGTTCAACTTGTGAGTTTAGTTGGGTAACGAACACAAAACGGCCCAGCCTTCAGCTTGCAAAACCACCAGGCAGCTCATGAACGACAAGCCTCAAGACAAGATTTTGTACTCGCGGCGAGGACAGTTTACGACGCCGGGCGTTGCTTTTGCATCACTTATCATTTTTGCTGCTCAGATCTCATGCATCTCGGAGCAAACTGAGTAGTTCCCAGGTTGTCCCAAATGTGCAAGCATCCAACATGGCTACCAACACCTAGCAGTGGAAAAAGCACACGCAACTGATGTCATAGGATAGAGAATACTTCATTGTTTGCTTTGCGATGCTTTTAGCTCTGCCAAAGGGAGATTTCCATCGGGAAGCTGAAGATATACACAATCGATGGTTCGAAGTATTGTGCCAAGAACAACTGCAATACTATCAGAATTGCACCAAGAAATCATAAAGACCCTTCAAGCGATGCAAATAGACCTTCAGACGTTGCTGTAACAGTGAATATCAATACTGAGTTTAATCTGAGTTTAATCTGATGCCAGTTAACCCAATAATTGAATGCTTTTCAAGGGACCTCGTCCCTGAGTATTGTCACGGGCGATAGAGATTTAGAGTCTAGCGCGGTATACACTGCGCCTCCCTGTTTTGTCGAATCCGTCCCTGGTCGCTCAAACAGGAGTCTACCTTGCCTGCCATTGCATATGCATGCAGGGGAAATTATTCCTACATTCTCAACGTCGAACATCTATACTGGACAATGCCTTCCCAAAGCCCTCACCCTGGCACACCTCCGGTCGTACAAATTGTTCTGAAACAACAAAAGCGTGGGCCTTCGGGGAATTCTCAGCTTCCCCCTGCTAAGAGACCCGTTTCTGCACCGGCTGGCGAGGGGTATTCCTCTCAAGGAGGGAGTTCCATAGCCTCAACAATCCCTGGTCAGAACTCCACCCCCTCATTTTCGCTGAACAATTCTGGTGTGGCAGATATCACTCAACGCATGACATCCACCCCGTCTGCTACACAGCGACGGTCAATGATTACACCAACCGCCACGCCAGGTACAAGCAGTTGTAGCACACCAGCACCCGGAGGAACCTCACAGACAGACTCAACGTGTTGCGTTGTATCCAGCCTCGCATCCGGCATTGCTATCACTCTCACTCCTCTCCGAGGTCATGAAAACCTGCCTACCCCCATCCCTAATCCAGAAGCACGTGCAACCATTACAAATCCACTGAGAACGCGAGCTACAGAATGGAATGAGAGACAGAGGCAGTGGCAATTGCAACCGCAGGCGGTGTCTACACCTCAATCAGTGGTCTCCGGCAGTCGCAGCATTCATCGATTTGGACAGTCAGACATGACGCGTCTTGTATTTGCAACGGGCAGACTCATGGAGCTCTATCTGTGGAACAGATGGCCGTTAGTGAGTGCAAGCAACTTGGAGATGGTAAGTTATGCAACGCAATGCGCTGCGAAAGCATTAGCTGAAGCCCCACACTGGCAGATAATTGAGAAGCATCAGCAAAATGTATTTTAGTCTCTGGAAGACTCCAGGAGTGTCTGAGAGGATGTGGAGTGTAAACTTAGAAGCATCAATTTCAGGAGAGTATCAGACCCTAGGAGGGGATTCCGGCAGACCTTCAGAGTAACTGGGATCTCTGACGACCGGTACAGGAGTACCTGGGATCTCTGATGACTGAAACAGAAGTACGATGGGAGTGATTGTGATCAGTTTGGAAGCACGTCAGAGCGCCGGAGGGAATGTTGGGTGCACCTGGGAGTGTTGCCGAACCAACGCGGGAATCACAAACAAACTTTGAGAGATGCCTGGGTTTTGTATGGATATTTATTCAGAGGACTGCAGAGGTTACCTGAGACTCTTTGGATGTACATGAGCAATCGACTTCCCTCAACAGCAAATATGATGGATGGATTATTGTTCATTATCACTTCTGAATCATACTAGCCGTCATCTTCTTAAACATTGTATTTTGTGCCTTGCTACATTAAGGAAACGAAAGAAAAAGGCGAGAGATTCAAACATAAACCCAGGTACACCGAAACAATAACCCAACTAAGCGATTGAAAAATATCAATCAAACATGGTGGCGATGTCATCCACTCCATCTCCCATCCCATCAGGGCCAACGAAAGCAGGAACACACAATTCATCAACAGCACAAAGAAGCTGGAGGCGCTCCTTGTATTTGCTGATTGTTCGTTGCTGGCGAGTGGATGAAATGGAATTCCAATGTTGTTTGGCTCAATTTGTGATTTCTAACACAGGTGTAATGAGATGTTAGCGAGCTGCGAACCTAAATGGGGGTATGAGAGGCAATATGATACATTCGGATGAAAAATGGGAACAACTGGCAGGGGAAAAGAGGAGTGCCAGATGAGGAGGGTTGTGTGGAAAAGAGGAGTACCACAAATGGTGTTGGAGAAGTGTGGAATGAAAAAGAAGAGCGTCAAGTATAAGCTGAGGAGTGCCGAAAGAGGAGGGTGTAGGAGTGCGGAATGGAATTGAGGAGTGCCGAAAGAGGGTGGGTTTAGGAGTGTGGAATGAAATAGAGGAGAGCCAATCCAGGCAGAGCAGAGCACCGATGGGATTGAGGAGTGCTTATCCCAGAGAAGAAGCGCCGGAAAGGGGTGGGGTATGAAGTGTGGAATGCATCATAGGAGCACCAGTGGGAATTGAAGAGCTCCCATCCCGGGCTGAGGAGCGCGGATAGGGGGGTCTAGTGTGCGGAATGGGATAGGGGAGCGCTGAGAGGAGGAATTGATTGCGGAATGAAATAGAAGAGGTTCAATCTAGGCTGAGGAGCTCAAACGTGGATTGAGGAGCGCCTATTGTAGTGGAGTTCCGCCGCAGGGGGGGGGCGGGGTGTGATGCAGCCGCTGATATGTGATTGATTGTGTAGTAGCTTCAAGAGTAAAATTGATCACAGGGGATGGGACAAATGTACCTCGATATTCATCTTGCGAAAACATAACCGTGGCCTTCTTTCCACTGGCGTATTCAGACAGCGCACAATGAATAGCTGCAGCTGCCAGCGCTGAAGTCTGAGGAGCAAGAGGTCGGAAATACTGGGATGTTGTTGGTTGGCGCCCCAAGCTATTGGCGGTGAAGAACAATTGGTGGTAAATGAGCTCAAGCACTTCCATTCGCGTGAACCATGACTTCTTATCATCGACGACCTTGGAGAGGTAAGCTTCATTAAAGAAGAGCTTCTTAACCTTGATCCGAACCGCAGTCTCAGAGCCCACACCCAGTGGGTAACTTCGGACAACAGTTCGATGTGCCCCATCTGCCAACCGTCCTCCAATGGTACTAATCTTCAGTTTCAACTATGTATATTTTCGGGGGTAGTCAATATCCGTAAGTCTGATAGAGGAGCATCAAACAGAATGCAAGACTTACAGCTTGTTGTGTTTGCGGATCTATTTTGAGAGATGGACCACCAGGCAATTGACACACAGATGGTGTATCTACAGGTGCACCTGCTAATGCCCGCTGACAATCCTGGGCTTCAATCGCTAGTTTCCAAGCCTCTTCAACCATCGAGTACTTGTCATCGGATATTATTGGCCAAGGGTTCTTTGTGAATACAATTGCTTCCATGAACCTTTTCACTACCTCAAAAGTGCCCTTTTGGTGTTGGGGAACATTCTGATCACTACTGGCTTTGGGTTGTGGAATATTCTGGTCTCCACTAGACTTGTTGGGAAGCACCAGTGCCCGGGCGGATGGTGCACAGTCAGACTCGGATAATTTGTTGAGGAGGGATGACTTCTGGCGTTTGAGCAGTGGTGGTGCCATTGCCGCAGGTAGATTTGGGGAATTTCGAAGTGGAGGGCGTGCAATGACAGTATCGGCATGGCTTGGTTTCTTTGGCAGTGGAACCCTTGTAGTGCGTAATGACTTGTCCCGGCACACCTGACCTAGATGAAGGACCTCCTGTTGATGATCCAAATTGTCTTCTTCAATGTCGGATGATAAGGTAGACAATCCAGTGTCCTCACGGTCGTTATCGTCGATCTCCTGCTCGGTCTCATCATCCTGATATATTAATGAAATTGGTGTTAGGGGCCTCACCTAACAGCGGTAAGGATACAATGTGGATTGGTTAGCAGGTACTTAATTGCATAACACTTACCTGTGAGAGCAACACGTTGTTTGTCAGTCAGGTGATCTTTAGCGGGATTACACCTGAGCTGCGTGTCGATCGATTAGTGACGAGTAAGACTCGCACTAGCAGATTCAACTATGATGACGCAACTATGTCGCCATTACTGGGAAGTGAAAAACCTTCAGCAGTGTGCATAGTTATTGGCCACATTTACTATAACTATCTAGCGGGACAACATACAGATAAGTTGCAAACATGCAGAATTACGTATGCAGCAGATGATAAGCAATATGCGAGTACGTAGGGATTTACGGGCCTTGTCGCTCAGTGACAGGGATCAATCCTGTAACGCTCCTCGGTCTATGGACATGCCGAGACCTCAGCATGCTGTATCTGAGGGATTAATGACATTGGCTGAAGATAAGAGGCCAGAAGCAACCCGGCTCATTGGTTTGAGTTAGTATGCATTGCAACATCATAGTGACGTGTCACAATCTGCGTTGGCAGAGTATCGGTTGGTCGCTGATTAAAAGTCTCTGAACACTTTGCCGAATAACCAAATTTGAAGGCGAGGCATTTAATAACCCAGAGTTATTATGAATTGCGAAAAGCACTGATAATGATATAAGCGGTCAGATGTTCCAACTACTGAATGAATCGGAACCAATATGTCCAAGTTGAAGAAATCATCTGATACGTTGTCCAATATGATTTAATATAATGGATGGCCTGATATCAATCAGGAGCGTAATGCTTTGAAACCACATTATATGAACACGATAACCTAAGGGAAGCTTGGGGATTTATTACCGGGCGCATTCGTAAGAATGTAAATTGCGATCGCAATAGAGCAATCATAAGAGCAAAGGAATCATAGCATCAAGAATGACTATAAAGAGATCACATTATCCCGGCAATGAAAGAACAAGCTTTAGAAGCACGAACAGTCAAAAACCTACCAGCGAAGAAGACCATAAATATTATTGTGTGTTTTATGATACCTATATCTATTATATAAATTATTATTAGCTTAATGCGGCAGCCCCACCCCTTTCTATGAGTATTACCTTTGAGAACAAAGCCGATATAATACTCTGGACTTTAGCGAAGCTATTAGTTACTTTCCAGGAACGACAATACCTTTTTGCAGCTCAGTGCATTTGGTGGATAGCTGCTTTACTTCAGTTGGATCAAGCATTGAGATAGTTTATCGATAATCGAGAGTTCCCATCGAAAGCGATAGAAGTCAACTACGAACGAAGAGCTATACAACAAACTATGGGAAGAAATATCTCATCAACCCCTCGAGATATTCAAAGAGATTCGAAGATACACGAAAACACGGTACCTGTGGAAAGCCAGCATCAGGCTGATCCCTTACGACGAACTCGGAAAGGAAAAATCAATCCGTTACCTAACACAAAGAATCAACTTACGTCGGAGAGGAAACAGCAGTTCATAATTGCAAAATTCATGAACAATAATTGTACTACCAATATTGTTTAACATATCGGAAGGAAATAGACGAAGCAACCTCATGCTACAAATCGAGAAACGAAAATACAGAATCGATTAGAGTATATGTATTGCCAATATTGATTGACAACTCGACACGATTTGGTCAACATTTATTTGGAGGCATCTGATACTACGATTACTATTTGTCTACTTTGCGTATACGATCTCAATAGATTACAACACAACTTTCATTGGAGATACACTTAGGAAGAATATAGTATCTACGGCCTTGCACCTAGTACTAGCTTGAGTATCCAAGAATACTCAGGTTAAGGATTGTTTTATAAGATGAAGCAACCCTGTAACAATCGGGTATATTAGTCATCCGCAATAGGATGCACAAAGGCAGATAATTGCAAGGCAAACATTTGATGGACAATGAAGATTGGTTGCTTTCTTGAATGCGAGTGCTCTCTCTAGGCGTGCTTCTTGATTCTTCTGTGAATAGTGATTCCTCACCTGGCTGGGCGTAGGTTCCATTTGCTGTAATGAAGATCTAAAGTTGGAAAATGTGGGAGAGAGTGTAAAAGCAGGAAATATAAGATTAAGTGCAATACAATAACGGGATAAATGGTGCAAGAATTAGCACATAGTCGAGGAGGATGCAATTCGAGGCATGCCTTGAAAGGGTTCTGGAGAGATGACTTCAATGGTATTTACTTATAGCAAGGATGGCAGTCCGTGTTGCGATTTTGGATATTGTCAGGCGCGCTGGAATCGATGGATTCCTAATGCCGAATGTTAGCAACTCCTATGAACAACACTCTGTACGGATGCAAGAATTGGAGGTTGGCTAAAGCCAATGCAGATGGAGAATAGAAACAGATGCACCGGAAGATAACTCGCGACATCAACCAACCCTTGGTGCTGGCCACAAACTGAGCACTGAGAACCTGAATGAAAACATGAACCCCTGCATATGACTCCTCAAAATGTAGTCATTGTGCGTGAAAGTTCGAGCATTTGCGGTGACCACATAGCATAGAAATTTGTGCAGGATTGAGAATCTGCAGAACTCGATAGATTTGGTTGGGACCTTGTGAGTGACGGCTGAGTTGCAAGGGTTCATACTGGAGTTTGTTATCGAACAAGGAGAAATATGAATCTCCATATGTGGTATATCTGCCGGAAGGACACATGTATTTTTACGATATTCTATTGTATTATGATGTGCAGCTAAGTTAGCGGTCGATAAGGCAATATGGTAAGCATAACTTCCCTTTCATGCGTTCATCTGGGCCGTGTCTGCAGAATAGCCTTCACAACAATCTTGCAGTAGTTAATGGAAGAGGGAGAGAATTTGGTACACAAAGAAGAGATACAGGCGTAGAGAAAGAATGGTAATGTACGATGGATGATTCAGGGGTAATCTTATTCATTCAAGCACTCATCAATGCCAAGATTGCTAACAAATGGGTCATAAATTCTCACTCACATTCTGATTTTGCGCCTAATATCTAGTAAATCGCACACCGGTAAATCACACATTCATTATGAATCTGAGAACTACAATGTTGACTTAAAATAAATATTGTGGTTGAAAGCTATATTCTACAATGATATGAATGTATAGTGAGACGTCATGTTACGGCGGGCAGAGAAATGATGGTTGCATGCATGCGGTTCCGGGGAATTGAGGTGCACCGAAGTTGAAATGGTGATGCTTGGATTCAATGACTGAGGATTGCTGGCTCGCCTGACTCTGACAGTTAATTGCACTCTTCGTAGCTGTCTTCTCATAACTGGAGCTTTCAAGATTCTCTCTCTTGGAGGTTCTCTTGATGGAATTTGGTCCACATAATCTATTTTCGGATATGAGTTTTGGCGGCCCAAACATACATTTAGTCAGAATACAGTTAAGTCTTGATTCAAAGATCTGAGAACTTAGGCCTCTTTGAGTAAGTGCGGTACATGGGCGAGCGGGAGTTGCCGGCCATCTTGCAGAGTCGCTGAGCAGAATCAGTCTTTTGAGATTCTCGCTCCTAAGCTTCCACAGCTCTTTTGACAGAGCCTGAACTTGCAGAAGCTATTTCAGGATTTGGAAGCATTGGTCCAAACATACTACTTAGTCAATATCGAGTTAAATGGGGTTACTAATTGGCCGGGCTTGAGCATTTATGGTTTAGTTGCGCAGTGGCACCTTCCTCCAACAGACAGTTGACACAGAGCTGACAGTTCAAGGCCTGTTAGCGGTGGCCTTCAACATACTGATCAAGCATTGGTTCATATCTTAGCAGGCGCCGAGCGGAATGAGCCGCCTGCACCTAAAGGTGAAGTGTCATGATAGATTTGTGTGCACTGGGTCCACTAATTCAAAGTCGCAGTACATGCGCTTTGGTGGCTTATTTGTTGCTTTTGAGGCGTGCCTGGGCTGGAATCATAACATCCATAATGACTTGCAGCTTGTCAAAGTTGGCTTCATACATATCCAGGAAGCTCATTCTGGACAGGATTGAAGATCTCGGTTGTGAATGATCTTCAATCATAGGCCAGGAAAACCCTGGCAGCGAAAGCGGCATTTGAGCCAAGAAAGCCCGAGCTGTGTCTCAGCTTCCGACTCTCTGGGATGCGGATCAGAGGTGTGCCAGAACTTCAATGATATGCCACCAAAAGCTGCGGATTTGCCACGAAAAAGTGAGCCTATGTCTCATATTTTGACACAAGTACTTAATATCACCTGGTCTGCTTTGATTGCCAAATAGGATTGGCGAATATGCAGTGCTGGATCTGTCACAAAGATATGCCCAGGATTCTCCGGTGCACCGGATCTTCAACCTTAGGCCAGCAAATGCTGCGGCTATGCCACGAATATCCAGACACAGGTAATCAATATCGCCTAGTCTGTTTCAATTGACAAATGAGATTGACGAATAAGCAGTGCATGATCACTGCTGATTTGTCTATCCCATTTGGCATAAAGACAGTCCAAGTGATATTGAGTACCTGTGTCAGGATATTTGTGGCATAGCCGCAGCATTTGCTGGCCTAAGGTTGAAGTTCCGGTGCACCTGAACTTCGATCATATGTGTGCAAAAGCTCCCGCTTTGCCACAAATAAGCGAGCCGTGTCTCATACTCAGACATAAGTACTTGAATATCACCTTGACTCTCTTATTGCTAAATGTGATTGGCAGATATGCAGTGCTCGATCTGTCATAACGAATCATATGACATTTGCCGAAGAGACTCCGGTGCACCTGACAGTGGATGAATCTTGCTTTTTCATTCGAAATACGGACGTCGCTTCAGGCTTCCGGAGCACCTCAAATTCGCAACTGACGATTGATCGAAGCCCTTTGCTGCATCATTCTCACAATCCGACTCATGCCATTTATCATGCAATAGGTCAGCCGGAGGAACTTCTTATGTCGTGTATCAATTCACTTCATCTTACATGGTCATTAATAATAAACAAGAACGCCAATGAAATCCCACTCTAGCCATTTCTAATTCAAGATACAACAATTCCAACATCAGAACTTTGATTCACTTCAATATTGAAGAGAGAAAGATTCATCTCTCCAGTATAATGTCCCTTACAAACGACCTTTTTGACTATTTGTATCAGTTAAGAAGATTATGTGTTGCTTGAATGTCTAAAGAGGCATACCTTGATGAAGCGTCTAACACTGTAAGATTAATGGTTCATCGGACTACAACGTGTCTCCATTCTTTGTCAGCCGCTTCGTATGGTCCTCACGAGCCTCCAGAATCCGATATGTCATCGACGACGTGATGTTAGGTCCACTCATCAAGCCATGCAGGACTCTCATTTGCGCAGCTCCAGATTGTTGGTGGAGATCACTTGTGCAGTTATCGTAGCCTCCAGGACCTGTATTCAGTAACCATGTTTGTGGTACTCAGTTATGCGCTAGCCGTACAACTCGTGCAAATGCCTGCCACTGCTCATTCAATACCCAAAATTTCTGAGTTATTACTGCATGATTTGCAGCTGTAAGATTTAGGCCTGTCCCGCCCACTTTGGGTGTGGTTATGAATCCAGAGGGATTTCGTGAATCCTGGAATTTGAACTGCATTTCTGTGCGTTCATCATTGCCCATTTCGGCATACATGTGGAATATATCCACATTATCCGCAAAAAACTTTGTTAGCCACCACTTCAAATGAAGAACTTGGCCAGGAAGAGGACAAAATAGCACTGCCTGTTGTGGAGGAGGTGCACTGGGCGGTGCATTTTCGTTTCTCTCTTCTGGATGCAGCGTCTCTCCTGATGCATCATCTTGGTCAGGTTCAGGATACTCTGCAGGTTCCTTGACAACCATTGGCAAAAATGTCTCTATCAGCCATCGGAAAATAGGAGATTCCACCCAAGTATCAAGTGGCCATTCATCGTGCGATTCTCCAGAAAGATCGTTGCGATCCTCGGTGACTCCCAACACTAACGAGAAACATGCTAGCTGCCATCTATGAACCCTCCATGCTCCAGAAGCACCCCGCAAAGTGTACCTCTCCACCAGGGTCTTCAGATGTGCTTGCTCTTCCTCAGTCCACTTGACATCAATGAGGTGTGCTTTCTCCTTTGGCATCCGGACGAGTGGTTTTCCATTGGCGAGTTTCGATTCTGACCACCGCCGTATCGTCCATGCCTTTGCATTCTGAATCATCCGGTGCGCCGGATCCTGTTGAGCTTCTTCGTCTTTAGTCCGGATAGCATGCATCAATCTCTTCCCAGCGGAATACAATGCCTCAGCACCATGCTTTTCCATCACAGTATCATCCTCTGGATTTGCAGGCGCACCTGAAAACAGCCACATGGTCTGAAAACACCAGTCATAGAGTGAATGGAATCCCAGTGTAGCTGTGACTTGAAGTTTGAATCCAATTTTCGCATTCATCGCAATTTGCCAGCCCACACTGTCCTCAGTCTTATACTGATGGGACTCATCAAAAATCCCAAAACTCCATGCCCAGTAGGAGAGTTGGCCGTTACTTGATGGTTTCGCTCTGGATGTTAAGGTATCATACGACACATGGTAGATATTCCATCGGTTTTCTGGCTAGTCAATACTGATGTTCAGATCCTCGTGAGTGAGATTCACATTTTCGTAGTGCAATAAGTTGACAAGGTTGAAATCGGTTCCATGTGTCAGCTCGTCAATAACACTTTTGAAGGTCTCAGCCACTCCGGGCATTGTTACCACTGGGATTGGTTCAGGGGCTGAGATCAGTGCTGGATCCCCGTGGGGTGGTGTTGACTGGATCTCCAACAGGCGGCAGGGCACAGAATTCAATCTCTTGAGCGGATACCACTCCCGCTCTTCACCGACAATGCCGGGAAAGTTGTTGTGCGCCAATATCACCCACTTTTCAAGGGTATTCCCCTATAAAATGGACAGTGGCAACCCCATTACGACTTTCTCAGTCACCAATTTACAAAGCATTGCTGCTGCAACCAAGGTGAAAGTCTTTCCAAGTCCCATCTCATCCGCCACCAGTGCTCCTGGCATATCAGCATCCCAAACCCATCTCCTCACGCTGAACCAGATGGCCCAAAGCTGGTGCGCAAAAAACTTAGTTCCGGGCAGGCTTGGAATTGAATACTTGCGGCCTGGAACACGGTCATCTGTTGATTGGCAAATAGGACGCACATTCAGCAACCTGACTGCTTCATCAAGACACTTGTGTTCAAATTCGTTGTTGATGGTGTTGAGAACCGTATTCAGTACTGAGCTTGTATTGTCTGGATCGAGGACCTCCTCACCATCCTCCACTTGCTGCTGAACCTCCCTTGCACTTTTGTCTGTGTTCTTTTCGTCCTCAATGATCTCTTTCAGTTGCTCAGATGTAAGCTGGGCAGATAAGCTCATATTCCGGCGCGCCTGAAATTCATCTCAATGTTAGGTATTTCACAGGGAAGTAACCATTTGAACGCATACATGTGGATGGAATATAGTCAATTCCATTCTTTCAATCAGAACTTACATTAATACAAGTATCATTCTTGTGCCCACCATCCTCCTCTCCCTTCTCTTCTCCCTCTCTTTCACACTCTTCAGAACCTTCCAAAGTCTATGTATAATAATTAGCAGTTGCTCACGTCTAGCCTTAACACGGCTAGCGCGGATTACCTTTGTTGGCCTAATTCCGTGCTCGGCAATCTCCTTCCCTGTCACTCTCATCATTTCTGCCCCAAATATCTTCACATTATGTCCAAGTTTCCACTTGAAAGCATTTGAAAGGCAACAGTTGTACGAAATCTCGCCATATATGGGGTCATTGATCATTTGCCCGTGTTTGTATATTCCCATATACTCTTCTTCCAATTCGTCCTGCTCCAACTTGGTGCACTTGAACATTGATGTGAGAATGTATGGCTCTTTCGGGCCGCCATGTTTGTCGATGATATCAACCAACACCTCCCAGTGCCTCACATCTGTATACGAGGCTTGGAGTTGTTTGGGGGCTAGAACCATATCGTTGCAATTCGACACCCAGTGAATCATAACTGTGAACGTTGTATTTGGCAACTCTGGGAGGTTACTTCTCGCCTTGTTGCCCGGCCGCTCTCCCAAATCCGTCACCGGTCGCTTGTTGGCTTGCCTTCCCTTTTTCCTCTCCTTCCAAATTTAACTTGCACATTTCTTAAAAACATCTCCACCCACTGCCGGCGGATAAATTCAGCATTATCGAAATTAACCAATGGCAGCCAGTTCGCGAATGTCGCCAAAAAATCTGCGACTGCCGTCTCCCAGTGCAGGGGTCCATCTGGAACTTGTTTCAATCGGTTCTGCCCCTGGATCATTGACCGATGCTTCTTCTCGAGAAACCCCGCCCCCCATACTTTCTTCCACTTGTCGAATGCACTGTAGTTGGCCTGGCCCATCCTTTTGGCAGATTGCTTCAAGGAGAACTCCGTTTGCCTCAGGCTAATTGGGGGTTTGCATTCTACACCGCCCAAGTCCGACAAATCGTCGCTCTCATCAGCTGCATCATATTCATTGTAGGACATCTCCGGCAATGGGGGCAAGTCTGCAATCCCTGCGATGTCTGGTTTTCCGCGGTTCCGCTGGCGGCTGGAATCTTTCCATTGGGAGGCTTATGGGGTGTCTCCCAGGTGCGCCAGAAGGATGTTGAGGTGAGGAGTCGAGCTGGAAGATGTTGGCTGATTGAGTGGATGATTTCCCGGCGGTCCTGGAGGCACTCTCAGTGCATCTGGAGATGACGGCCTATGTCCTGGGAACTGCGGAGGGGGGAACATTCGAGACCCACCATAACCACCTTGGTGCAGGTCATATCCTTGCCACGGTGGCCCACAACTTGGATATTATTGGCTTGTGCTGCTGGTAGGTTGCGAACTGTGTGTCATGTTGAATGCAGACTGGTGATAAAACTGCAGAGTGCCTGCAAATGGCAGCGGTGAAGGAGGATAACCGTACCCTTGCGGCGGATGATATAGATTGGTGGGTTTCCCAAATTGACTGTCTTTGCGAGTGGCATGTCGTGAACATTTATCCGGTGATTCTGAATTGTTGTCACCGCGTTGTTGCGAGCCAAATTGGCCACCAGGTGGAGCCATATTGACTGTCTTCGGTGGAGATCCTTTCGTTGACATGCATTATTAAACACAGATAGTGGTAAACTACTATAGATGCGAGATGAGATATAGAATCGATTGGAGTATGGTTGAGAATATTGCAGGTAGCAGTGACCTTCGGCGGAATGAAGGGCTTCTTATACATCAGCAACAACTCTAGTTTCCGTCAGAAACACCCGGGTGTTCCGGACGGCGCTGACGGCTCTGACGGAACCTCGTACCCTCTGACGGAGATTTACACGCTACCCGTCGCCCAGGCGATGGGGTCGCATTGCATACATACCTCCTTTTCTTTGTGGTGACATTTACGCACCATCAGAAGGACACGTGTGTTACACTCTTCGCAGGGGCTGCAGTTATGCTGAAGCCGTTTACACAATGCCTGGCAATGTTAAATCATAGCTACTACTTATCGTTCAACGATTTTCAAAACTTATGCATTCAGTTTGTATTCTCATCTATGTTTCTATATATCTATATATCTATATAGCTACCAATCTACACACAGTATATCTGGACTGGCAGCACACGCTGATTGTCAGCAATTCGAGGTGCGCCTGAAAATGACGTTAGAGTGAACTCAGAGAAACACTCCAAGGCCATGATTGAGCGAGTTTGGAGATGCAATTGGAGACCGAGATTGAGTGAACTCAGAGATGCACTGGGAGGCCGTGATTGAGCGAGTTTGGAGATGCACTTGGAGGCCGAGGTCGAGTGAACTCAGAGATA
>Ga0307515_10005131_pt1 | contig 26613 bp, 34 predicted proteins | sample 17_EM_MG_FD_194513 | JGI IMG/M metagenome (GOLD analysis project Ga0307515, IMG submission 194513) | Populus trichocarpa ectomycorrhiza microbial communities from riparian zone in the Pacific Northwest, United States - 17_EM | ecosystem: Host-associated > Plants > Roots > Unclassified | place... | reverse complement strand
AAGAACGCCAGAAACGGTCCCCTGTTCCCCAGTGCTAGGCGAGGTAGGGCTCGGGTGAAAACTGATGTGATGAACAATGCGAATACAATTGTGCATAATAAACTGGGAATGGAAGACTGCGTAGCATAACGTCACTGAAGAGATAAAGCTACTCCAGATTCGCAAGCTTGAGAGCATCCTGCCATACAGGAGGCAGGGTTCTGTGGCTGCGGTAAAATCCTTTGCAACCCAAGCGGCCTTTTTTCCATCGAGTCACTTGGGAAATGAGTTTAAAAAAGCGCTCGTCGTGAATAGACCAGCTGTGTTCTGGGCGAAGCTTAGTGGGGGAGTACTGGTCTCGGCTCGGCATCGGCCCGTCTAGACGGATGAATCCAAGAGTCCGACGACTTTGAGTGGAGGTGGGTTTCGCATGTCCGAATCCTCGCGGAACATGGAGGCCATGGATAATGACGCGGACGGTTGGTAAGAATCATCCGTATCATCAGCAGGTATGATCGATGGCGGTGCGGGTCCTTGGATATTTAGCCCACCGAGACGCCTTCCGATTGACTGGCCAAAGCTTTCTCCAGCAGCGATCCTCTTCTGAGACTGACCAGCCTCCAATTTTCGAGCCTCGTTATGTCTTCGCCACGTCTCGGAGATCTCACAGACTCTCCAACCCCAAACGGTCTCGAAATCGCTATCGACGCTGATCACGGTGGGGTTGTCTTTGAAGTACCTGCTAACAACCCACAGAGAGGGGGTGACTATGGAGACAAGGCAACCAGTTGTTTATGAGATAGCACACACCGCTTACAGGTTGATATACTCACCGAGGTAGTGCAAGTTCTTCGCCCGGGTACCAACAGATTTGAGTATCCGCAGACAACGGTCCCCGGCATCGGATGCCTGCCTCGGCACGATGAACCTTCCAATGAACCTTCCACTACCGAACCGTCTTTGCACTTCCTGATAGGGTAAAGTGCCAGAGGCAGTAGTCCGTTGGCGTCGGGAACCGGAAACTGTCGGGAAAACAACCAAAAAACGCACCGATGAGGCAGACATTTCACAGCACGAGTGTAGAGCATGCATGTAGAAAAAGCACCACGGGCCCGTGTTCGCCGGTGTCTCGTACATGGATGCCATGATGTGCAAATTCTCTTCTGTGTACCGAAGATGCTCAGGCAACGAGTCTTCCCACGCCTGTTTGATTGCTATGTTATGTAATGACTTTCCACAAACAAGAATATGGGGAGGAAGGACCTTTATCGCTGTTTTTGCCTCTTGCATGTCAGAGACAAACCGATCGTTGTCATCAACAATCGCTGTCCGCACAAATTCAAACGCATCAAACCCTACCCGAAAGTACGGAAATCGGAAGGAGGTCACTGACCAACGACATCCTCCATCTGTGAAAACAATGCTGTGATTCTTGTGAGGTGCCCGAATTCGGATGCGTAATTCGACCTTGGGGCCTTTTCATCCAGCCATTCTGAGTGGAAAACCGAGAACCCATCAGGGTTCAAAATTCAGCCCTGATCAGGGGTGGGATCTCACCAGGGTTTTGGGACTGGATCCTAAACTCAAAACTCGTTTCGTCAACAGGGAGCCGCGTGAGCAAACCCTCCGCGCTGAACCGCCTGACGTTCCTCGTACACGCGGTACTGAGGACGTGAAGAAAGTAGATGATCCAATAACATCTCCTTGCACATTCACGTTCTGTCATGTGCTCCATCTCTTGGGTGGTCGGCTTCGGCGACAGAGGAGGGCTCTCGGGTGATGCGATATCCAAGGTTTCGAAAAGAATCTTGGTAGCGACGTCTTGATCGCGGGTCATCATCAGCTTGCCGCGAGGTTTAGCGAGGGAACACATACCGAGATATCGATAACACCTAGTCCACGAGTACTGGGCAACGACGTCATGCATCTCAAGTAGGCACAAAGTCTGAACTGTCTGGAGATTCGCCTCGCAAATCAATGTTCCAGAGGAATCAAACAGGATGTTGAGTGCATCCTCATAAAACCTAATCCCCGCAAGCCGCGGAGGTAGCGACTTGACCTGCGGTGATTGAGAGAAAGGCGCGGACATCGCACACATAGCCAAGACAAGGTGAGAGGTGACCCTATTTTCGCTTAGAGCGGCCATGAAAGTTGGCTTATGGAATATCATTCGACCCGGATGACAATGCGCGAAAAATACTGGGACGTGTGGGACTGTTTGTGAGATAAAGAAATCAAAGGAAGAACAAATGAAGCACAACACGTACAGTTGACAAGATCAAGAACAATGCTTGCCTCAATGCCTGCGGGTGGCTTGAGCGCGTCCCCAACAGTGGAGGTCAAAAATCGCGCGAAACAGCCCCAGGTGAGCTCACTCCACTTCGGGTATATCAGCAAAATAGATATATAGAGTATCTAAACAAGTACTTACCTGTAGGGCGCACAATAAAGGAATTTCCACCCCCACCCCCGCAGACGTCCGTTTGGAATTTAAGACGGAGGGCATTCCTGGATCGGATCCTGACCGTTGGCGTTTCCCCGTGGTTGGTGGTAGAGAGACCGTGGTAGACGTAGGAACAATGAGACTATGGGTCATAAATGTTCGTGGCGGGTTGCCCATGCTGTCGTCCATGCTAGGAGGTTTCCAACCCCTCGGTGCCTGTTCCCGACATTCAAGTACGGCCTCAACGTCCTGAACTGTAGGTCGTTCCTCTGGTTGATGTGCCCAGCACAGTTGCAGTGTGTACCATAAATAATCCGTAAACCGTGCTCCCTCTGTCCCTTGAGGTCTTTCGGGACGTTCCCGTTCGATGACCTTCCGCATGACGACGTAGTCCCTATACTGTGCGAAGGGTGCTTTACCACTGAGCACTTCATATATTACCATCCCCAATGCATAGCAATCCGATTGTTTCGTTGGTCGACCACCCTTGGGACCAAACTGGTCTGGATCAAGGAGCTCTGGACTCATCCATCTCGTTGTGCCGGCGGGCGCACAAGAGCTCGAAACTGTAGGGTTTGTGGGGTCTGAGACGATGATAAGAAGTCCGAAGTCGGCTAGGCGTGCGTGGCCATGTTGGTCAATCAGTATGTTGACCTTTATAAACAAACCAAGTGAGAACAACAGACACCGATTCCAGCATTAAATGACACACCCCCTTCAGATCCCCATGGATCATCGCCTGGTCATGCAGGTACCCCAGTCCCTTAGCGACGTCTTTGAGCTGTAAGGGTTCAGTGATGAGCGAGGCCGCCGGTAAAGTTACAACCATACAAGCTTAAATCGATCCACGTCGCTATGCGCCTCGATGAACTCGTTGATGTTCCCATTTATCATCCATTCCGACGTCATTGCGAATTTGTAATGGCTCATTGTCGCTCCCAACAGCGGCAGCACGTTCGGATGACGAAGCGTTTTCCACGTCATAACTTCCTTGCAGAACCTCTACGAGTTGGGATCAGCTTGCTGGGGTACGTCGTGGCATGGCATATTTGCAACCTACATTTTTGAGTTTATCAAAGTTACTCGTAGAATATACCCTCAGAACTTTGACGGCAACGCTGTAGCCTTGGTATTGGCCCTTCCACACATCGGCGTACCCGCCGCTATATAGCGCGGGATCCGATTGGTTGTAGCAAAGCGGGATCTGCAGTGATCTCGGAAGCAAAGAATGATGACCACATATCTTGCACAAAGTTTTCAGACACTTTTTCCGGAGGTGTGGGGTCAGACTACCCAATACCTGATCGTCGGGATGCGAAAGTTAGAGTCAAAGTCAGCGGGCCTGTTACGGAATGAAAGAGGGGGGGAGCACCTCATCTGTTGCGTCGATAAAGGACTGAGCATCGTTCCCACAGAGATTATTAACCACCTCGATCTCATCACGATCCGAGAAGATGGTCTTGATCAGGGATGTGCGCTCGTGTGTGCCGAGGGGGCAGGTGATCAAACGGTTCCACGCTGAGAAGCCACTGTACATAAAGAACCAATCAGCCCAACGGATGCATGACCGAGAATGGAAACCGACAAGCTGTGTAGAACTTGCAGCACCTCTGACGCTTGTGGTCGCTGGCCAGCTTCTGAATCCCAGCAGTCTTGCGTCAACGCCCATAACCAGTCTGTCAAGGTTGGATGAGTCGGCCGCAGCGGACGTTTCCCATCCACAATTGCCAACGCAGCCGTGTGAGATGAATCGTTATTAAACGGGAATGTGCCGGTGAATGCCTTTGTTAAAATTGAAGATAGTCAGTAATATTTCGAATTCGACCAAATCATCCACAACAGACCTCGATTATGACCATAGCGAACGAGAAAATATCAGCTTCCTTGCTGTAAGTTCTCTGCTCGTTCAAAATTTCTGGGGCAGTCCATCGCACGGTGTGGCCTCGGCCGCCCGGGGCACTCCCTGCTGGATCTGGGCTGTTGGTGATTGTGGCAAGACCGAAATCCGTGATCCGTGCGCGGCCGGTGACATCGACGAGGATGTTTGGCTGGAAATGTGTCAATAGGGCAGAGAAACAGGACGTAGAACACGCGTACTCCCTTGAGATCTCCATGGGTTATGTTGCAGGAGTGGAGGTAGTTGAGGCCTTCAGCGGTGTCAGATAACTGGTGGGGCGTAAGCATTCCATACATTGCAACAGGGGGCCACCCACAAGGCCAAGTCTGTCCGCATCCGGGCGGTTTGTGATGTACCCTGTCAGGTTCCCGCCTGGCATCCAATCCAAAATGAGCTGGAAGGGGTAGGTAGTGGCGCCCAGAAGGGGAACGATGTTTGGATGTGTTGAGTGTTTCCACAATACGGCCACTTGGTGGAATGTCTGTTGGAATTCGTTGGCGAAAGAGAACAGGGAAACGTAGTGACGCTAACTTGACGCACCTCCTTGGCCTTCCGCGGGTCTTCCTGGGAGTGTATCTTCACCCGTTTAATACGCACCCTTGAGCCGTTGATGGTTCCTTCATACGGATGACCAGAGGCGGCCGGAAGGCTAATGCTCAGAAGAGAGTCTGAGAGCGTACACGATTTCGGTAACACCTCCTGAGTGCCAAATATTCTCGTGAGTTCATGCAGGGATTCTTGGAAAGCGTGGCTTGCAGAATCAGAAATATCGACGAGAACCTACACAGGCGTTGAGCACAGATCTGTACCAAGGTGATTGGAGACTCACGCTATCCAGGTACCCAACAAGTCACGCCAAACCCTCACTTTGTAGGTTTGGAACAAACTTTCGATACTCTTCCCCACGAAGGAGGTTGCTGAACTGATCCTGGAACTGGGGCGAAGACCTGTCGAGGTCGCGGAGTCGTTGCAAGGGGTTGGGCGTGATCATAGAGATATCCTTGGGTACTAGGGCAAGACTCGGACCCGTGGGGAGGGGGTGAACGGCTGGCTTACTCGTGGTTGCGATTGGTTGTGTACCAGACGCCCTTCTTTATCGATTATCGCCGGGTTTGTAGATGGAAGCGCTGGATCCCGTCAGGCGGCTGGGATGCGAGAGACCGTTCAGTTCCAACAGCCTTCAGGAGAATACGAACGGTGACCGATATCCACTGGAAGTTGAAGAGAACTACACGGTGCGAACCCCGCGTTTCTTTCCGACGCACACGTCGCTGACGGCCAGGTTAGCTCCCTGCGTTGGAACCAGAGCTCGTTGCAACTTTTCAGCGTGGAAGAACACAAGACTTTCCACGACAGTTTGCAGAATTTAGAGAACTACTCAGAAGCACGTGGTGAGGAAGGGATGAGACAGTACGAGTCCTTATCTAAGGGGCGCTGGTCTCCTTGGTAGGCCATCGATTCTTTGCCTACCACCCTGCCCCGAGTGAATCTGACAATGTTTGATGATCTCCACAACGCCAAATACAACAACTTCCCCTTTCATGGAGATGAATCTATTCCTTCTTGTTTACCACAGAGCGTCCCGCATTCGAGTACGCCAATGACCCGACAAAAACCATCCCAGCTCCAAAAACGAGGGAGTAATTCCAGTCGCTTCCGAAGTACCATATACTCAGGCACAGACTGATGGCCTTCCTAACTGTGAGAACCACACTGGTTGAAACGGATGAAGTCGCCTGGTAAGTTGTTGCTGATTAGGGAAGCGTTAGGTGATCGGAAGCGTGGTTTCCACGTACTGATGTGAGTTTATTGACACCCGAGACGCATACAACTTGTGTCAGTAGGTTCATGGCCAGGAAAATGTATGGCAGCGAAATCGGGGATCCCTTCGAGCCCGCTGCAAGACTCTTGAAGCCTTGAGTCACGTCGTTACGGAGGAATAGGAAGATGGGTAGCGAGAGGAGATGCTGGAGCCCGCGTCAACAACGGAGCGGAAGAGATAAGCGTTGGGTCGACGTACCGTGTAGAACATACCTTCCCTCCAACAGGGCCCGTAGGTTCTGTAGGTCCGCTCCTGGAGTATCCCGAGGATTGCGGTTGCGAATAATGATGTGATTAGCATTAAAATGCCATACAAGTACGTTGTAGAAATGTCGCCCATTGGAGTACTAGCGGATGAAGATGTGGATATCGATGCGACGGAGACCCCGATGGAAACTAAAAGCACCGCCAACTGATGGGTGAGGGGATCAGAGGTTTGAAGTGGTCGCGAAGAGCAGATACTCACTATTTGTCTAGAGGTATATTTGCGTTGTAGGAGGTAGCGGCCAAGGATCATAGCGATTACAACACCTGAATGGATCCGAATCAGTCCGGGAAGATTTGGCTAGAATTCTTGCGGCGCACCGGCGGAACGGAACACGATCTGCACGGTTAGTGGTACATGGAACGCATACACCCAGTTGTTGAGGAGAGAACCGGTCGTGAGCAACAAGACTTGAGCGGCCCAGTGCGAAATGGGGGCCTGGCGCTGCTTCAAGGCCGGAAAGACGATACCTCCTTGAGATTTGCGCCATTCTATGAACGAGGGTAAGGAATGGAGGGTGATGAAGAGCATTTGGGAAAATGTGAGGGCGGAGCCTATTTTTGGACTCTGGCGGAGGAGTTGCTCGTATGTCCATACATTTCTGAGGAATCAAACGCTGTTGTCAGGAGGAAGCTGAAGGATGAGTACGGGACAACCGACGAGCAACAACCACCGAATATGAGAACCAGAGAGGTCGAGTAGTCCATGGTCCGGGTGCGTGTCTGACGGTCCGCGACCGCATGCCCTAGGAGGTCGTCTGTAGTGGAAAGACGTAAAGAAGCGAGCGCGGTTTCTGGGAAGTTGACAGGACTGCGGCTGCTTTAGAGCAATTTGGAACAACGTTAAGAATAAAAGAGGTACCAGTGGTGGCGGGGAGTTCTTGGATGGCTCTCTCGCTTAGGAGCGGGTAGTGATCTTTTTCTGACCGTCGCTGCTGTCTTAAATCCGTCCTCCTCCTCTCCCTTCACCACACCATGGGGGCCGTTTGCTGTCGCTCGCAGCCCATCGACTTTGACGGCGAGGTCACTCTATTCCACTTCAGGCTGCTCAAGGTTGTCGGCAAAGGCGCATTCGGGAAGGTCTGTCCCATCGTCTTCTCTCCCGACCGCTCATCCTCACCCACCATGGCGCCAGGTTCGAATGGTTCAGCACAAACAGACCCGGGCAACGTATGCGCTCAAGTACATCAACAAAATGAAGGCTGTAAAAATGAAGGCGGTGGGCAACATCATCCAGGAGCGCAGGCTTCTTGAGAAGGTCGGGTCTTGCCCCTCCCCACTCCCCTTCCGACCGAATTGATTTGTGCTCGGCAGATTGACCACCCGTTCGTCGTCAACCTTCGGTACGCATTCCAAGACGACGAAAATTGCTTCTTCGTCCTCGACCTCATGCTCGGTGGTGACCTCCGCTGTACGTCGCGTTTTCGATCCCAGACCCCAGACGCATTTACCTCCACTATCTTTCGATCACGTGCCTAGTCCATATGCTACGAGGCTACGCTTTCAACGAAGAAACGGTCCGCTTTTACACAACAGAGCTCTCATCCGCCCTTATCTACCTTCACGAACACCGCATCATCCACAGGTAAACTCGGACGCTCTCATTTCCCGTTGTTTCTCCCTTTCTCCATCCATCACTTCCTTCTATACGCTGACGCGATCCCGCTGTATCTAGGGACATAAAGCCGGATAACATCCTCCTCGATGCAGACGGTCACGTTCATTTGTCAGACTTCAATGTAGCCTCTCACTACTCGGTCACGAAGCCACTTATGTCAGTGGCGGGTTCGATGGCGTACATCGCCCCCGAAGTCATCTCACGTCAAGGGTATACATTCACTCCGGACTGGTGGTCGCTTGGTGTTACGTTGTACGAGGTGTTGTTCGGAGTCCGGCCATACAATGGGCGGAGCGGTCAGGAATTGATCACAAACATCAACAAGGGAGAGGTTCCTGACTTCTTCCGTGATCCGAATGGTAAGTGCAGTCCCATGTGCGTCGATGTTTTGAGAGGAGTGAGTTTTTCATCGTCTCTTTCATCTTGGGCGTTCCCTCATGCCTACTGTTCAAGCTGGTAGAGAAGGACAAGAACGCGCGGTTGTGTTGTAAGGACGGTACTGCTGGTCTTTCAGAGATCAAGAATATGCCATGGTTTGAAGGGGTGGACTGGAAACTGCTTGAAGAGAAGAAGGCAACACCACCGATGCGACCGGATGTAAGTCAACTCATCCATACCGCCTCCTGGCGCTGTGCTCAGTTCTGTTGACAGGGTAAGGGAAATTTTGACCCCGCTCACGAGCTTGAGGAGATCCTCTTGGAGGATAACCCACTCCGAGCCAAGCGGAGGACAAAGGACTTTGATACGATGTCCCCGGAAATGAAGCGCATGGAGGAACAGTATGTTTTAATCTCCCCTTTTCCCTCGACGGACGGGTGGCTGATCACCCCGCCAGATTTTTACCATTCGACTTCAGGCAAACAGTCACCGAGCAAAGTAATGGATCTTCTCCTCAAATCTCTGCAATCCCATACTGACCAGTGACACCAGGTACCCCCGTCGTTGATCGGGGATTCGAGAGTATGATCGACCATAAAAGTATGATCAACCAACGGATAGACACCCCGGTGGGGAGGCGCCACGATGATAAGGATTCGGACAAATCCCACGAATTGACATCTGTGCCCCTGCCTCTCCCCAACGGTGCATCGGCATCGGCAGAAAGGACTGACAGTTCACTCGGTGAGTTGGTGGCAACATATTTGATTGCCTTGCCAATCTCAAAATGACACCTCCGCCCTTTTTGATCAGCGGTTGGACAAGCGTCATAGTAACCATATATAGGCGCGAGGTTGTTCGCCTGCCCGCCTGTCCTTCCCTGCGACTTCCGTCTCGAGCCCACGCATCCCGACCCAATACCCGATCTACGTTAGCCCCCAAGTTTTACCGCCATGGCTCCCTTTCTCCCACCTTGCCTGTTTTTTTCTGGTGGCTATATTGATCTACTAATCTTTTCGCTTTCTATGCGTGGATTCCTCCTATTGTTTCGGTTTCGACTCTGATCTCTTTTACGCGCCCCTCCGTCGTTCTGTCCTTTTCAGCAGAGAATGCGAGTCTGCTCCAGCCCTTGCTTTGCAATACAGTAGCTTCTTTTCTGTGAATGGTTCTCTTCTCTGTCCTTTTCGGGCTCCGGACGTGACTGGAGTAGGTGGCAGTGCCCCTGGGGGGTCGAGTAGGGCAAAGAGGAACGCTTTGGGATCTTTGGACGATGTCGATTTGTCTAGTGGTGTAAATTTAGGGTAATCTAGCGGACAAGGAAGGTACAGTTTGCGTTCTACGGAGTGGTGTGAAAGGAAGCCGTCCCCAAGTCGCGTTCGGTTTTCCGCATCGGTGTCGCGTTGCGCCCTGCGCATCAGGCGACTTTCAATGGCACGGCCAGCAAGCAAGGTTTCAGCCAACGCGAAGTCGGCATTTTTCTACCAAGGGTCATGGGGAAAAATGATTTCAAATTTGCATGAAACTTGAGTCGTTCAGCTAGAAGTTGATCGAGCGGACAACAAGACCCCCTCCCTCTCGGTCGTGGGGATTACGGACCAACCCTCCTCCTGTCGGAGTCGGGGATACAACAATACACTTATTCTAGTGATCCGTGGGGGGATGCTAGCTTAGGAAAGAGCTGGTCGAGCATGAACAGGTCATGATCCTTGAGGATAGGCTCCATCTCCAAATCTGCCACCTGTTTCGGCCACACCACTCTGCTTGAGAGATTTCGAGGATATTGTACCTCGTTCGCTTTTGTATACACGCCTTGGACCTTCAAGTTGAGACCAAGGCTCACTGTGCCCCAAGGAACGCCTTTCCCACTGTGTGGAAAACCTTTTTAAATTGTTCCATGGCTGTAAATCGACTGCTCAAACGCGCAAATAATTTTCGCGCACGTAAACTTTGTGGATCTACGAAGCAGATAACCCCTTGGCCATGGCATTGGCAATCCAAGCGAGGAGGGTGCTACGTTTTTGGGGGTCGCAGAAGTCCTTATACCCGACGACCTTAAGTTCCCCATCCTCCTCGGCGAGAGAGATGATGCAGATACAACTGTAGTCGAACGTGGTGCCGTCGGCAATGGAGGCCACAGCTGTTCCCTGTGTCATCGTTACGTGTTATTTTCTGAGGCGACCTGACGGTTCTGTGCAGAGGGACGAACATGGAGGACTACTTTCCCCGGTGCTTCAATCACTTCGTGAATGGTGACCTAGGAGTGGTCGGTGTAAGTCTGCGATTTTGGGGGCGGTTCTTCGGTGTTGGATACGCACTTCCGCTTTGGTAAACGCGGCCAATATCCCCCCGTACCTCTGGACGTGCGCCGCCTTCCCCTCTTCAGGCAGCTCTATGTTCTCTGGGAACGTCTGAAATTTAAAATGATTTGAAAGGAGCGGTTCCGCCTTGCTGATATCGAGAGAGTCGAAGTAAGCGTCGAGCAAATTCTTGACGACCTTCAATTGGGGAGTGGTAGCATCGATGTTGACCATCTTGGGTGTGGGGTTTATACTCGTGGTTTGGGTGCGAGGAGGTGGGGGTTACTCGGCGACAGCCTCTTATGCTAGAATCCGAATTGTACCCGGAGCTGAGGCCCAGTCTACTGCATTCCGGGCCCCAGAGACTACGGCCGGCTTGGGGCTCTGTCGAGATTCGAGGTCAGTACTAGCTGACCCCAAGGATACGTCACTGTACTGCATACGGTAACATATTTCGTCAGTAACGTGCGTGATCGCCCAATTGGTGTCGCCGAGATGGTGCTCCTCACAGTGGGTTCCGGGTGCTGGGCGGCTGCACTCGTCAATTAAACAATTAGATATAGACCTTACCTGCCAGTTCAATATTCAATTGTCGGGCGGGCCATCCTCCCTGACTTTCTGGGGGGGTGACCGACTAGGCGTGCGAGGGGTGTTGCGAATTGATTTGTGTATAAAGATTCCTGCTCCCTAATAGACCGTTGGCTGCCTCGCGGCGTCTAACCCCACCGCATCCATTTTTTCGTGGTCATGTGCACGCAGGCCACCGGTGGAAAAGTGCCGCGAGGAACCCCTTATTTAATATATCCTGAATTGGGTAGTACACGTCGGCAGGTCAGGATGGTGTGTAAGCCCTCTGATGAGTCCATTTGCGAAATGAAAAGACCCGAAAACCTCACGGTCCCCGGTCGGGTCCAGAGTCGGGCGGGAGTTGCAAACGTGGGAATTCTTCGAAATGACGGCGACGACGAAAGTTCAGGCTAACGACGTCACTGAACGCGTCGAATCGCCTTACAAGCTAGCACGTAAACGGGAAAGCTGACGATGGGACAGTCAGGTGCAGGTTGATATTGGGGTTCCGCTTCATAAAATGACCAGTGGTCTGTATATAAATGTGAACAGGGCCTTTCTCCTCTCGTCCATCTCGACCCGCACTGTGCCTGATCGGGTCGGTTCAGCCGGGCCGTCGTGCTCAGCTGACCAGCACGAGCGGGGAGTGCGCTTTGCTGTTGGGGAGGCCATTTTTTCTCCCTATCATATAGTGGCGACATTCGCGTTCGGTTCTTGATGGTCCCGGCGCTCGGTGGGGTACCGAGTCGGACTCCAGGCAACGAGCTCGTCGTCGACGTGACTTGTGGGGATCGACATGGGCGGAATAGGCAGGACGCACGGGTGAGATGGTCGTTCCTGGTCATCACAATTCGATCAAGTGCAAAGAGTGCCTCGCGGAATGGGGTGAGACTCTCGCAATTTGTTGGTGGGTGCGCCCGTCGCACCCCCAAAGCTCGGGCTCGGATATATACCGGGAGATCGTATGACTGAGGAGTGGTTGCTGGCCATTGTGACCGCAGGACGGTGATCGTTTGCCCCACTGTACGCAAAGGAGAGGCATCCTACCTCAACTGGACTGAACCGTGTCAAAGGCAACTCCGGTGTAATTGAAAGTCCTTCGAATAACAAAGGTGAACAAGAATTTGCGGCACATCGCGAAACAGCGAGTCCGGGTGGTTTACAGAGGAAAAGTTTTGTGTTGGAATTGTACAAGGAACAACACTTCCTAATCAATCACCTGAGTAAGCACGCGATAAGATGAGATGCACGAGGGAATTTAACACACGATACAACACTAGCGGCCTTCAGACCCGCGATAGTTGAAACACCTCTCTCACTCATGCGTGCTTCTTCAACAGACCATCATCGAAGGGATCTCCGAATCCTGCGTGTCCAATCCATCTTCGTCAATAACGCGGATAAGAAACAAGGACAATTGCTCACTCCGTTTGAGCTGATCCGCTACAGCTTGGTCGACAAGTTCCTCCTTCATCGCTCGTTGTGTGCCTTCGACCCAGCTCGAAGTCGCACTCGATGGAACTCCCCGTTCCTGCTTCCCGCCAACGGAGATAATCGTATCCTCCTTCTTCCGCAGCTTTAGGCTGCGTAGCATCCCACCGGTACGAGTGGTCCTCTTCGATTGCGAGGGGAAGAAGCGTGACGTATCTGTGTCGAGTTCCTGCGTATTCCCGGCAGACGGAAGTTGAAGCTCGTCTGGAGGAGGAGAGCCAGACGATGGCGTTGTCGGTGACGGGGAGCCGGGTTCTGGCGGCGAGTTCATCGTGTGTGTTGGTAGATCAAGAGATGTTCTCAACAACGTCGATCTCGCGTTTGATCTCCGTTTCTCAACTATGACCGCGGACCATATTGTCCTCTCTGGTGACCGCCACGATTTACCTCCAAAGCAATTCCAGCCTCCAAAGACAGAGTCGGATTTTCCACTCCGTGAGCGTGGGCTAGTAGTCAGGATCCGACATTTCCGAAATGATCTCCCCTGCGGCAGCCAGGTTTTCGGATCCTCTCCGTTCTTTGCGCCAGCAGCCAACTTCGCAGACCACACGCCACCTGGGTTTAGAGACATTGTTGACCAAGCGAATCCTGGCATTTAGCAATGAACTCCCGACGCCAGTGACACTTCTAGGCGTCAACCATTCTATATGAACACCAATCTTTGGGAGTCTGTGCGCGCTTTCCCTGTGGTACGCCGGCTACATTAACCCTCGCGGACTACCTCGCCTCGTCACTCATTTCCCACCCGACCGTCGTTGTATCGACATCTACCCGCCTCGCAGGATCCCCTCTGTCCACCAGCCGCATCCAAGCACGCGCGATAACCCACGGGAGGAAGCGAGATCTAAATTTCCGTTCGTCCTTCCAATAGTCCAGCATCTTTTCGCGAGCTGTCCGTCGTTCGCCAAACGAAGGCCAGAGACTATGGCCTGCGGGCACCCCTTTGAGCGTACAAATGCAAAGTGTGCTACCGCGTTCCATGCGCAATCCACCTTCCACTACAACCCAGTCGCGCCGCACACGATCCTGTGAATCCGGTGACAGGTGCTGTAGATCGAACTCCATACGTAGCCGTAACATCAGCGGTCCAAATCAGCCATGAGAAACGACAGAATGCGGACGATAGTCTCAGTGGGGAGTCGCAGGAGCGGGAAGGATAGTCGATTCCTGACGTGGAGAAGCTTCTTCATGTGGACGAGCACGGTAACGACAGCATTGGAGACGAATGACCTGGCATTGTACCCGCCCTTGATCGGGATGTCCAACCTGGACTCCGGTCTCAGTTCGATCCGAATGGTAGTCAACCAGGGCGTGGATACAAACGTAACCCTGTTTATACACTACAAACAACCGCGAAGCCGAATCGACTTGCCGGAGGCACTCCAATATGCAAAACTGAGTGCGCAAGTGTGGGTGCGGTTCACCTGTTGAGTACAAGTTTTACCATGCTTCGATTTTTCCCTCAGGGCCACCGTACACGAGAATTCCAGTCCAGGTAGACAGCGCCTGTGTGGGCTTGCAAAGATCTGCGTGTGATGCACCTCCTCAAACTCTAGGCCCTGCAATTTATGTAAGCTTCGCGCAGTTACAGTCCCCACGCAGCGATCGGACAATGTAGATCTCGACGTGTGAATATCATGTTCCACCGCGAAGTGGTCGTAACATTCCAAAACTGAATATATTTATGTACCCAATGAGCTTCGATTCCATGAGGGATGGGATGCTGAATGGTGTGGGATAAAGGAGTGTCCGAGTCCAGCAGATCACAGAACCCACCGAATTATTCCCGCCAAGCGAAGACCGTTTTTCAGAACGTTGCGAAGTTAGAGTCAATTTGTTTAAGTTCTAAAGGGGGAAGGTTGGTTATTGCTGAGTCAAAGAAGCCGGGAAGATCGTTTGCCATGGCCTCGATGGACGAGTACCCGGCCAGGAAAAGGCGACCGATCCCGAAGTGTGAGGAAGCAGTGACTCGAGGAAGTTTTCGCCGCCTTGATATCGGATACCTAGTGTTGGAGACTGGTGGGACAGCTCTGGCACGTTCAAGGCACAGAGGTACCAATCACTTCCATCCAGTTGATATCGACGCCTGACAACTCCTAGAATTGGAGCTGGTTGATCTGTGCCGGTACTGACAGACATGGATTAAGGAGACAAATGTGGCGCATAATATGAGGACCCCAGGAGGAAGACGGGTTACAACCCGCAGTGAACTTCGCAAAGAACGGTCGAACCCACGAGGCGTTACCGTTGTCGTGTCCCTGGCGACAGGCAGGTCATATTGTGACACCAGTTTGCCAATCGTCGGCACAACAGAGGGAGGATCGGGAGGATGTACCCAACTGGGGGAGATATCCCTAGATATTCTGCCAGGGGAGGTAGATCCTCCCAGATGACCCATATCTTGACCGATCGACCTTGCTGGACACGGCGAAGGCCGACTACGAGCGGGAAATGTAGTCTATTACAAACGAAAACGTAGTCTTTTGTGACCCGTAGCGGCCAGTAACGAAATACCATCACGCGCATCAGCGGACTTTGAATTCCACAACCCATTCGCTTTGCATACTCAGCGGACCTCGCTCACGCGTACCATAGGGTCTCGGTCATGGAACCGCCTTTGACGCCAGTGCCTGTCAACGGAACCAACGGACACCACGATGGGCTGCTCGAACCTACCACGCAATTCGATATCTCCCTCTTTCGCTCCTACTTATCCGCCCTACTCCCGCCTGTGGTCGGAGCGTTACCTGAAGAGCTGGACGATCTCTTCGAGTCGGGTGATTTTCACGAAACCGTGTCAAAGTTTGCGGCTGAGGGCTCCGACGTGATCTATGTTGTGAAGCGGCGGGTTGACCTTGAAGGTTCGGTGTTTTGCGATGTTGTTCTTGGTTAAGAGTTGCATTTTTTGATTTTGAATTTGAATTTGGGCGTTGTAGATGACGGAGTGTCGGGTTTCACGTATCAACTTACCACACAGCTCACTTACCATCCTTCGAACGTGACGACCTTGGCTTTGATCAAACGAACGCCGATTCTCGACCCTACGACACCGTTGCCATCTCAACTGCACTTTCTGAACCTTTTTGGCGGGGAGGAAACACCTTATGAGAGTTTACATGCCGTCGTCAGCTGGGGAGTGAAGCCATGGTTCGACGCTTTTGTTGGTTCGCGGGGCGGCGTGAAAGATAACGACAGCAAGATGGGTAAGTGACATCCAGCGGCGCAGCCGAAAGGAAGGATAGCTGAGTGATCATTTAACGTTCAGGGATTCCGATGACCAAGAAGAAATTCGCGGAGCTCGAGTTGTCCCTGCTTCATCTTCAACAAAACGTCGAGATTCCAGAAACGCACTTGATCATCCATCCTGTGATCCAGAAGGCCGTCGAACAGGCTCAGTCAAAAGGAGCACGACCTAGTATCAACGATATCCCTCCGAAACTCCTGAGCGACAGTACTTTCCTGAACACCCTGCATTCTCACGTGAATCAGTGGATCAAGTCTATCCAGGCCGTGACGAAACTAAGTCGGGACGTATCTTCAGGGACAGCCTCTCAGGAGGTCAACTTCTGGCTCAGTTTGGAGAGAGCTCTTGAAGGCATCGAAGCCCAGCTTCGTAGTGAGGACGTTCTCATGATCATGGATTGCCTTCGGAACGCGAAGCGGTATCATGCCACCGTTAGTTTTATCGCCGACACCGGCCTCAAAGAAGCCACCGACGTTGGTGTGTTCAATGTGTTTACGCGTACCGGGTTTCGGGAATTAACCTTTGATCCACCGCAGTGCACAAATACAACCAGTTGATGAAAGATTTCCCGCTGAACGAGTTGCTGTCTGCCACGGACCTTGACAAGATCCAGGAGTCTTTGGCGCTCATTTTCGGTCACATCAATCGAAAGCTTCGTGTCGCTCCATATCCTATTCGCCGTGCCCTCCCACTCGTCGAAGCTATCTCAAGAGATTTCAATGAACAACTTACCCGCGTACTCACCTCCCACCGACTCCTTTACACCCCTTATGACACGTTTGAACGCATCATGACACAAGTAATGAATATCTTCCGAACCTGGGACGACTCGATGAAAGGCTTCACCGATGTCGCTCGTGAACTGACCAGGAAGCGATCGGAGAAGTTCATCCCGATCAAGGTTGTGCCCGCCCATGACAAATTGCAGGAACGAACGAGGTACTTGAAGGAGTGGAGGAAGCAACATGAGCAACTAGCGGTGATGACGGGTCCTACCAAGGGGTTGGGAGTCGGGATGGAGGTTGGCGGGATCGATATGGAGGAAGAAGTGAAGGAGGCATACGAGGTTATGAAGCGGATAGATGTTCTTGACGTATCTGTCGGTGCGTCCGCTTCCAACTCCCTGACGCCTTCCGTCTACTGATCGAGTTGTATGGTAGAGGGAACCGAGATTTGGGTCACCGCAGAGAATGCGTACAACGAGCGCGTTGCTAGGGTGGAGAATCAAATTATTTCCCGTCTCAGGGATCGACTAGGAACAGCGAGGAACGCCAACGAGATGTTTAGGGTGTTCTCAAAGTTCAACGCCCTTTTTGTTCGCCCGAAGGTATGAGACCGAAATCCGCAACGTTGATGTCGCGTTACCAGACGGTCCATTAGATCCGTGGAGCCATCCAAGAGTATCAGACACAGCTGATCGACACCGTCAAAGAGGATATCAAGCGGCTGCATGATAAGGTACTGTTTTCTTCCCGATTCATCTGCGTGAAGCGCTGACTTTGCATTACGCCAATAAAAGTTCAAGACGCAGTACCGATCTTCCGAAGCGTACCATATGGCTCAAATGCGAGACCTTCCTCCAATTGCAGGAGCGATCATCTGGGCACGTCAGATTGAGAATCAATTGCTCACTTATATGAAGCGCGTGGAAGACGTCCTCGGAAAGGGTTGGGAACTGTACGCCGAAGGTCAGAAACTCCAAGCCGAATCAACCGCCTTCGTCAGGAAATTGGACACTCGACCCGTTTTCGATGCTTGGCTTCAGGATATCAATCGACGAGGGATGGGTGTCAACGGTCGACTGTTCGAGATCGTCAGGCTACGTGGCGGAGGGTACCAGCTCGCGGTGAACTTTGATCCCCAGATCATTACGCTGTTCAAGGAAGTTCGGAACTTGCTGTGGTTGGGATTCCAGGTCCCCCATGGTATCACGAACATGGCGAAAGATGCGAAGAGGGTGTACCCGCATGCTGTCAGTTTGATGGAGACGGTCAGGATGTATGGGCAGACGCTAGACCTTGTGGAGAATAACAAGGATATTGAGTGGCTGGTGGCTGAATATAGGAATGAATCTCAGAGGATGGTTTCGAGAGGTAAGTACCCGGGAATCTGACGTTACATCCCGCTGATCTCGGGACAGGTATGAACATCCGGTGGGATCACTTCGTCAGTCAGTTCGATGGTTCGAGATACATCCCGAGCTCCGAAGCTCGGGATAATCGACACATTCAATTCGTCAGGGAATTTGCGTCCGTCGTCTCAGTGTTGCAGGTACGGTTTTCCGTGCCCCATGCAGACAGGCAACTCACAAATGCGACGGCAGGACAAAACTAATAATGTCATTGACCTATACAAAGAGATATCCCGGGCGGTGGACGATCTCGCGACATGCTCATATGCCACTGAGGCGTTCACGGAATTGTTGAACCAGATCCAGGCTGCCGTGCGTAGGGCTCTGTTGTTTGAGAGTCTTGTCTAAAACCCTTGAGCAGATTGATAGGCTAAACTTGGAAGGTTACGCGAACCTTGAACACTGGGTTGCAGAATTAGACAAGAAGATCGAATTGATCCTTCTTAGGCGGCTCGCGCAGATCATTCAAGCGTGGTGTGGTGAGTTCGATAGGACGGACGACACGGATACTCGACGGGATCACACCCGGGAGGTGTCCAGTAAGCGTAGGTCGGACAAGAAGGTAAAGGATGAGAAGGTCTGTAGTTCACGTGCTTGCCGCCCGGTATGTCACCGACTCATCATTGGTGGTTTAGTTCCTTGAGGGACATATGACGGTTAAGCCGATCGTACACGAGATCAGGATCCAGAATCAGGTCATCTTCCTAGACCCACCTATCGAGTATGCGCGACAGACATGGGTCGGACAGTTACATGATTGGATAGGTGAGGCTGAGGGATTTAAACCGCATCGTGGCGGGGCACTTAATTAGATCTCTAGGTGTTGTTTGCCGACTGCGTCGAATCCAGAGCTCGAGGTACGAGATCGGATTACAGATGCAGAGTGCTGCAGTATCGGAAACGACGTACACTTCATTGGTATGGGGGCAGCCATTCGATCTCCAGGTCGTCTCGGACTGACAACCCCATCCGACCCTGCTCATAGCTGACACGGTTTACGGATAACACCCTCGAACGTCCGTTCGCGTTGATCGAGAACAAGGTCCAGCAGCTCAAGGACTACGTGGCAAAGTGGCTACAATTCCAGTCCCTCTGGGATCTCGAAGCCGAATACGTGTTCAACCGCCTCGGAGATTCACTCGCGAACTGGCAACAGCTCCTCACAGAGATCAAGAAAGCTCGCTCGACATTCGACACCTCTGAAACACAAAAGAGCTTCGGCGTGTGTATCATCGACTATGAGCAGGTCCAGTCGAGGGTTAATGCCAAGTACGATGCGTGGCAGAGGGATATTATGAACAGGTTCGGAGCCAAATTGAGTGTGTCGATGAAAGAGATGCACGCGGCGATTCTCAAGGCTAGGAACGAGCTCGAGCATCATTCTATTGAGGGATTGGTGGGTGGTCCGAGGTTTTAATCATCCAACTATTCCAGATGGTACCATATATACCGTACATATGCACATCGACGTGTTGTGTTTTTTTTCTGTGTTGCAATCATAGGCTTTTGTGGAATCCACCGAAACAACTGCAAGAGCGGAAGGATCCACCAGGAACCTGAAGAGACACGCATTTCATGAGAACAAAGCAAGTTTATTTCGAAAACTACGGAAAGAAAGCAACTCCTCATCTTGAAGGTGAGAATTTTTCGAAAAATTGCCGACGGCCAAAGCTCGTCAGACGTGTCAGGATGTATAATTTGCAATCAGCAAAATACTGTGCCTCGGTGGTAACCTCACTGGCGACAGTCCATGCCCGAGCACAAGAGATGGAAAGGGAACCAGGGATCGACCTCGGTGTCGACTATGTACTTACCGGCTGGTGTGCACAGGCCAGCTGGGTGGGTGTTTTGACGTGTTTGCCCCTCCCGAGGCTGGAATGCACGCCAGGAGCGCGTCATAATCGAGGATCACACGATGAAAGCGCCCGGTCGATATCCCTTTCTCGTGTTCCCAAACCGAGGCCGGATGTGAACCTGGTCAGTGCCGGATCGTGATTGTGTATACCGCCAGACAAGGAAATATCGTCCTGGGGTGTTTCGGCCCTCTGGACAATGATTTGAAGCCTGATAATGAGTAGGCATTAGCAGTACTGGAAGACGACAGTCATTAGACCCACACCTAAAAGGTTTACAGAAACGCTTCGAGTTCCACACGATACCACGCGTGGTGGGAGAGAAAATTGTTGTTGACCGATCACCCTCCCAGTCGTTCGCGTTGTTTCGAGGGTTGTTCATGCATCGAATTGGCGATAACAGGGTGCGAAACTCAGGTCAGGAGTGGTGCAAGAGCTGGCAGGGCATGATGAGGTAATCCACAGGCCATCATCTCAAGCGGAAGACGAGCGCAGAGCCGCTGGCCCTGATCTTGGGGCGGGGTCGTGGTATGAGTGACGCCGGATGTGGCACATGCCAAGATCGATTGGTAACCGGTAATAATTCGGCGTTCGGTTGCCAAATATGGCGAGTCTACCAAGAATCTGCTCACCCGGGCGTGCATGCATGCACCTCATGTACTTCATTCGATGACAGCACCCAGTCAACGTTACAAGCACACATTACACCGCTACAAGATGTATGTGGGTGGATTTAGATACGGGAGACCGGATGGGACCTAGGCGTGATTAATATGCACGCACGTCCAACCGCAATCTCGCAGCGACAGTGGGGGAGGGAGACTTGGAGTCGTCTTGATTCATGACTATAGTAGGGAAACAATACATGTATTTGTGGACATCAAATTATTTTTACCCACTGGCCCCTCGTCGTCAAGCGGTTTGTCATGTAAACTCCCCTCCAAGGAATGGGAACAGAGCGGGACACGCTCGAAACCAAGGCACTCAACTGGAACAGTGTGGTCGTAGTCGTGAAGCGGTGGTCTTTTTACGTATACTTTGGGCGGGTAGGAGAGGGAGGCCACGTGCTGGAAGACGAAGGGGGGGATCCGACAGCGGTGTTTTACCCTGTACATACGGGCGAACGCACTGGTTAGGGTCGAGGTTCTCGTTCCGTCCACGGGTGATTTCAAATCCGTATCAGAGACTGAAATGACCACCCGCTGCCTCGCCCGAACAGGTGATCAATGACAAGAGGAAGAGCCACTCATTCTCTCCTTTTCTGGGAGATACGCCTATAAACATAACTTTTGTCAACAGTACGCGTTGGAAAAAGTTTTCACAAAGTTTCAGTGAGGTCAGGGGGGTGCTGCATGAGACAGAGACCGCGGTCACTAAGTTCACGGCACGGCTTCGATTCTTGACTACGCCCGCATGGCTGATAACCCATGTCCGTGACCTTCGCGGTAAGGTGCCTCGGTGGTTTGGCCGAACAAAGGAACAATATACCCCGAAGAGAACATTAAACATGGTCATCCCTGCTCCGGGGTCCCACGGCACAGCAATGCATGAGTCACGATGCACGATGGGTCAGACCATAACAAAGTCCCGCACTTGTGATCACGGAAATTTTTCGTTATTCAGCAAGGAGAAAGTGGTGGTTGGACGTTTGAGTTTTTCGTAAGTGACATAAAAAGCGCACCAGCAGGAGGACCGTACCCGTCGAAGGAGCGTGCGAACATTCTCTACATCTCACGTGACGCGGGAAGCCTGGCTGGCGGCGGCGCGCCAAATGATCGGAGTTCATTAAAACCTTAACCGCTCCCCCTTGGTCTGAACGCGCGTGGCCACTGGCCCATTAGTTACCTGCCCCGAAAAGAAGCGCAATCCAGTGTTGCCTGGCCTTCTGCGAAAGGAAGCCACGGTAATCCACTCACGGTCGCATTCATCTTTGGCCACCCGGCCGTTCACCCCATACTTAAAAAAGCGCAACTCTTAAAGGTATGTGTTGTACGTCTTGCCCTCCATCTGGGCTCGCCCTCAGATATTTCGACACTCCTCCTCAGCACGCCTACAAAGAACACCCGCAACAGCGCCACGAAATTCGCTGCAACCACCCAACCTCTAAATGAACTGTGCAACAATATGGATTCCGAGATGAGAAAGTGTTTTGTTGGGCCAATGCCTGTCCAAGACTTCCTCGACACTTTTCTCCCTGTCCAACTTCTCTCGCGACAGGGCCGGTTACCAGGGTTTGGGGTGATTGCGGGACATAAGCTGGAGAGTCAGATGTACAACACATTCGTACGCTCCTTTCTCACCATCCTACTAACTCCGCATCTCTTATTTTTATTATTATGCATAGATTGGGATTGCAAACTCGGTCTGCCACAGGGTCAGAGCATTCAACACATCCAACAACCCCTCAGGCGAAGAGGACTCAAAATACAAACCGGACATCACTTTCTACGATGCAAACACCAGCAATTCCGAGAACCGTTTGACCTCCTTCCAGAGGATGGAAATGTTTGTCGAGTTCAAACGCGGAAATACCTCCGATCCCTTCTACAGCCACGATCAGCTGCCATTCGAGAAACTCTTCGAAACGACCTGTGCCACTCGCGGACAGATCGTCCTATACTCCACTCGTCTACAGACTTATCAATTTCGTACCTGGGCCTTTTCCATCGGCATTTTCGGGAAAGTCGCCCGCCTCTTTCGCTGGGATCGTGCTGGAGCGATGGTTTCGGAGCCCATCCCTTACTGCGAGAGTGGTAACCGTGACTTGGCCGAGTTCCTCTGTCGTTTCGACCTGATGAGCCACGCCCAGCGGGGATGGGACCCTACGGTCTTTGATGCAACTCCAGAGGAGGCTACGGCTTTTGATGGGGCTATCAAGGCCGTTGTGGGGGAAGGGAAGGACGCACTACTCAATACACTGCTCGATTCCGTTGGCAACAAAGACGACTATCCGAGGAGAAGGGTCGAGATCTCCACCCCTAATGACGAAGACGAGCGGGTAGTGTCATATGTTGTCGGACGTTCGATAGCGAACGCGAGGTCCCCCACGGGACGTGCGACTCGTGGTTTCGTGGCGATGTCGAAGGACACCGGACGGTTGGTTTTCTTGAAGGACAGCTGGCGCCCAGATATTTCGGGGATGATGGGGGAAGCGCATTGGTTCGGAAAGCTGGAGGGAGCGAGGAACATCTCCGCGTTCTTGCACGGGTCTGACGTCAAGTGTGTGGCGGTGAGAAGACGTGGCGCAACGGGAAAATCGGGCCCTCCCACAAATCCATACCAGCACACCGTCACCAACTTATAATCGGATGAATACGGCAGGGTTCAGAAGATGGTGGGCTACATCCACTACCGAACGGTTCAGTGTGAATTCTATGTTCCGCTAAATATGTTCAGGGACTCCAAACACCTCACCCAGATCATACATGACATCATTATTGGTAGGTGTCTCCTTTCGTTCGCGCAACTCCCATCACTCAATCTACCTTAGCAATACAGGATTTGTACGATCGGGGGATCATTCATCGAGACATCAGTATCGCGAACATTATGATCACCATAGACGGTGGAGGTCGCCTCATTGACCTCGATTTGGCCCGGGATCGAAACGATGTCGGTGCGCGCCGCTCCGTCCGCACAGTAAGTTTCCACGTTGGAAGGGCCGTTGAGCTTCGAACCAACTAATTCATATCACAGGGTACATGACAATTTATGTCGACCCGGTTACTCACTACGCCCGGAAAGGTGCACGAACTATGCGATGACCTTGAATCGCTCTGGTTTGTCCTCCTCTTCGAAGGCCTCCACCTCGTGAAGATGGCCAGTATCTTCGATCACGTGGACGTGTCTCTAACAACCGGGACCCACACCGGCGGATTGGGGAAGATCCATCTATACTCCAGAAATGGCGTCGTAATGACCAGGATGCTCAAGTTCGATAGCCAGCCGTTCACTACCCTCGTCAGGCAGATTTACCGACTGTTCCAATCCCTCAACACATACCACGGGGCGCAGGATAATGAGGAAACGCCGAACGATTCCCTCAAGGAGCGTGTTGGAAAACTAGACAGCTGTGCAGAGATCGAGAGGTTACTCAGGGAGGCCCTCAACAGCGAGGAGTGGCCAGAAAGCTGCGACAAAGTGGGAGATCAATATCCACCCACCAGACACCTGACGCCCAAACAGAAGGACACCATTGCGTTGTCATGTGTGAACCGTTCTCTCACACCCTACGGTGAACCTTCTGGAATGAAGCGGAAGAGGGGAGAAGAGGACGATTCCCAGGTTCCCGAAACTAAGCGGCCCAAGACCGGTCTGCCACTGTGGAAACGGATTTGGTCAAAATGTGCCTTCTTGGTCAGGGGTTGACCAACTTCGTTTACAACAGTGTGCGAACGACCACCAACCCCTGGTATTTGACGCGGACTTGTATTTATTTATCTGTATACCTGTGTGTGTAACTTCCTTAGAATGCTTCCTGCGATACGCGTACGTATACCACATGTACCAACTCCGTAATTCTCGACCCTCATGTCCTTGATACCTAATTGGAACAACGTATTCGGCGAAATTTTGTGAGCGGGAGTAACAACGGCCCTGAACCACCCCTTCAAAACGGAGGAGACGTTGAATCTAGACGATGGTCGGAATATATTGCCAAGTAGTTCGGGTGGGAACTTGGAGACATCCAACATCAAGTTCCGAGTGCGTTTGGGTTCTATCACGGCCCCTTCGTGCACTCTGATCTGCTCCTCCAAAGTCAGTATGGACTTGATATTGATCCCACCGCTTGATCTGTTTTCTAACCGCGTTAGATCGTGATCCACCCTGGATGGGTTGACCTACATCGACCGTGGTGAGGTCTGAGCGTTTTTGAGGCTGGTTAGGGCCCTCTCGCACTCTCTGATCCGTTCCTCGAAGGCCTGTATGGATTCGATGATAACCTCGCCACTCGGTCTGTGCTCCAACTGGGTTAGGTTTCAATATACCCTGAATGTGTTATGCTGACGTTGGCCGAAACACCTGCTCGCGATCTTGAGGTACGAAATCGTCACCTCAAGACACCTGGTGTTTCCAAGACGGAAGTTCAGATTCGCCTGGTTCTAGAGGTAAATTCATTGCGAGTAGTGGTAGATCACAAAATACCACTCTCCACGGCGTCGGCCAGGCTTGGTCGATCCCATTTCACCAACGACGGTCGCACCGGTTGCCAAATATTCAGGGATGACTACGGGCGTCATGATACCAAGTACGTGAGGAGCGGGCGAGGTCTTTTGGTGTGGCATTGCGGTACGTTACAGACAAGCAAGTTTGGGTGATTCACGGGGTGCATGTATTTGCGCACCGGATACTGTACAAAGAAGCCAAATGCACGCCACCCTCAAATTCTAGGATGGTTCTCCCCCAGTCAAGCGCGCTTCTTCAATTGTCTATCATCGAATGGATCTCCGAACGCTAAAACACCGGGTGTCTTTTTCAGTAAAGGTGATTCAGAAACAGGAGGGGGACGAACATTCACTCCATTTGAACTTCTCAACGATCATTCTGTCAATCACTTCCTCTTTCAACGCGCTCAGCGGGGGCCCGCCTGATGTGTCCTCCTGCTCGTGCACCTTCAGCCTTCGGTACGGGCCAACATGGACAGTCCTCTTCGATTGCGAGGACCAGCGCGATGTATCGGTGCCAAGGTCCTGAGCATTCCTTGCGGGTGGCGGTTGAAGCTCGTCTAGAGTAGGGCCAGAGGGCGGCGTTATCGGTGGCGGGGAGCTGGGCCCTGGGATTTTGAACCTCATCGTGGTGGTGGATCAATTGAGGGAGTTCCCACAAGCCGCGTCTCGAAGTAGACTGTGACCTTGGCATTTACAGAAACCTTGGTTGTTGAATACAGTGAATTAATCGAAAAATTGCGTTGGTAAAGGGCTCGAGAGATTGACATCTGGAGATACGGTGGAGCGCAAAAGGAAATCAAGGCGAGAAGTTCAAGCCAGGACATGAAAAGCACGACCCCTTCCCCTGTTTACATCCGTTTTACCCCTCCCATTCTCACCCATCATGTCGCTCAGCGATCTTATAGAACTCTCCTCCGCACAGAATAAAGCGATCAACGAGCTTTCCTCCGGGATTGACTCTGAAACTCAAGAGTGTGTCCGCTGGAAAGGTTTCAGAGATTCTCTTTGGGGGATGGACCTTCAATCCTCACAGGACGGAGAAGCCCTAGGGTCCTTCCAGAAGAGAGTGCCGCTCGAGAGAGGAGCTAACCCTATTCGAGATATTCACCCCCCTGAAGACTACGTTGTTGCAAACATTCCAGGGTCAATATCCAACGTCTGGGGCCTAACGAGTCAACAGATCTTGGTTCGGTCCGAGTACGGCGAAGCCGAGCAAGCAGTCGTGTCGGCCAGCAAAACCAGCCTCGATGCGTTTGTGGTTTCCGGACGACCGGGGATTGGTCTGCTCGCTTCTCTCTCCACTGCCTACAGAATCTAATATCTGATCAGGAAAGTCTGTCTTTTTGCTCTGGCTTCTCATGCGCCGTCTCGTACTCGGGCTTCCCACGGCATTGCAGATTAATGAGTCCTACGCGATCCTCTTCCACGAAAAAGGTGTCTCCGAGTTGACAGCGCTCGCTGG
>Ga0307515_10005130_pt1 | contig 26615 bp, 3 predicted proteins | sample 17_EM_MG_FD_194513 | JGI IMG/M metagenome (GOLD analysis project Ga0307515, IMG submission 194513) | Populus trichocarpa ectomycorrhiza microbial communities from riparian zone in the Pacific Northwest, United States - 17_EM | ecosystem: Host-associated > Plants > Roots > Unclassified | place... | reverse complement strand
ACTAGAATATAAAGAGTACGTCTATAAAGTCCTATAACGGCTTTAAGAAGCTAGCCTCTAAGCCAATATTAAGAAGTTAGAATTTAGTGTTAAGCGTATAAAGTACTTAGGGTTTATTATTAGTATAAACGGGATTAAGGCAAACCTAAAAAGATAGCTATAATTAACTAATAGGTACCCCCAAGGACCGTAAAGGGGGTATAGTTATTCTTAGGGTTCTATAACTTCTACTAACGCTTTATTAAGAACTATAGCAGGATTACCCGGCTACTAAGCCTACTTACCTACAAGGACCGGCCCTTTTACTTTAACACTGTATATAGGTAGGCCTTTAACAAGCTTAAGAAACGACTGGTCTCTGCTCCCTTACTCGCCTACTTTAACCTAAAACGGCCCTTAATACTAAAAACCGATGCCTTAGATAGTGTTATAGCTAACGTTTACTTCTAAAAGCAGACAGACGGAGAATGGCACCCTATTGCTTACTATTTAAAGACTATAGTAGATGCTAATCTAAACTACCTGATTCACGATAAAGAAATACTGGTTATTATCTCTAGCTTTTAGCACTAGCGAGCCTAACTAAAAGGCACCCCTAAGTCTATTTAGGTAGTTTCCGATTATAAGGCCTTAGAATATTTTATAATAATAAAGGCCCTTATAGCCCAACAAGCGCGCTAGGCGGATACCCTATCTTAGTTTAACTTCCTAATTATATATAGGCTAGGCGCTACTAACCGTGCGGACGCTTTTATAAGGCGTAAATAGGATATAAATAACCAGATAGCCGTAAAGACCTTATTATAAACCTAAGCGCTACTATAACTAGAGCACCTTAACTCCTAGATATAGGCAGAACTAAATATAGACTCTTTAGATGCCAAGATATGCCCTATTAACTCTATGGAACTAGACCTTATTAATAAACTACTGTAGGTAAACCGTACGGCCCCTTCTCTATAGAAGTACCGCGAAAAGGTAAAGAACGTTTCTAGCCCATAGTCCCTTAAAAGTGGACTACTTAGGTACCGCGAACGGCTAGTAGTAGTAGAGGAATAGAACTTACGGACTTAGCTTATTACCGAAGCATATGCTTAGGTCTCTACGGCCTACCCTAAAAAAAATAAGACCCGTAGGATTATTAGCGACTGCTACTACTAGCCCGGAATAATTATAGATATTAACCGCTATATACGGAACTGCAATAACTGCTATAGGTTTATAATTCTATAAGATAAAACCCTAGGACTATTAAAACCCCTTTTAATACCCAACTGCCCCTAGTAATATATCTCTATAGACTTTTATAAGCTACCTCCAGACCATAACAGATATGATATAGTTATAATCTTAGTTAACCGCTTTAGCAAGCGCCCGTTTTTAATTCCCTATTAGAAAAATATTAATGCTAAAGAGGCGGCCTAGCTATATATTTACTACGTCTACTAAATTTACGGACTACTAGATACTATTATATCTAACTATAGGCCGTAGTTTATATTAGCCTTTTGGAATAAGTTTACCTAAATCCTAGGCATTAAGCTAAAGCTTTCTATGGTATATTACTACTAGATAGACGGTTAAACGGAGATTATAAATTAATACTTAGACTAGAAACTCTGGCCTTTTATTAACTACTTCTAAGATAACTAGGCCAAACTGTTACCCTTAATAAACTACGCCTAAGCCACCTTACCCTACAACTCTATCGGATTTGCCCCTATTTAACTAGAAATAAGTTACCTACCCTATATAAGCTTTAACTGGAAAAGACTAAAAGGGCACTAGATTATATGCGAAAAACTATCTTATAAGGAAGCCTAGTAGTACGCTAAGCGCTTAAAAGAAGCCTAGAAAGTAGCCCGTATAAACCTAAAAAAGCCTTAAAAATTAATAAAATAGCAGGTAAATAAGTATAGGCGCGAGCTTGACTTTACTATAAGTGATATAGTCTAGGTTATAATAAAGAACTAGAAGACAGAACGGCCTAGCTATAAGCTGGACTATAAGATAGCAGGACCGTATAAGATTCTTAATAAAGTAGGCAACTTGTATAAGGTTAAGCTCCTAAACTTAATTAAAGTTCACCCTATTTTTTTACCGGATAAGCTACGGAAAGCTATAAATAACCTACTACCTAGACAAAAGAATAAACCTCTCCTACTAATTTAAGTTAACGACGATAATAAATAAGAAATTAAAGAAATACTAGCCTGTAAACTTATAAAGGGAACGTTAAAGTATTATATTAGTTGGAAAGGATATAACCTAGACCCCACTTAGTACCCTATATAGAACTTTATAAATAGCCCCTATAAGCTTTAGGAGTTCTATAGCCGTTACCCTAATAAACCCGGACCGTTAAAATACCTAGACAAGTAGATAGAATGCTAGTATAATAAGGATAATAAGTTACCAGAAGAATATAAGGATAAAAACACCCTAGAAATTTCTTAGTTATATAAGGTCTTAAGATATTTAGAAACTTTAACCAGCGGTTAAAGTTGTCTAATTAGTTAGATTCTCTTACTAAGACTTTTAGCGACAAAGCCTAAGGGCAGGCTTTTTTAGAGGGGGGGGTAATGTTATGGCACTAGCAGGACTTAGTAGAACTACATACTGGCAAGTTGCCATAGATTGCCGTATATTGCAGTTACGTAACGTAAAGATCTTATAAAATATCTAATAGCGCTACTCTTCTTCTCCTTTCCTTTCCCTAGCTTTAGATTCTCATTTATAAACAATTTAATTATATAGGCTTGCGCGTCCCTTTTACCGTGCCTATGCCTTAATTAACTAAGTTGCTAATACTTTCCTTAGGTAACGTCTTAACCTCCTTATACAGTTTATATATATAGCTTAATAATATCTACCTTGCTATATATTATCGCCGCTTATACTTACTCCGTAACAGCTAGTAGTAATAGTTACTAATAATCTTACGGGTCTTATTTTTTTTAGGGTAGGCCGTAGAGACCTAGGTATATACTTTGGCAATAAGCTAGGTTTATAAGTTCTATTCCTTTACTACTACTAGCTATTCCTAGTACTTAAATAGTCTATTTTTAAGAGACTATAGGCTAGTAGTGTCCTTTACCTTTACATAGTACTCCTATAGAGAAGGGCCTATACAGTTTACTTATAGTAGTTTATTAATAAGGTTAAATTCTATAGGGTTAATAGGATATATCTTAGCGCTTAAAGATTTAGTACTTAGTTCTTCCTATATCTAAGGGTTAAGGTACTCTAGTTATAGTAGCGTCTAGGTCTATAATAAGATATTTACGGCTATCTAGTTATCTAGGTCCTATTTATATCTTATAAGAGTATCTATATAGTTAGTAGCACCTAGCCTATATATAATTAGGAAGTTAAACTAGGATAGGGTGTCTACCTAACGCGCTTACCGCGCTATAAGGGCCTTAGTTGTTATAAAGTATTCTAAGGCCTTATAATCTAAAACTACCTAAATAGACTTAGGGGTCCCTTCTAGCTATACACGCTAGTGCTAAAAGCTAAAGATAATGGCTAGCATTTCTTTATTATAGATAGGGTAGTTTAGCTTAGTATCTACTAAAGGTTTTAAGTAGTATGTAATAGGGTGCTATTCTCTATCTAGTTATTTCTAGGAAAAAACGCTAGCTACTACGCTATCTAAGAAGTTGGTTTCTAGCCTTAAGGGCCGTTCTAGATAAAAGTAGGCAAGTAAGGGGGTAGAGACTAGCCTTTTCTTAAGCTTATTAAAGGCCTACCTATATATAGTATTAAAGTAGAAGGATCGGTTCTTTTAGGTAAGGCAGTTAAGAGGCTAAGTAATCCTGCTATAGTTCTTAATAAAGCGTTAGTAGAAGTTATAGAAGCCTAAGAATAACTATATCCCTTTTACAGTCTATAGTAGTTCCTACTAATTAATTATAGCCGTCTTTTTTAGGTTTGCCTTAATTCCGTCTATACTAATAAAAAACCCTAGGTACTTTATACACTTTATACTAAATTCCAACTTCTTAATATTAGCCTAGAGGCTAGCTTTATAAAGCCGTTATAAAACCTTATAGACGTGCTCCTTATAATCTAACTTATTCTTAGAGTAAATTATAATATTATCTAGATAAGTCATATAGAAGTTATTAAGGTAGTTAAAGAGTATATTATTTATATATTGTTAATATGTAGCTAGTCTATTAGTTAGCCTAAAAGGAAGTACTTTATATTTATATAATCTGTATTAAGTCCAAAATATAGTAAGATTAATAGATTTAGGGTTTATCCTAATTTGGTAAAAGGCCTAACGGATATTAAGCTTTATAAATACCTTAGCTTTATTTCTTTAGGCTAGTGTCTTATTAAGTAGGGGTAGCGGATAATAGTCTTTGCGGGTTATATTATTAAGCTTATAGTAGTTAATATAGAAATAAAGTCCTCTATTTAGCTTTTTTATAAAGAAAATAGGGGAGGTAAAGGGGGCCTAGCTAGGCTTAATAAACCCCTTTACTATGTTATTAATAAGGTACTACTTAGTAGCCTATAATTTGGCAATAGATTATTTATAGAGGGGGGTATCGCTAAGAATGTTTTCCTTATCTGGCTTAATCTTAATCTTATAGTTATATAGTTAATAAGGTGGAAGTATATTAGATACTGCCTTAGAGAATATATCCTTAAATTTTCGGTACTAATAGGGTAGTTTCTATTCTACCAGCTCCTCGTCTATAAGCTTACTTTCCTATCTACTAAGCTCGCTTTCCTTTCCTTAATTATTTAATTAATTTTATATAAGCTAGTAGTAAAGGTAATAGTATTAGGTTAAACTAAGTTCTAGTAAAATCCTATAGCGCTAATATAGCAAATATTAACTAATAGGAGGTCTATAGGTTTCTTTACAGCCATTTATCGGACCATATTTTATAGTCTAGGGTTTATAGTCTTTCTTAGCCCCTATTCTATCTTCCACAGGTTATCCTTTTAATCTATTAGTTTAGTATAGCGTCTAATATTCCTTACTATCCTTTGTAGCTAAATAGGGCCTAGGTTTCCTATAGGGGACTTAGCTAGGTTACCGCTAGCTATATATACAGTATTATACATAGTATAATACAATAGATATAAAAAATGAAAGAAAAAAAAAAGGTTACCGCTAACCTTTTAGGTTTCTAATATGGATGGTATAATAAGAGTAGTTTAGGGACGGTATAATATACGGATCTATTACGGATTAAGCTATATATCTTTCTTAAAGGCCTAGTCCCTACGTATAGTATTGGCCTAGTAAATGGAGTTTATCTAGGGCCGTATAAGGTTTTCTATTATAATGCTAATTTCTTTTATAAAGGAAGGTATTAGGGGTATAGTTTTAGGCCAGATAAGCTGCCTATTCCGTATATTAAGCTATAAGCCTAAATAAGCTAGCTATTTTTTCTTTAAGATTATATTATAGCTTCCAAGGTCCATAATAAGGAAGGGGATATTATACTACCTTCGTCCGTCAATATAGAGGTAGATCCGTAAGATAGTCGTAATAGGTGGCCCTATTTATCCGTTATACCTATAAATAAGAATTAGTTTAGGCAGTTCTTTAAGGGGTACATTTAAAAAGTTAGCTAGTTTTATAGCGCACTTTATATTAATTAAGGTAAAGGTATTTACTCCTAAGTCAGTTAAGGGAGCGTTTAGTTACAATCTAGAGCTTTTTTAATCTAAGGTTAATCCGTGCTTCCACCGGCGTTAATTAATAGATAATTAGTGGCGCTTAATCTAGTAGTCGTACTTAATCTAAAATAAAGCCGACTATTCAGTTAATCGTTCTAAAAAGGCCTTAGATAAGGCTTAAAATATTAGCAACGTCTTCTACCTACACTAATTAATCCTTTACTAAAATCTACCTACTACCGAACCTATATTACTAGCTCCTTGTCTAGTATCTTATTACTATACCGTTAACAACTACTACCCCTACTCTTGCTACTAATATATATACATTACGTTCTTCGCGTCCTCCGCCCCTTTATATGCAGCCTATAGCTCGCTAAGCAGCTCTAAAGAAGTAGTGTATTAACTAGACTTATAAAATAGAAGAAGCTATAGTTAATGGTCTAGTAAAGGCCGTTTAGAAAGGGCTCCGCGTAGATAGTTTATATAAAAAGGAAGGCTAGCAAATAACTCTAGTGTTAGAATTAAGCGAGAGATACTAACTAAGCTCTGGATATATTATAAGGTTAAACTCTATATATAATCTAAATAGACATTAACCGCATTACACGTTAATTAATATTCATCGTCTGTGTCATCTCTATCATTAATTAGACCCTTAAGATAGCTTCGCTATAACCTTATAACCTTATAATTCCAATAGGTTATAAGCCTAGGCAGCAACACCTCTCCTAACTTAAAAATTAACCCTAGAAATAATCTTAACCACTATAACACCTATATACAATTACAAGGCTAGTAAAATTGTTATTTTTAATAGAGACAACTTTGTAGATTGGGAGCGCATCTATAAGGCAGCCCTAATTATAGTAGAATGATAGGATTTTATTACTAGTATAAAAGACTTAGCTTAAGTTAATTTAGCCAATAGGAGAAGAAGAAGAGGGGAAGTAAATAAGATTATCTTTAATTCTATAGGAGACGACCATTAGGAAGAGATGCGTATAATAATAAAAGAGTATAATATTTAGGGAATGTGGGAAGGAATAAAGAAGTTTAATAAGGCTAATAATAAGGTCTATATCTCTAGACTCTGCAGGGAGTTCTATAGCACTATATTCGACCCTATAAAGATACAAATTATTAAGTTCCTTTATATACTAAATTAATTTAAGATTAATCTAGCTTTAATACCTTAAGTACTTACCAATAACAATATTAAAGAGTAACTCCTCCTAGCCCTATTAAGCGATATTACGTAGTAGAATACAAAAACCTAGTGTCTACAAAATAAACAAAACCTTAAGAGTTATATTACCCTTCTTTAGGAGCAAGAGACTACTCTCCCTATATAAGTATAGACTGCTGCACTTGTATATAAAAGGAAAGACAAACCTAGGGGGAGAAGGGATAACTAAGGTTAATTAAGAGGGGGTAGGAGCAGAGGCCGCCCTAATAGATTTAATTATTCCTTACGTTATAGCTTATTATTGTTAGGTGAAACCTAAGTAAATAGCTATATAGCTATAAGGTACAGGCGACCCGTAGGTAACTCGCCTATAAGGTACGTGCGCTATATATACCTATAAAAACCCCTTACCTCGTACCTTAGACTCCTCCTTCTCCCTTAAGGATTTGTCTACTTATATAATATACCCTATTATTCTATTATTGGACTCCCTATCTACATCCTTACCTTATATTTAAATCCTTACCAATCCCTTTAGAAGGATAGCCGGTTTAATCTTTCTATAATGCCTCTGAAGACAAGATTAACGCCTACGCTTAATAGCAACACGCCTTAGGGTCTAGTACTAGAAGCATATTAGCAGAATCTACGCGACCTTCTAAATCTTAAGACGATTAAGCATCTACGAACGCTAGAGACTAGTTTAACTTATATACCTAGGCTTAATAGGAGCTTAGTAAGGTTACTAGCGTCTTACTAAATACTACTAACCTAAAAGAGCTAGATAAGCTGGCTAATAAAATAGCCAACTTATAGAGCATTATTAATTTAATAAAGCCCTCCTATTGCCTCTCTAGCGAAGAGTCGCGTAGCAAACGTATATAACGAACGAATCTCAACGCCCTAGTTAAGAAGTCACTACCTAATATTAGCAGCACTACTTAACAGAGGTTTAACCGGTGGATTACCGCGGTTAAGAATCGATTTAAGATCTATAACGCTAACTATAACTACAAGCGACGTACGCGCTAGGCTATTAAAGGTCTTATAAAAGAGAAGATAGTTGCCTAATTAGTACATTACCGTCTAGGCGCTAAGGATAAAGGTCCTCTACTATAGGACGAACTTAAGACTATAGTCTAAGACCAGATTAAGAACCCTATAGTAAGACGCTTTAAAAATGCTACTATATACTATATAACTGTAATAAAGGAGAACCAGAAGTTTAATACCTTCTTAGCCTATATACGTAGCTTAGAGGACCTCTTCTTATACACCCCTTTTATTAACCCTAATTAAGAGGTAGACTTTTAGTTCTTACGCCTCCTAACCTACCTATAAGTAGAGCTCTTTCGCCAGAACTTTGCTATATAGGTAAAAACCGCTAAAGACCTCTTTACAGAAATCCGCTATATAGAGTAACTGCTCCACACTATAAAGCTCGCGGAAGACCGCGTAGCCAACAGCAGTAGATTCTTGCGTTTAAAGCGTAGTTATAGCATAGGCTCCATAGGGTCAGGTTTAGAGGACAGAACCCTAAAAAGGTAACGCTTTCCTAACTAAGCTCTAGGGGAGACTACTTAATAGCTAGATAGCTTAGAGGATCCTCTAGACGCTAGTAATACGCCTACGCATTATAAGACGAACGAAGGTAGTAACCGTAAAGAATACTAGCGGTAAACCGCTACAAATAATACCTAACTATTAGGTAGCAGGTTTATCTATAACTAAGGTCCTTTAACTAGGGTCCTTTAACTAGGGTTTATAACCTACTAGTAACCCGCTAGTAACCTACTAGTAGTGACCTATACTAACAGTTTATATATTATTCTACGTAGAGTATCTAGTAAGCGTGCTAGATACTATATAAGACTAGGATAACGTATACCCTAAACGTACGTTGTGTGTAGGATATTATAACCTAACGTTAAATTGCTAAGACTAGGATACCGTATACCCTAAACACACGTTATACGTAGGATATTACAACCTAATATTAGATGCTAAGACTAAGATACTACATACCCTAAACGCATATTATGCGCAGGACATCGCGACCTAACGTTAGATTTAGATACCGTATACCCCTAAACATATACCTTACGCAGGCGTATTGCGACCCAACGCTATATAGGGAGAAAAGGAACGCATTATGGTATATATTGCGATGGATACGCCCTAGGGTAAAGTCCGCCTACGTGCTTAATACAATAATAGGTGCTAAATTAACCCTTAACGCTATATAAAAGTTGCGGGTTATAGACCTTATAGGCGGTCCTAGTGCTACTATACTAATAACCTAGCGCCGGTAGACTAGAGTATTCTACTATTCTTATTAAGACTTTAACCAACCTAATGGCGCTAGATCCTTAGCCTAGGCAACGGTCCCCTATAACGACCCTATAAGCTACCTCACTAGCACTAACTTTACGTAAAGTCTCGTGCTATAGTAATAGTAGTAGTAGCTACCTTAGCCAAAACGGCTTATGGAATACCCCTAAGTTACTACTCCATCTATAGAGTATAAGGGACGCCTTTATACGCTCCACATATAACTATCTAGGGGCGAGTTCCTACTAGCAATACTTAAGGACTCCTAAGATATAATAAGGTCTAGCCTTACTAAGGACCTCCGCAAATACCTAGGTACTACAATACCTGCTAATACTTAAATCGCACCACTATACACCTTATAGTGAGCTGCAGCCCTTAAGGCCCCCATATAAGCCTAGCAGTATTACTTACTTAACTCTATTACGCATCTCCCTAAGTCTAAAATACCTCCTTATCCTTATAAACTGTTTTATAAAGCTAATATACTACTACCTAGCCTTATAGCTAAAGCGTAAGCGAAAAGCAAGCGCTACTGCTACTGAAATACAGCCTATATTAAAGAAAGGCAGAGGACATCCTAAGGGATTAAGGAATAAGTTAACGCTTATAGTAAGAGTTGCGGTATATATACGGGGTAAAGCTTAATTTATTAATATCCTATATAAGCTATACTCTACCACAACCTAGCGACTCGTAGGCGACTCGTAGGCGAGGCTATAGCGCACCGCTAGTAACCCTAAAGTAATTAAAAAGTACTCTCCTAGGCCTGGACCTAGTCTGTTACTCTATACTACCTTTATAGACTATTTATACGTTAGGTAATAGGTCCGTCTATAACTAGGGTCCTTTAACTAAGGTTTACGACCCGCTAGTGCCCTACTAGTAGTAACCTATACTAACGACTTATACTAGACAGGTCCGTCTATAACCGGGGTCCTTTAACTAGGGTCTTTAACCTGCTAATAACCTACTAGTAGTGACCTATACCGACAACTTATATATTATCCTACACCCGTCTATAACTGGGGTCCTTTAACTGGGGCCTACGACCTACTAGTAACCTACTAGTAGTAACCTATACAGATAACTTATATACTATTCTATATATACGCTACGTAGATAACGCCCAAGGCTAAAGTATAGGTTAGCGGCGGATTTAACGGGTATATAGCCTTACCGTTCTAAATCTGGCCGTATATAAATAACCTATAACCTACCCGCGAGGTACTAGCGACCTACCTATATAAGCGAACTTTTGAAATATATCTACCAAATTTAGGCGACAGTATTAAGCTACTAGTTCTACCTATTAATTGGACTAATTAGGATTTTCTATACCGGGTATATAAAATTGCTATTAGCTTAGTAAAATGCAGGGAAGTCTTAGCAAGCCAAATCTAACTAATTAGACAACTTTAACCGGCAGTTAAAGTTCCTTAATATCTCTGCGCCGCGTAAGTATACCACCTATCTCTCTATACGCAAAATTAGGACACTCTTTCCCTTTTAATTTTTTCCTTCTAAAGGTTTTTATAGGGTTTTATCGAGGCCTAAGCATATAAAGGATTGTAGACGACCCTTTTTAAAGGGGGGGGGCATTGTTAGGTAAAACCTAAGTAGATAGCTATGTAGCTGCGAGGTATAGGCGACCCGTAGGCGACTCGCCTATAAGGTACGTGCGCTGTATATACCTATAGAAACCCCTTACCTCGTACCTTAGACTCCTCCTTCTTCCTTAAGGATTCGTCTACTTATATAATATACCCTATTATTCTATCATTAGACTCCCTATCTACATCCTTACCTTATAGTTGTCTTAAGTTAGTAAAGAGCTAAGATGACTAGAAAGAGACGAGTGTTAAGTATACTATTAAAAAGGTCATTACTAGAAAGACTATCCCCTGCTTAATTAATTCCAATTTAATAACGCTAAGAAGAAAGATTAAGGTACTTCTAAGGCAGAGGAAGTAGGGAATATAGTAATAGCTAAGAAAGAATTTAACAGCGATTTAATCTACCTTAACCCTAACCCTAAATGTACTATACTTATAACAACGTCTCTAGCTTAGGCTTTTAACTTAAGTATAATTAAATACTTTACTAGTAACTAATTAGACTTAGTATACTTAAAGAGATAGAATATACCTTAATAAGTCCGCACTATAAATGGGATTATTGTTTTTATTAAAGGCTATAGCCAAGTTTAAATCGGCAGCCTAAGGCTAAAAGACGTCTAGCTTATACCTTTATTTAAGACGATTAAGCTAATCTTAGTAAGGACTCTTACCTAAGAAGGCTACTTAATTACCTTTAATATAGATAATTAAGCCACTAGTAAGCATAGATTAGGGGTAATATTTAAGGCCATTATAAAGAATAACCTCTATATACTATAAGAGCCTTAGGAAGCATTTAATATAACAGTAGAAGTATATAATTTATAACTAAACCTTAATAAAACAGATGCTAAACTATAGCATCGCCGAACTGGATATTTAAATTATAGCGATTTATTTAAGCTATAGCACTCCTTACTAGGTATATAGCTTAGGAAGAGAGTAGTACTAGTTAGTAAGAGTATATATAAAGCCTATCTAGCTAGGAAGATATAAGAAATACTAAGTAAGAAGATACCTAATTAAGGGCTATATTTTAATACTACGGGACAAATCGGTATATTAATTAGAGGCTATAACTACTACCTACTAGCCCTAGATAACGCTACATGTTACACTTAGGTTATTCCTTTTAAAACCCTATAAATTAAAGAGGTACTGCCGTATATTAAAGAGGTTATTGCGAGGGTAGAGAGATTTACTAGGAATAAAGCCGTATGGATTTAAGCGGATAATAGAAAGGGGGAGTTTGGCCACAGATTTTAATACGAATTAATACCTTAGGGTATTAATTTTAAATCTTGCCCGCCATACAAGCACTTATATAGTGGCGTAATTAAGCGTATAATTTATATAGTTAACTATAAAATAAGGTCACTTCTATTTTAAGGAAATATACTAGTTAAACTCTAGTACTATATAGTTAAATACGCTGTCTAGATTAAGAATTAAGTACCAACCTTAGTACTTCTATTTAACGACGAGTATAGTAGTACTATTATACTATATAAGGCATATACCTAACAAGTCCCTAACTTAAAGAATCTAGTTATTTTAGGTATTACGCTAACCTAATTAATACGCTTAAGAAATACTTTAGGAAATATAATTTAAGAATAAAACCTAACTACGTTTTTATGGGATTAAAGGGGAGTAGTTAATTTAAGATAATAAACCTATATACGCAAGCAATTAAGTTATTTAGAGATGCTAAAGTAAATAAGTATAGGTTCCCTTATAGAGCACGTTAGGTATAGGCTATAAGCTAAGCTATAAAATATAGTAATTAAGCGGGACGCTTAGATTAAGATTAAGTGAGATGCTTAAATTATGCTATAATATAAGCTTTGCAATGCGAAGAATTAAATAAACGACTTAATTATAAATGTAGCTCTAAAGCCTCTATATATACAGAAAAAAGGTAGAGGTAATAAGATATAATGGGGTAATAGGTAACTGAAATAGGAACAGTAATCTATAAGCAATATTAATCTGCAATCAATATATAGGGTAGCGTTAACGCTATCTTGGAGCCTTCTAAGCGGTAATCTTATATCTTAACATAGTGTCGGTAGTCGGTTACACACCCCCCTAGATTTAACGGTATAGTCAAAGCTATAGAACATAATATAAAGTTAAAAGCTATACTAAAATAGGAAATTAAGATATAATTTAAGAGTAGTAAACGGATAGGGTAAAAATGGCATATTGCGAATATTACAAATGTTGCGGATATTGCGAATATTACGGATATTGCAAATATTGCGAAGGTGCTAGTTGCTAGATGGAACAGTAATCTAATGTTAAATATTTACCAAATTTAACTGCTTTATCTATGCCTCGTACTTTTAACGAGGTAAGATCTTAGTAAGGCCGTTAATAGGCATCTTATCTATAGGGACCCATTAGACGTCAATCTTTTTGTCTTAAACTTCCTGTCTTAGCTAGTACTAATAGACGTCGATATATTAAAGCTTGGTGTTAAGTTTTGGTATATCCTATCTTAGGAATTATACAGTCTATATATTGTTACAGAGTATGGTAAAATCGCGTTCTAAATTAAAGCCTATTGCCTTAAAGAATCGTTACCACTAGATGATTTTAACGGCAGTAGTAGATAGGGAGAGAAGCTCTGCTTTAGTAGTTAAGCGTATAATAGATTGCTATAGGGTTGCTTTCTAATTAATTAGGCCTCCAAATAGGATAAATAGATATCCTTAAGAACTTTATCTAGTTTCTATATGGTCCGCAAATACTGCGTTAAATACTCTATAAAAGGTAACGTCTTCCCCTTTAGGGTTTCTAAAGTAGACGTGGGCTCCAAATACTTCGCTAGAGTATTTAATAGCTGTAGATTTTGTTCTAAGACAGTAAGCAATAGCTTAGTTTACTGCGTCAAGGTGTTCTTAATTTAGATTAGTAAGGAATTTAGCTAGCTTAGAATACGTCTTAGTAATATTAGGTCTTCTAAATACGGCTAAATATATAAGAGAACTAACCCGTTGCTAATAGGCTAGTATTCTTTAAGGGTTCGTCTACTAGTCGAACGGAATTAGTTTAGTAGGTAGTAGAGATTTAGGAAATCTTCCTAGTTAAATATTGAATTAATTAGCTATCCTTTTAATGTAGGAATCTTAGCAGAGCTAGAGCTTTCGACTTAGTCAATCTTGTTCGATTTAAATTCCTAGGAACTACTGTAGGTCTCCTAGTACACGGATCTCGTATTGGTGCAGCAATTTTACTTCAAATTTTTTAAGTCTTTAAAGGTCCTTCTTGGCAAATAAGACGGCAATATTATCTATATAGAAGAAGATAATAAGTCGTCCGTTAGTAAATAGGTAGTTAGTGCCTAGTACTAGTTCTAATCTAAATTTAGCCAGTATATTAGTAAGCTCTTTATACCAAAGTAGTGGTGAGATTTTTAATCTATATAGCGCTATAAGTAGCTTTAGAACATATCCGTTTTGATTAAATCCTTCTAGGTAGTAGTAGTAGATTAGTTTACTAAGCTTGGCGTTTATAAATGCGTTTACAGCGTCATACTATCGAATTTCCAGGTTAAATGCGGCTGCTATAGCCATAAGAGCACGGAATATTCGAGCAGCTAGGGTTACTGCATAGGTCTCTTCTTTAGTAATCTGCAGGTCTCTACGGACGCATAGTCTAGCTTTAAGCCTTTATAGGTAGTCGTCGCTATTAAGCTTATATTTAAAGACCTATTTTAGTAAAAGGATCTGCTCGTTGCCTACTTCTACTTTTAGTACAGTCTTAAATGTCCCTTAGCGTTTTAGGTCATTGTATTCTTTTTCTATAGCCTTTTAAAAGCTAGTAGTTAAAGGGTACTTTCTTAGATCTTTAAGATTCTTTAGTTTAGAAGGAAGATTATCCCAATATAGAGATAAGGATTTAGTTCAGTCGATGTCCTTTACTAGTCCTATAGCAAATCCAGCGTAGTAACCAAATAGGGTAGATAGATTGGCTAGTGCTACTACATACGCTTAATATTAAGTTTGTTTTAATCCTTCTGGTAGAATAAAGTTGGTAGAAGGTTCGGCTGAGGCTTTATTAGCTTATAGAGCTATATTAGATAGTTTTAGCAAACTTAGCTAGGTAGGGGTTGTTTTAATTACCTCTAAGATATCGTCTTAAAGTCCTCTTAGTAAGGTGTTTATTTCTAATAGATTTGGAGATACTGTTCTGCTAAAAGTTAGTAATTACTTAGTATCCTTTATACGAGGCTCTGCTAAATCATTTAATTTAGGGGTAGTCGTTTAATCTATATTTGAGTTAGGTCTATATAGGATATATTTATCCTTAAATTTATCTTTAAGGAGAGGTTCTAGTAGACTAATTATCTAAAGGGCGTCTTTTAATGCTTCCCTTAGCAGGTAGTTAATATCTTAACCCTTAGGGTTATAGAATAAGGTCTTGTTAAATATAACATCTTTAGTTTAAATAACCTTGCGGAGACTTAGAATCCAGATTTAATAGATATTAGTTAAATTATAGCCGACCAGATATCCAATTAATACATAAGGAGCTAGTTTGTCTCCCCTTTTAATTCGTTTGTCTAGTATATAGGTTTTGCAGCTATATATATACATATAGGTAAGAGATGGCAGCTTGCCGTAGGCAACCTTATAGGGAGTTCTCCACCCTAGTTGCTTATTTAGGGTTTAATTAAGTGAATATTTAGTAGCAAGGAAAGCTTCTGGTCCTAAAGACGGGGGTAAGGAAGCTTCTAGCTATATAGCCCTTAATCGTTCTATAAGGGTTCGTCCAGATTATTTTGCTTTACTATTTTATTCTTTAGTATACGGGGCTTAACACTCAAAGGTAATACCTTTGTCTACGCATTATATCTATAAGGTATCTCCTATCTGTCCAAAAGCTCGTTTATTATTACTCTAGAAGAAGACAACGTCTTAATAGAATCGTATTTTAATCAGCGGGTAAGTCTTGCGAATAGTAGGTAGGATAGTAGCTTTGTCCTTGTTCTTAGCGGTAAATATAAAATTAAATTTAGAATACGTACAATAGAAGTGTATTACGTATCTATTACCGTTATACCCTGGTTCTCCAAGGGTAATAATATTAAATGCTACTCGCTTAAATAGTCGAGTGGCTAGAAATTTATATTTTTATCTTTAAGAGATCTGCTGCGTGTGCTTTGCTAATAAGCAGACTTTATATTCGATTTTAAGTGGTGCTTATTTATCGATTAGCTCTTCGAGCTCTGCGCTATTAACGTACTTAGGAAGCTGCTTAATAGCGTTAGGTCCTGCATGGCCAAGTATTTTATACTATTTTATAGCTGTGGCTCCGACTAGTTTGCGGGCTATTCTGCTTAGTTAATGTCTTCTTAATAAGAAGGTCGATTAAGTTGTTAAATCTAGGGTATTTATAGGCTCTCGGTGCATCAGTGCCTAATAGCCCCCTAGTCGTTTCGCATAGCATACTATTTCGCCAGTAGCTAGACGGTATAGCAAGTTTCGTCCTAAGTCGAAATAGATATCGTTATCTGTAGCCCTTAATAATGCTACAATATTTATAAATATAGTAGGTACTAGTGCTACATAGAATAGCTTCATTTTTGACTTCCCAGTAGGTGTATTAATAGTAATAGTTACTATTTCGTAGGCTTAAATTTTTTTTAAATTTCCGCCAGCAATTAGGTAGTCGTCTTCTACAGCTAGGTAAGAGAAGGTAAAGTCTTCTTAGTTATTATAGACGTGGGTATCTATACTAGGGTCGAGTATCTAGGTATTCTGGAGCTCAAATAGAAATTAACCAGTACTAAACGCGGCAGCATAGCTAGTAGATATCTTAAAAGGTAGGGCTTTGGAATTAAAATCGATTATAGATTTTATATTCTCTGCTTCTTATTCCCTTTTTCAAATTCAATTAACTGCGCTTTTAATCTAAAGTATAGATAAGATTGCTTCTTCTACTTTTTTTTAGATGTCTAGGTTTAGTTTTTATCCTTAAAGGCGCTTCTGCTTAACAATGTAGTAGTAGCTGCTAAATTAATGTTTAAAGCCGCATATGCATTCCTTATTTCATTTTAAATTTAAATTTAGATTGCTGTTAGAATTGGAATTGATATTAGAATCTAAATTAGAATTGGAATTACCTTATAGGGTTATAAAGGCAGAGCTATTAGTAGTAGTAGCGGAGGATGCTTGCTATATGTGGTAGTGCTCCTTAAATTCCTTAATAAGATCAATAATAGACGGTATAGCTTTGTCCTTGCATTCTTTATAGATAAGGTCTACTTCTAGAGCTCCTATAAAGCTAAAAGAGATAGGCTGAATTACTTAAACAAAGTCGTAGTGTGGCCTAAAGCCTTGTATATTTAGTAGGTCTAATTACTTAGCAAGCTTATAGACGTTCTGCTAGCTGTTTAACCATTTCTCAATACTCTATTTTTTGTTATAGGCTTTTAAAGCCGTATATTGTATTAGGACGTCGTACTTTTAACCTAAGGTAGTAGGGGCAAGCGCTTTCTTAAGTGCTTTAAGCCGTTCGTAGACCGAATCTAGGCCGTCGATAAGGGGAAGGTAGGCTACCGACGTTATTCGCACAATGTAGTTGCTAATATCGTTAATAGCCTACTCTTGCTTTTGGTGTATTTAAAGATCGTCTTTATACTTAGCATAGAGCTAGTTATAGATAGCGAATTGGTTTTATTATAGTTAGGTTATTAATATAGCCATAGGTTGTACGTCCGCTAGTATAACCCACTACAAATGCTGCCAAGACAGCCTCAACGTTACCCTATATATTAATTGCAGATCAATATTGCTTGCAGATCACTGTTCCCATTTTAGTTACCTATTAACCCATTATATCTTATTACCTCCACATTCTTCGTATATATATAGAGGCTTTAGAGCTACATTTACAATCAAGTCATTCATTCAATCCTTTACACTGTAAAGCTTACAGCTAGTATAGGCCGTTTTAGTAGTTCTAGTGTTAGAAGCTTATCTTTCTTCTTAGATGGGTTAATATACTGCTATACCTTATTAGTTTTAGCTATGTCTTAAATAATAAAGAACTACTATATCCAATTAAATAGCTGGTTAAGGATAAGGTTGACTTTTAATTCATTAATAGTTATTATTTTTAGGATTTGTGGGGTTAGGTAGGGTCCAATTGGTAGCTTGGCGAAAACCTTATTTTAACGTTCCGAACTTTTTAATTTAATTCGTCAGTTCGTTTGTTAGTTAGGTACGTTCGTTAACCAAAGTTAGTTATCTGTTTGTTTAATAAATAAAGAAGCTCAAGACACTATAAAGGTAGAAATAGTGACTTCTTAAATAAGGTAGTAGGTTAATTAGTTAGCAGGTAATGCGATCCGGGCTTATAACTATAAGCTTTATAGTACGAAGAATTAAATAAACGACTTAATTATAAATGTAGCTCTAAAGCCTCCATATATACACGAAGAAGGTGGAGGTAATAAGATATAATAGGGTAATAGGTAACTAAAATAGAAATAGTAATCTGCAAGTAATATTAATCTGCAATCAATATATAGGGTAGCGTTAACGCTGTCTTAGAGCCTTCCAAGCGGTGATCTTATGTCTTAGTATAGTGTTGGTAGTCGGTTATATATAAGCTAAGCTGCGAGCTAACTAAGACCTTCCTCTACTACCTTAAATACGTTAATAGAAACTCTAGTTATAAGAACTAAAAGTAGGCCAAATAGTAACTAAGTAGGCTGCTTAGATTAAGTAGGAAGCCTAAGTTAAGATTAAGTAGGCCGCTTAAATTAAGTAGGAAGCCTAGGTTAAGATTAAGTAGGACGCTTAAATCTATAAGGTAATATTAAAGGTAAGACGCCCGTATAAAGCATATTAATATATATTTATTATATATAGAGAATAAGGTCTAGAAGGTTACTAAATATAAGGGTTTTTAACAACATGGTAGTTTAGTTAGTAATAGCTATAAAAGCTATCTACTTAGAGACTAAGAACACTACCTCCTTAAAAGCACCTATAGCACTATTTAACGCTATTAAGCTAGATTAGGCCTTAAGGGAGAACGCTTCTAGCTGGATAAAAGCTATCTTTAAAGAATTTCTCTCTCTTAAGAGAATGCACACCTATACTATTATAAGGGGGAGAGTACTAAAAGGAAGGTTATTACTTCTATGTAAGCTAGTTCTAAAGTATAAGTATAACGTTAAAGGAGAAGTAATTCGCAAGAAGGCAAGACTATACTTAAGGAGATAAGTAGACCCCTAATATCTACTATTTTAAGACATTTGCGTCTGTTATATAATACGACACCTTTAGGTTTTTAATAATAAAGGTGGCAGCTAAAAACCTTAATCTTAACCATATTGATGTTAAAAGTATATTCTTAAACCTGTCATTATAGGAATAGATTTATATGCAGATTCCTAATCTATTAAGAGACTTTAAACCTAACCTTAAGGAGGTAAAAGATGCTTATTTAAAGCTAAATAAGTTACTTTATAGCCTAAAGCAGGCACTAAGAGAATGGTTTTATATGGTTAAGAAGTTCTTTAAGAGTATAGGTTTAAAATCAGCTAAAGCTAACCCTAACCTCTTTATAGGAAATAAAGTATATATCTTATTATTTGTTAACGATATACTAATTGTAGGAAAGCGCCGACACCTTAATATTACAAAGATAAATTTTTTAAAAGAATAGAGATGTAAAGACCTAGGCCCTATAGAGGTATTTATAGGCTTCTAAATTGATTAAGATTGTACAAATTAAACCCTTAAGCTATATTAGACGATATATACTAAGAAGCTACTTAAACGGCTAAAAATGGATAACTGCAATCCGGTTAAGCTACTAATATTAATAAGTACTATTCTAAAGCCTAATATTGAAAGTCCCCTTAAGTATAACAATGCGATGGTATATTAATAGATTATTAGCTCTACAATCTACCTCTTAAACTACACACGTCCTAATACCAGCTATACTATTAGTTAGTTAGCTAGGTTTATAGCAGCACTAGGAAAATCGCATTACCGCTTAAGTAAGCAGCTACTACAATATCTAAACGGCACTTTCGAAATAGGAATTACCTACTTAAATTAAGTAATTTGCCTACCCCTATGCAAGCTTACGTTACCTACTAGCTATAATATCTTTACTAACGCTATATAGGGAACAGAATACGATCGGATGTTATTTTAAGGTATAGCAGTTATACGCTATAGGGGGGCGGTAATCTAGATGGCTTAAAGGCAGAAGTTAACAGTATTAAGTTTAATAGAAGTAGAGATTATAGCAGCGTTAAAATGAGCAGGGTTAGTAGTATAGCTTAAAATGCTAACGAGAGATCAAGGAGAGAGAGATAATGTTAACTCTTTTATCCCTACGCTCTATTATAACAATAAAGGTATAGTTAACCTTTTATATAATACAAAACACTACTAAAAAGCTAAGTATATAATATCCTTTATAAAGGACTTCTAAGCGGCAGCGACGCGAGCGTTAAGGTTAGCCGTGTCCCCGCTAGTAACCTACTAGCGCTTAGCCCTATTAATAAGGGCGAGTAGCTTATTTAGGCGGCTATAAAAGGCCTTAGGGACCTAGTCTGTTAGCTATTAGAACCTAAACTAATGTACTTAAACTTACTATTTAGCACGACTTATTTAGTCGTCGGTAGTACCCGTAATTGCAGTTAGCCTACTTACCGTAGATAGCCCGCCTAGTAGTAGCTATACGCTTAGTATAGCGGAGGCAGATTAGTTCTAGTAAGGCTAGAGAAGCGGCTTATAAGTAACCTAGGAGCTTTAACGGCGCCTAGTAGGGTTAGCGATAGCTATAAGCTAGTATAAAGAATACTTATAGAAGGTTTATGTTACGGGACACCCCTATAACACCTTGCACACGTCTACCTATTTCCACCGACTTAGCAATTAAAGACTAACCGCGAAATAGCAATTTAATGGCAATCTGATGGCAATCTAACGGCAATCTACGGCATTCTGCTATATTCTGCTAAGTTCTACTAAATTTTGCTAAGTTCTGCTAGGACCACGACCTAAACCCTATTCTGCCCTATATACGTATTAACTAAGTAACTAAGTTAATAATATATGCCCTTTCTTCCTATTTTCCTACCTTCTTTCCTTATATAACGTCTTAATCTTATTATATAGTTTATATACATAGCTTAATAATATCTACTTTGCTATATATTATTGTCGCTTATACTTACTCTATAACACTACATTACGTTAAACCTATACCACCTCGCCCCGCCTAATATGCAGAATAACCTAGAAGCCCCTATATCTGTAACTAACTTATATAACATGTTTACTAAATAAATAAAGGGCCTATAATAGGCCTTTATAGATACCCTTGCTTAATAAGAAGCTTAACACTAAGAAACAATCGGATCCCTAAGAAAAGAAATTGAAGAGATCCGCCGTAACCCACCGTTTGCTATACCGTCGCCCCTACCCGTTCCTACTAGTGTTGACCTACAAGTACTAGATAGAGAAGACGTGTTTAGAACTAGCTCCTTAACCCTAAATTCGCTAATTAGCGCCCCTGTAAAGAAGCTAACCGAACGTCTCCCTAATCCTCCCGCCTATTTAGGTAAAAGGAGCGACCTATACTCCTTCCTCAACTAACTCAAGAACGAGCTAAACGGTAATATTGATTGCTACCCTACCCTTAACAGTTAACTATGTTATACTATAAGCCGTCTAATAGGAGACGCCGCGGAAACTATATACCCGTTTTAGCTAAATACTATAGAAGAACTAGTCACTATACTAGAAGCATCTTATGGCGACCCTAACCAAATTATAATAGTATAAAGGAAACTGAATAAGATAATATATAGCTCTAAGAGCTTCCTATTATACTTTGCTAAGTTCTACCGCTATGCTAAAGAGACTGGATAGAACGAGCCCGCCTTAATTAATCGCCTAGTGGAATCCTTAAACTCTAAACTAAAGGCTTCCCTTATAGGAGTTAAACTGCTGGATACCCTTACTGCCTGCGCCAATGTTATTAACGGCCTATATAATGATATACTACGCCTTACCCCAAAACATATACCTTAATACTTTACCCCCTAGCTATCTAAGACCCGCAAGGACCTAGACGCTATAGATATTAACGCTAAAACCCTCTCTTACGCCCTAAAAGGATCTACTAAATGTAAATAATGTATTAAATATGGCCTTTATTTTAAGTGCGGAAGCAACGCTTATATCTCAAGTTACTGCTCTGTCCCCCTGCCTAAAATAAATATTTAAACAACTAGTATAGGCGGTGTACTACTGTCCTAATTATATAAAAGGATAACTAGTATAAGCAACCAATTGCCTTGACTAAGCTCTGTCTACCGACCCCGATTATTATCCGGCTCTAACACGTTATATAATAAGCACTACTTATAAGGACGAGACTATAACTGACACGCTATAAGAACTCTGTCTTAATTACCTCCAAAAGGAAGGTTTTAGAGCTAAGTCGCTTTCTAGGACGGCTCTGCCTTAAGATCTTGTTAAATGCTTTAGATGTTACAAACTCTAACTTTTAGGATTATAGCATAACTGTTAACTGCCGCCTATGGCAGAATAACTAACGGGTTAGTACTTAAGTCTTAATTAATACAGGAGCTAACGGCATAGGATTTATTAATAAGATCTTTATATAAGATAATGGTTTTACCCTAACCCCCCTTAACCGGTATATTGACGTATTTAGATTTAATGTTAAACGCACCGTCTTAGGCCGTATTACCTATGTAGTATTCTTAAGACTCTAATACCTAAACCACGAAGAACTGATTAGGCTTTTTGTTACTACCCTAGGTTACTTAGTAATTCTTAGATAATCCTGGATAAAGCTATATAAGGTAACTATTAATTGGGATAACCTTAAGCTTCTATTTACCGCCTCTCGTTGTAAGTAAAAGTGCCTTATAACTTACTACTTAGACCTAAAACTAAAACCTAAAAAATCTACTAAGATCTACTAGCCTAAGAATTCTACCAAATTCCACCAATATAAGACTTCTACCGATATTTATTAAGGATCCGAAAATTCCACCAAACCCCATAAATAGACCCCGAGTACTGCACCACCCTGCGCTAAGTAAAAGCTTAAGCTTACTATACGAAAGTACCAGAAGGACTAGTACTCTACTATAAAAAGTATACTTAAAGAACCCGAACCTAAACCTAATACTAACTTTATACCTAATACTGAACCTAAAGCTAAATAGGAAGCTATGTAAGAAACTATAGACGACCTAAGCGAGCTTAGTACCCTGGATATCTATATAATTAGAGCTACCCCGCTAGCATAACTTGCTAAGAAACCCGAGTATACGATCTTCGCTGTTACGATAGCCGATATTAAGAAGGCCTTAGCACTAAAGAAGTATACTAACCCTACTACGAAGGTACCAGTAGAGTATCACCATCGCCTAGATGCATTCTTATAAAAGGAAGCCGATAAGCTACCGGAATACTAACTATATAACCATAAGATTATACTTAAAGAAGGAAAGTAGCCTGGATTTAGACCCTTATATAGAATATTTTAAAATAAACTCTAAGTACTATAAAAGTATTTAGACGAGAACCTAAGTAAAGGATTTATTAGAGCAAGCTTATCGCCTATAGCCGTACTAGTAATCTTCGTTAAGAAACCTGGCGGCGGTTTACGCTTCTATATAAACTACCAAGCTCTTAACGCCGTTACTGTTAAGAACTAATATCCGATCCCATTAATATAAAAGACGCTAAACTAACTAAGTAAGGCTCGTTACTACACAAAGCTTAATATTATCTCTATATTTAACCGTCTCCGTATTATAAAAGGAGACGAATAGCTTACTATATTTTGTACCCAATATAGACTATTTAAGTACTTAGTAATACCCTTCGGCCTTATAAACGCTCTAAGCTCGTTTTAACATTATATAAATAATACTCTGCGCCCCTACCTAGACATCTTCTACACTGCTTATATTAATAATATCCTAATATATAGTAATAACCTAACCGAATATCGGAAGTATGTTAGCCTTATTTTATAAGCCCTGCATAGAGCTAGTCTATAATTGGATATAAATAAATATAAGTTCTATAAAATGGAAGTTCTATACCTTAAACTCCTTATTTCTATAAACGGTATATAAATAGACCTAAAGAAGGTTAAAGCAATTATAAACTGGCAAGAACCTGAGAATGTTAAGGACATAAGAGCCTTTATAGGATTTGCTAATTTCTACTAACGGTTTATTGATAACTTCTCCGCCCTAGTTTGACCCCTTATAGCTCTAACCTAAAAGGATAAAGTTTTTATCTTTGATAAGGAATGTAAGAAGGCCTTTGCCTATCTAAAGGTTATATTTACTACTACGCCCGTGCTTTAACACTTCGACCTAAACTAAATAAGTGTTATAGAAGCCAACTTATCTAACTACATTACTAGAGGTATCCTGTCTTAATATAACAAGGATGGAGTATTGCACTCTATAGCATACTTTTTAAAATAACTAAGCCTAGCTAAATATAATTACGAGATCTATAATAAGGAATTGTTAGCTATTATTAAATGTTTTAAATAATGGCAACCCGAACTAGAAGGCGCTAGATTTCTAATTAAGGTCCTTAGCGACTATAAGAACCTACAGTACTTTACAACCATAAAATAGCTAAGTTATTGTTAGGCCCGCTGGTTAGAATATCTGTCTTATTTTGATTTTTAATTATATACCGCCTGGGCGTTTAAGGTCAGAAGCCTAACGCCTTAACCCGACGCTCGCAAGACGCGCTAGCCCTAGAAGAAGCGCGCTCTTACTAAAATCAGACCCTGCTTCGCCCTAAACTATTTAATCCTCCTACTAAAGACCTTATGGTACATGTCCTTAAAATAACTAATCGATTAATTAAATAGATTATAGTTAACGAATATCCGAATAATAAGTTTATCTAAGAGATGCTTAAGCTAATGTATAATGGTATCAGATGCTCTAAAAAGATTTCTCTAAGTAAATGCGAAACCTATGGAAACCGCTTATATTACCGGAACCGCCTAGTTATACCTAACTATAATAAACTTAAGCTTAAGCTCCTTAAACATATACACGATCTACTAGTAGCCGGCCACCTAAGCTAAGGAAAAACCCTAAAACTGCTCTAACGAGAATACTATTAGCCGAATATGCATAATATAATATAAAGGTATATCTTTAGCTGCCATATCTGCCGACGAGCTAAAGCTTTATATAAGACGTATAACGGCCTCCTAAAGCCACTACCTGTTCTAGACCGAAGATAGAAGGATATCTTAATTGACTTTATCGTTAACCTCCCCGTAAGTAAAGGCTATATAAATATTATGGTAGTTATAGACTAACTATCTAAGATAAGGCACTTGATCGCCTGCCCTAATATATTAACGTCTACCGTTACCTAACTATTCCTGGATTATATATAGAAACTCTACGGACTTCCCGAAACAATTATCTCTAATAAAGGTAGCTAGTTTGTCTTTATATTCTGGAAAGAACTAACTACCCGACTCTGTATTAAAGCACTACTGTCTACTATATATTACCTAGAAACAGACGGCTAAATAGAACATGTAAACGCTATAATGGAATAGTATATCCGGATATATACGTCGTATCTATAAGATAACTGGATTGACTGGCTTGTATTTACTAAGTTTACTATAAATAATTCCGTCTCGGAAACTATAAAGGTCTCCCCGTTCCTGGCTAATTATAGCTAGCACCTATAAATAGGTTTTAAACCTTTTAGTAATATTCCTCGCCCCGCTTATTACGCCTTATAAATTATAGAAGCAAATAAATTTATAGAGAAGATGGAGGAACTATAACGGTTTCTTACTAATGAAATAATATGGGCCTAATCTGTCTATAAAGCCGCAGCGAATAAGAAACGAACCCTAGCACCAGCCTACTAAATTAGTGACTTCGTTTAGCTAGATATAAGAAACCTAAACACAAAATAACCTGCTAAGAAACTTAATTAGAAGAACGCTGGCCCTTACGAGATTAAGAAGGTTGTTTCCTCTTACGCCTACTAACTAAAGCTCCCTAATATGGTTAAAATCCACCCTATATTCTATACGTCAGTCCTCCGCCCTACTACCCCCGTATTAGACGCCCTACCTAAATAGATATAAGACCCTCCCCTATTAGTTAAAGTAGATGGTAAGAACGAGTACTTTATTAAAAGAATTAATAACATTAAGTACGATAAACGGAAACGCTAGTATATATACCTTACGAAATGGAGAGGCTTTACTAAGCCCTTATAGGAACCCGTTAACTCTATAGGACTTATATAAGCCGTAAAAGACTTTTACAAACTCTACCTAGAACTACTACAGCCCTATCTCGCAGAAGCTTAAGTTTAAAAGGGGGGTACTATTACGGGACACCCCCGTAACACCTTATATATATCCACCTACGGAGGTCGCTGTTATAAGTTCTTGCACCTTCCTAATTAGGAAATTAAGTGACTGCGCACGCGCAATTACGGGTGCGCAGCTATCAGCCTATCCCACGTAAATTTAGGCACGATCCTGCTACAAATGCGTAATTTTTAGCACTGCTACATAAGCTGTAATACCGGCTGCGTAAATTACAGCACTAATAAATTTTAATAAATTTTAAGTTATAATAACTACTTTAATACTATTAATCATATTATAGATTTAACTTAGAATTTATATAAAGCTTATAAAATTTTATATAAAAATGTCTATTCAAAGCGAAGTCACGCCTTCCCTCCGAACAGCAACATCAATATCTATCACAATCAGCC
>Ga0307515_10005129_pt1 | contig 26615 bp, 19 predicted proteins | sample 17_EM_MG_FD_194513 | JGI IMG/M metagenome (GOLD analysis project Ga0307515, IMG submission 194513) | Populus trichocarpa ectomycorrhiza microbial communities from riparian zone in the Pacific Northwest, United States - 17_EM | ecosystem: Host-associated > Plants > Roots > Unclassified | place... | reverse complement strand
CTTCTATATAAAGCTTAATATTATCTCTATATTTAACCGCCTCTATATTATAAAAGGAGATAAATAGCTTACTATATTTTGTACCTAATATAGATTGTTTAAGTACTTAGTAACACCCTTTGGCCTTATAAACGCTCTAAGCTTGTTTTAATATTATATAAATAATACCCTATGTCCCTACCTGGATATCTTCTATACTGCTTATATTAACGATATCTTAATATATAGTAATAACCTGACTAAATACTAGAAATACGTTAATCTTGTCCTATAAGCCCTATAAGGAGCTAGTCTATAATTAAATATAGATAAATGCGAATTCTATAAAATAGAAGTCTTATACCTTAGGCTTTTTATTTCTATAAATAGTATATAAATAGACCTAAAGAAAGTTAAAGTAATTATAAACTAGTAAGAACTTAAGAACGTTAAGGATATAAGAGCCTTTATAGGATTTGCTAATTTCTACTAACGGTTTATTAATAACTTCTCCGCCCTAGTTTTACCCCTTATAGCTCTAACCTAAAAGGATAAAGCCTTTATCTTTAATAAGGAATATAAGAAGGCCTTTACTTACCTAAAGGTTATATTTACTACTGCACCTATACTTTAATACTTTAACCTAGAACGAATAAGTATTATAGAAGCCGACTTATCTAATTATATTACTAAAGGTATTCTATCTTAATATAATAAAGAAGGAGTATTATACCCTATAGCATACTTCTTAAAGCAACTAAGCCCCGCTAAATATAATTATAAAATCTATAATAAAGAATTACTAGCTATTATTAGATACTTTAAGCAATGGTAACCTAAACTAGAAGGCGCCAGATTTCCAATTAAGGTCCTTAGCGACTATAAGAACCTATAGTACTTTATAACCATAAAACAGCTAAAGCCTACTAGTTAGAATATCTATCTCATTTCTAATTCTTAATTATATACCGCTTAGGCGTTTAAGGTTAAAAGCCTAATACCCTAAGCTAATGCTTGCAAGACACACCAGCCCTAAAAAAAAGCGCGCTCTTACTAAAATTAGACTCTACTTTACCCTAAAATATTTAACCCTTCTACTAAAGATTTTACAGTACACGTCCTTAAAATAACTAATTAATTAAATAAATAGATTATAGTTAATAAATACCCAAATAATAGGTTTATTTAAGAGACGCTTAAGCTAATATAAGATAGTATTAGACGCTTAAAAAAGATTTCTCTAAGTAAATATAAAGCCTATAGAAACCGCTTATATTACTAGAACCGCCTAATTATACTTAACTATAATAAACTTAAGCTTAAGCTCCTTAAACATATATATAATCTACTAGTAGCCAGCTACCTAAGCTAAGGAAAAACCCTAGAACTGCTTTAACAAGAATACTATTAGCCGAATATGCATAATATAATATAAAGGTATATCTCTAGCTGCTATATCTACTAACGAGCTAAAGCTTTATATAAGACGTATAACGGCCTTTTAAAGCTACTACCTGTTCTAAACCGAAGATAGAAAAATATCTTTATTAACCTCCCCGTAAATAAGGGCTATATAAATATTATAGTAGTTATAGACCGACTATTTAAGATAAGATACTTAATCGCCTGCCCTAATATATTAATACCTACTGTCGCCTAACTATCCCTAGATTACGTATAGAAACTCTATAAACAATTATCTCCAATAAAGGTAGCTAGTTTATCTCTATATTTTAGAAAGAACTAACTACCTAACTCTATATTAAAGTACTGTTATCTATAGTATACCACCTAAAAACGAATGGCTAAATGGAATATATAAATACTATAATAGAATAGTATATTTAGATATACAAGTTATACTTATAAAATAACTAGCTTAACTAGCTTATATTTACTATAAATAATTCCGTTTTAAAAACTATAAAGGTCTCCCCGTTCCTGGCTAACTACAGCTAGTATCTATAAATAGGTTTTAAACCCTTTAGTAATGTTTTTGGCCCTACTTATTATATTTTATAAGTTATAAAAGCAATTAAATTTATAGAGAAGATAAAGGAACTATAATAGTTCCTTACTAACGAAATAATATAGGCTTAATCTATTTATAAAGCCGCAGTAAATAAGAAATAAACCCTAGTACTAGCCTACTAAATTAGTAACTTTGTTTAGCTAAATATAAGAAATCTAAATATAAAATAACCTACTAAGAAGCTTAATTAGAAGAACACTGGCCCTTATAAGGTTAAGAAGGTTATTTCCTTCTATACTTACGAACTAAAGCTCCCTAATACGGTTAAAATCTACCCTATATTCTACACGTTAGTCCTCTACCCTACTACTCCTATATTAGATGCCCTACCTAAATAAATATAAGACCCTCCCCTACTAGTTAAAGTAAATAGTAAGAATAAGTACTTTATTAAAAGAATTAATAATATTAATATATATATCTTACGAAATAGAAAGGCTTTATTAAGCTATTATAGGAACTTATTAACTTTATAGGACTTATATAAGCCGCAAAAGACTTTTACAAACTCTACCTAGAACTACTATAGCCCTATTTCGCAGAAGCTCAAGTTTAAAGGGGGGGTACTATTACGGGACACCCCCGTAACACCTTATATACATTTACCTATTTTTACTAATTTAGCTACTAAAGACCAACTATAAGACAGCAATTTAATAGTAATCTATAGTAATCTAATGGTAACCTACCGCATTCTGCTATATTCTACTAAGTTCTACTAAATTCCACTAAGTTTTACTAAATCCTATTAAGTTCTGCTAGGACTACCACCTAAATCCTATTTTGCTTTGTGTATGTATTAACTAAGTAACTAAGTCTACAATATATACCCTTTCCCCCCATTTTCCTACCTTCTTTCCTTACGTAACGTCTTAACCTCCTTATACAGTTTATATATATAGCTTAATAATATCTACCTTACTATATATTATCGCCGCTTATACTTACTCCGTGACACCTATAAGAGTTAGGCCGTGCGTAAATACCAGAATTAAAAGTACGCGTATAGTTATAGAGGCTTAATTCTATTAATTCTATTAGCTAGCTCTTATTAATAACCGTAGGACTAAATCCACTAGCTAATGGGATAGATGTAGTAGCTAAAACTCTTAAGCGTATACGGCTTATAGAGCAATTAAATATAATACTAAGCCAAGGATTACTACGCTAACGATATTAGTAGGAGATTAGTTAAATTTTAAAGCTTCGCAAAGCCCGATTTTTATATACTAAGGCTCTATATATTAGGTTTAATAATTAATAATTAATATATTTTCAATATAAGTTAGCGATTTAATATAAATATCAATACGACCTTATATTGATGTTGAATATTAATAAAAACACTGGTGGTACTAAAGCTGGTGCGGGAGGAAGCGGATCCCGACAAAGGTGGTCAAAACCTCCTTGCTATGGCTATGCCAGGGCCCTCTAGAATGATTGATATGGCAGATCCTTATGATATGGTGATGTGAGCTGGGGTTTACTTCTTGGGTTTATTGCACGAGGTAAATAAAAGTTGACAATATTCTCGTATTAGCATCTTGACCAGCTTGACAAGGGCAACTAAGGAATTAAAAGCATTGGAATTGTCCCACATTTTAAAACACTAGCTCGGTGGAGTATCTGAATTCCTGTAAGTGGACACAACTCCTACTTGAGTGGAGAGTATTTTACCACGAATCCACAACAGATTTTATAGATCCTTGAAGGTGGTTCTGGTAGTTGTTGGCCTTCACCGCAGATTTTTCGCATATATAATTCCCACGGAAACTCCTCGTATGGGATACCTGAGTAGATGCATTTCTCCTGGAATATAAGACGAGATACAGGGTCGCCGTCGAGGTTAAGAATAGTCGTGGGATGATCGCTAACTACATTTGATATCAGAATGAGTGAGGGAATTAATCATGATTGAATAGAGTTTACAGCATACCAGCCTGAAAACCACGTCTTCCAGCTTGTTTTTGACTGTCGAGCCTGTGGCCTCAACTAATCCAACGAACTGAGCCTCGGCGCCAGGAGTCCTGAGATGATCGCGCACTACATGTAACATCAGCGTTAGCAGAGCATCAATGGGAAATGGAACAAGTCTACAAAATACCAGCCTGGAGAGCAGTATCTTCTAACCCATCAACATAAACCAACCCTCTAACCTCGAGTCATTTGGTAAAGTGGCCCCGAGCCTTCTCACCATCTCATCCTGCCAATTTGGCTGCCAAAAGGTGTTAGCGATGAGCTTGCGTGCGAGGAGCCCGAATAGTAAATCAATAGAATGAGGGAGTGCCACTAACGTTGAAGTTGAGCTTAGGTTCGGATGTGGGAAATGGAGTGGGGTGAGACGTACTCAAGCCTGGTATATCAACAGATATCCGAGTTTCTAGCCTCAAGTGCGATGTTTGAGGAGTGCAAGATTGATAGAGGGCGACCTTCACTCAGAAAGGGAGGAAAAGTGGAAAGTAGAATGAGGCTCTGAACTTGTTAAGGAATTGTAGTTAGAAAGAGAAAGTGGTTGGAAAAAAAAAAGAAGTTGAGGAAGAGAGTGTTTAACGACGCGAGCAGGCAGAATTGTAGATTTACTCAAAAAGTCTTGGCAGTCATCAAAGCTGCCTCAATCATGAGCCAATCGGCCATCACGACCTTAATCCAGTTGTCATTCCAAAGCATAGCTTCCCAAAACCCCACCATGATATCCAAACATACCAGATCGTCCCGATCGTCCCAAACATAGTCATGATGTATAACTCCGAGACTAGGCCCCAACCCAATGCCTAGAGAGATCAATCACTCCTCCCACCAGCCTTGACGACAATCACACTAGCCAAGACCTTGCTCTGATAAACCCGTTCCGCCAGAACCCCCAAAGCAGCCACAGCGTCCGAGTCCACAGCCTTCGCGTCTTCGCCATCGATCCTCTTTTTCGAGACCGGCCGCCGGTCTACGTTCCGGCCTAGCACCACCAGATCTCCAGCGTTCTTGGGTGTTTGCCCGACCTCCGTAGCAGCTCTCTCAAGCACGTCTTCCACAGGCGCGGTCGAAGCGACCGACTCGAAAACAACACGCGAGGCGAGGTCCGCAGGGAGCGAGGCACGCAGCGCAGCGAAGAACGCCGTGTCGTGCTCGCGTGGGTTCCGCGCCGTCGAGACGGTGGCGGTTGCGTTTTTACCGCCGCTCACGCCTGAAATAGGAGTCTGTATCTTGGTCAAGCTCAACTCGGCCTCATCAAAGAGATTATCTGGGACTTCGTAGTGAACCAGCGTAGCCGTGACTTCAGTGTTTTCCGCCAGTTGGAGTACGAGACGCAAGGCGGCGCGGTCATCTGAGCCGCCGAAGAAAGGGAAGAATATATGGTGCGAGCGATCGGCGATAGGTGCTACGGGAGGGTTGCCGAGGCCGCTGTGGATGCTAATGCCACTGTACCTTCTCTGGGGCCGAGGCCTTTCCTTCCCCATGCTATTGGTGCCTCCAAAGTTCTTGTTGATAAATATACCGGTTGTGCAAGTTGCATTTTCAAGGGCAGAGTGAACAAAAGATGTATAGGAGGCTGTGGCTAGCTTGTGAATCACGCTGTCATTGTCAATAACGCCTTGTTCGCTCAAGCTGCCTGTCTCACTCCATGGCAGAAGGACGAAGTCAGATCCCGAATCCGCAGCTCGTGTTATGAGGACTTCCGCAAACGAGGTTTCGGGAACCACGGTTACTTCGCCGCTTACAGCAAGGTTATGGAGACGGCCAAAAGTGCAGAAAGTGTTAACGATGGGATCGTGGGCGGTGTAGGCGTCAACCTCGGAGACTTTCATGACAGAAGAGGAACGCTCTGTGAGTTCCAGTAACCTCACACCATGAGCTTCAATTGGCCGCTTGGGTTTCCCAATGATCATGTTTAATTCTCCGGATTCTTCGGATTCTTTAGACAAAGTCGAAGCCGGATCAAGTAGAGGGTGCGTCTTAGCAGCAATTTTTTGAGGATTGCCACTAAGTAGGGAGACGAAGGCAAGTAGCGTTGGCATATTATCCAAGCGCAGATAGACCAGCAGACGATGTATCCTTTGACTTTCCAGCTTTTCGTAAGAAATGCTGTCATGAGAAATGTCATCATGTCCTCCCAGAGGCTTGCCGGTGTCCCAATCGATTTCACCCCGTTTCCAGGCTTCTAGCTTTTTCTGATACCACGGGGGATAGAGAGCTGATGTGAGTGGTGTAGTAGCAAAGGTCGTAACTAGCGCCATAACGACGAAGATAGTAAATGTTCGCGTGCTCAGGATCTTCGCTTGAAGGCCGATGTTCTGGGTATTATTAGTAGCTAGTTCACCATGTAGACGAGAAGCGAATCTTACCAAAACGATCAATTCCACCAAACCTTTGCAACTCATCAATGAACCAATCGTGAAGCACTCTCTCCAGACCAATCCATTCACCCGGGCAGCCAAGATAGCACCAAGAAATTTCCCTGAAAACGCTACTGCGATGACTCCAATAACATAGCCCCAGACAATGCCACTGTCTAGGAGTCCAAGATTCGTGCCCAGCCCGGACAATGCGAAATAGAGGGGCAAAAATAGCGTAGAGATAAGATCTTCCACCTTTTCCGTGACCTTGATAGCAAATCCTCCTTCATGAGGACAGATTAGACCAGCCATAAAGGCACCAAAAATCGGATGCACCCCAATAACTCCTGTAAAGAATGCTGATGCGAGAGCGATAAGGAGAGTGAGCGCAACAACACCTTGGCTAGGTCCATCCTGAAGACTACGGGTTCTTCTCAAAACCCACATGAAAGCAGGACGAACAGCATATACAAGGAAGAGGACATAGCCCACGCATGTTAGGAGCACCCAAAGGGCTGTAAGGCCAGTCCCTGCGTTGACGAGAGCTACACAAAGAGCGAGTAGAATCCAGCCTGGTCAAAAATCGTTAGGGTCGGGAACCTGCATGGTGTGTGATTCTCCGTGGAGCAAAACTCACCTACAACATCATTCCCGACACCGGCTGACAGAACGATGATACCAACAGGAGTCATCAATAATTTCAGCTCGGTGAGAATTCTGCACAATACAGGAAAGGCCTAAGGCGGTCAGAAGGGTACAACGCAAGTACGATGCCATTGTAATAATAAGCAAAGCAGAACCAAATTGAGTTGGACATACCGTAATTGCCATCGCAACACCAATAAATAGCATGTACACGCCGAAGCTGATCGAGACTGTCCCCGGTTCACCTTTGAATTGATTGTATAATCCCCAGGCAATCGCACAGCCCAAACCAAATGGCACCACCATACTAGCAAAGCCTACACTCAACGCAATTCTCCAATTGCTCACCAAGTATCTCAGGTCTACTTCTAGTCCCACAAGGAACAAGAATAACATAAGGCCAAGATTAGCGACCAGGGCGAGATTCGGCATTGCTGCGGCGGGAAATATAGCAGCCGTGAAGCCAGGGATATGGCCCATGACGGAGGGACCGAGAAGGATTCCCCCAATGACTTCGGCGATAACACGAGGTTGGCGTAGCTTGGAGAGTGGATAATGGAGCAAGCGGCAGAATATTATAATGATACCAGCCTAGAATGGTAAATTGAGTCAGTGGCCGCTGCAACATAAATCTTGTGTAGCAATATTTTACCTGTATAATGAATATGATAATGGGGTTCTTCGGGTCATAGGTGGATGGATTCGCGCCCTCAAGGATTCCACCTTGGGGGGGGGCTTTGGTCTTGCTCGTTGCTGTTGCCGTCGCCGCTGATACCGTCTTAGTTACGACGGCGGTCACGGTCCGCACAGCTGCTGAGGACGCCATTGCGGGTGGCTCGGTGGCTCGATGGAGTCCAGCAACTACTCTGGAGAGGAGGAAGGTCGATACAGTCCCACGAAGTAAGACGCCGATCTATATAGAAATGCCCGAACCCAGTGCCACAGGCATGTAAGCGCAGGCAAGGATAGCTAGAAACAGCAACGTGATCCAACCACAGGCAGGGGTCTCAAGGCTCCAAGCCTGGGCTTCCACGCTCTGATACGTGGGTTGCGGGGTTAGCCCGCCAAGGCTCGGGGATGGCATCAGCATTGAACCTGCTCCCCGGGTCCATGTGATGAGGTACGGCGCCGAAAAAGAGCCCTTGAGGCGGCTGCTTTGCTGTGAGAGCTCACCGCTGCTGGGACCATGCTGCAAATGAGCTCTCGCACGGGCGTTTTGTCAAACAATAAGGCGTTCGGGGCGTTCGGGGCGTTCGTGGCTGACGAACCACCAATGGCGACTTAACGAGTGGGTCATTCCTTTGTTTCTTTCTACCCACCATAACATATCGCATGATGAAACTACTGACGTAGGTGATAGGATTATGACGGCCTTCCTGATACAGATGGAACACCGAAATACTGCCAAATGCCTCAACGGCTACTTCTGAGGCATTTGGCAGTATTTCGTTCCATCTATATCAGAAAATTTCTCTACATCGCCCTTCTCCGCAGCAACTTTTCGCTCATCGCTATCTTTGGTGTTGAAGCCTGTGCCCTTTACGCCTTTCAGCCCGCGTTTCATCCTGAAATATGTACAACCGCAGTGCCACCACCCAATATATACACCAAGAATTAAAAACAAGAATAGAATCAGGAAAAATAGCGCTGTGCCAACTGCGCCGTAAATAAGAACGTGATGATGTCTCTTGGAGCTCCGGAGTCGCCCCCCACTTGGCACAGTTGGGGGCGTCACCGGAGGCTCATGTCGCGTATCACCAGACGCAGGGCTGGGTGGTGCATCCCCGGTAGCCCAGTTTACAGGCTCTGAGCCAAGGACAAACTCCATCATGCCACCATTTTCGAAGACATCAGACCATGACACCCAAGGCTTGTTCCAAGGCTGTCCGTTGACTTTAAGGCTTTGGACATAGTATGCCAAGACATCGTCACCACCAGTAGATGTAATTTTGAGATTCTTGCCAGTCCCTAGGTTTATAGTCATCTCCTGGAAGGCCGGAGACCCGATCAGGAATGTTGTCTGTCCGGTCAGGGGATAGAGTCCAACCATATTCCACAGAATCCAAGTTTGCATGGCGCCTGCATCGCTATTTCCAGGAAGACCACTGGTACCGGAATTATAGTAAGAACTCGCAACATATTTTGAGTGCCTAACCGAAAGGTCCTGGCGTCCGACAAAGTTGTACAGGTATGGTGTGGTAAAGCTTGGCTCGTTCCCAGGATTGAAGATGGTGTTGTTGAATTGTGAATTTCCGCTAACCATTCCACCCTTAAACATGAGCTCGATTCTGTCAATAAAGCGGTCGTTTCCGCCGATATAATCTATCAAGGTAGCCACGTCGTGATGAGCATTCATGGAGTATTCCCATGGAAGACCCTCGTAGTACGCATCACCCCAGTAGCAACCACCGCAAGACAAAGGATCTTGGGTAACAAAGGACCCGTCCGCTAAACGGGGAACGACGAATCCATTGTGGCCATTGCTAGTGGCTTTTGGGTTCCAGTGATTGCGCCAGTTGCGTGATCGATTGAGATATTTGTTAGCATCAGCCGTTTTGCCCAGGCCTTTTGCAACTTGGTAGAGTGCAAAATCATTGGCGGAATACTCGACTGCTCTAGAAACTGCTCGGCTAAAGGTAGGGGTGATGTATCCATATCTTAGCCAGTCCGGCAAGGCTCCTCGTCCATCTTTCGTAGATGAATCAGGCGCTTTAGGGTCATTGTTGTTTGGGGGAACTTTCTCCGCGTCTGTCACCATAGCCGAATAGCCATCTTCCCAGTTGACTGCACCACGAACCCCTTTGACATATGCATCTGCAAGAACATTATCGGCATTCGAACCACCTTGAGTACGACCGTTGTAGTTAGAAGATCGAGCATCTGGAAGCCAGCCGTCACGTCTCCATATATCAATCAAAGAACGGATCTGTTCTTCGTATGCAACAGGCTGTAAGACTTGCATGAGGGCTGTGGAACATCGAAACAGATCCCAGAAGGTGAATATATCATCATAGTATGGTTCTTTGGAAACCCAGCCCGGATTTTCGCCTGTCCTGTTAGATGGAATTATATGCATACCATAGAGATTCGAGTATAGCATTTCCAGGTCGGAAGTACTGGTAGAGGATATCGTGACCTTGGAAAATACCTCACTGTTCCATTTCGTCTTGGCATTCTGCACTAATGTCTGGAGGCTTACTGTTGCGGAGATTTCGTCATCGAGCGATTGACATGCTTTTGTGGATGAGATGAAGGAAATCCCAACTCTCGAAGTTACAGTTGTCTCCACAAAGGTGAAAACACCACCTTGGCGGTACGTGCCTGAGGTCCAGACTCCATTTTGGCTGGCGTAAGTACTTAGAGCAGTATTAGTACCTGTAAAAGTCTTCATTGAAAGTGGCTTTTGTCCGAATTTTCCGCAGAAATAGATGGTCCAATTTGGAGCTACAAAATTTAGCAGGAATTCGACAGAGTGCCAGAAGACCTACTTACCGAGGTTCCAACCATTGTTGTAGGTACCTGAACCCTCGTAATGCCCGTCGGCAAACGTGCTAAAACTACCGCCAGCATACCCTTGACCCCATCCCAATCCTCTGTATGAGGGTAGGACATGAGAGACATCGACAACTATAGAAGTGGAATTGCTTTCTGGGAATGAGTACTGGTAGAAGCCCGCATGCTCGGTGGCTGCAAGCTCAGTGACGACTCCATTCGCTAATGAGGATTTATAGTAGCCAACCTCAGCCTGATCTGCGGATGCTCTACCGGAAGAAAGATCAACGAGTGGGTTGGCAACGTCGCCAACCACTGGCATTTGGGAGACCACTCCATACTTGGGGGCACCGCCCGTGCCTGATTCGTGCATCATACTAAATCCTGTAAACGAGCCACTCGGAAGATATCCGGAATAAGCGTCAGTCATCCCTGATGATACGTCGGGCCCTAGTTTGACCATGGCAAATGGACCTAGTAGTCTGATTAAATCACATGTTGCGTGGAGATCATGTGTTCATTTGCATGGTCTTACCTGCTACAACGCCTGGGAACATATTGCCTCCACCAGCAGTACCCTCGCTAAATAAAATGCATGAGTAATAAAACTTGAGAAGATAGAAAGACATACAAGAGATTAACATATTGAGAATAATCTATATCCGCGATGGTAAGATCTGCGAGAACAAGAACCGCCAATATTTTCCACAACGTTTTTACCACCGCCATATTGAAAAGAAAAGAATGAATAAGAATATTGGAAACGATCTAAAAATGCGCGGCCGTTAATTAGTTATCGTAGAACGGTGCAGGAGTAGGATGCACCTTCATAGATCTAGCACCGAGAAGCATTTTTACGATGTGGGGATGCATACTACCTTTTATCCAGCTGAAGAAGACCAGAGCAACGTCGATGTCAGCGCAGCAAACCCTCAGCAGACATACTTCGCAGTGCACATATGACCCACCAATGAGCGAAGAAAGTTAGAGCATGATTGAGGCTTCCGATCAGACGGTGCCATAAGACCATACCTCCGCAGATCTAGCATGGGAGCATATCAACTCCAAGCAGGACTCAGTGTAGAGCTTAGGGGAAATTCAGACAGCCAAATCCCTAGAGTTGTTAAGCTGCAAACTACTAAGGAGGGGTTGGTGGGGCTAAGAACCGGTCATAGAAATTAGAGTTAAGTTTCGCCAAGAGTGGAGAGGAAAGTTTACCAATCTGAGTGATTGTATATGACCGAAAAGCCACGTGAAGGGAAAACAAAACTTATTGGCCATTGACAGTGACATGCCAGCGTTGCTGGAGTGGAAGATGAGTACCAAGCCAAAAGCTTGGAATTCAGAAGTAGACCCGACAGCAGTGTAACGAGCTCAACTTGAAAGATGAATGGGGGGCATCTGCGCATCTTGTTGAATGCTGGAAAGGTGTAATAATCCCGAAATGATCGACGGGCTTTACAGCTGAACCGCATTTTACGACTTTCACTACCTGTAAATGACATTTCCGCGGAATCATGCCGGACTCATCCACCACAAAGGAGAATATTACGGAGGAGTGGAACGTGCAAAAGTTAGATTTAGAACCAGTTTTCGTAAGAAAGGCCAAGATCGAAAAGTTGATAGAAACGCATTTTCAGTTCTTTGAGTGCTTGCATCAGAACCAATCAGAACACGGAAGTGAGCACGAGCGCAAAACTTGAAGATTCGAATAGCATTGCACCAATTACTGTGGGGCAGACTTCTGAAGAAGTAAATTAATATGTATGTCTACACCACACGACTCCGATGTCTTTGGGATGATTGGTACCAAGACCTTGCCTGAATCCTAGAGAAAAGTTGTCAACTGCCAACCTGCATTGCGCTCGTGATGATCAGCTCGAGAACCGAGAGCTGGACTAACGGATCTTATCCTAGACTTACCAGATTCCCTTAAGATTAGTAAAACTCGGAAGAAACATAAAATCAGATCATTGATAAAATCATAAGGACATCCATGGAAGGTTACATTGAAATAATGCCAGTTTGTTGTAACAGCACCCAGGTTCCAGTCATTTCAAATACATCGTTTGAAGATTTGAAGCGCTCTCATCCACGAGAAGAACTCGATTTCAACAGAGTTGGAAAGATACTCGTGATTTAGATGTTCTAGAACTGTTTAGTGGCCTTGTGAGCTTATCTGCATCCTACCTTGCTAGCAGGATTTGTATCCTATGCTGATCTCCACCAACGTTATTCAAATCTGCAACTTTATTGCCGCCAACCGCATTGGTTCTGCAGTTAACTACTATATATTGTATAACTTAGCTCTTACTCCAACCCTCTAGATTTTCGACAATAGGATTGCGACCACTGCATGTAATGATCCACAAGACATCCTCATCGCTTTCGTTGACTTCTTGATGCTTAGTATAGGTAGTGTATAAGAGCGAAGTTGCCAGGACTCAATTCTTGTCTCTTTGAACCATTCGGACCGCTGACGATAACTCCGTGACCTTGAACGGCATATACGATGGTGTCTGAACTTCGTCAGGTTGGGCTCTGTAGCACTGTGCAGGATAGGATCGGTGCAATTATGGTAGAGGTTTGTTTCTCGTAAGCCAGAAATAATACCTTCTTCGCCATGGTGATGGATTGCAGACGCCCCAAAGATTAGCTCCAGGTTCCTGAAAACATTGACTTCTCGCTTCACTTACCGGTTCCACGTATTTGTTCTGATATGTCGGTGATGGCGTTCATCCTGATCATGCCTTGGGTCTGAGCACTACTGGGAGCGTTGATTTCAGAAGCCTTCTTGAATTGAACTTCACCGGGCATTGTGGGGTCCTGATTTGTGGCAAAAGAGATCGAAACGAGACTATTAGGCCAAGAGATTTCTAACACTGGCGGAATAGCTAGTTGGAGAGGATTTTCGGTTAGTTTACGAGCAGACGGGTGAGGATCATCGAGATTATGTTGTGGTGCCGATGTTATTGGGAGTTAGCCATGTTATCATCTTGTGATTCCACAACGCCAAAACGCAGCTCTCCGACCAGAGGTAGATGTCTACTCATTCTAAAAGTATCGCGTTACCCGAATTAATTTGCGGCATTTAAGGAGGATCTTTGAAGATTTGACAGGTGTTAACGTCCATAAGGTCGGAGTGGTTTTCTGCAACAGGACTCCTCGGGCTTGTGGAGGTTCCAAAGTGGACACGTGCCACAACTGGAAATGCCTCGGTCCATGCAAGGATAGCGCCCAGTGACGTCTCAGTCTCGAATTTGAAGAAACTGGTGTTTCTACGTCTTTGCTGCGAATTAACCAATAATGGCGGTGATGCAGCTCTTAGCAGGTTATCGTGTCACCGTCCTGTGAACCATAAAAGCCCCCACCGCCTGCGGCTCCAAGATAAGCCCGGTGTATGGGGGTTAAGCCGCCAGCATGTGAAAGCGTTGCGGCAATGCTGTATTAATCCGGTCAGCTGCCATTCATTGTCTTCGCCTAGTAACTCTCTTTTGCTCTTATTTGACTTCCCTTTATATCTTCATATTCTGGTTCTGCCGAAAATGTCACAGAGATTCTCTACTGCCGACGTGGCGTCGCACAACAAGGCCGACAATCTCTGGATTATAGTGGATGAGGACGTCTACGACCTGACGAAATTCCAGAACGAGCATCCTGGCGGCAAGAAAAGTGAGAATAACTATACACTCCATTCGCGAGTTGTATTGATCCGATGCTAGTTCTCCAGCGGGTTGCTGGCAAAGACGCTTCAAAGCAGTTCTGGAAGTACCACAATGAGGGCACTCTCAAAAAGTACCAGAAGCAGCTCCAGGTTGGCTCTCTAGACTCAAAAGCCGCCCCTCCAACTCCTTCGGCCACTCTTACGGCGAGTAAGGAAATCGTAAAGCCGTCAGCAGAGCATGGTGTCGTTGTGCCCCAACCGGGACCTACCGCAGAGGAAAAGGCAGATGCATTAGATCCATACGGAGACCTCGTTCCATACGCCGATCCATCATGGTATCAATCTGTGAGTCTCAATTCACTTTTTTTACCACAACATGTGTCTTCTGATTCTGACACGTCAATTCCCTAGTATCACTCTCCCTACTTTAACCAATCCCACGCCGATCTCCGCGCCGAAGTCCGACAATGGGTCGAAGAAGACATCATGCCAAACGTCACGGAATGGGAAGAGAATAAGAAGGTCCCCGACAGCATCTACAAAGCCATGGGTGAGCGGGGATATCTTGCTGGTCTGATTGGCGTCCACTATCCCACACACTTGACAAAATACCGCGTGCAAAGCGTTCCTCTGGAGAAGTGGGACCTCTTCCACGAGGTGGTGCTCACCGATGAGATTTCGCGCGCTGGTAGCGGAGGTCTTGTCTGGAATCTGATCGGTGGTTTTAGTATCGGCTGCCCACCTCTTGTTAAGTTCGGCAAGAAGGAAGTAGTTATGCGTATTGTTCCGGATATTTTCAAGGGAGAGAAGCGCATCTGTCTTGCAATTACTGAGCCAGGTCAGTTTTTTGTTTTCCAATCTCAAAATAATATTACAGTTTTGCTGACATGTGATTAGATGCGGGCAGCGATGTGGCAAATCTGACATGTGAAGCCAAGCTTTCCGAAGATGGCAAGCACTACATTGTCAACGGCGAAAAGAAATGGATTACCAACGGCATTTGGTGTGATTACTTCACCACCGCCGTCCGTACTGGTGGTCCCGGCATGAATGGTGTCAGTGTTCTCCTCGTTGAGCGCAGCGCCGGCGGCGTCTCCACCCGCAAGATGGACTGCCAAGGCGTATGGAGTAGCGGAACAACTTACATCACCTTCGAGGACGTCAAGGTCCCTGTCGAGAACCTTATCGGCAAGGAGAACCAAGGCTTCAAAGGTAAATGACACTACCATAATCTTCCGAAATACGGAGCATTGACCCTGCATAGTCATCATGACAAACTTCAACCACGAACGTATCGGTATAATAATCCAATGCCTACGCTTCTCTCGCGTTTGCTACGAAGAATCTATGAAATATGCCCACAAGCGCCGCACTTTTGGCAAAAAGCTCATCGACCACCCTGTCATCCGGCTCAAGCTTGCACATATGGCGCGGCAGATCGAAGCTTCATACAACTGGCTTGAGAACCTCATCTACCAGTGTCAGAAGATGGATGAGATGGAAGCCATGCTGAAGCTCGGAGGCGCCATTGCTAGTCTCAAGGCCCAGTCCACCACTACGTTTGAGTTCTGTGCCCGCGAGGCGTCCCAGATTTTTGGTGGTCTGAGTTACTCTCGCGGTGGACAGGGCGCGAAGGTCGAGAGGTTGTATAGGGATGTGAGGGCTTATGCGATCCCAGGTGGCAGTGAGGAGATTATGCTGGACTTGAGCATTAGGCAAGCGCTCAGGGTGCATAAGGTGCTAGGCATGAAGCTGTGAAATGTATAATATTGTCGACCTGGTGCCGATCACTACCATATTAGGGTTAGATCAGGGGTGCCTATGACTCGTCCATCATGTATATATAGCCTCATTTTCTTCGTAGATCAATCTTCACACGAGTTCTTCTTTCCTGAAATTTGCGCACGGACCTCCGATTGACAAATATTCATGCTAACGTTTGGGTAGACCTGTTTATGGTTTATGGCTTTGTGTTAGGAAGGGGGGCTAGATCTAGGGAATTTATTACATAGTTTTGTTCTGAATATGCTGGCGATGGATTGCTGTGGATGTTCCAATAGAAAATTTCGAGCAAATATTTACAACTACTTGGTTCAAACGGTATACCACTGATCACATAACTGAGTTAAACGAAGTCGAACATCCTTTCAGGGACAAATGAAGACGTAAAGGAACCTGGAGCTCATATTCAAATGTAATTAATGTTCTCTCCGACTGTAGTTCACTAGCCTCAACTAGAAAAGACGGGGTTAAGTGATTCAATCCTTCGTTTTTATTGGACTTTCAAATTGGTGGTCTAGATTTCTAAAGCGGCTTGTTAGAATTTATTGCTGTCTGTGAAGGCATCGCATTTCTTGTCTATTGGAGCGGACAAGGCTCTTGTTGATGACATCGACATCGACATCGCTAATAACCTGTAAGTTCTCTGGGAAGTTCAGATCTTCTACTGTCGACCAGAAATACCGGGTTAGGAACCAACTCGTGTGTAGATTGATCTACGAAGAATGAATATATATACAAGGCCAGGATACCCCTGATCTAGTCTCAATCTGGTAGACGACGATCAAATGATCGGCGCTCAGTCAACAGGATCGTCAGCGCCGTGTATGCATAAGCTCTGGTGGAAGGCATTTGTTTTCATGACCTCATGGTTTTTTTTTTTGGATCCAGTAAGGTAGAAGTAGTCTTGATATAAAACTTGGTCTATATCCTACTCCTTTGTGGCAACCTACAAGCGGAGTTCAACGCCATATAAATCGTCAGGCCGTTCGGTAATGGGTTTAAAAACTCCTCGTGTCACTGGTCGCAATATTATAACTACCTGCGAGGTAGACTGCTCGTCCCAGGAAACTTGATCAACGCTGCTCCAGCAACGGCAATTATCATCAAAACGGCCAAAAAAAAAGGATCGAGATGCAAGAGTAGCCGAACCTGAACATGTCCGAATTCTAATCTTCCTCTACGTTCGTAGACAGCAATGTGAGCAATAAAGATACTCTGAGATACAAGCCGCGAAGGAGAGTGGATACTATGAGGAGCGGGATCGCATAGAGATATGGCAGCTGTAGGTAGTACGTTGAACGTTGTAGGCCGCAGGGCTCAGTACTGTAACACGCAATAAAGCTGTGTGCACCATATGACATCCATTTTTTTCGAGAGAAACATGGAGGTGAACAAGGCGTTGTATATAAGGTAGAATAGAGAGACGAAAATTTGAGGAGCGTTGGCCAAGAAAATGGTTCGTAGGAGACTAGTCGACGGAATAAGGAGTGACACAAACCCAACGGGATGGAAGCGCGCTTCCACAGCTTCTTCAAACTTGTACCACATTCATTATTTGACATGAGGCTGAGACCAAGGAATGTGCTTCAATTAGAGAAAAAACGATCATATGATAAACCTAGAAAACTTTCGCGCGACATAGCAGGTGAGGCTGGTGAATTTCCATTGCTACCATGAGGGGTCTTCAAATTAGGTAGCCGGAGGTAAATCTGGAGAGGCTATTGGTATCCTGAGTCTGTGCCACAGACCCATTACTGGCCCGTGCCGAATATTTCTCCTGGCGCCAAAAATTTCGACACGTCCATTCTCGCGTCTTTCCAGGAGGTTTCCCCAGATTTTTCTTTCCTAGTAAAATTTCAACACAATGTCTTCTACAGAGATTATTCGTAAACGGGGTCGCCCAAAGAAGGTTGTAGAAGCGGAGACCGAATCAGCGTTAACTGTGGAAAACCTAACGCCAGTTAAGAAAACTACTACCAGGAAGGCATCTACAAAAGCTACAAAGGCTCCAACAATATCTGGAGAAAAGCCGTCAAAGAAAATAGAGAAATCGACAAGCACGAAGACTGCTAAGAGTGCAAAAGCAGAATTGACGTCAAAAGAAACGTCCAATGGAGAGTTGTCACAGCCGAAGATCGCTGTAAAACCTCCGAAGCAAGCCACGCCCGCAACTCCTTCCACGTCAAAGATATTACAAGAGGTGGGAGCGAAGGGAACTCTCAAGGCAGGCAATTCTTTGGCTTCGGCAAAACCTACCTCAAGTACGACCTCTATAGGCCCCGCCCCTACAACCTCGACTACGAAGCCAGCGCCCACCCGGACACCAAGCCCAACCGCTCCCGCACCACTTCCATCAGCCCCAGAAACTTCCTCGCCTTCATCCACTTCCCCCAGGATTCCTCAAATGCCACCTTCAAAACCCACCACACCTAACAAATCCGCACCCCTACCCTACCGCTCCAGTAACGCAACGCCTAAACCCTTCAATCCCTCCAAATCTTCTCCTACCAAACCACCCAGCAGCTCTCTAGAACCTTCACCCGCCCCCGCTAAACCCGCCATCTCTCCTACCTCCCTAAACACCTTCGCCGTGTCCCACCTCTCCGCACGCCCCGGCACCACTGGCTCCGGCACCGACAGCTTGCACGGCATCCCCGACGGTCAGCTGCCCGCAAAATACAAGCCCGCGGCGCGACGCATAACAGCGATAATGGTCGCGCTGCCCATTGCGATAGTGACCAGTTACGAGCTGTACCAGCGGCGTGAGTCACCTCTATATCAGACAGGAAGCAGAGGGCAACTTGCTAACCAATGTGTAGTTGTGCTAGGTAAAGAGCGGAAACTAATGCCACAAATTGAGCCGTTGCCGGACACGAAGGCTCCACAAGCTTTCCCGCCTGTGGATCCGCCGAAGGAGTCGTAGATCGGTTTGTGAAGGTCGCTGGGACGATCTTCGGTTGATGAGATTAAGGTGTTTGGTTGTAAATATAGTTTATATACCCGGATGAATAAGGAAATTAAAATTAGAAAAGACATCGTCAGGATAACAGGACGAGTCGATGTAGTCACGAAACTAGTGGCAGAGAGGGGGCGAGTGTGGATTTGGAACGCATTTTTATATGCATAGATGTATGGACAAGTCATTCTGGATATGTATATACCACACTCTCACCAATTATTCCTCTTTTACATGAGTGCCATTTCCGTTATTCACCAAACCAAGAAACTCCATGTCTGTGCTCCTCCCTCTACACGCTTGAAAATGCGCCTCTTGTCAAGCGCCTCCGGTCTGTCCTCTGGATGATATTCAACAATAGGAAAATGTGATGCTCTAAGCATTGAAGAAACAAAAGAAGTAGCCCAAGACACATAGGTTTAGAACGATCGATGCATATCAACAAAAGAAAAATTAGAGATCGCGATCGTATAGATTTCTAGCAGGTTCTCATAAACAAACCTAAAAACTCCAAATCAGTCCAATCCAGTGCGATGCGCAACCATCATGTCGTCCATCGCAACGCATATGCCCCAGTCCAAATGCGCCCACCAAAAAACTGCAATAACGAAGAGAACTTGATCTATCCTATCCCTTGACACGGCAGGGTCATTTGCTAAGTTCGCTTTATATTGACGGCTGGATTCAATTGGATATTTATATTAACCCAGCTTTTTCGATTGGTGATTCTTATCGATAACCTGAGGACCCAAATTGCCGTGTCAAGGGATACTCCTACCCAGACCCCGTGATTCGGAACTCCCGCTCTTCCGCCTTAACATCATGCCTCTAGTGCCAGAGATATCAAGAAGTAAATCCAAACCGGGGCCTTGCGCACTGCCACGCCTTGACCGGTTCCTCTCTTTCTCTACATTCTTGCGATCCTTTTTCTCTTGCTTGCCTTCCTTCTTAGTTTTCCTAAATGAGCCTTCCCTGCCTGAAGTTGAAACGGCTGAAGGAGTTTGAGTAATCGTCGGGGCAAATAAAGGGGTCGAATCCTGCAATCGACTCTGAGACTCCAATTGGATTTCGGGTTTTGCCAGTCCTTGCATCTGTGCTAACGGCTGAGGCTGGCATTGGTTTTCCCTCTGGGTCTCAGGGCGAACAGCTTCCTCCCTCGCAATATTCGCAGGCGGATGAAAGAGGCGCTTGTACCGCAGCTCTGGGGTGCTGGGTGTGTCTACCCTGACGACTGGAGGTTCAGAGGCCTGATTAGACTTGAATGGCATTCCAAGGTTTAGGCTGCTTGAGTTCCGGTTACCAATACCGTGTGTAGTAATTGAGGCTGTGGCCGGCTGAGAAGCTGAGGGAAAGAGTTGGCGGGTTGACGGCCAGAGAGTCGGTAGTATGATTGACGGGTGTGATGGAGATGACGGTGGAGAAGGCGAGGATAGTAAGCCCGTTGTGTCTGTTTCGCAAGCGGATTCTGCACCTGAGGAAGAGGAGGGATCGGCTGCTGTGGTTGGGGAAAATGTGTCCAAGGCGCCGAATTGATGAAACTGGGTAGCATCAAAGGACTGTGATGACCTCCTTGTAGGATGTGAAGAAAGGTACGGCTTTGGAGGTTGCCCATTATGATTATTGGGTACAGTACCGTGTTCAAAACGTGTGATCTTATGTGGGGGTCTGCTGGCACGGCGGCGAACATATCGATCATCGCCCTGGGAAAGGGGGCGGGTGAAAGTGTTTAGGCGAAGATCTACTTGGCTGGGGCTGAAGACTACATGAGTGCGTAGCTGCCTGATTGCTTCGTCGAGAGCGAGCTCAATCGCAACGTGATTCTTTACGCGGGAAAGTTTCGGCCAGGTCGCGCGCTCGCCAGTGAGCATGGACTGCAACATAAATTCAGCCGTAGGATTGCTGAGGACTTTTGGAAATTGAGCGTAGGATATGGCCGGGAAAATGGTAATGTCACCAGAGTAGCGTTGATTGAGTACCGATCTAGCTTTCGTCAAGTAAGTCGGGAAAATTCCCAGTTCGGTGAGGACATGAAGACGATGTAGAGCCTCGCCTTTTGCAAGGTTGGCCATGCTATGCAGCCAGCTCGGGCCTGCAGCGAATGCGGAGGGAGATTGACGGGCTTCTGCGGCAACGTTGTCCTCTTCTTTCGCAAGGAAAGGCACAACATGGGGATTGACCTGGGAAACTATGAAATGATTGACATTGAACATCTCCGCCAATCGTGTCATAGGAAGATCGTTGTCTACGGATCCGTCAATCCAGCCAGCGTTGGGTGCTGGGTTCCATGGGACTTCTTTGCCAGTTTTTGGGTCCTTTGCAAGGAGTGAAGCTGCTGAGAAGACAAATGGCACCGAGCATGAGGCGGCCCTAAGGCGTATCAGCAACGAACCGACAGACTTAAGTTGAAGCAGCCCTATTACAAATGCGGGAACATATCAAACACCTGAGACAAAAAGAGAATAATTGAACTTACACTGCAGACCAAATCATGACATTAGGGGCTGTGACGTAATTGAGCAATCTGGGTAGCTCGTACAGGCTCGCACTCGACACGGTAATGTTCAAGATTCTTCGGGTCCGGTTGTAGGCCTCCTGAAAGGTCATATCACCAATCCTATTCCTCATGACAGTAACTAGGTGGGTGATATCAAAGAGGGCACCGTGTTTGAGGAAGCGTGCCGCTTTGTCCATGACACCATCTTCCTGCCCCTCTTTGCTAAAGACTGCTAGGTCTCCATAGCAAAACTCCTGGAGTACATCAGGGATTTCGGCATCTGTTTTAGTACAAAGTACCGCGCAAACTATGCTACCAGCTGATGCGCCGGAGATGATACGTGGCAGGAGGCGAGCTTGCCAGAGGCTTTTGACAACTCCAATGTGATTCATGCCAAAAGTCCCACCTCCTGAGAGAAGCAATGCGCTTCGACCAAACGATTGACGCGCAGCTAGAAGCTGTTCGAGCACAATCCTTGGCTCTACGCATGCATTATTGCTCTGTTTCGCCGACACATCCAGCAACGCCGTGAGAGTCTTTTGGGCAGATTCAATATAGCGTTCTATCAGGGCCTTTGTACCAATATGACAATGTTTGTAGAGCCTGAGATCGCCCATGCCTCCAAGACCACGGGTTAGGGATGTTCGGATGAGGAAGAGCATCTTGTTAACATCGCAGCTCATACAGGCTTCATTAAGTTGCTTGAGGCGGGCCTCGACTAAGGCAGCGTCGTACTCTGCAGATTCATCCTCATGTTTCCAAGTATCATTGCCCTCAAGTATGTCGAGTTCTGTGGCAGCTATTCGCCATTCTTCATATGACTCGGCCTGAAAACCGCCAGATCAGTATCCACAATTGTTATAATTGGAATGGTCCGACACTCACATTCCTCATCCGTAAATATAGAATCTGTTTGCGACTGTCATCATCGGGACCAATCGGGGCAGCCGGCTCAGAAGCATCCTGGAACGTCCCGACTGCGCTTCCAATTGTTCCCACAGGGTCCCTCACAAGGTGTATAAGAGGTGTGAGGAAGCCGCCATGGCTCTGGCTTTTCCTCAATCGTCTCTGATTATCTTTCAGGTCGGCGCCTCCGCCAGAATACAACCTGGTCGTGCTAGGCAAGACGGAATCATACAGGAACGACATGTGTGAGCGTTCGCCATGCGCGGGCGCGAGTGCGGCCGTGGGAGAGGCCTGGTGGAAGCGAGTGATGCCAGTATATGTAGGACGGTTGCACACTATATAAGGAAAGTAGAAATAGAGAATGCGGAGTGGTGTAGGTAGAGTTGAAAGTACATGTAGTCGATTATGCAGCTTAACTAGGTCATGCGCGAGACAGAAAGCACGATCCACAGCCGGCGTCGGGAGCTGCGCGGCAGACAGGCCGATGATGCAACTTGTGGATATTCTTCAGTGCGGGTGAGTGTTGATCAGGCGCGCTGCTTGCTTTCATTCGACTGGGCTACCAGCAATACAAGCCACCAAAGGCTGACTGCGAACCAGGGGCATCCAATGCGAGATGACACGTCGTCATGGGTGCAGCAGCCGAGAGCGACCGCAAAATCCAACAAAGGCGGACACTTTCTGACAGCCATGCCAGGTCTCACCATCTTTGCACAAAGAGCGCTGTTCGAACCTATTAGATTAGGCCATGTCATCTGCCCTCCCGCCTGCAGAAAAACACCAAAAAGAAATGACCGCGAGCATCAACCCTCCCTTCCGGTATGATTTCCCACGCATGCGCTGCTGGATTCCGCCAGGAACCATACCTCCTGTCACTCTGATTCGGCAACGGTCCATTATGGAACCGGCACCGGCAGGTGCTTGTCACCACGGATGCATGTGAGATCCAATCGATTCAGGTAACCATTCATTCGGATATTCCTTACCCGACATGTAGGCGCTTGCCGAAAGGGATGTGGGGCAGACATTTTGATAACTGTTTCCCAATAAGAAACAAAGTCTAGATTCTCTCCAATAAACATCGAAAACCCCGTCCGCTCATTTGTCTTCCCTACAAAATGGTTTCCAAATACTTTCTGGGGCCATCATCAAGGACTCAAGCTGCGCAAAATGATACTGTGCTGAATTCTTTCGGTTTTGGTGAGCTGAGGGGTCGTACAAGGCCGCTCACCCTCAAACCGCAAATAGCTGTCAGCTGGGAGAAGTGATGGTGTGCGCGTGAAACTAAGTCAAGTCATCTTCACATGCGCGGACACGGGCTGAGGGTGGTAATTCCTCTTCTCCAGGCATCGAGTTCAATCAACAACAACGATGAACACACCTCAATAGGGGGGTTTCGATGGAGCGGTATGTTCGTTCGATATTTAGTGTGAGCAAGTCGAGACGAGCGATCGACACCTACTAGCAGTATTTAGTTAGTCGTTTAAAATATCGAACCTGGTTCTTGGCAAGTATCATTTGAAACGATGTTATATAACATTAAAATCTTTAATCATTCACACGTTCTAATCGAGCCCTCTAAATAGCCTTATATTTTCCACATTTTGCCTTTACTACTATGCCTTTTGTTGGTAGGGGGGGGTACTTGGGCAGTCTCTTTGAGCTCAGCGGCGTGTCACGCGAGAGGTCACGTGACAGCGCGCAGGCCATCGTGTAGTTTTATCTCAGCATGCTTAGACCACAAGGGAGGCCGGATAAATCCGGCCCGATGGCACTAAACCAGTTTAGGCCAGCTGTCCCTATGTGGTCTGAGACACTTTGGCCAACGTTTGTAATGCACGTCGCGATATCCGCATAGCTAATATTACGAATATTTACTTCTTATTCTTACGACGAATTTAGGTAGCTTAAAAAATCTATTAATTATACACTAAGCTCTGGCGAATTAAATGGTCTACGTAAGAAGTCTCCCTGCCTTTCTATTCCTGACATTAATTTTAAAATAGCTATAACGCGGTTTGCTAAAGTATATAATTAGCAATATCCGTACTAATAATACGTTAATCTTAACTACCTACTATCCATCTATTATATCTATAATCCGATAATTAAAACCTATTAAGATCTATCTATAAACATGCGGAACGTTAATCCCCTAACGTAAATTTTGACCCAAGTTTATAAGTAATAAGCTAATTAATTTTAGAGCTTTATTATATAGACTTTAATTAATATATACAGAGATAACGTTTTCCAGGGGGAGACCCTCTAGGACCCCCCTATATAGAGCTTTTGCCTAATTTAGAAGTAGTACTGTTACGGACGCTTTAAGTACGATGTTACGACTACTTGGAGAGGAGTCGGAAGAAGCTAGTTGGTTAATACAAGCACGGTCTAGGATGGATCCGGTAGAACCATGTGACGAGGAATAGTAACCGAGTCATGTGATGTGATCTGTATGATCTGTATGATCTATGTGATCTATAATAGAGTAGATAGAGCATACGTATATTATGTACAAGAAGGATTTTATAGGAGTACGGTTGTGTATTTAAGGACCCTTAGTCCCTACCTAGATAGTTCCTTTCTTATAATAATTCTTAGAATATAATTAGAGTTAATCTATTAGGCAACCACTCCACCAGTTATTATTACGTTGTTGACTTAATTTACTTTACCTACACACCTAGCCCATTAATAAGCCCATTATAGTACTTGCTATAAGGTTCCGTTATATAATCACTACCTAGTTATAGTAATAAATACAGAAGTTAAATAATATGCCACTAAAAGCAGCCACTATAACGCTATTAACGGCGGCAACTACTTTAAGGTTAGGAGGTGACACTAGTATAGTAGATACTAACTCATAGCAACCTATAACGGTTAGATAACTATAAAAGATAGTTAATTAGTTAATAGAGAATAATGCGGCACTTAAATAAAGGGTTAATAGAATAGGGGCAGCGAAGGTTAAGTTACCTTTAATTAAGAGATTCTTAGGAGAGAGATTAAAGCTTAAAGGATTCCTTACGTAAATGCATTTTAAGGTTACGTAAAAAGAGCAAAGCTGGCAACACCTATAGATTAAATAGCGTATGCAGGATTATTCTTATTAGGAAGAGCACTTAAATAGTTTAAGCTTTACCTTATAGAGATACAAGCAAACGGAATAATAATAATAAACCAGGAAGTACGGTTTATGTTCTTAAGCTAGAATGGATTTGTGGAACGACTTACATAGATATTCGGAGATCTGGAGGCAGTAACTATGGCGGAAAGAAAACTCTAAGACATTACGCAACGAACCTTAGTAATTAAGTATACAACGCAGTTCCAAACGCTAGCGATATAAGTTAAGTAGAATAATAGGGCGCTTATAGCACAATATAAATAGGGACTTAAGGCTAAAGTCTAGGATGTAATTATTCTAATAGAAGATGCGGACACCCTAAGGGAATTAATAGATTAAGCGATTAAGATTAATAATAGGATCTTCTAAAGGGAACAGACTAAGAGAGGTTAGGATAGAGTTCTATAGTTATATAAGGCGTAGAGTACGCAACAACAAAAGCTAAGTTAGAAACTATGGTATGGCGCAGAGCTAATAGACCTAAGTGGTACTAAAGAAGCCCATAAGAGATAGAGTAAGAAACTATAGAAACCTAGAGATTAAGGATCTAGTGATTATAAGACTAAGGAGCATAGGCTAAACTAGGGATCTTATTAGCAGAAGACGTTTAGGCGGACTCTACAGCAGAGTTAGTAGTTTAGAGATGGAGCTTATATAAATTACGGGAAATAAGGTCATTTTATAAGGGATTGCAAAGATAGTTAGAGTTACTATGTAATAAAGGGAACTAGACTAATAGTAGAAGACATATATATATAAAGGGACGATAGTATACTGCAAGGAACAAAAGAGTATTTAATTAGAAGTTTCGCGTTTTGTTATAACAACGCATACTAAATTTATAAAGACGCTAAGTACGGCGTAAGCTATTGGCTATAAGAACCAGAGTTAAGAGGACTTAAGGGGACTTAAAAGTTAGACGAAGAATAAAATCAACTCTATAAGCTAGATTAAGATATTATAGTAACGTGCGGATAAAGATTAGTAATAATAATAATAGAGTCGGAGTACTTATTAATTAACAGCGATAAGGATAGTAAAGGAACTAACTGGGAGTATCCAAACCTTAATAACGTGATAGAAGTAGAGACTGAGACCGCTATAGAGTAAGGTTTAGTAACGGGTATTATAACACCGTTGGATACGGCATCTATTGCTTTATAAGACGGAAGGAGTAATATCTAAAGACGATTAAGTAAGCAGA
>Ga0307515_10005128_pt1 | contig 26615 bp, 29 predicted proteins | sample 17_EM_MG_FD_194513 | JGI IMG/M metagenome (GOLD analysis project Ga0307515, IMG submission 194513) | Populus trichocarpa ectomycorrhiza microbial communities from riparian zone in the Pacific Northwest, United States - 17_EM | ecosystem: Host-associated > Plants > Roots > Unclassified | place... | reverse complement strand
GTCGATGGAAGGCTCCAACAAAACCTTAGGTCTTATAAGGCTGAACGAGCCTGGCTGAAGTACTTAGCCTTCTAGCTGAGACAAACATTGAGATGCCGCGATGTTCAATCACGCGGGAAGCTTCATTTAAGGGGTGGAGAAACCTTGCAAGCAAGGTAATTTGGGAATGAAATTCCTCGCGATCCGTAGCCGCCTCCGAGTCTTTGCTTCCGAAATGAAAATCGACGCCCATGACCAAGGGCCGCCAAGTAGGTCAGCGTTGCACCACCCGTCTGGCTTACGTTATTGTCACCCCTTCAAACGTGGACTAGCAGCAATTGTCCTTCCCGCTGTCGCCTAAACCATACTCCCCCCTGCTTTCCAGTGGGGGTAGGCAACTCGGTGCCAGATCCGAGGTTTGATCGTCGCTCATTTTATGATCTCCTGGTCGTAAACCAGATAGAAGTGTTTCCACATAATATAATCTCGAGGTTGTAAGATAGGAATATCAAGGAAAAAGCAACGACCAACACCCTGGTGTGAGAGTCGCGCCAACGCTGCCCTTCCAACCTAGTCGACAACGAGCGTGTGTATGTCACTCATTGAAAAATGTCGAAAATCCATCGGATTTTCACCCTATATCTGGGGGTGGTATCTATAACCATTTTCCCAACGAAGACTGTACGGCGGGGCTAGAGTTGGTTTGTTGCGTTCGATGTCTCGGGCAAGGGGATTTTCCCGGTTTGTTCATGCGCTAGTTACGTAATAGCAGTCCCGGGTGAGTATGCGAACCTGTCTCGAGAGGATATTTATCAAAACCCGCACTCTACTGCCCTACAGTCCATCTTCTACCACTCTGCACGATGCCTCTTCAAGGTCATCAGAGGACGGCGCATCAAGAAGCCCAAACTACCGCGATGGGGAAACGACAGGGGTTGCCAAAGTCTCCATTAAGGCCAGGGCGGCCAACCCCGAAACCCTCTCTCCAAGGAGCGCAAGAAGTACAAGCAAGAACTGGAGAAGGTCTGAAGGTTGGAATACAATGTACGGAGACGAGAGCAGGGAGTGCAGGAGATGGCGAAGAGGGCAGAACAGGAGTTTCGGGTCTGGCTCTATCCACGGTCACTTATCTTGTGCATATTCACTAATGTAAACCCCCCAGCCACGTACCGTAACAGCCTACCTGTACATCCCGCACGCACTATGCACGATATCCGCCGCGTACAATTTATTATCACCAAAACTGTTGGAAGGAGGTTTTTGGCACGGATAAACAAACGTAAACAATTACGATCCCGTTGGTGGCGTTGCCCATCCCCAATACCAATGAGTGATGGAGAACTGTGTTCTGATGCGGTGGCCCATCGAATGAGCGTGAAGGATAATGAACGGGGATGCCACGAAGCTAAAAACATGCGAACGGTAGTGGGCCGCCGAGGCCAAGGTTGGTCCGGATCACATACATGGCTCCCTGGGAAGGCCTATGATTGGTCCGGATGTCAAATCATACATTTTTTGCTCAAAAATGGCATTTGGTCCGGAACCAAATCATACCTTCAGGGGTTTTGACCCCAAATTTGGTCCGGATTTGTGATCGGACCTCTCACCCAACTATCGGGGTCCTGCTCAGTGTTGTGCGAGTTCATTGACCTCCGCCAAGTGTGAGAACTTGGGTGGCCGGCCTGTCCCGGCAAGACCTTTGTAATTTTGACAGCTTGTTTACAATTGTTGACTTCCGGTGGCTGGCATTGCGACACGTGGCATATCCGAGCAGCCCGAGTGGAGAAGTCAAAGTCACGTCGAATGACCGAAGTTACCGTGACTTGACTTACATGACTTGATGACTCAGTCAGTGACGTGACGGCCGGGTCAGTTGACCCGGCCGTCACGTCACTGACTGGGTGAATCATGACTTCCACTCCCGCTGTGTCCTTCACCGTCCACAGACCTTCCCCAGTTTCTAGAGGCGGATCGTCTGGAGCGGACTCTGATGGATCATCGTTCAAAATCCCTGCTTTACCGAAACATCTTCGCAATGGGGGGTCCACACCAGGAAGTCCTCTCGCACAAGGCGAGAGCGCCGCGTCGTCACCCAAACGCTATTATGACTCGGTGGATAGCTCGGACGACGACAACGAGACCCAGGATGAGTTGATCTCAGGATTTGACAAGTTTGGTGTTCAGCGGTGTGTCAAACTCACGCGATATCCTGAATTTGGTCCTCAACTCACAGAAGCCTTCAACTTCAGCCTGCATGAAAAACCGAAACCAAAGGGCCCCCTTGTCATCCCGGCACTGAAGAATCGCGATTGGCGAGCTCTCGCCAAGAAACGAAAGACGGCTCAGATGTATGTCCCTGAGTCTGGTCGTGCCGCCGTGACTGGGGCGGACGGTACCGTTGGTGGGCTGGGCACAAGGGATACTATTAACTCTGGTCCGAAAGCCGTCGGACTCCAAGTCAAGCAGAAAAGTCTTGCTTCTGAAGTCGGGGAGGTCGATATGCAGGAGGTTGAGGTTGAGACCAAACCCCGGGCCGAGGAGTCCGAGGACCAATTAGCTCTTCGAGCTCTACTCGCCAGCGCCGCCGGGGAAGGCGACGAAGATCTCGCCAGCCGCACAACCGTTATCCCCGTTACCGAGGATGAAGCGTTCCGGCAAGATATCGACGAACTCCCAGATCCTGCTACCCTTGACAATTACACTGACATGCCTGTTTCCGAATTCGGCGCTGCCATGCTTCGTGGAATGGGTTGGACCGGAGATGGAAAGGGCGGGAAAAACGTTCAGCCTTGGCTGCCACAATCTCGCCCAGCTCTGCTCGGCATTGGTGCGAAACAGAAGGAAGTTTTTGACGATGGAAGCAAGAAGAAGCTCTTCGGAAAACCTGACAAAAAGTACCTCCCCATCACCAAGAAGGATCGACCAGCCGGTAGTTCTACTTCTTCGAGAAACCGCACTCCTTCACCAAGCCGACACTCAGGCTCACGTCGTGGAACGCGCTCCCCTTCCCCGAGACGCAAGGATAGGGCACCTCGTGATGACGGTCAGAGAAGGGATAGAGATGGTGGTGGGAAGCAGGGCCAGGACAAGGATGATGAGCGGAGGAGGGACGGGAACGGTGATCGGAGGAAGGATAAGGATCGGGGTAGCGAGCGGAGGAGGCATAGAGATGAAGACGGGCGACGGGACAAAGACCGAAGTGGTTATAGCCGCGATCGTGATTCAAACCGACGAGATCGCTCAAGAGACCGACGCGAGGGGCGCAGTGACAAGAGGGATTAAACGCCCTTGCGTCAAGGTAAATACCCTCTCTTGCTGCGTCGAATGTACTTACGCATCTTCGTCGTGTAAGAGATGTTGGGGCAGCGAATGTTGGTTACGAATGCAAACTTTTGCTTCCTGTGCCTCCTGGTGGGAGCTTACTGCCTTAGATCGGGGACTTATGTGGGGTTTTTAACAGCCCCTTCGGTTGCAGCTGAAGGCTTCAACTCGTCGCCGAAGATGGCTGGGCTTGGAGCTTGACGGATCTGCGGAACCTCGAATCGGCTCTTCACGAAAGTCCGGATAGACACGTTTCCGAAAATGAATCTCGGGTTTACTTGCGCTCACTCTCATATCAAGACAGTCGTTTGACATCCTTTTCCTCACCCAGTCATTTTTGATCCCGGTAATATCCAACCGGCGCCAGCCTGTTATTGAGCGATCAGAGACATCGTAAATTTGAGGTCTCTCAATTTACCGAGGAGGAAGCTCTCAATCTCATCGAGCCGACGGAGGGTCTCGCGCCGTGTTCCGTAATCGATGTGATTCAAGCAAGATCGATCCCCTACAGATCCTCCAGCATGCAAACATCCCTGCCGATCTCAAAAGCACCGCGTTCACTATACTTCGGAGATTATGCGGTACATTCGGGAGGCTGCCAAGGGTTTGCCTGATCAACGAGGATTTCAAGATGCAAGAAGAGATACCCTTCGCAACACGTGGATACACTGACCTGTGGAAACGTGATTTGAATGGAAGAAAGGTGGCGGTCAAGGCGTTGAGGTTTGCTCCTGATGATGATAGAAGTAAAACGACAAAGGTGTCAGTTTTTTCGGTCGACCGATCTCTCGGGATCCTCGGGGAACTCACTATCGCTTGCAGAGATTCTGTAAGGAAGTACTTTTGTGGAAACGTTTGAATCACCCGAACATTCTCCCATTCTGTGGTTAGTAGTGCCCTTGTCTATCCCTCGAGACTGCTTTACTTATATCATTCAAACGCTCTTTACGCTCCTTATTCCCTCCCTTTCCTTTCACCCCCGCAACCACCACCACCACAATCCTCCCCCACCCCCAAGCAGCCGATGAAATATGGGCTGTTGTCTCTCCACTCCAGTAGACTACGAAGGTGAAGTTAACTTGTATCGCTTTGATCTCCATCGGGTCGTTGGAAAGGGTGCCTTTGGAAAGGTGAGCACATCTCCCAGTCCTCTTGCTTTCTTGCGTTTGCATCCGACTGTCTTTTCGGAGCCGGGAGGTGGCACTGGGCTGTGCGACTGCCAGGATCCCTTTTCGGTTTGCCTTTGTTCCTCCCGAGTGTGGAAGGTTATTGCCTCCGCTGAGCCGACGGTGTCAAATTCAGTGTTCAGAGTGGATTAACTAAAGGTGTCACGTCGGGGATGTAGGTCCGAGTGGTGGAGCACAGGAAGTCGAAGAAACTGTTCGCGTTGAAGTACATCGACAAGGCGCAATGCTCGAAACAACGAGCTGTCGCCAATCTCATCCAAGAACGCAGGTTGCTTGAAGAGGTCAGGCTCCAAAAGTCTTCGCTCCGGATTCGCAGCTGACTCATTTTGGTTCCGGATTTCTTGGTTTTCCGGTTATGTGGTTAAACTCGACCAGATCGATCATCCGTTCATCGTGAACATGCGCTACGCCTTCCAAGACGACGCAAACTGTTTCTTCGTTTTGGACCTCATGCTCGGAGGCGACTTGAGGTGTGAGTACCCGTCTGCCTTTGTTCCTTTGACAGATAGCGAACTCATCCCTGATTTGATATAATGCCTTGTGATCCATGTCGTTAACGCGCGTACAGTCCATATGGAGCGCAAGGGCGAGATCAACGAGGGGTGTGTCCGCTTCTGGACCGCTGAACTGGCGTCGGCATGCAACTATCTCCACCGTCAAAAGATCATTCACCGGTAGGCGTCTGAAGCTCTAACCAAGCGGATTCCCGTGATGAATATTGACAAACGGTTGATTTCTGCGGGCAGTGATATTAAGCCGGAAAATATTCTCTTGGATGCTCACGGACACGTTCATCTCACCGACTTGTGTGCAGTCGGCGTTCCGAGTAATGGATCGCCACATTGAAGTGTAGCTGGCAGTATGGCTTACATGGCGCCAGAAATACTCGCCCGTATGTCGCTTCACTGCACGCTGCCGTCATTTTAATCGCGTGTGCTGGTCTAACACTTCTCCGATTTGTTTATCACAGGCAAAGGTTACACATGGCACGTGGACTACTGGAGTTTAGGCGTTTGCATCTTTGAACTCCTCTTCGGCCGGCGACCGTTTGAGAGCCGTTCGGGGGATAAATTGACGCATTCTATCACCAAGGGATCCATCAAGTTCCCATCTGGTGCAGATGATCACTGTAGCAAAGAGGCGCAGAACCTCGTTCTTTCGGTGGGTGTCGCTTCACTTCCCCCCTTGATGGTGATGGATTTATCTTTTAACGCCACACTTTGACATTGATCAGCTCCTCGATCGTAATCCCAAGACGAGGATAGCGTGTCAGAGTCGGGAGCGCGGAATGGGCGAATTCAAGAAACACCCGTGGTTCGCAGACGTCGAATTTGACCAGTTGATGAAAAAGGAGATCCAGCCGCCGTTTGTGCCTGACTTTAACAGGACCAACTTCGACGTGTCGCACGAGCTGGACGAGTTCTTGATGGTCGAGAAAACGCTCACCCACTCACAGAGGAAGAAGAACGTCGATGTTGACAAGATGAAACCGGAATACAGGGCGCTGGAAGAACAATTCACCGTGTACGATTCCACGAGGCCGCAGCGGACGTCGTATTATCCGCATAACCAACCCATCGTAGTGGGCAAGGGCGAGAGCGAGAGTTTTGTGATTCCGTCAGCGACGAACACGGTCGTGCCGAACCAGACGTATTTGGAACGGTCGACGGTTCGGACTTCTGTACTAGTTGCTGATCGGTGGATCTGGAATTTTTTAATCGATAATCGAGATCATCCCAGTGCGAGAGGATGGCTTCTAAGTCTGCGGGGACGTATTACTGGTAGTGAATGATTGAGGAGGGAGGAGGGAGATTACTTTGGTCGAGGGTACGGGAACCGCGGGTTTTTTTCCTGCGTCGGGAGAAAATGTTGGGCATTAGATGCAGAGCCAAGAGGGTCGTGAGATCGTGAGGTGAAAGGGCAAGTGCCCTTATTAGCTATGTGAGAGTGATAATGTAATTCCGTACTTCCGGAGTATGGGAGGGAGGGGATAGTGTCGCATGTATGGCGAAGGGACAAGAGGAAGGCGTATATAACGGCGATGCCTTGAGGAGGTGTGCAGGCCGCAACCAGATCATTCGCGGGATTCAGAAGGACATTGAAAATGCCCAGGGTATCAGGAGTCTCGCATATCAGCTAGGGTGTTTATCGGACTCCTAAATTGTACGTTCCGGATGAATTGCGTCTGCCGAGCGTCAAACGGGGAAGCAGATCAGCGCCAGCGTCCGACGATGGTAGCGCCGACGCCGGTTACTGCGAATCCCCCAAGTTAGTATGTGATGCGGAGAGGAAGTAGGCTCATGAAAGTTACGGTGGGATAAGCACGCTTCTGATCAAAGCCAATTAAGCACACGGTACACGAGGGGCCACGACGAAGTCCGAGGGTGGTAGTTCTGGGCACATTTTGGAGGACACCCACACCAGAGCAGAGGTGGGTACGTTGGGTTTGCTTGGTTGATGTCCGAACCTTATTTGGCACTTCTCCAGGTACTCCAGGAGAAGGTCAGGCCAATGGTGCAATCAACGAACTCCTAGAGCTGACAATCACCCATCAGCCCCGAATGTCGTAGCGAATTCGGATTACCCCGCCCATTGTTATATAGGCGAAATAGTCCGAAGGTGGTGAACATAACACTAGAACGGGCAACAGACCGTGTTGAATGGGTGGCTGAGGCTCCGGGGACCGACGGAAGGATGATATACCTCTTCTGATTAGAGGATACGGTTGTTAGACTGATGACAGATCCAACGCTTGAAACCTGTTGCTCCGGGTTTGGGACGATCCGAGGTCAAGGAAGCGATTGCTTTCCCATCGTGACGAAGCAAGGCGAGGATTGACAAAAACCAGACGCAAGGGGTTACAATGTCGTAGTTTCAGAAAAAGTTTGAAGATGGGGGTACCCCATTCCGTCCTATAGTTTTGGAAGGGCCGGGTTAACTTACCCAAGCGCAAGGACAGAGTCCAAGATGGACCGAAATATACGACATCAAATCGTGCGGCACACTGCAGGCTGGTTCTCCATTATCCATGACCTCCGACAGCACTCATTGCGCGCTCTGTCTTGAATGGCACGGTACGCGACTTGCAGTCCAGGTTGCGGTTATACCAAGCGGAAGAGTTCGCATTCCCTTGGCGAGTGGCGGCGGGACGTTCACGCGAGGGTCAGCGTTGGACCCTTGTACGGAATTGGGGTGCGTGACAAATGAACGAGTCGGCCTGCTATTCACCGGTATACAAATGGACGACCGAAAGGTTGGCGTCGAACGTTTGCGACTCGCTTGTTTGCGCCTTGTTTCCTTCGTCCCTCGTAACAACGCGAAGATGGGCGGAACTGGAGGTCAATACATCCGCTCGACGATTAGGCCGAAGGGCAGCACCTGTGGTAGTCGACCGGGATGATTCTGTCAGGCTGTATGGCAGCTGCGCCTGCGCACTACACATTTGACCCAAGTACAGGTCGGCGGTTCTCGACCACAACTCACGCGACCGCTGTGTTTTGCGAGAGTTTCTGTCCTCAGCGTATTGCTGCGCGCGGTTCAGGCAAAAAATCTGGGATGGCGTCTCTAGGCCAAGAGTATTGTATTGATTGACCGCAGCGTCAACCGCGAGGAGCCTTTGGACGACTCTGCAGACAGCGGAGGCCGGCGAGTCGCCAGGAAGTTTATACCGCGGTCACCTTTACGTTCGACCCTGCATCTATAGAATTGTGTACCTTGGAATGAGGTATCCTGCAGATGTACATACCAAGTCATAGGGATGGAGAATTTGTCCTTTCGTGACGTCGTCAGATGACTTGTATGGCACGGCACGTCACGGCACGGCAACGTGCCTATGTGGCGCTACGGTGGTTGTCCACACCCGCCACGATCGCAACAAACCTCATATCCACGAAGCACACACGATGCCGCCCATCGACCTTTTGAAGGTGAATTTGGACGGCCCTCAGCACATCCCTGAGTACTTGGCCCTGATCACGGGAGAGTCATGGTAAACTATCCTTTTGTTCGCCGTTCAGATAGAGCTTCAACTTGGCCCAGGAACCTCAAGGAGCCGAATCAGGACGTCCTGGACCTATATTCAACCCAGATCAAGGCGTTCGAGGACATGATTATCCGACTCCGCAGAAAATCCAATGCCAAACTGGCCGTCTTTCGCATCCCCCCGGAAATACTTTCAGAAATCTTCCTCTACCGCATCGGTGGCGAGTTGACCCGCAATTCCCTCTACGCTACAGGTACTTTCAACTTCATCTACGTCTGCTGGTACTGGAAAATCGTGGCATATGAAACCCCTCAGCTATGGTCCACGTGGCCGGGGGGTTGCATCCAAGCATGGCCGATCCTCCACTCGCGTTCCAAGAATGCACCGTTGGATATCCACCTACAAAAACGTCCCATCGACCCCACGGTCTTGGGACCCATCTTTACCGACCCCGGTGTATTCGGGCGTTTGCGTTCCCTCGATTTCACGGGGCATGCCTCGTGGCTCGAGCAGTTCTTCGAATACTTTGGGGTAGCGATCAACCGCGGAAGCGCTTCGGCCCTCGAGGATCTTCGACTCGATATTTCGTGTATGGGCGCAATTTCTGGCTACGAGACATTCGAACACATACGCCACTTCTTTTCCTTGTCCTTTCCCAAACTCCACACTCTGGAAGTCGTCAATTTCGGCATAAATTGGAACACCTCATTTCCATCCCTCTCTTCTATCGTCGATCTGACAATTCAAAACCCCCCGAACGCGAATCGTCCCAAGATGGAGCAGTTGCTTTCATTCCTTCGGTGCAATCCACGAATGGAGACGTTAATCCTCGAGGATGGAGCGCTCCCCCAGCCAGATGACACCGGAGGTGGAAGGGGCTTCCTGGAGTTACCCGATCTCCGCACCCTCCAGTTGAGGGGAGGCTTACTTCCGACTATGCGCCTATTGGAACACGTGAAGCTGCCTCCCGAACTACAGTACGCATCCATCACTGTGGATGCTACGAGGTGTTCAAGCGATGCGATCGTCCCAGGTGTCAAACCGTTCCTACACAGTTATTATCTATCCGGGGACCGGGAAGAGCGCCGAATCGACGGTCTGCGGTTAACCATTGACGAATTGCAGACAACATTGTTGACCATCTCCACCACACCAAAGGCGCTTGGACCGGAGGCGACGCTTTCACAGTTCCCGCTCTCGCCTATGAATCTTCACATACAGACGTATCAAGATAAGATACCGTTATCGATGGAGGTTTTCAGGTTACTGCCACTAGACAACCTCCGGGATCTCTCTCTTGAAGCCCTGGGATTTTCCGTGGAACAATGTCAACTGTTGTTCAGACGAGTCCAGAGGGTGGAGGAGTTGTGTATCTCTGCGAGTTCAGGGCCAGGGGCAATCGCGGCACTGGAACTACCCAAAGGGAAACAAGTTGGCAGGAAGGACAAAGGAAAGGCGATGGAGACCCGAGCTAGTTCGAAGAAGCAACAAGGGAAAACCAGGGGCGCGAAAGGTAATTTGCAAGCACAACTGTGGAGAACAGGTGGTCTGATTGAATGGTCCGATCTTTTGGAGGTGGTGGACAGGGATTCGGAGCAAGCAGGAAGAAATCTACCCCTTCAACCTCGCAAGACGGACACAGCACCATAACAGCGGACAGCGTCCCACTCCCGAAGCTGAAGAACCTTCTCCTATCCGATGTGGTTTTCGGTTTCGGATTTGGGAAGAAACTCAAAGGAATTTCAGGGAACAGACTTGTAAGTCTGGTGTGCGACCGAAATAAAGCTGGGTACGGGTTACAAGAGCTGGGGATACAAACCTGCATCGGGTTTGGAGCAAAACAGGTAAGGGAATGCGAAAAGGTTGTAAGCAAGGTTGTGTGGGATGGGGATGAGGGTGAAGACTTGGTGCATGGCTGCACTCATCATAACCATTGCTGGGACAATGATGATTTCAGCCCTGACGAGGAGTACGATGCTCACTATCAGATTTATGGTCGTAACCTATGGGACGTTTACGATTCGGACCACATGGACGACTACTTACCGTACTACTGAGCGCTGACAGACGCTGTTTATGTACATTGGCTACGGTCGAGCTCGTTAAATGGATAGTGATCATTCTCTACAGATCCTACGCCCCGAATGGAGGCGGAGGGCCATCGGAGCGTTATGCATCAGGCATTATCCTTTTTTTTACTTCCACTCCCCTGTAGGGTGAATCCGTTATGTATGAAAGCCTGGACCATAAAGGTCCCGTTCTACCGTCTTTGGGGGATCGCCTGCGGTCGCCATTCTAGTTCGAGCTTCCCCCGACTTCGGCGGGGGGAGGATTTGTCCACGATGAAACGTACCAACCTCCCTTCTCGTTGGTTACGAACGGCGCCGCTCCGGGCTGGCAACCGGACAACTGTGTGATATGATGGGCAACTTGTCATGCGACCGCCATGAAATGGATAAGCACGCTCTTTCTATTTCGTCCGGTTTAATGGCTTCACGGTAAGTATATGCACGTTGCAACGCATCAATACAGCTCAGCGGTCACACGAACGTCGAGCAAGAAGCCCACATTCTTCTTTCGAGTGATAACGAATTGTTCGCACTTTTGTTCACGTCGTCCTGAAGGATCCTGCCCCCTTGCCTCGAAATCGGGTTCTACAACCCTTGTCTGCTATCATTGACACCAAGATACAACCGGGAAATTTGGTCCACGCGGTTAGAATGTCGCCGCATACTGTGGGGTGACTTGTGGTTTGTCGGTGCCACTGCCCGCCAGTCGTCGATTGCTTCGGATACGGTCTGGCGATTCCTCCCCAATGGGTATGGGTTTGCGCCACATTTCCACCGCAATGCTAGAGGGTTTGGAGATGTGATCTCTCGGTTCACCCGGCCGGCCATACCGGTGCACGCTAGGTTCTGACTCTTGCATTTGATCTTGACCCCAAGTTGTTCTACACGATGGCGCGCGCCATGAGATTTCATCGGAAAAACCTTTCGAACCTCATGAGGTCGTTATGACGGATCGTCGCAGTCAAAATGACACCAGAATGGCGTGAAGATGTTCGCGATCCCGGAAAATGCGCTTATGATGTGCGTTCGAGGGTTTATATCTGAGAGACTGGCGTCCCGGTACGGTCATGATGGAGATCATGAAGTCCGCTCTAAAGACTCGGATCTCCAAGCCTGGAACGTGGAACACCTGCCAATGTACAACCTCGCATCGGATCATGACCACGCGGGGCACGTTCAAAGCGGACCTTGTGAATTACCGCCAGGTTCGGATGAGGATGTAATCCATGCTCCATCTTGTCTCTCCTGCTGAAGTTGTGCGGTTTAGATGGCACAAGAGCTCGCTTTCGTTACTCCAGCCGTGCTCAGTTGCGAGTATTTATGAGATCGTCGATTACGTCTCCTCCGGGCTGTCGCATCGACTTGTTGCCGCCAGTGCCGCCTCCCTCTGGTCAGCTGCTTCGACTTTGACACGAAAATAACGTCAAGCTCCGGCCAACCGACTTCCCCGCCCCAAACGTGCACCGCAGCCATTCGCTGGATGGGATGACAAGGCGACAAGAAAGCATTGAAAATTCCCAGCGTTCCTCACGATCGCCCGGAACTAAATACGGGGAACAAATCAAGTCGGATACTTTTGCTGGAACTTAAAATGGATTCAGCTTCAAGGGGAAAAACGCCGCGCGGTGAAGGGGATTTAATACCCAATGTGTAACGCTCCGATGGCCGTCCGCCCTCCATTTGACGCATACGTATTCAGGTAGCGGCAACATATATAAACAATCGTTCCCTTCCTCTCTCTCTCTCCCCATCATTCCCCCATTCTGCATATCCCCCCCTCTCGTCCCATACGATCATTGCTGTCGAAACCGATGTCTGAACAATCGAATCTACGAGTACCTACACCCCCCACCGCAATATCTCGCGGCGGCAGCGATTCGTCCATCAACAAACTGCAGAATCTCCCTGGGTACACCACTCCCGTCTTCAAAGGTAAAGAGGAACAGAGGGCTAAGGTTCAGGTCGAGGTCGCGTCCAAGGTACGCGGTATCCATCGCCTCTAGTCCCGCAGCCACGTACTCAATCCTGATGGAATCCCACCCATAGGGTTTCATCCCCAGAGAGCTCATCGCGAATGAAATCAACTGGTTTTACTCCCAGTTGGGCATCGATGACACTTATTTCAGCAACGAGTCCGTCCCAGTAATCTCGGATCATATCATCGCCCTCTTTGGTGCAAAGGTTCTCGCCTACACCAAGCACGATCCCACAAAACTCGTCATCGATCTGGAGAAGATCGACGAGAATCGCGCTGTCTTCATCCATACCAGCTCTCCGGGTCAGACCGCCACCGAAGGTCCCGGTGCGACCTGCGAAGCTAGGTGCTTATCTTCAAAGATCCTCCCGCGTCTCCAGATCTAATATTTCGCACCGTGTAGGATTGACGCTTTATACTTAGATAGTGTCCAGCCCGATCAGCTCTACCGACTTGAAACCTACCGATCACAGGGATCCATATCAGCGACCGCTTCGCAGCAACTGCGCTGTTACTTTGTCAACAAGTGCAACTTCCCCAACCCCCCACTCCAGTCTACTCGCACGGATGGGTTAGTCATACCTCATCTCTTCTTTCCGTCTTCTTAACCGCCCCAAACACTTCACAGAAAGACCGACATCAGGGCTGTTTCAGATCCAGTTTTCCTTGAGAAAGCGTCTGAAAACACCCTCGAAGTTTATCAAGATGTCCTCTGGAGCGTCGAGTCTCGTTATGGCCCCGTGATGGAGGTCTTTGAAGTCGAGGGAAGTAGGGAGAAACGTCTCGTCATCGGATACAAGCGAGGGGGGACGGCCAAATTTTTCAGGTATGAGGTCATTGTTCGTGGCGGTTTTCCTCGTACTAATCGAGACCCAGCGCGCTGTCCAACCTCTATCACTTCTATTCGCTTTATTCCGCGAGGAAGTATGTCGGTAAGTCACTCCGCTTCCACCTTGCTACGATCAACGCGTGTTTACTTGCCACCAGAACAGTTCTCCAACGGTATCACGATCATCTCTCTATACCTCAACCCGTTGCCAAACGTGAAAGATGCCCCTCCGATCGAGAACTCGATACACCAAATCATGAAAGAGGCTTCCCTTCTTTACTGTCTTCCTGACAATCCCTTCTTCGCTCCTGGCAATGGCCACGCCGTGCAGGAGGCTACCTATGCCTGTACGTTACACTCTCACCCGAGAATTATCAACTGACGCTTATAAACCTCAACAGACTCTGGTTGGATTTTCGCCCAACACTTCTGTAATCGTTTGGGGTCGTCCTATCTGGCGCTCAAGAACTTATTGGACGAATCGAATCCTGATCACGCGGAGGTCCTGAACGACATCAAGAGGAGGTTCAGGGAGGAAACTTTCACCCGTGAATACATCGAGCAGATCCTCCAAGCTCATCCCGAGTTGGTGCGTGAACTAGATTCGCTTCCGAAGCGGACAAGTAACCCAAACTGGTGTAGGTCCGACTTCTCTACGTAAACTTTGCCATGATCCACTACCCAGAATCAGACGGTGCCCAACTGATGTATGCGTCTCCTCATTCGCGGTTCGAGCTGAGATTGACTCTAGTTTAGGCCAACACTGTCCTATCAGCGTTTGCGAACGTTCCAACCACTAAACGACAAGGATTTGCACGACAAGATTCGAAAGACAGTTTCCAACAAGCACGAGTTACAGGTCCTCGAAGCTCTGCTGATTTTCAACAAGTGGGTTTCGTGACGTTTTGCGGCTGGAAGTTTAGGCGACTGACCTTGTGGTAGAAACGTGCTCAAGACTAACTTCTACCAACCGACCAAGGTTGCTCTCTCTTTCAGGCTTGCCCCAGAATTTTTGCCGGAGGTTGAGTATCCTCGAAAGCCGCACGGAATGTTCGTCGTTATTGGTAACGAGTTCCGAGGATTCCATATCAGGTTCAGTGACGTTGCGCGAGGTGGAATTCGAATTGTCATGTCAAGGAATAGGGAGAATTACTCCATCAACCAGAGGATGCTGTGTGTTTTTTACAAATTGTCTCGGCCCACCGCTCGTCACGGACGCTGACTCCTCAACCTTAGGTTCGATGAAAACTACGGTCTTGCTTCGACTCAAACGTTGAAGAACAAGGACATCCCCGAGGGAGGTGCCAAGGGAACAATCCTTCCCAGTCTTGGAGCTTCCCCGAGGCTCTGCTTTGAGAAATACGTTGACTCTATCTTGGACCTTCTTATTCCTGGCCAAAGTCCAGGGATCAAGGAGCGCCTAATCGATCTTTATGGAAAACCCGAATTGTTGTTCTTTGGTCCCGACGGTACGCTTCCACCTAACAGTCCTTTCCAACTTTTTCTTACTGACCGATCACGCAGAGGGCACCGCCGATATGATGGACTGGGCTGCCCTGCACGCCAAGGCCCGGGGTGGTGAATGGTGGAAATCTTTCACCACTGGAAAGAGCGCGGAGAAGCTTGGCGGTGTTCCCCACGACGCCTATGGAATGACCTCGTTGTCGATCCGACAGTATGTACTCGGAATTTACAAACAACTCGGGCTTCGGGAGAAGGACATCACTAAGGTGCAAACCGGTGGCCCAGACGGAGATCTCGGATCCAGTATGTATTTCTTGCAGACGTCTTTTCCTAACAGTCACTTAGCACGCCCATAGATGAGATCCTTCTCAGCCATGACAAAACTATCGCTGTCATCGATGGAAGTGGCGTTCTCGCTGACCCCGTCGGGATCAACAGGGAGGAACTCGTTCGTCTCGCCAAGGCCAGGAAACCCGTTGCCTTCTTCGATAAGTCAAAGTTGGGCAGGGGCGGGTACATTGTCAAGGTTGAGGATCAAGATGTAAAGTTACCTTGTAAGTTTAGCTGCACCCACGTGATATACTCTCCTCGCCTGAATCTGCCCTTCCAGCTGGAGAGACCATTCTGGATGGAACCGACTTCAGGAACTCTGCCCACCTCAGGTTCAAGGCCGACTTATTCGTCCCTTGCGGTGGACGGTATGCGATTTCCCTCGAATTCCAATCACCTACTGACAGATTCCGTATATATAGCCCCGAAGCAGTCAACATCTCCAATGTCGCTGCTCTGGTTGATTCCGAGGGCAAGCCGCACTTCAGCTACGTCGTCGAGGGAGCCAACTTGTTCTTCACCCAGCAAGCTCGGCTGTACCTCGAACAACGGAAGGTCATCTTGTTCAAAGACTCGAGTGCCAATAAGGGTGGCGTCACCAGCTCTTCGCTGGAAGTGCTCGCCGGTCTCGCCTTGACTACGGAAGAATACCTGGACCTGATGATCTTCAAGGATGGCAAACCGTCCGAGTTCTACCAGAGCTACGTCAAAGATATCCAAGAAAAGATCAGCGAGAACGCCGCTGCCGAGTCCCAGTGTTTGTGGAAGGAGCACGCGAAGCTTTCAGGGTCGAAGCCTCGCACCGTCATCTCTGACGAACTGTCGAGCACTCTGAACAATATCCAAGCACAATTGGAGAAATCGGACCTTTTCGACGACGTCCCCAGTAGGAAGGGTGTCATGAGGAAGGCGATCCCCAAGACCCTCGTTGACAAGGTTGGGTTGGATGAGTTATTGAAGCGGCTGCCCGAGCCCTACCAGAGGGCTATCTTCTCCAGCTGGACCGCTTCTCGATTCGTAAGTTCCTCCGTTTCATTTCTTTCAAACTCTATGTTAATCGGAACGCATCGGAAACAGATTTACAAGTACGGTATTAACGGTTCCAGCATTGACTTCTTCCACTTCGCCAGGGAGCTGGCCGATTGACGGTGATACAATAGAAGATAAGTGTTTATAATAGCGAAAAGTGACGGGACTACCTCATACGCACGTTGTACTTATATTACTGCCTATACCCGAAACGTTTTTGCAGACTGATTGTTTTGCTGTCCCACGCCCGTTGTGTCCACTCTAGAAGGAGGGGTACGGCGGAGAATGCCTCCACGCAACGGCGCCCATAGCTTTCTCGAACGCGTTTCTCCTTTGGTCGCTGCGGACTCGCCAACAAGGGTAGATCATAGCTGAAGCTGGAGGTGCACGTCTGCTGTGGCAATAAAAGTTTACCAGCGCGGGAAGACGGTCGAAAACAATAATCACAGCAGACAACCGCATAACAAAAAAATCCATAATGCAATGGCAAAACCGTTTGAACATACGAAATATGTACTACAGGAGGGCATTCAAATGAAACCAATCTTGTTTGCGACGTCAAGAGCATCGTGATCTGACGCCAATCGCACGTAGGCCTTCTTAGTTCCGTCAGGTCTACGGATGTGTCAGAGAGCATTAGTGAAACAGGGAGAGTGCCACGTACCGAATCAAGGTGTTTATCTTGGCTGCCTGAACGTCATACAACTTCTTCACCGCGTCCTTAATCTGCCTCTTGTTGGCTTTGAGGTCAGTGATGAAAACGAGTGTGTTGTTCTCCTCGATCTTCTTCATAGCGGACTCGGTGTTCAGCGGCCTACGCGAAGGTTAAAACAATGAGCGTCCTCGCTGAGCTAGATTCCGAAGGGATGCCTACGAGATGATCGTCCGGTATTCGTCCATACGAGGGGCATGATGGATGGACTTCCTGTCGTACTTAGGAGACCGGGACAGACGGAGAGTCTTTGGTCGGTGGAAGGAGACGGTGGTTCGGACCTTCCGCTTTGTCGTTGAGTGGGCTCCGACGAGAGCGGCCTTTTTAGCATTTTTGGCCTTGGTTTCCTTTGAAGGAGGAGTCTTGGCTGGAAATAAAGTCAACACGGGACCGAGAAGCCAGGTAAGACGATCGTACTGGCAGCCTTTCCCTTGGTAGTTTTTGTACTGGCCATGTGGGTGCAGTCTAGAGGGGTGTCGGATATTTATGAGGAAGAGAGCGTTGAGAGCGAAGGATGAGGTGGGAGAATCGAGAGAAATGCATGTCCATCCAAACATGTCCATCGCAATCCATCGTCAAAAACGTCCAGCCTCCACTCAGCAGCTACCAATCCAACATCTCCTGTGCGAGTTCTCCCACCCCAAGGTACGATTTCAGGGAAACGATGCTCACCTTGAGGAGGAAGGTCTTGAGGGGATGGAAGGGGAGGTTCGTGATTATTCTGTCGCACCTGCCAAATCGGGAGGATGGCATCACCGACCTTCGGATACTTCCGGCACCACCCTCGGTTTGACTTTGTGTGAATATGCGGCCAACGTCTGCCAGGTTCCTCAATGTACTGGTACCCGTCAAAAGGTACGCGCATACACTCTGGATAAACCCTATCCCTGACGCATGCCAGGTGTGTTGACTACGCGGTCAAGATTCGCGTCAACCCAGACCAGAAAGGCATTGACCTCACTGTCAAGCATTCCATGGTAAGCAACATCCACGTCCACACAAACCTCATGTCTCATTTCTTACAGAATCCTTTCGACGAAATCGGTCCGTAACCAAAGGTCCTCAGAGTTCCGCGAGTTTACCCGAGATGCGTCTAGCGGTCGAAGAAGCCGTCCGCCTTCGAGAGAAGCTGAAGGACGCTGTCAAATCGATCAAGGTCTTGACCGTCGGCCCTCCCAAGGCAGCCGAAACGCTCCGTACAGCGCTGGCCATGGGTGCCGACTCCGGTATTCACGTTGAAATCCCAGAAACTGCACCTTCGCCGGAACCACTCAGTATTGCTAAACTAATTAAGGCCTCCATTGAGAAGCAGAAGGAACCCGTCGACCTGGTCATCATGGGAAAACAGGCGATTGATGACGATGCAGGTCAGACGGGACAGATGTTGGCCGGGCTCCTCGGTTGGTCTCAGGCAACCTTCGCCAGCAAGGTCGAGGTCGACGAAGCCAACAAGGTGGCACTTGTAACACGTGAAATCGACGGCGGACTTCAGGAGGTCAGGTGCAAGCTTCCACTTATTGTGACAACTGATTTACGTCTGAATGGTCAGTCGTATGCCATCTCACACAGCTATATTGATATTAATGTTACCTCAGAACCCCGGTATGCCTCACTACCCAACATTATGAAGGCGAAAAAGAAACCAATTGAGAAATTCCAACCTTCCGACCTTGGTGTGGATGTAACTCCCGTTTTGGAGACCATCAAGATTACTGAGCCACCGAAACGTGTTGGAGGGACGAAGGTCAGTCACTCTTTTTACCGAAAAAGCTGACTGCCAGTTCAACCGTGTGTTCAAGGTCGGATCCGTCGATGAGTTGGTCGCCAAGTTGAAGGCAGCTGGCATCACCGCTGTGTAATTAGAAGCACTCATAACAACCCTACATTGAATACACGTTTCTCACCTTTCCGTCCGGCGGACCCTCCAGGCGATGGTATACTCAAGTTGGACGAGACCCTGTTCACCTTGGCTGGGGGTCTTCCGACCGAGATATCGTCTCGAAGATTTCCTCGAAATGACTCTGGGACTCACCACGTTGACGGTTTGACTAACCTCATCAAACTTCTCGGTCCGGGGATCACCAAACGTACGAGGGGCTTGGACTACCTCCTTCAAGACCAACCCGAGAGCGGCGGTCTTTGGTTGTTGCTGGTCGAGGGAACATCAAGGGTTTTCTCTTGAGAATATGCGGATCGTCGGTTTCCAGGGAGTTGACCCCACTCGTGTGGAGGGACTAGGGGAAGCGGTGCGGAACATAGATTGGGACGTAACCGAGGATTGATATAGGTTTCCGTGTATACTGCCACGAATACCTTTTGTACTGCCAATCAGCGCATGGATGCACCTAGTTCAAGAGCTCCAGCGGGGGTGTTTGAGGAGCTTCCGACGCAATGATTTTCGACCGTCAAATGCACGTGTATAATCCAGACGACGAAAGGTGAAGTATGTGGTAAGTGTAAATCCGGAAGGGAGAAATGGGTTTCGACAGATCAATGCAGGTATGGTATGTGTACATACATGAAAACGCGACTGCGACCGCCGTGAGCGGTAGGTGCACAGCTACGACTAGAACTACAAAGAAAGCGTTGCAAACGAGTTTCTAACAGCATGAGTAATTGATATCAAAAAGAGAGGCAGCGTTCCAAGATTTGGAAAAAAGTACAACTTTATGCGGCTAGGAACATCGCGCGTTGTGTGATGCATCATGATCCGGGAGCGTGAGCGTCCGGTAATGCTACGCCCTGCCGTAGCCAACCGCCTAATTCCCAGCTTCGGCCTTCCCTATACAGGTCCCTTTCTCTTTGCGTAGGGTCCACGATCCCTCTCAGGATTGTTCGAAGACGCTCAAAATCTATCGGTTTCAGAATCCACCCGTCGATACCGAAGTTGATAATTTCTTGTCGTTTCTCTTCGAGCAGCGAGGCAGAAACGGCAAATGTGGGAATCCGACGGTTTAGTCGATGTGAGAGTCTCTGAGGCGGCTCGAAATCCTTTTCCAGTTGCCTGATACGCTCTGTGGCTTCGTATCCGTTGAGCAAGGGCATCCTACATAGGCCCTTGGTGAGTTCTGCTACTTTCGTAAGGGTAGGTCGACCTACTGGATGTCCATGAGGATACAGTCGAACTCATGGTCTGTGCGGATGATATCGACGCATTCTTGGCCATTAGCGGCATAAGCAACTGTGTGCCCATCCATCAACATCCTCTTCCCAAGGATTTTAGAATTAATCGCATTATCCTGCACACGCGTCAGATGGGGCGCACAGAGGAACATATTCAAGCGAACCTCGACGACGAGGACCCTCAACCGAACCGGCTTCTCATCACTCGTATTCCTCCTCCTTCGAGAAGGGGTAGAAACAACGTCCCCTTCTGGGTGTCGTTCTGCGATAGCAGTGGTGGATGCCTCTCTGTGGGAATGGCCCAAAGCAGCGACTACGGGGTCGACCTTGACTGCATGTAGTGGTGTGTTTGAGTCCGGGATTTCGAGGGAACCAGTTACATCTGTGTGCGAGACTTGAGACGGTATGTTGTTGAGCGAGCGGTTTGGAGATGACATGTGGTCCGATGCCAGGGCCTCCACCAGATCGTCGATATCGCTTCCACTGCTACTCCTCCGCGATCCAAGACCAACACGTGAAGAGCCGCATGACCTAGAATCTGTCTCCCCAACAACGGCGAAGGGGATCAAGAACGAGAAACGACTTCCCTCGTTCACTTTGGATTCGACACGAAGCTGACCACCTAGCTGCTCGACGATCCGGGCCACAACAGCTAATCCTAGACCTAGGCCCGGGGTGGCAGTTCGAGGAGCCGCTGACTCCACTTGCTCGAACTCTCGGAAAATGTTCTCGAGCTTGGCGGGTGAAATGCCGCAACCAGTATCTGCGACGACAATCTCAACCGCAATGGAGTCTTCACGTCTTAAACCCTCAGGCTCCGCGAAGGCTTTACACTCGACGGTGATTCTTCCCCGAGTAGAGTATTTCACTAAGGTGTGATGGATCAAAACCGAAGATGTGGGAGAAGGCAAAATTCTGCGACGTACAGGCGTTCGCGGTCAGGTTGGAAACTACGGTGCGGATCTTCCGGGAGTCTCCCACCACCACACGCGGCCCCGAAACCTCGAACAGGAATTGCAGGTTTCTTCGACGCGCCTCGTTACGGTATACATGGGTTGCTTCCTTGATTGCGTGATGTAGGTCGAACGGCTCGTTGAACGATGTATCTTGGCCGCTCTCCAACCTCGTGAGGTCCAGTAAATCGTTGATAGTGAAGAGTAAGCTCTGATCTATCGGTGAGCCAATGCGATGGTGACCCGGGTGCAGTACACCTACCTTGGATGCTGCATGAGACTGGTTGAGGTTCTCTCTCGTCTCTCCGTCCAATGGCCCGTTGAGGGCCAGTTCCAGATAGCTAAGTGGGAGTCAATACAACGTATGTAGGGCGAGGCGTGCCACGCACTTGATGATGTGGTTCAACGGTGTTCTCACTGCAGAGGGTGGTGAGAAACTACTGACACTTGGACACTACCTCGCCTACCTTCGTGACTGGCATTTGACAGCAGTATGTTGGTGAGTTTGGTGGTCTGTAGAGCAGACTCCTTTTGCCTCCAAACTTCGATGAACTGGAAAGACCATCAGCGTTCCGAAACGGTGGGAACACGAACTTCCTCTCATACCTTTCCATATACCAAAGCCAACACACCGGCAGTTTCCAGTTGTTCATCTGCCCAACGCCTACACTTGCCAGTCGTCGTTTCAGACCACACTTTGAAGGATTTCCGTGGTTCCAACGCAGCCGTGGATCCAGCCTCGCCTTTGAATGGCTTGCCGGCCCACCGGACTTTCTTTTGTTGACCCTTCCTCAGGAAGACGATGAAGTCACGTCCCCCGCCTGACAACGGTATCAACAATAAACCGGCGATCACTTCTAACCCAGTTGACAATTGAAGGTCGGGGAAGTCAGCCGTTAACGCTTGGGATACCTGTAACATCCTAGAGACATCATCGGTCGGAAATCAGACAAAGCGAGGATTAAGTTCAAGGCGGGTACGCGTACGTGAAACGCTTCAACCGTAGATACTCTGCCACAACCAGGATTTCCTGGCCGTGTTCATTGGGCCCAAGGATTTTGGCACCTTCTCCGATGACCAAAACACCATAATCGGCGTCGAACAGTTCGAGGAGGTCGTGTGCGTTTGATATGATGTATCCAGAGGGGCGCTGATCCGAGGGTATGGTGTTAATCTACACGAGAGATTGTCAATGGTGGACCCGGGTGGGGGGAAAGAATGTTCACATACAAGCTTGCGGGTGTGCAATCGTTGGGCGTAGCTCAATCGCTCGATGTTCTTTGATATCGACTGACTGATGACACACAACATCTGACGGATGGGGAACGGCACCCGCATACCATGGTGACCGTAAGAGTGACAAACGACTAAACCCCATAACTGGCCAAAAGCGGAGATTGACTGGCAGAAGGTGTATGAGCGGCCTCCTCTGACACGATGGCTGTGCTTACCACAGACATCGATGCGCGAACGTCCATATTGCCTAAATCTAATGAAGCCGATGAGAATTACCGAAAATCGACCATCAAGGCACCTGACATTTGAGATGAATGGGACTCATCGCCCGCAAGAAACAGTGGGTCATATCCTATCCACCGAGCCTAATCAGGAACGAAAACTACGAGACAAAAGATGACGGGCAGACCAGCGGTGGTTCTAGGTCGTCCTTGCTCTTCACAACGAGACGAGCGGTTGGCTGTTCTCTATCGTAGAGCAGTCGCACTTTGTCTGGTGGGAGAATGTAAGGATCGGCGGTGGTAATGCAAGAAATAGACTTGCTCAGCGCATATAATTCACGAGCCTGATATACAGTCCCAGTCAGTCTGGTTTACGAGTATACGATTCGGAGCACCGGCCTGTGGGGGAATGTCCGATGCCGGGAAATGCAGACCCTTGAAGAGGTCATGTGTCTTGCTCCAATCCACCAGTTCAGCGACAACGAACCCATTCCACACCTCATCAAACTGATAAACGAGCACTCGATGGAACTGGGTCAGTTCTTTGACGATTCCAACAACGACATGCAAGAAGGTCTCGAGATCTGGAGCGTTCCCAAATTGCTCGTTGACCTGCGACATCACCGCGAACACATCCATCATACCAACGTTGCCTGCAGAATCGCTCCGCCTGGCCCTTCCTTTCCTCCTCATTGGGCTGGGGCTCCCATCGTTTTCGGCGGTGCTCGGACCGTTCGCGGGGCTATGGGACGCTTCAAGCTTTCGGAGTCTCTGCAGCGCCTTGAGCGGTTTTGATCGACTCGTTGTACTCTCCAACACATCTTGTGGACTGGGTTGCCACTCGTGATCGCCGTCGAGGCCATGAATCTCGGGGAGGGTACCAGCATTCCCAATAGATCGAACTATCACATCGCTGTCGGTCCGTAAAGATTGAGTGTGACTGTCGAGCGAAATCCCCGTGGTCGTGGATCCAGACCTGGCACTTCCACTAGCAGTAGATCCAAGTAGCAGGCTTTCTGGCTGGGAAGGGTAAGGGGGGTTTAAGTCATCGTTCTCCAGCTCGAACTCGAGTATGATGAGGGGAAGTTTGTTAAGATGTTCTGACATCTTTGGGCGATGGATGGCACACCACGCCTTCCATCTTTTCCGTCGTTCGCTGTCGTCGCTTGCATCGTCGGAGCCAGGTTGTCCCCACCCAGTGATTGTGATTATATGCGGACTGTAACCCTCTTCTTCTGATGTCCAGCTGTTGTTGACGAATTGAACGTTGTCCCATAGCAGATCCGCCTGTGAATCGGATAGAACATCCGTAAAGCACTCGAGACCGAAAAGGTACCGTGGACTAAGTCCTAAAATATCCGTCGAGCTCTATGCGGTGGTGAGCTTGTGCAAACGCGCCGGAACCAACCAAGGGATGATACCTCTGAGACTTGTCGAACTACGAGGGTTCCGGCACAGGCGTCGTCGGTGACAACGATCATTGCGCCGAAACCTTGTATTGCCCCGGGAGTGCGGATTGGCTGGAAAAGGTATTTGGGCGAGATGCGAGGGTGGCATTATGAAGTGCATACCTCGTCCTCACATCTACGAATATCGCCCTCTCGACCGACCACCACATGATTCCCATTCTCGTCGGTTTCATGGCGGTATCTTGTCGCGATGAAGTCGCCAGCAGCTTCAGATTCGCCTTCCATGTTCGACTCGGCATCCGGGCTCGAGCGGCTTGAACTGCCACCTGCTTTACCATCCTCCTGCGATTCGACGAATTTATGCATCCTCTGAGACGAAGCGTTACTGTTAGATGAAGGGAAGTATTTTCTACTCGAGTTTTGGGTGCGACTGCCCGATCCACGCGAGCCTGCACGAGGATAACAGGAGGCCGAGGACAATGGAGGGAGGTGGACGATTCCCGACTGCGAGATATGTGATATATGGGAGCTGACGGAGTGAGCCGGTGAAGCACGGCTCTTCTCGTTCATGAGATGCTCGGTGAGATCTGGCAGGGGCTTGGATTCGAAAGAGGCAAGAGCTTCGTCTCTTGGGGACCGAGAGGGGGCCGGACTGGTGTCGGAAGGTGGATCGCTCTGAGCAGAGGGGTCCAATTCAGGAGGAGTAAGGGGACTAGAAGATCGGGAAATGGATGCTTGGGTGGAGGTAGGAGACAAAGCAGCCTCAGTAAAGGAGATCGGAAGGGACGATTGACCATTAATGGGTTGAACTCTAGGGGAGAAAGGATCAGAGGCCTTGCGGGCATGCTCTTCGGACACATCGGAAGGGCCTGCTGTCGCCATTCTTGAGGGGTATGGATAGTACATGGAATGAGACCGCGGGTCAGGCGAGACATCATCTAACCCTGCCATCGATTTCTTACGGGTACCGGCGAGTTGGTTGGCAAGGAGGTCTTGTAGGGCGACGATATCACCGGCTTGGCTTGAGTTTTGACGAGGAATTGACGGCCGGGATTGGGTGGGAGGTGCAGGCTGGATGCCAGCGAGGAGGGATTTGACGGGGTATACGTATGAGCTTGAGGGTTGGGGGGATTTCTCGTTGGCTTGGGTTTGCCTAGCGCCTTCATCGTTGTCCTGCATGATCGAAAGTGCGCAGTGAAGAACGAATAATGAGAATAAGCCGAAGAATTATCGAGAGGTGAAGAACCCTCGAGATATCGGGGGAGACAGACAACTTTAGGAACGGTCAAAGCCGAGGAAGCAGATCAAGCTCAAGAACAAACTGTTTGTCTCCAGCAGAAAGCAATCGGGATCAGCGCGTCACGTGTGCACTGATGTCACAATTTGCGGTGTGACTGGAAGTTGGCCCGCGCAGCTCACTCTGTTTATCGTGAGGCGGTGAGCGAGATGGGGGATGGGGGGATGGAGGAAGAGAGGAAGAAACGAGGGACTTTATGATTACAGCAGGTTTCCTCTCGACGGACCGTTCCCCAGAGTCGATGCGGCCCCGATCCGTTGCTAACTTTGATGGGATTGGGACTCGGCAGCTCGGCATGACGCACACTGACCGCACTTACACTCATTCCTCGACCCACTGTAAAGGTCCACCGTGAGTTTGTGGAGCAGGCAGTCACCCCAGTCGGTATGCACGCCCGAGGCCAAGTGGAGCTCGAACGTCAAAGTAAATAACGGGATCCCTGGAAACCAAAGCTCCTTCATCATACTTACTGTACACCTTCAGGGTGGCCTCCATCCGGCTGCTCCAACCCTAATGACCGTGCAACTCCCGTGACCCCCCCATGCGACCAGGCTGATGTGGCCCCAGTGACGTCGGGATAATCGACTGGCAAAGATCTGCCAACGCGCTTGTGGTCCTGAGGAACTCCTCGGACGTTTCCTTGACATCCCTCGTCCCCTTCATAACCTCATAGAACTCCGAAAACCACTCGTTCGTGATGGGAAAACTAAATACGAGGTTTTTGTGGGAGCACATCTCCACCTGCTCAGGACATGGTTTGATGTCCATAAAAGGTGGCGGAGAACGAGGATCTGTGAACATAGCTTACGGCGAGAGTGTTTTTCTCTGCCGCGACTTCTGTGTACTGGACAGGGTGCGCTCGTTCAGCTTGTTCGATATACGGCCGATAACCATTCAATATTCAAGGGTGAGCCTGGGCCGCGCCACCTCTACAACCCGCGAGGCCTGGAGGCTCCCTAACATGGTATTTGTAATTTCGAAGAATGTGATGTACAGAGTGCCTGTCCAGTACAAACGTTGTCAGATAACAAACGTATGTCGCGTGACTTCCTTCCACTGTATTGCAGAATTCATCCTATGGAAAACGGTCTATCGAAATGAAACCTGCTGTCATCGCTTGATGCCTCTTTTTCTCTCCCTGCTCGAATGTACGCGTCACAAAACCGTTGATGGCCGTGGCTGACTTGGTATCTTCAGGCGGGTTTTGATTGTCGCGTAGAGGATTCCCGCCGCCGAACCCACTGAGCGGATATAGTTTGAAGTAGGGACCTGATCACAGAACGGGAGCCGGTTGGTCGGTATGGTTTCGGTCAGGTTTCGGTCCACAATATCGGGGTTTGACAGAACACGACTAGATACTCCTCCATGTGCCAACTACATTACCGAGCAGGAGCGTGTCGTACTAAATCTTGAATGTGAGACAACATCCTTAAGATGTTTGTATCCAGTGACCTTAAGTGCGTTGCTCAGGCCCACAGAGAATTGCGTGGCGTCAGGTT
>Ga0307515_10005127_pt1 | contig 26619 bp, 9 predicted proteins | sample 17_EM_MG_FD_194513 | JGI IMG/M metagenome (GOLD analysis project Ga0307515, IMG submission 194513) | Populus trichocarpa ectomycorrhiza microbial communities from riparian zone in the Pacific Northwest, United States - 17_EM | ecosystem: Host-associated > Plants > Roots > Unclassified | place... | reverse complement strand
GATAAATGACAGTTTGGTTGTATACATTGAGAAAAATATCTTCGATGATATTAATAATGAAGTTATTATGAAGTAGTTTAAAAATATGAAAACTTGAAGAGAACAATTATAATGTGAGTTTTATCATTTTAAAATTATTCTTAAATTAATTTTGCTTGAGTTAGTACACATGTTTCAAATTGATTTCTTTATATAATCGCATGTCTACATAATATCAAGTATTTGTTAGTACTTTTTGCTCCCCATGTGGTCTCAAGTTCGTCGTTAACTTCAGGGCCCGTGGGACTAGTCGAGATGTATGCAAGCTGACTCGAATACCCACGTTAATAAAAAAAAGTATTTGTTAGCACTTTGCCTCTTCATTTAAAAAATATTGGCTCTTTTAATGTACTGGGTAGGGATTTGCTTCTTATTGCATACCTTTACACATGTAAAATGTATGAGAAAATTCTAAAATTAATTTAAAGAATAAGTTTATAAGAAAATTAAAAATTAAGGTTAAAAAAGATTAAAAGATGAAGGATTAAAAAAAGAAAAAAAAACATAGCTAAATATTCAAAAGATATAGAAACTTTAGTTTGATATTTAAAGTTTTAGTTTATCCAATATTTAATCATATAATATCTTAATTTTATGTTTTAATTCTAAATTTTTTTAATTATATTTTAATATTTTATTGTTGAGAGATGAGAGAGCATATCACATGAAAAAAACTTTACAGTACAATTAATTGCTGCAGTGATTTATCTAGTTATTTTAATATATTTTATAATTATAATATTTGTGTGGGAGTAAATGGTCCCAAACGTACCGTGAGTAATGGGAGATGGACTTTACGACGACGACAAATGTCATCGTCCCCAAAGAGTACAAATTACAAAAGATCAAAATATAAAACGTCAAGAAAATACATGACCAAACTCATCATTTAGGCCTAAAAATCTATTTTATTTATTTTTTAATTCTTTAATTTGAGAAAAAAAAATAAAATTACAAGAAAATAATAAAGGTAAAAGAAAATTATTGTTTCGTCACAATCCTACCACAAAAAAGGAAGGCCAAACTTAAAATTTTAATTTGGATGTAAAAGATTTATTTTTTAGTCAGACTTTGAGAGAAGAGAAAAAAAATATTATAAAAATATTAATTTATTATAATTTTAAATTAATTAAGAATATATTTTATATATTATTTTATTAAATATAATTTAATGTTTACTTTATTTTAAAATAAAAGAATAACAATTTTTTTTTAATAATATTAGCAATTCCTTACACCCATCATTAATTTTTTAAAATTCTATCTGCTGTTTTTGTGATAATGTATATTTTTATTGTTATATAATTAAATAAAAATTGTTTCAAAAAAATAATATTCCTAAGCTTAGTCGGGTTATGCCCTAAGTCTTGTATTTAAAAAGTTAACTTTAATTGACCTATAAATATTATATAATCATTAGCCGGACTTTTATAATTTCTATTTATTAAAAAGTTTGATGAACTTTGCGTTATTTAATAGAGTTATCCATTCTCTCATTTAAAATTCTTCAATTTAAGTTATAAGAAAAATAAAAATTCCTTCCATTCCAGGATCCAAGCAAAATTAAATTCTATGTTATTAAATTTATACTGAGTTAGTTTTTATTTATTTATTTTAACAGTTAAGATATTTGTCCATCCAAGCAAAAATGTAGCTGTAACTTGTAAGAAAAATTATGGCGGTAGTAAAATTAAGCCAAGAAACAGAGTAGTAGGCGAAAATTTGTCTGGTTGCAGGACAGGTGATCATAACAAAATTACTGTAATTCATCAAAAAGCTTTCACCCATTGCCATTTCCTTTGCTTTTCTCTGCACTTTCTTTCAGTCATCTTAAGAGAAAGAATTGCCAGCCTTTCTTGCTGATCTCTCTGTCTCTCAATCACCATATACAAAACCTTGCTCAAGTATATCCTCTCTCTGTCAATCTACTTTTAATCCTTGATTATTTTAATAATCATTTTATCCGTTGTGTAAGATATGTTTCCTATGTTGAATTTGCTTTGAACCTAGTCTTTGACTGTTTTGCTGACTCTCTCTCTCTCTCTCTCTCTCTCTCTCCTCAAAGCTAAAAGCTTGCTTCTTTTTACTACTACAAGTGACTTTTTTTAGTCTAATTCTTTTTGTAAAAGATCCAATCTTCGCTTTTTAATAGGTTGGTTCTTGTAAAATTTGATTTGGGTTTTTGTTTTTAGAGGTGGGAATTTGTAAAGTTGGCAAGAAATTTGAGTTCTTTTGAGTTTCTTGAACTTCAGCTATAGTTCTTTTATTTTTTGTTTTCTTTTTTTAATATGGCGTTTGAGAAAGAATTTTTTTTTTTTTTAAATTCAGTTTTTATTTGTTAATTATTAACTATAAAGTATTCATACAGGGGCTTATATAAGCAGTCATTGATTGACTACTGAGCTGTTTCTGGTCTAAATTCCACTTCTGTGCTCTGGGAGCAGTTGGACTTGAGGTTAATTCACTTAAATTTTGATTTGGTTGTCTTTACTGTTTGTTTCGTAATTGGTGAAGGCATTTTTATGTTCTTTGTTTTCCCACTTCAAATTTTCAACTTGGATTCTTGTTTTTTTGTTTCACCTCCTCTTTCTGGGTTTTATTTCTGGTCAGATTTTGATTATGTTTTAGCAATCTGATCCATTCCTTGTAGTGGTAAATTGACTATTAGGAAGGGTGTTTTCCAGCTTCTCATTCGTTACTATCACTTTAGATTAGTTTGCTTGCTTTCTTATTAGGTTCTTGTTGTAGATCTTTTCTGCATAGTTTTGTTTTTTTTTTGTCTACCATGCGGTAAGTTTCTTGTGTTCACATTGCATGTCATTTTTATTTTTTGTTCTTTCTTTGTAACGGTTGATTCGCTGTATTCAATCTCCCCCTTGTGATGAGGTCAATCTTAATTTCCAATTGAGCTATACTTTATGGAAGGGTTTTTGATTGGGATGGTAAACATTTGCAGTCTTCCTATACACGAGACTTCCGATGATAAAATAACTGGTCGTGGGTTGTTAATCAATTACGAAAGTGCTTGAAGCTTGAAAAATACATTATCAGTTTGAAAGCAAGTTGTGGGAGTGATTATGTTATTTGTACTGTGCAGCAGCATAAAGACTAAGAAAAAAAGTTCATTTCAGTTTTTGATTGTTGTAATTTCCAGAATATGTAATGCAAACCTTAAAATTATCCAGACCCTGCCAAGTGTTGACCAACTCAGATCACAAAGTTTGACCTGGGGAAATGCTCAATAAATTCCATGTTTGTTGAAATTTATGACTGTTATTGATCTGGCACTTACACTTTCTTGTGCATTTCAGGAAGAGTTAAAAGTTCGCAAATTTCAAGGATAAGAACATTGAACCCATAAACGAAGCATGAGTCAACCTAAAATTAAGCGTAGAGTGGGTAAGTATGAAATGGGAAGAACAATTGGTGAAGGAACATTTGCAAAAGTAAAGTTTGCAAGGAATTCTGAGACAGGGGAACCTGTGGCTCTGAAGATCCTCGATAAAGAGAAGGTTCTCAAACACAAAATGGCTGAACAGGTCTGGTTAGTCGATTCTGTTTTTGTAAAATTGTTTGTTTCTCACTGCTTTACACGTCTCAAGAGAAACTGATACAATATGCATTCTCTATGTATGTTTTTCAATTACTTTCTCCTGCACTTCTGAAAGCTTTTGTCCTATTTTCCCCCTTTCGGGCCTAGGAAATTCTTTTATTATATATATGCTACCACCAGTAAAGGTGTTCCAATATTGTCAGAAGAGCTTTAAATGATCCCTTTAGATTTCTAAAATGTTGCTTGTGTTCTTACAGATCAAGCGGGAGGTAGCGACAATGAAGCGTATCAAGCATCCAAATGTTGTTCGATTATATGAGGTTTCTCTTTTAGTTTTCAGCATTACTATAATATGTATGTGTTTTGTAACGTGGTGCACTATGTTACCAAATGTACCCTACAAGCTGTTAGTAATATCTGTAAAATTAGTCCTCCTTTACATCCTTTTCTGCCAAAAGTTAGCAATGTCAGATTTTCTGGTTCTTTTCTTAAATGCTTTTGGCTAAAACTATAGAGTAATTTTTCTCAGTATCCTGTTATCCCTATTTTATCATATAAGTTTTAAGTTCTAGCATCACTGTGAAGAATGGAGGAAGGATTGTCTATTTAGAAATAGTGACCAAGTAGAGCATGTTTGTAAGAGTTATCTGAAATGACATTTAATTTGTGGAATAGTTGTTTGGTTTGACCACGGAATCTTTTTGCATATTCTAGCCTCAATCTATTAAACTGTATTTTAAAAGTCAGTAGCAGTCTTAATTCTATGTTATTTAAAATACTATTTGATATAAATATTCGTCTAAGCTTTATAAGAAAAAAATTGCTGATTTTCAGGTGATGGGAAGCAAGACAAAGATATTTATTGTTTTGGAATTTGTTACCGGGGGAGAGCTTTTTGACAAAATTGTAAGTTGTGTTGTTGTTCATCAAACTTATAATGTTCTCTAGTTTATCCTTGGTAGAGTTTGGTAATTACATATTGAATGCTATTACAACTACTAGAAATTTAATACATACCTGTTAAGGCCAGTCCTGCACGTTGTCTACTTATCATTGACAATTACGATCTTAGTATAATTGTCAGTGCTTGTTTTGCTTACAATAATGCAATCTTGTGGTGATTGGAGCAACAATTTGAAAGAACTGGAAGTTTCTTTTGCTCGTGTATGTTTTCATACCAATTATGGAGCATTTTTTTGCATGTAATATTTTCTGTTTTAATTCTACGAAGGTAAACCATGGACGGATGAGAGAAGATGAAGCTCGGGGATATTTCCACCAGCTTATCAATGCAGTCGATTATTGCCACAGTAGGGGTGTTTTTCACAGAGACCTTAAGGTGCTACTTTAATCACTGTGTAACTTGTAAATGAGTGTTTTATGTATATATTTTGTTCATGACAGGAACCATAAGGGGATAAAGCTGTTGTTCTCACCTGATAAACTTCATTCTCTTCTTGCTTTTTATTGGGTGTCACAGCCAGAAAATTTGTTGTTGGATGCTTATGGGAACCTCAAAGTTTCAGATTTTGGATTGAGTGCGCTGTCCCAACAAGTCAGGGTAACTACCATCAAATCTTCATCGCAGTTCAAGTCTTAATGAACATTAAAGCCAGTTAAATCCAATTATGATTAGTGTCAATTTCATGGTTTCAAAATAATGACCTTAATAAAAGCAGGTTAGGCTATAATAGACTTTTTTCTTTCTTTCAATCATACTCTTCTATAGCTAGGTAGAAGAAATTAGGCTTGAAATTATGGTCAAAATACCAAATTTAAAGATAGAGAACTAACATGTAAACACAAAGAAAATGTATGGCTAACCACACATTAACAATAATTTTCATTTTGGTCCAAAAGTCATTTTCTTCATTTTCCTTGAGCTAGAGAGAGGAGAGAGAAACTCGCATGAAAATGGTGAGGAGAGATAAAGTGGTTGGTTGACACTGATTTCGACCACTAAAAAGATTGATATTGGTGTCAAAGGGTTTCATTTAATGAGATGAGTTCCATTGTGATGTTGTTTGGCCTTTACCTTGACTGAAATAGTAGATCTTGACTCTGAGCTCAAGAAGTTTTATTAATTTAGGTTGATTTTTAATTTTTCAACCCATTTTTGGGTTATTTGATGCATTAAATGAGTTTATTTGTTTCTAGGGTGTTAGGTGTTTTCAGGTAAAAAATGGTTGAAAATAGAATTTTAGTTCAAAAAATCATTTCCCTTGATTTTTCAGTCATCTTCATGGTGGCTGGATTTTGGGAAGAAGACGACATATCATCTGTTGCTGTAGATAATTTGTCGTCTGTTTATTTTTATTATTTTAAAAAAAAGAAAGAAAATTTTTTATTGGTCTAGGCACGTGGGCCTATCTCAAGCCTATGCACCTGAGATTTTGTAACAAGCTTAGCCAATCTGGGCCAATTAGACTTGTGCATCGTAGCTCTTTTTTTATTGGCCTTTTGGATTTAATTTTTTTCCCTTTATTTATTTTTCTTCTAATTTTTTATTTTTTTTCAATTCCATCCTTTAATGTCGGGTTTTTATTGAATTTTATCCTTTAGTATTAGGTTGATGTTAAATCAGTTTTTGTATTTTTTATTATATAATAAAATAAAAAATTAATTCAACACAGTGGAGTCTATAACCTGGATCGTGGATTTGACGGGTTGACTAGGGTTAGCCTGACCCATTTCTTTCATTGTCACTTGAATTTTTTTTCTTTGAAACTGCCATGTCAACAAGGTCACGCTGAGACAACCACACTTTAATTTAAAACGTAAGCTAAACAAAGAGTCGGGTAGAGAGTTTTTAAGTTTGACCTGTTGTACTGAGTTTAATGACAATACCAAAATATTTTCTATGATCTAGATATTATTTTCTTACGTTTAAAAAAAAATTGGTCTAAGCTGCAATGATAGTGCGTGAAATAACCTAGTAAGAACTATTGCCTTACAATTATGAATTTCAAAATGCATTTGTTTGTTCTCTGTTTATGGGCTTGTATCAATGTGGATTCTTTTTTTTTTTAATGGAAATAATATGTTTTTCATTCTTTTAAGTCCCTTCTGTGACTCTTGCAAGGAAAGCTTTGTTTCTTACTAACAGGTTTATTTGGCAGGATGATGGCTTGCTTCATACAACTTGTGGAACTCCAAATTATGTTGCTCCTGAGGTTTGGATGAATATTTATGCCATATTTCTTAACCATATATGTTACCTTTTAAGCCTTTGGCGCTTTTTTACCTCTAATTATTTTCGGTACTGCTGTTTAGGTTCTTAATGATAGAGGTTATGATGGGGCTCCTGCAGATTTGTGGTCATGTGGAGTGATACTTTTTGTATTGCTAGCAGGGTACTTGCCTTTTGATGATTCTAATCTTATGAACCTGTATAAAAAAGTGAGCATTTTACAAATTTGATAGAACTGTTCTCTCCTTTCCCCTGTCCTCTGGTTTTCACTTTACTTCTGCCATATGCAGATTTCAGCAGCTGAATTTACTTGCCCCCCTTGGCTCTCTTTTGGTGCCATGAAATTGATAACTCGAATTTTGGATCCCAACCCTATGACTGTAAGTAGTTATGCTTTATTATCATTCCCTGCTTGGATGCATTTCCTGCATCTTAGAACGGAGTAAAAACGAAACGATTTCTACATTAACTAGTGGTGGACCACTCTTCTTTTTTAAAAGTAAGCGAATCAAAATGAATCTCAGAAAATGATATATGATGAATCACTGCAAACAACAGCAAGTGTATTTTAAGTTATGTTTATTCGTTTTCATCACAGTTGGCACAAGGAATAGCTGCTCTGATTCGCCTCATTAGATCCCAATGCTGTCATAACATTGTTGTTGGACAATGGAGCCTATCCAGTTATCATGCTAATTTGTCTCATCTAACTTTAAATAGAACATCATGTAAAGGCTTCCCTCTGGGCATGTGAACGTTGTATAACTGAGATTGGATCTTCTAGAGATTTGGTCAGGTAGCAGAATCGGAACACTGAAAGATTGTTACCGCAGTGGATATCATTAGGATGCCTGGACAACTTCTCTAATCTGCAAGTGGTGTGTATAAAGTGCCATGATGTTTACATTACCTAGGTCAAATCTTGCTTCTTATTATATGTGTACTGCTGATGCATGTGAAGCTTATTCTGTTAGACCTGCTCTTGTAAGTATGCCAAACAAGTCTGGGCTTAAAATACTTATATTGGCAACTATACATCGAAAAATTAACATTAATCAAAACTTTATATTGTTTTATAATTTTCTCAATTTACTATTTGTTTTTAATGTCAGCGTATCACCGTATCTGAAATCCTGGTAGATGAATGGTTCAAAAAAGGTTATAAGACTCCTGTGTTTGAAGAGAAAGAGGACACCAACTTGGATGACGTTGAAGCTGTTTTTAAGGACTCAGAAGTGAGTTTTAAGATGATTATTTTGTATTTGTACCAGAAAAAAAAAAGCACAATTTGAATAAACTGTAACAATTTATTGTACTTCTTGACAATATTGCTTCTTAATGCATACTGTTGCCTTTGAAACAGGAAAACCATGTAACAGAGAAAAAGGAAGAAGAGCAACCAACAGCTATGAATGCGTTTGAGTTAATTTCGATGTCTAGAGGGCTAAATCTTGGGAATTTGTTTGATGGAGAACAGGTTTGTTAGCTGAAAAGCCTTTCTTTTATGTTATATCTTTAAAGTCTGAATTGCTGTATTCCTGTTGGATAATGCATGTCCTAATGCTAGTACAAAAAACATTAGCTTCCTGCTTCTGTGGAAGTAAGAGATGATGGTGACAAATTGTTGCATTCTTATCCTGATATGGTCTGGTAGTCAGGGGAGAGAGTATGTCTATCTTTGTTGTTGTGTCTGCTTGGTTGTGAAACTGTATGTTTTTCCTTATTTCCCTTGTCATTTGAATATTTCAGAGATTTATCAACTTGTAAAATCAATGAAGGAATCAATGATACATATGATACATGTTATCACCCATGAAGGGATTATTCAATGTTTTAGAGTATTAAATAATCCAGGATCTCTAACTGCAATAAGACTCTAGTTCTGTCCATATGTTTATTATTCAAGGCGTAAACAAGAAAATGGTTCATTATTTTATTCCTCGAAGCTCCTCGTGGACAATTAGAGATATCCAGCTTTGTCAATTGCAGTGAGAGATTATATTGGACTATGAAATTAGAAGTCCCTGTTATGAAAACAGTATTTATTCTACATTATCGAAAAAGTCGCCTTGTCTACCTAACAGAATCTGCAGGGTTCAAGTGAGGATGTCGTTTGCAGGTGATAGACCCACATGATAGGTTTATTATAATGTCACATTTGTTGGGATTTCATTAAATACTGAAACTTGTATGTTCGTGATTACGTGACTTGCAGCAGGAATTTAAGAGGGAAACACGGTTCACGTCTAAATGCCCTGCCAATGAAATAATTCACAAGATCGAAGAAGCTGCAAAGCCCCTTGGTTTTGATGTCCACAAGAAAAACTACAAGGTAACAAATGCATGAAATATTCGTTATTCATTTGGCTAAAGTAAAAGGGCCTGAGGTGGTGATGCTTAAATTTATCCTTGTCTTTCTCAGATGAGGCTTGAGAATGTGAAGGCTGGGAGAAAGGGAAACCTTAATGTCGCTACCGAGGTCTGTGACAAACTTCAAATGAAACTCACTAATACTGCTAAAGTCAAGTTCATAGTCATTTTGTGGTATTAATTCACTGATTTGTACATTTCTATCAGATATTTCAAATGGCACCCTCGCTTCATATGGTTGAAGTGCGTAAAGCAAAAGGAGACACTTTGGAGTTCCATAAGGCACAGTTTCCTTCTCTTCTTTTTCATTTAATTCATCCATTAACATTTCACTCTTTTCAAATGAAATGCTACTCAACAACCAATTGATACATACATGATTTGTCACTATAATTATATATATAAGATATTGGCAATATCCTTAGATGATTCTCCTGCAATGGTAGCTGCTGCTTAACCAGAACAGTTGCTGTTTGTCATCTGATGTTCAAGTTACATATGATTATATTTTCATCTTTCTTGGTTCTTTTTCTTCTGCAGTTCTATAAAAGCCTTTCAACCTGCCTTGACGATGTCGTCTGGAAAACTGAGGAGGACATGCAAGAAACAAAGTAAAAGTTGTGCAAATTTTGACGTGTGGTAGTAATGCAAATGTGCCATACTTGTTCTGCATCTTCTTTCCCCTTGTTTTTTTACTGTTTTCCTGGAAATATTTTCTCATTTCCTTAGAATTAGGCGGACATGGCTTCTCCAGTTGTTTCCTTGTTATTAATGTTGGGAAACACGGATGATCCTCGTAGTCTTGTTTATTTCTCTTCAATAGGATTTTCATGGGGTGGTTTGTTTTCCTCTTCGATAGGAAGATTTCTAGTAAATGAAAGCACTGTATATGCTCTCTTTTCATTATTAATTCTGCTTCTTCTTTTTTCAAAGATTATTCTCAGAAAAAGTTTGTGTTTATGATTGTTTCCCTTCTCCATTGTTAGTTTCTTGATTCTCCAGTGCTGTTCCGAAGTTCTAAAGTGCAAGGTTTTACCTTTCAAAATTTCGAGCCATCGAGTTTCTATGTTTCAGAGCTAGCCTAAGGGCAGCATGTAAATTATCATTCATATTGTTGTGATTTTGTTCTCCTTTTACTTTGAGGGAAATGTGCAACTTTAATCAGTATTATCACTGGGATATGATTTTAAGTTAATTTCTAACATATAAGAAATGCCTGTGAATGTATTTTTTTAGTATAATGAAAAATTTTAATTGAAATTTAAAAACTTAATACTTGTGTTTAATAAAATAAAATAAAAATTTATATGAGCTAATAAATTATAAAGAGTTTTTAACGCTAAATAATGCATTATTTGTTTGCTATAAAATGTTTTTTTTAGAAATTATTTTTTTGTGTTTGGTTGCATTGTAAAAAACTGGCTAACAAAAATTACTTTCCGGTATAAAAAAAAATGTAAGTTTTAGATGGAGTAAAGTGTTTTTCAATTTAAGAGTGAAAAACACTTTTATTATATTTTATTATTTTTATATAGAAAAAAAACAATAATATATATTAACAAAATACTTTAGAATATACTATCAGAAAATAATAAATCACTAATATATTTATATAGGAAATAATATATTAGGGTATATTAATATACAGTATAAAAGCATATTAATTTGTTATATTAGGTTATATTAATATCGAACATAAAAAGTATATTAATATATAATACTTTAATTTAGATAACACTAGATTATTGACATGTGCAACACCGCGGGTCAAGTTAAATTTTTCTTGAATGAAAAAAAAATTTCAGATATTACTAATGTTTTTTTTTCTAGTAGAAAAAAAATAAAATTATGTGGGGGTTTACCCAATATGATCTAGTTGACTTTGTGGGTTCAAAAGCAACATAAATGACTCATAAAAACAAAGTTTGACTCAAAATTCTTTACAAGATGACATATTTTTTTAATATTAAGATAACAACGTAGTGGATTGACTTGGATCAACCCGGGTTAACATGTTAAATCTGTGACTCAGGTTATGAGATTATGATAACTGCATAAAAAGTAAATCAAAATAAATTATGAACTAATCAACATAATGTTGAAAGATGAAATTGGAAAAAAAAAATTAATTAAAGAAAAGGACCTAGAAAAGAAATCTAAGTTAACTAGTCAAATCCACGACTCGGTTCATAAGACTAAGATAATCTTATAGAAAACAAATTGAAAAAAATTATGAAATTTGATCTCCAATCAACCCAATATTGAAGGATGATATTGAAAAAAGAACATAAAAACAACCCGAGTCAATCCGCCAAACTCATGACCCGAGTCATAAGACCGAGATAACCTCGTAGAAAGAAAATAAAAAAAAGACCTGATTTTACCCGGGTTAATCTACCAAATTAACGACTCTGGTAATGAGATTGATATCAAAATAAATTATAAAACTTAATTTTCAATTAACCTTGTTGGACCCAATGTTAAACTATGAAATTTATAAAAAGTTTAATTAAAAAATGACACAAAAAATGAACTAAATCAACCTGGATTAACTTATTAAGCATTATTTTTTAGTCATGATGCCGAAATAACATAATAAAAAACAAACCAAAATAAATCATGAAGCTCAATTCTCAATCAAACACAATATTAAATGATAAAATTAAAAAAAATCAATTGAAAAAAAGAAAAAAAAATCTAAGTTAATTGGGTTAACCTGTCAAACTCTTGATCCAAGTTATGAGACGAAGACAACCTAATAAAAAAAAATTCAATGTTGAAGAACCCATGAACCGAATCATGAGACTAAGATAACATTTTAGAAAGAAAAAATAACCTGATTTAACAGCGGTTAAAATGTCAAAACTCGCAACCCTAATTATGAGACCAGGATATCCCCTTATAAAAAAAAATCAAACAAGATTATGAAATTCAATTCTCAACCGACTCAAAGTTAAATGATGAAATAAAAAAAATCAATTAAAAAAAGAATGCAAAAAATAACTCAAGTCAACTCTGGTTAATCTGTTAAACACTATTCCTGGGTATTAATAACCTAATAAAAAGCAAACAAAACAGATTATGAAGTCTAATTCTGAATCAACTCAATATTAAATGATAAAATTGGAAAAAAATTAATTAAGAAAAAGAAAAGAAAAACCTGAGTCACCCAGGTTAATTTGTCAAACTCACTCTATGTCATGAGAGTGAGATAACCCAATAAAAAAACAAATTTAATATTAAATGATGATTGTTTTTTTTAAAACAACATTGATTGAAATAAAAAATAAAAGAAAAGAAAAGAAAAACAAAGGATTATTCCAATGAATAATGCTTTGTAAGAAAGGGTATATTAAAAACTCCTCATCCTTTAGTTTTTTTTGTTAATTGTTAGAAAATATATTCAAATACAAAACATGTTATATCATATAAATTGTGTTGTAAAATTAGGATACTATAGAAAGGAAATTTATTTTCAATATTCTCTAAATACCAAAAAATGTTTGATAAAAATAAATATTTTGCTATTTAAAAAAAGTTAATAACTCAAAATATATTATTTTCCAACTTATTTTATTTGATATGTCCAAAGACCAAACAAATAGTTTCCGACTAATTTTTCATTAAACATTGGAAAGTAATCCATTTTCTTGGAAATTATTTTTCATAACACTTTCAAATATAAAAAAATAATTCACTTTCTAGGAATCTATTTTTCATGAAAATCACTTTTCAAAAGGAAACTACTTTTCAGTAAACAAACGAGGTCTAAAGACTAAAGCAAGAAGCTGGAAAATAGATGTACATGAAAATTTTTGATCTCGTGACATGAGTTGCTTTTTGAATATTTCTTTATTTAATTATATATAATTAAATAAAAAATATTAAATGGCTCCCCATATCACAATGTTGGATATTTTATTCTATATCTATTTCTCAACTCCACAACTTAGTCTTTAATCAACATAAAGATATCTTTTTAATATTTATTTGCGTATATAACCCTTAGTCTATTCTATTAAACTTATGCATCAGATTTTAAATTTATAATTAAAAAATTCCTTACTACTATAGAACACATTAGCAATGTCTACACATTTCCTTTTTACATTTAAAAAGACTTTTGGTCTCACTCGCAACAAGACATGAGTAAATTATATAGTATAACTATTTTGTAACGTGGTTGTACATTAAATATTAATTTATTTTTAATCTAACAATTATGCTCTTACGCAAGTGTTACTAATGTTGAACTTCAAAAGTTACACTTTATACGAGTTTAACAAAAGGAAAAAGTAACCGAAAAACAAATGATTTTTTTAAAATTAACATGGTTGTTTTTTAAATCAATTAGCAAAATAACACAGTTTTTAAAAAATTGATGAAATAACATAGTTTGTACATGTTGTGATTAAGAAACGCGACATTCAAACTTGTTGACTTGTCGTTATTAAAAAATATGACATTAATTTATTTTTTTGGAATGAGTTGTATAAATTACATTGAAGAGAGAAAAAAGAGAGAGAAAAAATAAAGAAAAAGATCTAGAGTCACATCAAAGCTCTAGTTACGATACCATTAATATCATCATACAAATCTTAATGAGATAACTCTCATAACACTAAGAAAGGTCACCAACGATGACCTAAGTGTGTCATGCTTTTCACCCAAAGATAGCGTGACTCACTTGTCTTAAGCAGCAAGTGTGGCATACTCCATTTACCATTGAGTATCTTTTCAATAATGCTAGTGGTTGTAATCGGAGTTTCAGTATGTCTTCGAGGTCTTTTTTTTTTATTTAATTCAATTTGTTTCTTGGGTAATGACAATATTGATTAAACCAAACACGTTTTAGTCATTGTTTTACATAATTTATCATGTGTTGTTAGTAATCATAAAAAAACCTCTTAAATTTTAGGTTCATGAGTCACTGTTCATCATTATTAATAAAACTCTAATTTTGAAATGTTGACTTAAAACATGATTAATTGATATCTAACAAGTAGATAACATTTATTTCACTATTTTTAACTTGATTTTGTAATTTTGCATTGTTTATCATTTTTGGATACAAAATGTCATTTATTGTTGCTTACTATGACGAAAAGTCATATATTGGAAAGGGTTACTGTTATGACTACATGACTTATTCATACAGAAGCAAGTCTTTGAAGTAGAATAAAGGATGACAAAGGGAATCAAATATTTGACGATACATTTACGTTAAAAATGTTGAATTTGCGCGAAGGCGAAAAAAAGATTTATATATGTTGTTGTTGATCATCCTATTGCTCCTCTAACAATGAGAATGCCAGGGTGTTTTATATGCAAGTTTAATAACAATATGCAAACTAGAATAAAATACTTCAAGGATGTTAATGTCAATAATAAAGTTATACTTGAATTTGATATAGATGATTTAAATTTTGATGGTGATGATGTTGCTATTGGCAACAATGTAGATGTTGATAATGTTGGTAGGATTGTAAATTTTAGCAATTTAGGCAATAAAAGGAGTGAAAGAGTTGATGTCAACAATTTAGGTACTAAAAGAAGTGTTAAGGTTGATGAGATTGGTGATGAATATGTAGAATATGAAAAAGAAGATGATGATGATTATATTCCTTATAATGAGGAATGATTTGAATTTGTTAACAAATCAGAAGATGAATAGATTGATAGCTTAAAAGGTGATTTATGTTTTGAAATTTTTTTGGATAGTTTAGAATCAAAGAATAAGTGGAAGATAAGTTCTGATAAGGATGATTTTGATATTGAAGGTAGTGCGAAATCAGATAGTAGTTGTGAGAAAGCTGAAGATAAAAGTGGAAGGGTCGGGAAGAAAAATAAGAAAATCAGAAGGTTAATCCCATATTTGATTTTTAATGTAAGATATTTAAATTGCGAGTTGATGGATCAATAAAGTTCGAGGAATATCAGATCTTTAGGAATGTCAATAAAGATTGATCCCACACTAGTTGCATTGAATGAAGCATGTATAAGAACAATGTATGGCAATGATGAATTTTGTTTTGGGTTCTATTAGATACCATGAACAATATTTATGGATCTTTTATTGATGTCATGGTAGGTCTAAACACTGGATTTTATTTTATGTTTAATACAACTCAAATATGATTTGTTAATTTTATTCATTTCATTTAATCATGATGAATAATATTGTAGATAGAAATATTAACATTACACTCTAAATTAGTTACCAATAACAACTTTACACTTGCATAGCTAATCTCAACATTATGATTCATGATCCAAACTTTACATAATTCATCTTTAGTTTTTTCACTTCATCTAGTATTTGATCTATATCACTAGCACCTTCTCTCACCTTTGTAGCTAATTCAATATTTTTAATAGATTTGCATCAATCAATAAATGTATTGTCACATGACTTGTCATCACATATGTAAAGTAACTTGTTTTTACTTGCATCTAACTCTGATATCCTGACAACTGCCCCTTTTTCTATATTTTGTACACTTTCTATTTTTGAACTTTAGTCCATCCAAGCTATTACAAGTTCATAGGCTAATTTTAGCATTTGATGAATATAAATAAATGTATTCAACTTTGTGTGCTGTAAATTTTAGGATATTTGTACGTGATATGAATTTTGTGTTTGTAGTGTGTGTAATGGATTTTATGTGTTAGATTGGACTGATACAATGGTGAGTTTTGTGCAATAATAATGTAGGATGACTTGCTTGAAATAGTGAAGATTTGTTGAGAAAATTTGTATTAGTGTTCTTTAATTCGATGTTTGTGTTTACTAGAAAGTTTAAAGAATGATGAATATTATTTGTGAATGGTTGTGTTCATTGGAAATGATGAGACAAGAGGGATTGAATTTGATATAAACATGGAGTTAATGACATTTTTTTAAATATAAAGCCATGTCTAACAACTATTTGTTTTTTTTAAAAAAAATTGACAACGGTTATGCAATGGTGATTTTGTTATTTTTAAACAACATAGGCTTTTTAGTCATTAAATTGAGAATAATGGCAAACCTATAGATATTATGATATTTTTCATTGAATATTTTTTTACACCAAAGCTGGAGGATGTAAAGTGTTATAAAATTATTCAAATGAAGGAAGTAAAGTGTAGTTTCTCATAACATGAAGGCAAAGCTAAAAAATGATTAAGCTAAAGGAGGTTTGACATAATTATTCTTTTTTTCTCTTTCCTTTTTTCTCATTGTAATTTGTGAAAAGAGTGGAGAGAGAGAGAAAAAAAAAAAACCTGGAGGCATATCAAAACTTAGAATATGATATCACTAGTATAATAAAAAAGATTTTAACGAGACAAATGCAATACACCAAGAAAGGTCACCAACGACGAATGGAGAGAGCCACACTTGCCCCTATAGGCAAGTTAGCCACTTGCTATCTTTGGACGACAAGCATTACAAACTCAGGTTTTTGTTGGTGACCTTTCTTGGTGTCATGATATTCGTATTGTGGAGATCTTTTTGATAATACTAATATTGTTATAATCGGAGCTTTGGTGTGCCTCTAATATTTTTTTTCTCTCTCCTTTTTCCTCGTTGTAATTTGTGCAACTCATTTCACAATTTATTTAAAAATTACATGTTTCTGAATAATGACAAGTCTGAATATCACGTTTTCTAATCCGAATCGTGATATGTACAAACTATATTATTTTACAATAAAAAGCTTAAATTATATTATTTATTATTTTTTAAAAACATACTAATAAGTAAAAATGCCCAAAACAAATCAAAAGAATGAATCTATGCTTGTTTAGCATTACAATGTAGTTTATTTTTTTAAAATATTTTTTATTTAAAACTAGACGAAATAACTTTTTTAATATTGTTTTTAGCTCCACTCCACTTCCAAGCGGTACAGTTAGTCCAAACTTTTTTTAATAACGCCCTTTCGTTACTGACGTGTAATATTTTGATTGGATCAACGCTAAGATTGAAAAAAAAAAAACATCAGTTTGACATTAGAAACAAAAAAACTACAAGAGAGAAGAGATAGGAGAAAGGCAGCTGAACTGAGCGGAGCTGATCCTGCTGTCTTTATTTACCAATTTAAGATTTGAACATCAACCCATTTCAATATCGTCCAGGTAATATTTTGGTTCGATTTCAATTCTCTTAAAGCTTTCAACTTTAACTGATCACTGCAGTTTTTAAGGAGTTTCAAAGGTGGGTTTTTTTTTTTCAATGTTCTTTCTCTTCTGGTTCGGTAGAGATATATATATAGATGTGATTCATTCATGGAATTAATCTATCTTCTCTTTCGTTTTAAGGGCTTTCATGCTTTGACAAAGTACCAATACAGTACTAAGTTTGACTAAAAGATCATGGTAAAGTATTCTTGGTTTTAGTACTTTGTATGAGTTCCATTGTTTTTTGAAAAAGTGATTACCATGTATTTTTGGTTCTTCAGAATTTCTTAGTTGGAGCTTTTAAACCACCATGCAATGTTTCTATCAATCTTGCTGATGGAAGAACACGCAAGCAGGTACCTTGTTAATTTGTTAACATTGCTCAAGAGTTCTGCTTTTGCTGTATTATTATTTTTGTCAAATATTTTGTTGTTCACAAAATCGAAGGAACTTTGTATGCAAATCTTTTACTTCAATGGTTTTTATAACACATCGACTTCACTAATTGGGTTAATTTCTGGGTTGATATTCTAAGCCTCATTTATGGTCAGATTTCAGTTAAGCAATTGGATAACACCAGTGGGCCTTTGATCTTTGTATATTCTTTTTTATTCAATGTATTTGCATTCTTTTCTCCAGCCTACCAGCTGAACTCCTAGATTCATCCTCACCCGCTGTTCTTTCAATTGAAATTAAATGCCCTTAAGCTGAATTCCAATGTGTTGAAAGTTGAAAATTGCCCATGCAGTACCCGCTGTTCTTTCAATTGAAATTAAATGCCCTTAAGCTGAATTCCAATGTGTTGAAAGTTGAAAATTGCCCATGCAGTACTTTCTTTTGTGCCGTATCAACTTACAAAGAGACCTATAAAATATTTGTCTTTGTACTCACTATCTTTATCTTTCTATTATGCACGTTTTCTTTTTCTTTTTGCTGTTACCAAGAGTTCTCTGCTTCGTTGCGTTCCTGTTTTCAATTTATTGAGTTGATTGCTTAAGAAAAAGGTTTTGTTCCTACATTTTGACCTCATCTAAGTTGCTCCATCTTTCTCTCTCGCATCTCATCCTGCCTGTATTAGCATTGGGATGCAATCCACTTGAATAGTACCACTATGTTATCAGGTCTGTTAGATGGAATAAAAACACGGAGTTTGGTCCAATGAACTAATGAGTTTTTCCTAGATATGTTTGCACTGAAGTGATAGATTAAATCTTATAGAGAGACCTTTTAAAAATCATTTTATTCAAGCATATAACTACCGCTTCTATGTGTTTCTATAGGTTCCTTTAAAGAAGGAAAATGGCCAAACAGTCATGGTTCCTCTCTTCCAAAGTCAAGAAAACATTGTTGGGGAGGTAATCACTGATATTTTTTTTGGTTGTTTTCTTAATCTTAAAAGTTACATAGAGATGTTCTTTTGGTAATGTTGTCATCAAGACTGAAATTGAATCTTATTATTTCTGTATTCACATTCAGGTTGTCATAGAACCAGTTCAAGGGAAGAAGGTCGAACACAATGGTGTTAAAATTGAGCTGCTTGGTCAAATAGGTGTGTTGAATTTGCTTCCAGTCTTATATTTAGATCTTGTATTTTATATCTGGAAGATCATGTTCATGTTGTTATGGTTATCTTATCATTTTTAAATTAAGTGGAAAATTAATATAAATGAGATAAGTGAAGAATAAGCTCTAGAAGCAGGCAATGCTGGAATTCTCATTGCTGAATTATTTGGGAGTTGTGATGCTTGTTTCTCATCTAGGATTTCAAGGCATTGTCAATGCACTTCATAGTTAGAATAGAAGTGAAAAGAAAGTAGTGCTGAGAGCTTCTTCTTCTCACATAAGTTGTCCAAGCCTATAATAGATCTCTATAGTTTGCCATTGATACTCACCATTTATGTTAACAGAGTCTTTTGGCATTGTACTAGAAATTTTCAGGTTGATGCTGTCTTCACCAAGGGGTGGGAGCTTCAAGGGAAAAATGGTGGTTGTCTCTTATTGTCAACTACAACGTAGTAATGTTAAAGAAAGACTATTAATTTTTGTTCTGATAAGAATTTTGATTTGGACAAGAATATAAATGGATATATAAGAAAAGACTTGGAAAGAGAAATAGCAGACAAAAATATATAAATAGAAGACGTCCATTATCCACTTATAATCTCTCTAAAGCAGTTTAAAAAATGACATTGTTGTTGTAGTAGAATTTTTTTTTCCCTTGCTTGTTTTCTTTGTAATTGATTGTTCCTCTTTGGAGTAGTTATTGGGTGGATTTTTCTTTGATGCAAGTTACATGAAATTCTAGGACTACATTTCATTGGCTTATCTCATGAAAGAATCACATTTCAGAGAATGACATATTTCTTCCCCTCTTTGCAGAATTGTATTTTGAACGAGGCAACTTTTATGACTTTAGTTCTCTCGGTGAGCACATCTAAACATTTATTTCTTGTAAAATTGGTAACTTAAAGAAGGGCCATATATGGTATGACATGTTCAGTACATCAAGTCTTTTTAGTTTATATGTGCATAATAGTTTCATAATTTTTTGAAGACATGGCAATCTATTACTTCATTTTTTTTTAATCATAACTTAAGTTTTGTGGGTGGCGTTGTTAATCAATCAGTGAAGGTAATTTTATTTATTTATTTATTATCATGATGAACTCTTATCCTGTCATGTGCAGTGCGTGAACTTGATGTACCTGGAGAGTTATATGAAAGAAAGGCATATCCCTTTGAATTTTCTACAGTGGAAATGCCATTTGAGTCCTATAATGGAGTGAATGTGAGGCTTAGGTAGGGTATCCTTTTAAATTGCACAGGTTTTATTATGTAACTGATATTAATTTGTAAGCATTTGTTGTTGTTGGGGGGGGTTTCTCAACACTTCAATCCAGCCCTAATTTTTCATCAGAAGACCAATTTTCGAATTTGCACCTGCTATATTTTTGCCTGTTATACCAATTTGATAGGCTAGGTATGTAAACCGCTTGTTTATTCATCTGTTTCCTATTCCTTTCATGTTTTTTCACCTTAACTGTACATAGTTCTGATATTTGCAAAATGTTATCTCTTTCTCTCTCCCTTTCTTTCTTCCTGTTATATATTCAATGTAAGAATTCTCATAGTTTAGCATTTGCTACTAAATGATTTTTGGTAGTTCTGAAAAAAGGGAACAGTTGCTGATTCTCTAGGCATTAACACACACACACACTAGAAAACCATATTTTGGCTGGTTGGTTATACACATAAAACATTGTTTAGCAAGATCAATCTTGCATGTTAAGCACAATTTAGCATGTTATGACTTCGTTTAATACTAGAGCTAGAGCATTTATCTAAAGGTTTCTGTAGCAAGATTTTATTTTTGAAGGAGGGTTTTGGTTAAACTAAAGAGACTGGGTGGAGGTGCTGGGAACCAATTATAATATATTAGGAGAAATTTTGAGCTTAGGGGAGGCATAAGGCCATTTTGATGTTTGTGCTCCCTGTGAGTTCAAAGTGATGTTCATAATTTCATTTTCTGTACTCCTGGTTTAGACTGCAAACAGTATTAGAAATTATGATGACTTTTGTTGTATGATTTTGAAATTTTAAACTAAAATCAGTTCAATTTTTTTTTCTCTTAAAAGCATGACAGCAAACTCAAGCTTTATCATTGTTTACAGGTATATATTGAAAGTGACAATCAGTCGGAACTATGTCAGCAACATTGTCGAGTACCAGGATTTTGTGGTAAATGAATAATTTCTCTATTGTAGTCATGCTTGTCATATTGAGTGCTGATACAACATACCATTCTTTTCCGGTTATTTCCTTTAGTGCTATATCTTGGTTTTGTCAATAAGACACAAAAGTTTGGAAGAAATCTGTGTGCTATTTGTCTTTGGAGACCTCCCCATTATATAGGACTTAACAAGGCTGATTTACAGCAATTAGTGGGCTGATTTATTGAGCATTAATTTACCTAAATAAGGGCTGATTTACATCAATTAGGAGGCTGATTTACAAGACTGATTTATAAAGCTGATTATTAGGAATTAACATCCCTAACTTTCTGCTATTAACATCCCCAACTTTCTGCTATTAACATCCCCCTCAAATTGATGCTGGTAAGTCAACCAACGATAATATGTCAACAAGAAATTGATGTCATTATCTAGTCATTGATGTAGTTATCTAGTCATAGCTTTGATAAAGACATCAACAACCTGAAGATCAATAGAAGTATATGAAAGGGAGATCACCCAATGGTCAAAAGCTTCTTGAATTGAGTGACAATCAACCTTGATGTGCTCAAAAAGTTCATGGAAAACCGGATTGGTTGCAATTTGAGTAGTGTTAGTGTTATCAGCATGTAGAGGAGTAGGATGGTTATGAGGAAAACCAAGTTCTATAAAATGATCACACAACCAAACAATTCCAAAACAAGCAACAGACATGGCATGATATGGAGCTTCGGTGGAAGATTTAGAAACATAATCTTGTTTCTTATATTTCCAAGAAATCAAAGCATCACCGAAGAACATATATCAACTTCCTGTAGACCGGTAAGTGTCAGGACACCCTGCCCAATCTGCATCACTATAAGCCGTAAGTTGAAGGGAAGAACCGGTCGGAAAGAATAGCTTATAGGTATGAGAATTGCGCATGTAGTGGATAATGCGATGTACAACAGCTAGATGATGCCGGGAAGAATTCATGAACTGGCTGACCGTATGAACTGCACACGATATGTTGGACCGAGTAATGGTCAAGTAGATAAGACTCCCAACAAGTTTCCAATAAAGAGTCGGATCAGAGGGGAGGTCCCCTTCAGCCTTCCTATACTTGACATTCACCTCCAAATGAGTGTTGACTGAATTAGTCTCCTCCAAACAGATAACATCATATAGATTTCTTCTAATGTTTTTTTTTTTTTGGATTATCTTGTCAGTATAACATCCTTGAGAGTGTTACATAAAATCTTTTTTTTTTTTGTTAACTTTAATACTCTTGTTCAGGTTCACAACTACACTCCGCTTCCATCAATCAATAACAGCATTAAGGTCAGGATTAGTATTATTCCTCTTCTGCGTGTTATTATTATGTGGATACCTACATGTCAAAGCAGTTACTCTTTTGCAAATGTTTGATTGCTTTTTATTTGTACAGATTTCTTTTACTAATTCAATCTGGGAAAGCACATTTGTTCACATTTAAGTTTTTTGAATTGTTCACATGTTTATTTGGTCAGTACAACTTTATCTCTTCTTCTGCAGCACATCCTATCCACCACCTTGATTGGCCTTAAGCAGCATGAATCATAGCCTTTGTCTCATTACATGTTGGACTAGAAAATTACTTGGATGCTTGACATATTGAGTTGAGATGTTTGTGAAGGCGAGTCATGACATAGATGAACTATTCTTATGAAACTTAAATGAACTATTCTTATAAAACTTGGTGGTTGACTATGAATTAGCTTTCAAATTCATTCAAAAAATTGATCCTGCTCGCCATGTGCTGTTTTTGTGGTGCTTGTAGATGGAAGTTGGAATTGAGGACTGTCTTCATATTGAATTTGAATACAGTAAAAGCAAGTAAGTCTAAATGAGGGTTATTTTGAATAAAATTTCACATGATGATATAAGTTGGAAGGGGAAGGGAGCTTTATGTTTTTTTATTGAGTTCAAATGAATCAGGTACCACCTGAAGGATGTCATCATTGGCAAAATATATTTTCTTATGGTGAGAATTAAGATTAAGAATATGGAGCTTGAGATCAGGCGTCGCGAGTCAACGGGATCAGGGCCTAGTACATATGTTGAGACAGAGACCCTATCAAAATTTGAGTTGATGGATGGTGCTCCTGTCAGAGGTACATAATTTCAAGTTATTTTTATCTTTTATCACCAATAATATGCATGATTGCACTTAACAAATCACTCAAAAAATCTGTGTGGCATCCAACTTTTCAACTCTCTTAGTGATCATTAAATTTATGTCCGTCCTACTTGAATTTTAACTTGATCTTGATATGGTTAACTTTTTCCTCGCATTTATTAATCTGTGATAAGGCACTGGTGTTGGAAGATTTTAAAAATGTTCTGGCTGTATAGTAGGACCATTGTAGATACCTTAGAGGTTTGCTTGATTATTTAAGGCTGTGATAGACTCCTTTATCACATCGCAAACTTTCTGTCAGCATGGACACGTGTAGAAACACCAGGAAATAAAGATGTCAGAATGTAAGATATTGAAAAGCAGGAACTAGACAGAGAAAATTATAGTTTAACGGTAAGCAAAATTAGAGGATTTGCACCTCTTAATTTGAAGTTTAGCTAAACTGTAAAGTATGGTTACCAATGTATAATTTTTCAGAACTGTATGCGTGAAATCCACGTGATGATGTATTCGCCAGTAATTGATGAGAAAATGCGAAAACTTGATGATCTGCTGCACTTATTCATCTTTGTGTGCGTGCTGGATACTGGTCTCTATTCATATTTCAAAGGATTATCATGCTGATGCAATTACTGATGCCCGTAACAGGTGAATCGATTCCAATTAGATTGTTCCTGAGTCCGTATGAGTTAACACCCACATATCGCAACATCAACAACAAATTCAGTGTGAAGTACTACTTGAATCTTGTTCTTGTTGACGAAGAAGATAGACGGTATTTTAAGCAGCAAGAAATCACAGTTTATCGGCTTCTTCCAACTCCTTGATTGATTGTCCATCTCAGAGGAGCTCGGTAATTTTAACATGACAAAAAAGGAAGAAAGGAGCATTATGTTAGTAACACCAATTGGGTAGTTTGCTTCTTTAAAGGACCAAGGATTGGGATTTGTCATGGAGAGAGATTTCGCTATTTTTCGTGTTGATGGTGCCTTTCTTGATTTTAATCCGTGAAACACCTTTCTGATGGCAGAAACCTTTCCATGTTTGGGATACTTGGGACTAAACTGGTTCCATTGTTCTAATTTGGTGGTTGCATTTTAAGGCTGTTCTTTTCGTTGCATTGCAACCTGTACTTTATTCTGTAAATTTGAGGTTTTTTTTTTTTCAACTCCCGTAGAATGTGTTACGAAAATCTTCTTTCTAGGTGTAACTTGCATAGTTTTTTCTTTACATCGAAGTTATCTTAGGATATTGCAGGTTTTATATATTTATATGGGATCTTCAAACCATTTTATATGGGAAAGTTGTAATAATTCTTTCATGCACTTGGTCTTGGGCATATTTGGGCCACCATTTTATCTCAGCTCAGAATTCTAACAGCACGAGTAACTAGGCACCGACCTAGTATCCCATGAAATCCTAAAAATCAACGGACTTCCATCTAATCCTTACAATCCACTGAAACTCGATTTCTTATTTAAGAAAATTTCTCAATCAGAATGCAACTATGACTCTCTGTTCAGATTTGTCTCTCGAAACCAAAGGGCAAAGAAGAGTAGCTTCTGTGTTTGGCAAACTAAATTTCTGTATACCTAAAAAGAGCTTCCATCAAAGCAAACAGACCATTGGGATGGCAGATGGTGTTAGTGGCGAGTCAGAAGAGAGCATTGCCGTCTATTCTGGAATTTACCCAAGAAAACTCATGCCCTATTGTATTGGGATGGCAGATGGTGTTAGTGGCGAGTCAGAAGAGAGCAGTGCAATCGATTCTGGAATTTACGCAATAAAACTCATGCCCTGTTGTGCTGCAAATCGAATGATCGATGTTAAATATGAAGCAGCAAGGGATGTTAATGAAGAAGCAACTTCTGAATTTGACAACCTAAAACTGGTGTCTGGTTGCTTCTATCTACCAAAGAAGAGCGAGAGCAGGCCGCTCGGACAAGACGCTCACTTCCACTTTCAAACGAAACGGACAATCGGCGTGGCAGATGGTGTTACTGGCAGGTCAGAAAGGAGCGTTGCAATTGATTCTGGGATTTACGCAAGAGAACTCATGAGCAATTGTGTTGCCAAACTGGGTCGCAAACCCAATGGCGCCGCTGTTAATCCAAAACGAGTGTTGAAAACAGCTCATTTCAAGACTGTATCAAAAGGGTCTTCCACTGCCTGCGTTGTGTCCCTCAACGGAACCCGTTTGTGCTATGCCAACGTTGGCGATAGCGGGTTTCTTGTTTTCAGGTCTAACCGTTGTGTGTATACCTCAACAATAAAGCAACGTCGCTTTAACCATCCTTATCAGTTAAATAACAGTGGTAGAAGAATTATAGAATTCGATGACATAGCTGATGAGGGTGAATTTGAGGTTGAGGCTGGCGATGTTGTGGTGCTTGGAACTGATGGATTGCTTGATAATCTGTTTGCTCATGAGATTGAAGACATTCTTGAAAAACAGATTTCTTGCGAAACGCCCCATATGCATCCTCAACAGATCGCTGTCGCCATTGGAGTTGCTGCCGAGGCTAATTCACGCAACGATTTATACAAGTCACCATTTTCCATGGCTGCTGGATTGGCTGGATTTGAGTGTGTTGGTGGTAAATATGATGATATTACTGTCATCGTTGCACGGATTGAATCATCTCATTAGCAAGCTTGCCAATAGAGATATAATTATTTCTTTGATTCTTGTAAGGTTCCCGTAATATCACTTGTTTTTGGCAGATTGATTAAATTTTAATTTGTTGAAAAATTAATGATCAGCTCTTTGGCTGATGTGTTTTGTGATCTTTCTTCTTATTTCTTGCTTGGTCATTTTTCATGTGGAAGATTAATTATTTTTAAAACCAGTTGATAGTGAATTAGGATTCATGAAATTATATATAGATTCTTAAGTGAGATTACTTACAATGTTTATATTGAGAAATTGTTGTTAGTAATTATCTGAAAATTATTAACCCATAATGTGTTCTTACCCGCTACCACCATAAAATTGACAAATTCAAATGAAAACAATAATAAATTTTTTTTATTGATATATTGTAGTGATATTTACCAACCGAATTTATCTATCATTAAATTTATCAATAAATCTCAATAAAAATATTCTCACGGTATATATTGAGAGAATCATAATAAGAGAATCATAATAAAAAAAATATAAAAATCAAATAATACGATGACGTGTAAGTTTTATAGATGACATTACCGACGGAATAAATTCGAGGATAAATATACATTTAAGAAATGATTGCTCTCATCATATATGGTACTATTCTTTTCTCTTTTTTTTATAGAATAGTTAAAAACAAAAAAAACCTTTTGTGGTTAGAAGAAAACTTGTAGAAAACTCTTAAAATGAAATTATACACAGTTTAAATATATTACATATTATATTATGTAGGTTTTTTTTTGT
>Ga0307515_10005126_pt1 | contig 26623 bp, 33 predicted proteins | sample 17_EM_MG_FD_194513 | JGI IMG/M metagenome (GOLD analysis project Ga0307515, IMG submission 194513) | Populus trichocarpa ectomycorrhiza microbial communities from riparian zone in the Pacific Northwest, United States - 17_EM | ecosystem: Host-associated > Plants > Roots > Unclassified | place... | reverse complement strand
GGAGTACGCGTGAGAGGGTCCAGTGGCGGTCACGCGGGTACCTTGGGATGTTTTCGCCCGTTCTGCAAGTCTGAATGTCAGTACATCAGGGCAGCCAACAAGAATGCACGTACTCGAGCACGAACTGGTCTAATTGACTTCTGAGAGCTCATCTATAGGACGCTTCCCGCTGCTTTTCGTCGGAGAGGGGCGGAGATGATCAAGATCATGGAGCGACGGCAGAATGATTCTCTCCTCGAGCTCCTGCTGTTTCAGTTTCAATCGAGTAATGGTACCGGATGTACGCTTGTCCTCAACAGAGCAGAGAGCATCGCCCCCCATTCCAAGTTCGCATGGTGCTTGCGCTTCCCATGTTTGGGGGAGGCATGAATCGCCGTGATGTCTGACCACCACGCATTTTCAATGCCTTGGAGCTTTTGTGCCGTCTCCAGAGTAACGAAGATATTGTCTGGCTTTCACGTATACACGGTGCCATTGATTCTATACGTGAGAAGGTTGGGGTCGTTGTGCTGGAGGATATCGTATTCGGTATTACGAGCAATCGTTCCTTCAACGTGCTCGTTCTTCAGCAAATCCAATGCTGAGTTCGTCATAAGTGATGCACGGAGTGTACGTAGTGCTCTCTGAAGATGCCGCCAAACAAGCCATTTGATCAGACTGACAATATCCACAGGATGAACACGGGGCTTACAATGCATCGTAGGCCTGGAGCATGGTTGCCCCTTTCTGAGCGGTTGTGGGCTCTTTGGCAGCCTGCGTTGCGCCGCCAGTCTAGTGGGTACCTGCCAAGCGAGAACCAGCGTCGCACTGGCACTCGGCCGTTCATGGCTATTGAGCTGCTACAAACTGAAGGGCTAATCAAGCGCCATTACAAGCATGACGTTGAATCGTTCTTCTGGGTAGTCGTCTCAGGGCTCATAACCTGTCGTTAATACCCTAGGGTAACGTAAGCTCAGCGTGTTTGCATTGGGGGGAAACAGCTGTATTATGTACCTAGGGAAACGTACTAGATACTCAACGTAAGCAATAAAGTAACTTAACAAGAGAAGAGCGACTTACAGCTCAACGTGTTTGGGGGGAAATAGCTGAGTCTGAAAGTCGCCAGCGGAGTTTGTATTATATACAAACCGAGAGCGCACGTGAAAAAGAGGACACAAGAAACGCGCACAGTTCGGCACGCGGCGAAGCTAAGGCTGCCGGTGTCGTTTGTCCACCGCTAGCTCAGGAAAACCTTCTCAAATTATGGCTACGAATAAGTGTGATTATCGATATACTCTCCCGTTCTCGGGTACCGCTACCCGTATTTCAATTGTTATACACAACTGTAGAACTTGTGTGGCCAACCGTCCGAGCGATGAGACGCCATGCCACCCAGCATGATAAGACAACAGAACCACGATAATATGCTGCGAAAATGTAAAGAAAATGTCTCCCAACGCACCAATGCAACAATTCTCTACCTTGGAAATGGGCCCTATCTCTTCGGGTAGGCGGAAACCGGTTCGTTTCTCCATGTAATAGAGGGACCATACGTGCTGTGGCTCGGCGAGGCACTGCGCGAGTGTGCTGGGACTGAAGCCGGACGATGAGTCAACCACAAATGAATATGCATCGCAATAATATATACAGTCTACGTAGTGACATGACGGGTCATTACGTTCGTTCATCAAAGCACCAAAGGGCCATGGTGGATGAGTCGAGGACGTTAAATGTGGACCAGCACCAGCGAATAAAAAAACACAGTAGGATCGAGCGTCCGTGATCAGTCCCAGGTTTTGTGAGAGTCTCTAAGATGGAAGGAGTGTCCGACCTCAAGGCAGTGCGAGAAGAAAGGGTGACAAGCATGCAAGGAAGATGACCGCGAACGAGGCGAAGATTGAAGGACCCAGTGAGTGAGTGAGTGATATACTGTCACTATCGACTGTGTGAGTACGGCCTTGGGGTGGTGTGGATAAAAGTGCGTACCTGGTGGCGTTTCTGGGAACAGTATGAACGTTGACAGTTAAAACTGCTACTAATCCGTCCGATGCTCCTCGTCCATTGACGGTAACGGTTGTTTGGTGATTCACTCCGTTACTTGAGTTGGATGTAAGGCCGACATATTTGACGTTCACATCATAAACCCATCCTTCGGCGAACGTCTGTCCGGTGTAGGTTGTAGTGTTGGTTGGCCATGTGTACGAAGGAGGAGGGTTGGTACCCGTGATGTTCCCGACGATATAGTCTCTCCCCAGATTATACCCGTCGCTAACGATATCATGGTTCCCTGGGGGGGAAGGTTCGTTGATCGCTAGAATCACGGGAAGGATGGAATATTGCCAGGAAGTACTTACGATCTACAGGCATTTCATAGCTGCACGCCATAAAGATGGCGCCACTATCACCGTCCTTGCCGTTCTGTATCCAGTATCGGAAGTGGTTTCCTCCTTGAACAGTCTCCTTACATGTTCCCAAGTATGGATCTCCGTAGTTATAACGTATTACTATTGGGCATTAAATGTGTGCTCCTATTGGATATGGATGCAGTACCTGCAGTTTCGTTCTGTATTCCATTGCCATCCCCCAGATTAGCGCCTTGGTGAGTGCCAAGGTGTTGTCCAAGACATTCAGTTGAAAACGAAAGTGATCTATAAGGGAAGCAACGATCAGGGAAGCGTCAACAATTCGCGAGAAACGCGGAAATGCCAGGCTGCGGGGGGGCACCGCACTAAGGGGAAAGCTGGAACAAAAAGAGCATTACGAACAAGAAAAAGTTCTTGAGGCCGCCATTATCTTGTTGATCCACCAACACTCTCGCGTCCGATTTGCCGGAAATGACCATATTTAAGGGTTCGCCTGCTTCTGGTGGATATATGTTCGGAATAATCTATGATTATTAAGGAGTAGGAAAGTAATGATAGGGTCAGATGTGCGAGTCCATATGACTATCTAGTCGGGAGACCGGACTGACTGTTAACATGGAACCACCATTGGCCAACGGCGAATAATACCCTTCTTCCGGGGCATTCCGTTTGCTTATATAAGCATTAAGAGTCCAGAATCGAGGCCAACGGAAGGTTGGAAGGGCGAATGAGGGCGAGGAGAATAAAATGAGTAGAACGAGAGCCGGACTTGCGGGACTTGCGAAGACCATTACCAACTGTATCGAGTTCTCTGGGACTAAGGGCTTTAACTTTGTGTGAGCTTGGGAGTGCCGCCGATGGCACGAGCAGGGTTCAACCTATCTATGTTTGGCACCCTTTCTTGGCCATCCGCGGCTGTTCACTTTTTAGCCACGTTCCGCCTTTCGCCTCTACGGTGTGATCCCTCATGGAACAAACGTGGAGCTGTCGAATAAATACCGGTGGAGTCGAAATAGCAGGCATGTCGACCATGATTCTTGTGACAGCGTCCAAGTGCCAAAGAATTCAGTCCGAGAGGCAGCCTCAATCATAAATAAACCACTCCGCTATAAACCACACCAAAGCAGACAACCGGAACGAACTTGCGCGCTAGATGTACTTTACCATAATGCCAAGGGCTGGGCGTTGATCTCACTTGGCTCATGGAAGCAATCACAAAGCCAGTGATACGCGTTCCCAGCCACCTCTTGACTGGGTCGCCTTTTATTTTTGCATTGCTAGAATTTGTGGTGGATTGTAAGCTCGAACCCCCCGAGACCAATGGGCATCGGTCACTAACTTTTGTTACCGTCTCAAAGCCCACATGGCACGTTTTGATCCGTTGCAAACGTCTACGTCTTTTGCGTTCCTTTATGGCATAATCCGCACGTGTCATGCATCTTATCCAAGCAATGCTGTATACCTGCGCCACGTCTGTGGCGCCATATTCCAAACAACTGTTGATTGACCTCCTCGGCGCCCTCCATCCTCTTGTCGACATCGACATCTGCCTTGCGGTAGGGACCTCCCCACAATATTTTCATGAACCGCACGTGGCTTACGCCTAGCGTATTGGCAGCGTCTCTATCTACGGTGCGTTGCCAGAAGACCAGAGCCTGGCTTGTCCATGGCAGTTTGACACGAGGGCGGAAGCGTGTCACTCTGTATCATGATGCCTGAGGCTGGCAGGCACCACAAGACCGGTCGGCCGGCCACGAGAAGGCACGAGAAAAACATCCCGATCGTCGCCGCCACTCCCCATCAACCGGCCTGGCTTGCCTCCTTTCAACCAGCTTCAGATTCAAATGCACGACGGTCTTCGCTGTTGCCCAGTCCCCTTCGCCCAGCATCTCTAGTTCCCAGCTCCTCATCCCGGTCACGATGCAGTCTCAGACTTTAGCTGGCTTCCTCCCTTTTCCCATTCATCCCCTATCACTTCCCTGTTCGTTCGTCCCGAAATTCTACGAGTCTCTCACGAGGTGTACGGTTCGCAACGACCCCTGCATGTCTACCTACCATGCGGACTATAGATTGGTAGGTCTCTATAGAAACCGGTAACGGTTGGTACCTGACTTTCCGAATCCTGACTTGGACCTGCTCGTCGATTGTCCTCTTTTCGTTCCTCTCAGTCCTCTGTTAAATCCGCTCATATCCTTCCTTCTTCGATATCCCTGAGACTAGCGGCTAGAAGCGGGACTTCCGGCGCTCCGCTTGTAACAATTTCCACGGGGTTCTGTCTGTCTTTCAGAGACCCTGAATCTGGACTCTCCCTCTAGCGAGGCTGTAACATACCGGGAATGGAGAGGAGTATCTTGCCCTATATGATCGTAAACACTCTCTGACGACGGTATGGACCCAACACACCAGGTTCGGTAATGGAGGCAAAGTTGCCGTCAGGTATTGTATTTGTTCAGCATTCCATTACTTTATGATCGCCGGATTGCTGAAGTTTCCGCGAGAGCGATGAGATGAGCGAGGTATCGTATTTGTTGGGCGCTACAAACACGTAAAGATACAAATATACGGATCGGGACCTTATATACGAAGTGGCCACTGTGACACGTGAAAGATATCAGAATACCAAGACACGGAATCGCGGACCAGAGGTGCGAGCCATCCGATGCAAAAGCGGATACTTTATTATCGTTGTCTACATGTTCGCCCACATACGACTTGGGTGTTTCTGATGTTACAAATTATTTCTTGCAGACGACCCATACCCTATGTAATGTGTTACAAGGAACATACGAGTCCCACAAAATCCGGAAAATCGTCTTCGAGGAAATCCCTACATGAGTTGAACAGAAATCAATTACACCATGCTGCCCGTTACTGCCCAAAATGAATCATTCGACTGCATAAGCTAGGATCGTCGGTTTCACGCGGGCCCCGGGATGGTAGAAATGCTTACCATCCTCTTGAGGATCACAATGTGTATCCCCGACTTGAATTGTACAGAAATCGATCGCACCATTTGCCCGAAAATGAATCATTCGACTACATAAGAATCATCGGTTTCACGCGGCTTCCTGAATAACAGAAGTGCTTACCGTCCGCTTGGGGATCACAATGAGTATCCCAGACATGGTCCAGGAGATCCTTGGAATTTTTCCAGCGGGGCCGCTCGGGCGGTCCGCAGAGCTTACAATGGTAACGTTGCACCTGACCAGTTCCCGTACCGCCTGTTCTACTCTTTCTCTTGTTTACACTCCCGAGATTGACCATGCAACGCTCGGCGAACTCCATGTAGCCCTGGTGAGCCCTTTGGTCTCCCCGCTTCCCAGCCAACTTTAGTTGCTCTCTTGTGGCTATACCTGAAAACACAACGGCGATACGCGCGATGACGCTTTCCTCCGCCCCACTCCTCCGACATGATTCCTGAATCTCCGGAATTGTGAACCTTGATACCGCGTTCGGAATGCGTTTGCGAGCCTTGCGACCCGGCGGCGTGGGGCACCGGGAGGTCACGTCAAGTGTATTCGAAGTCGCAGGAGGCGAAGTCGAGGAATCACTGGAGCCAGTGGAGATAGTGGCGTGAGCGGAGACGTGGGATGCGTCAAGTCCTTGCACATCCGGGTTTAACAACTGTTGCAACCAAGATTCGAACAGGGCATCCCAGTTCCAGTAGTGTGGGGGGACAGTGAGGTCGCCAAAACCTCGACCCGATGAAAGCTGGTATAATTGAAACCACTGGCCGAACACTCGAGCCCAAATGGATCGACAGGCGAGTGGATCACCGAGCCCTTGTGTGGACATCATCTGGTGCTGTCGTGTCGGGAGCCATTCATTGAATGGCTGAAGCCACTCGGCAATGACAGAAGGATGCTCCAAAGTATGGCCATAAGAAACTTGCTCGGTCTCCTGGATTGTGCTCCCGATGTTGGAAGAGGAGCCGGTGGCATCCGCGGCGGGATGAGGGATGGTAAAGGTAAAACCCGTATGGAGGCAGGTCTTGATTTGTTCTTGCGTCGTAGACGATAGAACACTCGCTTGCTGGATCGAAGAGGAACTATCATCGACGGTGGATGAGGCAGCAAAGATCGGCATAGGCTCTACGGACGAAGGATCAGCAAGAAGCGAAGCGAAACAGAGCCACAAGGGGCAATAAATATCGTGCACGTAGGAGGAGTAGAAGGGGAGTAAGCTTACCGAGCTTGTCCATGGCATTCCAGGTTGGTGGGCGCCAATCTTCACGATTTTCCGAAGCAATTGAGAGGGTGTCGGGAGTCCACTCGGAACTAGCATTCGTAGTGAAGCCAGTATTAATGGATGTGGGATGGTGGATGCCGTCAGTGGGCCCCAGTCTCGTCACTTGTGATGGAGGCATTAGATGCCAACCACCTTGACCAGAGTGAAGAGTTGTACTCAACCTCCTAGACCCGTGAGAGAATGAACTTCCGTGGCTAAGACTGTGTTGGGAAGCAGGGAACGTCCGAGGTGGGAACCTGGACAATCGGTAAGGCGCAAACGAGTGATGAGGTCTCAAGGATAGAGGATTTCCCCCTTCGACATCACCACGGGACCTAGTGCGAGGTCGACCTCGAAACGGGGTGCGTCCACAGTGCCACAGAGTTGGATTGGGGTCCATGAGAATGGCATCCGGTGGTCGAGGAGGAGCGAAGAGGTGCAGGAGTGAGTGCATATGGGCGTGAGTAGATTGGAGTGAGACTTATAGGGGGTGGGTGCCTCACGCGCGTTAGGTTGCAATTGCGCGCGTTTGGGTGAATGAGTTGGTAGATGGATACCGATAAAGTTAATTCTGTTGTCGTTCGTTCGGCGAAGGGGTCCCGTATTTAGCTCCACGCACCGTGATTGGGTGTTCGGATCCTGCGAGCGAGCGTATATAATGTAAATCTGTCACCCGACGAGCCCAACTCGATCGTGGGTTCAGGGCTTCTCACACCTCTCACCCAGAGGGCTTCCCCATGGATCCGATCGGCTCACACAGGGCCGACAATACAGCTGAAGGGAGAAGGAACAAAGCAACCCTCGCCGGGCGTAAACAGTTGTCAGAGACTGACTTTGTTGGGTCCAAACACAGTCCAATAGAGTCCAACAGAAAACACGTAACTCTCACGCGCGCAACTTCCGCGCGTACACGACCGTGTCGCGCGCGCGGAGGATATCGCCTGACAGTTGATAGTTGATAGCAGAGCCTAGAAATGCCCCGAAGAGACTAGTGGATGTGCACATCCAACCCCTACCGTCCGCGCGATTGTGATAGTCAACGATCTGTCCACGATGGACCACATAAACTGGTATGTATCCCCTCCGTTGGCTCATTCATTCCTCCATTAGTCTTTCACTAACGCAAGACTGTGATCGATTCGAAGGATGGAATATGAACAGTTGAACCGAACGTGTACCTGGATTTGTGGAACCTTTGTGACCTTGGGAGCAAGGGCCTCACCAACTCACCCAGTCCTCTATGATAGTACACCCGTCTGCAATCAGCTCCTCCGCCCCTGGTTGGATGATTTCGGCCAGACGACCGAAAACACAAATCTTTCCGCAGTAACATTTTCTCCTCCTGTTGAGGATATCCCGCCTCCTCGCCCTCCTATGGGTGACTCTGGCGGAATTCCCATCCCGCACTCGACCAATCGGAACACCAATGCAGACAACAGTCGTCATCAGGTTTCAAAGGGCGCACATCACCCGTATAACAACTCTGTAACGCTCCTTAACCGTAGAAAGGCGAGGCAACCAGCTGCCACATACGAACCAAACATAACCGCATTGCAAGACAGACTTCGGAGAGAAGGAGGTGATCAGGATGTTGTCAATTTGGTCGGGAGAATTTTCACCAACGGTGTTACTCTCGAAGCATTGACGCGCCGGCAAACAAGAGAGGAGGCGGCACAGCAAGTCTTCGGTCAAGGGGGTGGCCCGGTTTATCTGGCCTTTTTGGAAGGACTCCCGTTGAACGAGAGAGATAATCCGGCTTTATGGACTCGATTTCGGTGTCGCCTGTGTCCAAACAACGTGGTCGCGCCTTCTTGGAAGCACCATCGTGACGTGCTCAGGCACCTAAAGCGGGACCACTTCGGTCTGGGAGAGATATGTCTTCAGTGGTATGTTCACTCACGTGCGTCTTCCCCTTTTCGATCTCTAACAGTTTGGCTCAGTGGAAAACAAGTCTATACGAAGGGAGAAATGAGTAGTCATCGTTGCAAATCTTCTTTCTATTGAACAGCACTCCCTCGTTCAACATTTCTAGGCAAGCGAACTTTTATCTATGTTCTTCGAACGATAGAGGCTTGAATCTGGAACTTAACCATCTCCTTGATGTAAAATACAAGGTCGGGGACAGTATATCAACCACCGTGACCACTGAGACCACCCCATCCATAACTAAACGACCCTAACCTGGAGATCGGGATTTTCGGTGAGCCTCCGTTTTCCATATATGCCCGTCATACCCAAATGGTTATTGTTGCGCCAAACGGGTTATGTTCCTTGTGCTCGCTTGTTCATGTTCGCTTGTTGCTTGTTCATGTCTGATTATTGGAGGCGAGGTGGCACAACCTCCGGGTGTAACGCATGCACACTGCTATGCCACGGACTATTGTTATTCCATTATCAAACGCTGATGTACCTAAACATGGCCTCTAGTTACGAATGTTTTTAGGCGAATATTCCTTTTCTGCCATATTTTGAGACCTAAGCGAAAGGCGACTGCACTTTCGAATCACAAAAAATAATAAGTGTTCGTGTTCTTATGATAAATCCGATCGTGATTTGCCCTGCCGCACACGCGAGGGGTGCCGCGCGACATTCATATTGAACAAATTATATAATCTAATTAGCAGTGCCCCTATACGACCAGAGCACCAGTATGTGCGTATCAATCGGATTGAGATTCATTCTACAAGGCTGTGCCGCTCATGCTCAGCTCAAGAGGCTCCCAATCGCGAGTTTTGGTCCATCCTCGTGCCATTGATATTCGCTTTACCTTCTCCTGTCAATGTTATTAGGACATATTACTACGTATTTTATATAGTAGACGAAGCCAAAAAACTTAACACATGTCAAATCAAGAGGAGATATGGTATCACCGGACACATGAGGCAAGTAACGTCGAGACCAAGAAACATAACACACGGGGACTCAGTTTGTGAGCCTGTGAATGGCCGGTGCTTGGTTGCCATAGGAAACTATCAGTCTCTCCTAACCGTCTCTCTAACAGTGTGTTTTCATTCTCAACAAATAGACATAAATTCGCAGAAGCACAGTACTAGAAGTGAATCCAATAGAATGGTTCTGTGTGCCAGGATGTGCTTGTGCCACGTTTGGAGTCAGGCTTGTCGTATTGGATTTATTACTCTCTGTCAACTCTAGGGGTTTCAGGATGTTGACATTCTCGTCACCGTTGTTAGGAATGTCGGCTCGTATTCCTCGCCTCTCTGCTTACATACCGGTATGCTCGCGGCGTCCAGAGGCCGGATGCCATATATATGCCGCTTACATGCTTGTTTCACTAGTTATCACTTGACTCGGTATTCTCGTATAATATATATCTGATCTGGATATGACCATGGCAAGTATGGCCACTGTTTTTCATCTCGATCTCGTTTTTCAGTCCTCGTTGCCGCTGTTCTCCCATTTCCGTTACCCCTGGGTGGCATCCGATCGGTACACATGCTGCTGAGTGACAAGATAAATCCACGTACCGTCTGTGTGCAGAGGCGGAACGAATAGGTGTTGATCGTTCGAAGTGTGAGGAGATTGGAGACTAGCGTACGGACGTAATACCCCGAGAGACGTAGGATGGGAGGTTCGCTCAGGCGACAAAGCAAATCGCTGTCTGTTTATATTCGGTGACTATTCCGTTACGTTGGCGACCATGAGCATACCTACCACTAGATCTCTGACCACAGGTGTGACAGGGAGAGGCAATGGTACCTACAGAAGATGATGTAAACGAGTTAAAATAGATGCTATGACATAACGATCGATTGGGGCAAGTAATTGCAGACTGAGCCTGAACGTAGCTGTAGCTCACACCCCCGCTGAATGAAGCAATAGCGAATCGATGTGTATTAAATAATGTTCTGGTACGGCTGGTAACTGCGGTCCTGCAATATATATATAATCTTGACAATCCGAGCACATGGCGCACAGTTTAACCTTCAACCTTCCTTATGATCTCTATTGCCATTTTCTTGTCCACTGAGAGGGTCCGAGACTTACGACTGTGGAGTCAGTATACCATCATGTGGTTTCAGCCGAAGAACGAGGATAGGACAATGGGCGACAAAATAGCAACTCGTAAATAGGGAAGCGCTTAGCCGCGGACATTAGTGAGACATGAGATAGAACAGTGGTAGCTTTTCGGATGTATTTTATGTAGATACCCGCTGGGTCCACCTTGGAAGCAACGATAGTAATTCATGCTCAGAAGCCCCTTGGTTATTCACTGGTTCCGTAGTAATGCATTCACATATTGTAAACATACTAAACATACTAGGCAAACTTCGAAAACTTGCATTGCTAGAATCTTGGTATTACCACCGCTTCACCTATGATCCGACCAGCGTTTGTTATGAGGTTTGAGCGTTGGCACCGTTTTCTAGCCATAAACGCTTTACCACACAGCCAAAAGCTGCAGCACATCGAGTTGACTGTCACCAATGCTGGAATAGCAACGCCTTATCAAGTCATGCGCCTATATATGAATTATCAGTCCCAAGTACGAAGCCTGAACGACAGGAAATACTTACCAACGCCTTGAGGGTCACAGTGCGTATCCCATACGTGGCCCAGGAGATCCTTGGAATTTTTCCAACGTGGAACTTTGCCCGGTCCGCAGAGCTTGCAATAGTAGCGCTGCACATGACCTGCACCCGTTCCAGCCTTTCTCCTCTTTACATCCTCCAGGTTGACCATGCAACGTCCTGCGAATTCCATGTAGCCTTGGTGATCACTTTGATCCCCCGCTGGGCTGCCTGCTCGCCCGGCCAACATGAGGTGCATTCTTGAGACAATGTCAGGAAATACAACGGCTATGCGATCGATGACGCTTTCCTCCACTCCATTCTTCCGACACGCCTCCTGAATCTCCTGAGGAGTGAACCTCGATACTACGTCCAGGGTGCGTTTGCGACCCTTGCGAACGGGTGTTGTGGAGTATGAAGAGCTTATATCCGGTGTGTGTGGAGTGGTAAGTAGTGGGGTCAAAAAGTCAGCGGACAACGTTGGGTAAATGGAGGTGTAGGGATTGTCAAATTCTGACGTGTCCGGCTCCAACAAATTTTGCAACCAAATGTCGAATACGTCATTCCAGCAGTGGCGACGGACAGGGAGCTCGTCAAAACCTTGACTCGATAAAAGCTGGCACAGCTGAAGCCACCCGCCGAACACTCGAGCCCAAATGGATCGGCAAAGAATGGGATCACCAAGCCCTTGAACGGACATCATCTGCTGCCGTCGTGTTGGCAGCCATTCATTGAATGGCTGAAGCCAATCGGGCTTGACAGATGGATGAGTTGGCGTTTGAACGCAAAGGTCAATTTCGGTCTCATTAATTGTGTTTCCGAGATCGGTAGGCGTGGGAGTGGCATTTATGGCTAGGGAAGGACGGAGAGAAGTAAGGCCTGCGTACTGCTCGGGATGGTCAAGATGATGAGTCTCGATTTGTTGTCTCGTATATGATTTCTGGCCCCCCTGTTGGGTAGAAGAGGAACCGTGATCGGCTACGGGCAAGCTGAATGAGTCACGAACAGGTACCAATGCTACGAGGAAGGATCAGATATGGGCGAGGAGCGGAAATATCCTTTTTATGAGAAGAGACAGCGCGTTCTGTGCTTGTGGAGAAGGAAAATAGAACAAAACGTACCCAAATCGGCACCAGTATTCCAGGACGGCTGATCACCCCATTCCTCGGTGATCGTCACTATATCAGGGTCACGGCCTGAAGCAGCTGGATACAGGGAAAGGCTGAGGTCGTGGAGGCCCTCTGGATCCATCGTAACTGATGAGGGGCTGTAGGCGGTGGGCTGCCAACTATCTTCAACTACTTGAGGAACATGATAAACCCTTATGTATTGGCAATATAATTACGGGGCATGAGTGGCTGTGATTGGGGATAGCCCCGATGGGGTTTGAATGAGTACTCACGACGGGAAGGGAGCGAAAGAGGCGGCGGAACGCAACGACGAGGATAGTGCATCCTCAAGCTCGCCGTGGGACTTGGTACGGGGGCGAGTTTTAGAAGGGTTGGGTCCAAAATGCCTGAAGAAGGGATGTGACTCCATAGAATCGGTAGTCGAAGATGGGCGACGTGTAGCACCGAGTACATCTGGGTATGAGTGGATCGGAGTGATATTTAAATAGAAGGTGGACGTTCGCGCGCGTTGAACTGGATACAATGGGGACAGTGCAACTCGTTGCGCGCGTACGGGGTGGCCTGCGGAGTCGATGCAGAGCACCAATCAAACAACCAAATGTTTTAGAACTCACCTAGTGGTGAATAGCCATATGACCTTGATCTTTGGGGTTAATGACGGGAATGTGACCGACCCCGACTCCGAAAGGACGCGCGCAGGATTGAAAGGAATGTTGTGTCAAAATAGCCGATTGCGAGAGCCCTTTTTACGAAGAGGTTTTTTCAGAAGACTGATCTGGTCAGATGTCAATCGACGCGCGAGAGTCGGATAAATACACGCACAGCCTTTCAGGAGACAGACACCAGGGCGTTATCGCAATCAGCTGTCACTCTCTCAAAGGAAGATATTTATCTAACGCGCGTAACACCCTTTGCAAAGAGCTGTGACGCGCGCAGAGAACGGGAAGATAAGATCAGTTCGGGGCCGATTTACTACCTCGGTAAGCACAATGAGAAGCGACTCAAAGATAGATCTTGGGAGTGTTGTCCGCTGGGTTGTTAGACGGAGCCAAGCCATGCTCGTAAGACACACCTTGGTTGATTCTTATAGCGACATCGAGGGCCGTTGTCCATTGACTGCTTGTCCATGAAAGATGTAAAGATGTAAAGCGTTGACTGTTGAAAGGGACGATAGATGAGTAGCTAAGGAGCTACATGGGGTGAAGGGGGCACTCCGAGGTCGTTTTATGTGCATAGATCCACGCTCGTTGTAAAGAAAAGAAAAAAGAAAAAGCTAGGGGCGGGAGCACGTGCGTCTGGATCACGGCATTCAATTGTCTTGGACGCCAACCTGGTGACTTTATGGTGTTCATTGAAAGGCTTGCAAGGCTGACGGGAGATGGGATACGGACGATACGGATACGGATTTGGTATAGCAGGCGGTTGTCACCATCATTTGTCATTCCTCATTTGTCCGTCGGCGTTGACAAGGGGGGAAAGTACCTCGACGCGCGCGAACCAAACTGCATGGCCGACGGACCTTGCCTTGTCCGTGTCCGTATCCGTCGATGGGCCCAAAGGAAACACAGATGCAGCTGCCGCGTGTCTGTCTCCTATGACTGAGCTTCTGAGCTTCAGGGACGACACCGCCCATTTTAAGTGAAGCCCGACGCGCGTCGACATTTCACGCGCGTCGACACTTCACGCGCGTCGGCTTAACGGCCGGGCTGTCCTTCGGCATATATCCAGAGAGACTAGATATATGCCCTTCGAACCTGGAGGACTCCATAATACCCCTTGGACTCCTCAACAACGTATCACTTACAACGCGAATGACAAATTTTGCTAAGTAAACGTGAACTTTAAACCTTTGCAATAGCATCATTGACGCCGGTCCAGCTTCTCAGAATTATCGTCACTCCTTTGCCTGGGTCTGGACGAGAGCCATTCGTCAAACCAGCCTAGCTCTTACTACAGCCCACCTGATGCGGAACCGGTGATCGGTACTCCCTGTTATTACCAACACTCTGGCCTCGATCTAGATAGCCAAGACCTCCGCCCCCAAAGTCGACTGGCGGGTTCTAGGCAAGAATTTTTTCAAGAAATCGATTTACCTACTCCATGCTATTCTATCGACAAGGGTCTCTCTGAGCGCCTTCGGTGTTTAGTTCGCGAGCCGTTCGTTGGCAGCCTGGAGGATGGCCCAGATTACAAACCACGAATAAATTCAAGGACTCCGTATCACCCATACATTCGCGTGCTGAAGAACCCCTGCCGCAAAAGGATGCCCGGAGCTAAGTTCGAACCAGATGCTTCAAAATTACAGCAACGCCTGACCCACGAAGGAGGAGATCCGGAAGCCACCAAATTACTCACCGAGATTTTCTCCGAAGGTGTCAATCTTTCAGCCCTTACCCGCCAGAAGACGGCGGAAGAGGTTGCATCCCAGACCTTCGGTCAAGGGCCCGGCCAGGTGTATTTGGTGTTTTTAGAGACGATCCAGATAGAGCGAGGTGGGGGCGAGGATGTAATGTTCCGGTATCGTTGCCGACTATGTCCAGATTCTGCTAAGACAACCACATGGAAGCACGAAAGGGATGTGCTTCGCCATTTGAGGAAACACCACTTTGGGTTGGCTGACGAATGCGACCAATGGTGTGTCAATCCATACTCGTGTATCCCGTTATCTGATCGTTATGCTGAGTTTAGTAAGAAGCGGGTTTACACAACTGGCGAGATGACAAGTCACCGCTGTGTCCTCACCAAGCAATCTCATCGTTGAGATATTCAAATGGATTTTAACATGCACTCAGGGTCTATGCGCTATTGTAAAGGAGGAGCCTTGTAACGCCGTTGATAATGAAAAAGGAATAATGGATTATTCACCGTGTCACCTATTATTGAAGAGGGTAACTTGACTTTTGTCTCCTCAACGATATGACTATCAATGTCCCTGAAATATATGTCTGCCTAATTCCTTTAGCACCTTACGTTACGTAGGTACGTGCGGGCCAATCGTTGATAGCTCTTAAGCGTTCCTCTGCAAAGCTTAGAGAGACCCGAACCCTCCTTTCCTCTTGTCTGACAAAGTAAAGGGGATTGTAATTTTTGTTGAATTTCTCAGGTGCATGATAAACCTCGCCGCTATAAGCTTACCTTCTGGTCTATAGGATGGCCGGTTGTTTGGCAGATTGTAACGTTTCCTGGACGGTGCTGGACCAAGTGCTCGTTGCTCTGTGCGACGGTGGCCCTCTTTTCATTCAAACCTGCATTTAGTTTGTGGTGGATGCACTATACAACATTGATCTGGTCAATTAAAGCATGGTACGTGTCAATCACGTTTCACGTGGCGGGTTAATTTTCTTTTTCTTTTTTTTGTGGGAAAGGGAGGGAATGCGTCATGCACCATCGCGCCTGAGCGCGGATGTGGAGGACTCCAGCAGGGCTCGCCAAGTTGGCCTGAAGCCTTTGGACGGGAGTGCCCTGTGTCCTACCCCCTAAAACCCCCCTTGGGTTAGTTTTCTTAGTACGAGCAAATGTATTGTTCTTCAAATATGAGAATGAAAAGGATATCCACCTCCAAATCCACTAATATTAGAACTCGACCTTATATACACCATCACGTGATAACAGATAGCAGTGCGCATTACACGCGAAGGGTCATTTCGCCCAGAAATACAAATCACACGTAGCAAGACAGGCTATTCGGCACCCCAACGAGGCCCGAAGCAATGCGCGAGTACGTTATTCACTAGAACGGTGCTGCGCACATAGCCCTCGATCCAGGGCCGGATGAAACTGACTGTCATTGACACGAAGAAGCGTGGTCTGCCCTGCTTGTCCTGAGTACGACGCGTATATAGGCGCTCTCTATGTGTGTATAGATACTACTGACGTATACGCGCGTAAATCGCCTGTTGACGCGCGTGACATCGACGTGTGTGAAGCCCAGACAAAGCACCTCACGCGCGCCCACTTTATGGTCGCTCCTGGCACCACTGGACAACAATGTAAGCAGCAACGGATAAAAGAAGGATGGGCTGACGCTTTCCCTGACTGTCGACCTGCACTTCCAATGGAGCCCTGCGAGATTGGCCAAGGTACGCAGAAACCCTAATGTATCCATGGTAATCTCTAAGTCTATTTAGCTCTGTGTTCAACCCCCTTGAACCGGCCCTGCATCGGCAATCCTATTGCCCCATGGCCAACGCTGATGGATACTTGGGGTATTCCTACGACAACTAGTGAAGGTCTCAAACTTCTCTTGGGTGTCTCATTGACTCGTTTTTGAACGTAGCAGCGAGTGCCAGGCAAGTAAATTCAATAACCCAGTCCTACACTCGCAAGATAAGGTCCTTGCCCTCTGACAGGTTGCTTTTTCTCAGTATTTAATTTAGTCTTCCAACAGGTACCATTTAGCTGGTTTTTGAATGTTGATGGGCGCACACCACATGGATCAGCGAGCACTGCTTTATTTGGCTCTCTACCTGCAACTAGCTCTGTGTTATAGAGCTCAATCGCATTGTAAAGTGCCCCACCATATTCACCCAGTTTTCGAGTATACTTCTTGGCTGCTGTCCCTGCTCTGGCCATCAGGGAATGGGTCATCGGTGCTGTCACAACATTTCTGGGTTAAACCGGCACCACCACACCTGCACCAGATGTGTTCTCGCTGTACAATAATTGTATAGGGCACACATAAAATAATACTGCATTTCTAATGGACCAGATGAACTCGGAGATGTTCCTACTCTCCACTGGACTTACCAGATCTTTTGGAGATGTGAGGATTACACCACACAGCCTCCACGGTGCAGATCGCAATTTAGATATATTATTTGTGGTATATTATGCTATACAATAGTTGGTGTCATGGGTGGATAACGTATTTCGGTGGTGAAACACCAGATAAGTGGTGGCACTGGATAATGGTTAAAGACTGTAGTACGTTCTGGTGCAATGTACTTTCATCCATCAAAACTGCAAACCTTGCTTAGGGTCACTTTGGATTTGACGCCAATCAGAGGCTATTGATCAGTAGCTTCAATAATTGTGTCATAATCCTATTCTGTATTTGTTTGTCCTCCCATAGATTCCATTGTCTCTTATGAGTAATCCCATCAGATGAAATCAAGTTAATTGGTAAAGTCACCCAATTTACGTTACTCTTGCTCGTCTCCCTGCGCTTTTCGGCTTGCCCTTTATATTACCGGTCATCCCTATGAGGTGGAATGTTAATGTATAACATGTCCCCTGTCACCAGTCTATCAATGGGTGGCCATCTGGTATATCATTCTTGCACGCCTCTCAATCATATGTTGCTCCAAGTATGCTCCTACAGCATTTATCACCCTCTCACTTGCCCGCTCCCCGCGCTGATGTCAGGCTCATCACATGGCGTGTACAATGAGCCATCAACTCCAAATCATTACATTACATTACATAGAGATTGTTCCTCCATCTCTACTGCCGCTTAATAGACAGGTTCATCTTTCACTGTTGCTTCTCACCAGATACGGAATTCCAGTGGAGGGACAAGATTACAGGACGGTAAGTACGTTGGTTTTGAGGTCAAATCAAGAACCTGAATCGGACTTCGACAGTACGTGACAACCGATACGTGGGGTTTTGATTCAGGATCTGAGGAGGTTGAATTGGAGAAAGGCAAGGCTAATTCAGAACTAATTTCTAAGGGTTTTCGATCTCTCCAGTAACCAACTAATTGGGACTGCAGATACCCCGCGGGCATATATTGCAGAGGTCAACACCTTAACCATATGGAATTAGTAACATTCATACCCCTTAACTCATGAAACTCACCACTTCATCATATATAATAGAAGCTGGTTTATGTCCGCACAGAGTTGAGGATGGGTGTATCTTGATGAGCTAAGAAAAGATTAGTTGGAGAGGGCATGGGCATGGGCAAAGACGAAACACACAGATCCATTTGATATATCCTTGTATGTCCCATCAGGTTGTCTGTATGCTACATTGTGTGCCAACCCCACAAGTAAGCAACGGAGAATGAGCTCTGTTTCATCCCCACATGAGCTGGACGGTTCGATATTGACCCTTGCACAAAGGTCGTGAAGTTGCTTTCGGATGCGTTGTGCCTCGGTGATCGCACGTTCATTCACGTAGTGCCGTCGGCACCAATCTTGAGTCATTCGCTTCCCACCATCCGCACGACTGAGCTCCTTGTACGCCTTATGGATATTTAATAGCGTGAGGTGATCTCCGGTACGATGGAAAAACTTGCGGCGCGCATCCAAGGCGGCTTCACGAGACTCCTTGAAGCTTGGATCATAGAGCACCTTCGCAGTTGTGGAAAGAAGGGATATGACAGTAAGAACCTCCGAAGTGCACCCGAGGTCCTGTGATTCGAGAAGTGACCGAGCGAGGTGAGGGTCTAGGGGAAAGGTTGCCATGCGCGTGCCCGTTGGCGTGATCGAGAGTGTCCTATCAAAGGCACCGATCATAAAGAGGGATACATATGAGGCTTGCACTATTCGGGGGGATGAGTACTTTCCACTGCGTGAATATGCAGGTAGAACCCACCTGCACTCATTTCCGGGGGGTCCATGACGTCGGAGATATTGACAGGTTGTCCCAGTGCTTTGAGTTGTAGGACGGCGTGGACGAGATTGCACCTGAGGATCTCGGGAGGAGCAGACGGCCGCAACGCGTGATACGACGCTTCTGTATAGAGTCGAAAACACGATCCCGGTCCTTCTCGTCCTGCTCTCCCTGCTCGTTGCATAGCCGAAGATTTACTGATAGGGACCGTGGTTAATGTTTCGATTCCTGTACGCATGTGAGCAGAACACGAGGAGACGTAGGATCAACTCACCACCTCCGCGTTGCCGATGGACAAAGACTTTCTCCTTACAAAGACCGCCATCTATCACGTATTTGACACCCGGGATGGTCACCGCGGCTTCCGCGATGTTGGTAGCGAGAATCACTTTCCTGGTCCCTCGAGGAACTGGTTCAAAAGCCTCCATTTGCTTGGCGGGTGGAAGCGCCGCGTAGATCGGCCGAATAAGGATCTGTGGTCAATGAGACAGGCGCATAGATAGCGGTGGTCACCTAACGGACATCCATTTCATCCTGCGGTCGGGAGCGCCGATAATGCAAGATAGCCGCCCCTAATGCCTCTATATCTTCTTGACCTGAAAATCGTTATAAAATGCTCTGATATATCCAAGCAGGTGCTTACCCGCCAGAAATATCAAGACGTCGCCTGGCGTTGGTTCAGAGTGAATCTGGTAGAATGTCCGCAGTGCCGCGTCAACATAGTCAGGTTGGGGTTCTTTTACGTAGAAGACTTCCACTGGGTGCTGGCGCCCTTGAATGTACACGACTGTTGCTCTAGCATATCTGTAAGCAGTGAGGCTTTATATGAATCCGCGCCGGAACGCACCCATCGAAATATTGGCTGAAGCTATCTGCATCGAGAGAAGCGCTCATGATCACAAGTTTCAAAAGAGGTGGCCGACCGCTGCCAATCGGGTTCCCTGCCTTCCGCAGGCCTTTGGCCCTTGCCAATTGTAACTGACGTAGAATACAGAGTAGCATGTCCGTACGGAGAGTTCGTTCATGTGCCTCGTCAATGACGACTACGCTGTAATCTGTAAGGTGTGGATCGCGGAGGAGCTCCCTTAAAAGCATTCCATCGGTAAAAAACTTAATACGGGTTTGAGACGAAGACTGGTCATCGAATCGTACGCAATACCCAACAGTTGTCCCAAGATCGCAACGCTGCTCTTCGGCGACTCGTTGAGCAATGGATGTCGCAGAGATTCGCCGCGGTTGTGTAACGGCGATTTTTCGGTTATTGGGAATAAGGGATGATTCCAATAAATACTGGGGTACTTCTGCAAGAATTGAGTATCTTTAGAAACCAATCACGCCTGATAATAGCGGTGAGGGACGAACGGGTCGTTTTTCCGCTCCCTGGCTCTCCCAGGATCACAATCGTATCGTTGGCCTGAAAGGCGTCCAGTATGGCTTGCTTTCCGGAGAAGATCGGAAGTTCCTTCCTGTTCTTCTGTAACGAACTTGGTGAATCGCGTCCTCCATTGGTTTGCTTCCAATTGACGGATTGGAAAGGTGTAAACGGTGCTTTCCTTTCGTCCTTTGCAGTTCCATTTTGCGGGTGCACCCCTGGTTCGTAGTTTATACCATTGATAACGGGTGGTTGAGCGACTTTTCGTCTTTTCCGTGGTCGTGCATCATCTCCTCTCCCTGTCGACATGGGGACCACGCCGATATCCCTCGTTCTTTCCCACGCAAACTGCTTGTGCATGGCTGTGGTCATTTGGTTGTGCGTAACCGAACTCCCAGCCTCATTGCAAAACTTTCAAAGATTAGTGCAGAAACGATGGAGATCTCGTGTATTTAGCATAAGAGACAACGTGGCTACATAGTTCGTGATAGATGGTAAGCCAGGGACTCGGAAAGTCTTGTTGCATCACGCAGACTTTTACCAATCAGTACCAGCTTTCCTTCACGGGCTTCACCTTCAGAAGGGAGTCTCTGGAGTTCATACAACATCCGCACTGCCTGTAGTATGACTTGATCTCCCGCGTGTGTCCAGTATATCCCCTTCGCTCGGAGGATCTCCATTGGCGGCTCTGTGGCTTCATTGTCGCTGGCTGTACCTTCCCAGAGTATTCGCCGCACCCAGGCATCAAAACTTGCCTCCTCTGACTTTTGTAAGGGAGGCAACGGTACGGTGCATGTCGTTATTCCCCGAATATCTGCGTGAGTTGAGCACTCGCATGGATCGGTATCGTCGTGTGAATGGTGGGAGTGATTAATCACTCTAGGTGTTTGAAGGGTCAAATCAAGTGAGGGACGACTCCTGAGGGCGTCCAAACCGAGCACTACGCTGAGTTCAATCTGGCCCATGACGGTTTTGTGGACCGCGACACTGGAGTTGATGCTCTTGATAATAGATTCTGTCTCTTCCACGAGAATGGGTGATGCCAGGTCGCATTTGTTCAGGAGTATCACGTCGGAGCATGCAACCTGCCTGGCAAGTGGCATGGGCTATTTAATATTTCCGCGTGGTTGCTATGGACATTACACATACCGAACTGATTCACCAATATCGTCAGCAGCCAAATCGGTTTGAATTTGCTGTTTTCTGGCATTTAGACGAAATAAATGGAGAGTAGAAGTTCATATAACGTACTGAGAGGCCATAGACCGCGTCCACAATACAAATTACGCCGTCGAGGGAGATCTGATTAGCAAGCCCTGCAACATATTCCTCGTTTCTCCAAAAGAGCTCGACGATTGGGGCAGGATCTGCTAATCCAGTGGTCTCCAGCAGGATGTGGTCAAATGCCCCCTTCTTCTCCATGAGTTTCTCAATCGAAGCGACACCTCGATCCTTGATGGAACAACATAGGCATCCATTTGCGAGTTCAAGCACCTCGTCTGCAAGCTCACCCTCGGGCCCATCAGTAGACGAAACATTAACTCCTGCAGATGGAGATAAATCACTACTATCCAATGCTTCTGCAGAAGCCGCTGGGCCGAGAAGAACTAACGTTCAAGGTCTGCAGTGTCCCCAAATTCATTCATAATGACGGCAATTCGAAGCCCATGGCGCTCGTTCAGAATCCTTCTGCACCATGTTGTCGTTGAATGAGTTGTGCATACACTTCTCGAAGTGAAGAACGAACTTGAGAAGGGTAGATTTACCGGCACCTAAAAATCCAGTAAGGATGCTCAAGGGGACTCTCTTCTCATCGTCTATGGAGGCGGTTGACGGTTTTTGCGCATCTTCACGCGTTGGGACGATTGTGGATGTAGAAGGCCCTGGTGAGAGAGTGGTCTCTACCAGGACGCTAACAGAGATTTATTACAGGGGTAGAATAAAGCGGTCACAAACGGCTCACGGGATTTCATCGTCATCGGCGGACATTTTGAGGGAGGCCAAGTGGCGAACAAACGACAGGTCAAGTTTGCAGCTCTGCTGATAAAAATCGAAAATGACGGCAAATGACGACGCTCCAAGTACAAGTGCTGGAGATGAAGCTAGACGGAAGCCAGTTTGGGCAGACTACGCAAAGGTTCAGTAGGAGCGTGCGCGCGTAGAGTTACAATTTTCATCCGTCGTCGTTGCGTAGGCTGCATGGCGCGACCTCGGCAACTTTCCTCAGCGCCCGTGCGTGAGGTCGACGTTCCTAATTGGTATTGCCAGCGGGGCTGCGATTGGGGCCACTCGGTTTGTTACCTCAAAACGTCGGTGTCCATTTCTCTGCCCAAGTAATCCTCGAATCCACGTTTTAATCTATTAAAATAGATGTAATGCGTTCTTGCAACTGGGCAGTTGGAGGCTTCCTTGTCTTTTCTCTCGTTTCCTGGTGAGGCCATTTCCAGCCTCCAATCTCTTCTTATGGACTCACCTAGAGTAGGAATCGTTGTCAAATCGCAAGGGACAATGAACGAAAAAAGGTTCAGCTCATCATCGCAGAGAACGCTCGCATGGTGGAGCATCGACGAAGCGCCAATGGAAAGTCACAACAAGAAGCGCAGACAGCAGACTAGAGTACATATTATACCAGGTTGAAAACGCGTCTCTCTACTATACTTTACAACTCCAGCGCCTCATGCCTCTGCTCCAGGCTCTTCCCCCACCTCAGCGATCATAGGTTCGGCTTCCCAAAGTCGCAGGAACTATCTAGATGTTAGTCATAACATAGTTGATCAGCAGAATTCTTACAGTCTCTTGCTGAGAGGTTACGTCCTCCAATGTCAGGATCCGACGTGCTGCAAAGGGAAGTGCGTCCCATCTCAGCGCAGTGTGGGTTTTTTTCACTGCTGGTTTGTCACCGATGGCGCTCTTCTTGTTCGGGACCCATTTCGAACATTTTCTGTAAATGACTTCTGAGCATGTCGTTTGAGATATGCGAGAGACCAAGGGACGTACTCCTCGGATAAACCATAGAGCGCTTTAAGATGTGATTTGAGCAAGAGAATCATTCCAAGGATGGTTGAAGCGCGCGCAGTTGCAAATGGTTCAAAAGCTGGGGGTAAGCCTGTAAAGTCTATGGACAGGTGCTCATGGAAAAGGTCGATTTGTACCTACTAGTACCTAAACACCCAGGTGGCTGAGACTAAGGTAATTTATCAGACGCCAGATTGTCGGGCAAATAAAGAGGACATACCGGCACGTCGGTCAGTTGGGCCATCAAGTTCGACGGGGACAGAATTTCGAGTAGTTGCATACCCGCCACGGATAGGACATTGGTTATTTGTCGTATGACAATCAAGACTTCTTCTTGGGTTCTGTAATCGAATGCGGAGAGGTTTTCTGCCATAAAGCGAACGAAGTTGACATCATCCTGGAGCCAAAGTGAGCTAAACCACAAGAATATGCAAAATTGAGTACTCCAGTTGCCGCTAGCTTGGACGAGTCGATGTCAAAACACTTAGTGACGGCACGCAAGAAATCTGTTCTTGTAGATCGCTTTTCCTTCACAAGTGAATACCACTTGTGTAGCACCGCAATGCACTCTGGTTCATATCGAACGCCTGTGGTCTGTTAGAAAGATTTAAGAAACGTCGAGAGACTAACCTCGGGTGACGTCCCTGGCGATGCGTTCTTGATATTTGAAAGCGGCTTGAGCGCAATCGAGATATCGTGCATGGATGAGTGACGTGTGCTTAGAGTGCAGGACTGTGTGCAACCCATTCGCACGGCTGCTCAGTTGTGCGTTCTCTGATGTTTCTAGGGCGATGATCGTTGGCAGACACTCATTAAGGAGTGAGTGAGTGGATTGATTGTGAGAGAGGGGGTTCGCATACCTGCAAAGGGTGCGCAAGACCTTGCCTAATGGTGAATCCCAGAATATCCACTGCCGCGTTTTGGACCGTGGCGTTACCACCGAGTGACGCATCCAGGATCTGGGGGAGATAGCGTTGTACCACTGCTGAGCTCACCCTACGGAACAAATAAGTAGTATAGACCTCCCGAGATAAAGGGCAACGCACCCTGACTCTGCGAATCCTTGGGTGTTACCAATAAATTCGTCCATGTTGACCATTGCTATTGGTGGCTTGACGCTAGGAGCTGCTGAAAAAACTTAAATCCCATATACTTCAATGGTGTGGTACAGGTGCCCCGAACCTTTCTCCGACTCTGATTGCTTGGCTGACGTTGTACTCAGGAAGTCTTGGATGATCTTCAGCAGTCTACCTTGCATATCTACGTCGGTTGAGGCAAAGATGCTGTCCATTAAACCTGACGTAGCCTCCTCCGTCATGAGGGTGGGATACGCGCGGAACAGGAACCCTTTGCGCGACTTAGAAACACCTCTTATGGGACGGAAGTAACGTACCTAGACATTGCAAAAGTCGGTGCCGAATCGAATTGTCATGGACCGCATCGAGCAGATGGAGGAATGTGCGATAGATGTGGAGGGAAATGCATTCCTGAAGCGAGATCGGTTTAAGGTCTCAATTCTTTATCGAAAGCATATACCTTAGTGATCTGATCCACCTCGCGGGCAAGATCTACAAACATGTTAGGAAGCTTCTTCTGGTGAGCGGGCGTTCTACCTTGGCGATCTAAGCGGACTTGATCAAAATCGCAGTGTTCTCCGAGCAATCCCACCATACATATCAAGAGTTGCATCTGTCGCAAGACTACCACATTATCGGGTTGTTGTAAGTGTTTGCTAAGGGTGTCCTTGAGTCGACCTGGTACAGAACATGAGAGTCGAATTCATAAAACCACCCACGACACACGGATACTGACCGAGGCAAGACTTCAACAGACCCACGAGCCGACCATGCTCATGAGTCAGATTGTTTACAACGACACATAAACAAGCGATCGCCTCCTGCATCGTCTTCTCGAGGTAGAAAAACGTGTCAGCCGATTCGTATATCCCTGGACAATGCACTGACCTGGAGGCCGCCAATAGAAGATGGCTTAACGACCATGACTTGAAGAGTGGCTTGCAAGTCCTGCCCGAACTTGACTGCTGTCTTTGACATGCACGGAATGCTGAGCCGGAAGATTTTCAAGAGATGATCGGAAATGAGTTGCTCGTCCGTCTACAAGACATGTCAAATAACGCCCGAAAGCCGAGTAGAGGTGCTTGCATTGGTAGCGTGCTTCAAGTAAGGAAGTAAGGTGGCGGCCTTAGTACTTGAAATGATGGATGGTTTCGCTGCGACGAAGAGGTGCACAGTTTTGATACAGTTGAGGAGAGACTGGAGAAAGGATGAGAAAGGGATGGGATGGCCCTCATATAACTCACAAAGCCTGGCAGTTCTTGACCATCAACTAACGTGTCGATCAGTGCATCACAAATGCGGGCATATTGTTCGACGAGAGCCGTTGCTTCCTTCTCCGCTTTATCTGCAACGATCTGAAATGAATATAAGCATATGATCATACTGTCGAGTCTGTGAAATACCCTATGGAGAAATTCTTGAACGTTTGTTTGGCGTTCTCGATTTCCTACGACAGAGAGAATGACCGGAAGAGATGCAACTACTTTTGTTCTATCATCTGTGTGTTTGAGCGCGTCGTCAGGAGGAAACCATAGTTCCTCCAATGTTTTCACGGCTAGGTCCTTGGGGCGGATGTCAGTAAAACGAATGGACCAAGGTGTATACACACCTTCACACCGTCGTCCTCGTCCAGCATCCGATGAACCAGCCGTAATGAGATATCTGCTTGTCGTTCGATACTTGCGCTATTCCCGTAAAAGACCTTAAGAAGTTTGATGATCCTCTTGCGAACACCTAGTCCTGTGTCCTGCAGAGATTGAGTATCGAACAATCCTCTTGGCATTAGAAACGTACCAGTATTCGATCTGCGATTCTCTCATAGTAATCCCCCGCCAAATCCGGTCGCTGGACAACGTATTTGCCGATAAGTTCAACGGCCGCATCTCGAACAGCGGATGAATTGTCCAAAAGATGTTCTTCTATTGCTTTGCGGACATTCGCCTAAATGCACTTGTTAATTTGATCACACACGGTGCTTCGCCCAATACCTTCTTCAAAACCGTCGGATCGCTGGCAAGGACTTGACCTAAGGACCTCAGCGCTTTTGTCCGCATAAAAACCGCTGCTGCATCCAAAGAGCCCAACACGACACTAAGAATTGCGTCAAAGCCACGGTTGAAGGCAGTCAGACTTCCAAGGCGCAAAGAGATGTTGTCGATGCGAGCGGTGTCACTCTCGGACCTAAATATCTTCAGCCACAGTGCCTGGAGTGCGTCTGTCGACAGTACACTCACACGACCTTAAAAACGTCAGTGGTTGGTTGCTTCCAGATTTCCCGCACAGCTGACAGCAGCCGATCCCGAATATTTAGCATTTTGTCTGCTACTTCGCCTCTCTCTTGCATGCCGAGTATGGCTGAATTGCATGTCGAGAT
>Ga0307515_10005125_pt1 | contig 26625 bp, 2 predicted proteins | sample 17_EM_MG_FD_194513 | JGI IMG/M metagenome (GOLD analysis project Ga0307515, IMG submission 194513) | Populus trichocarpa ectomycorrhiza microbial communities from riparian zone in the Pacific Northwest, United States - 17_EM | ecosystem: Host-associated > Plants > Roots > Unclassified | place... | reverse complement strand
TAGTTTAGGTAGTTCTTTAATAAGTATATTTAGAAAGTTAGCCAGCTTTACGGTATACTGGGTATCTATTAAGGTAAAGGTATTTACTTTAGAGTTAGCTAAAGCAGAGGTTAAAACTTAGTATTTATTACGGAATAAAGTATAAGGGATAGTATAGCTTTTTCTACTAACTAGCTGACCTAGATTAATATCTAATATATTAATCCCTTTTAACCCTAGAGAGGAGTCTTCCTCTAGGGTTTCTCTTTTTCCAACTTTACGCTGTCTTCCTATATTAATAAAACCTTGTCTGCTTTTGCGCCTATTAGGCAATCCTTTATATAGTGACCTTTCTAATTATAAGAGAAGTAAGCTCCTTAATTACTAAGGGCCTATATACGGGGGTTACTATATATAGGCCGAGCATTTACCAGACCTATAGTAGGACTAGCCATACAGCTAGCTACTAAATTGGTGGCAGGCTATATAGGTAGTGCTGCGGGGGTTACTAATCGTGCTAGGGTATTGCGGGCCGTTTTTATATTGCTTATAGTCTAATTTAAAGGGTTTCTAGCTTTATACCGTTTGGCATATGCCTTAATTTAGTAGAGGCCTTGGTTAATAGCTAAGCACTAGTTTATAAGTTCCTTTAGCGTCTATATAATAGTAAAAACTAATAGTATAGCTCGCTGTAAATCTAGGGTAAGCTTATTAAATAGGTCTAGCATTAAATCTTCTTAGGGAATTTAAGCCTAGCCTATTAGGTGTAGAAAGCGGGTCTAAAAGGCTGAGAAGGTCTCCGTTGTTTTTATATTTAGGCTTTTATAATTAAGTCGAGTGTTTTATACTTTAAAGGGGTCCTTATAAATAGAAGATAGGTATATAATTATCTTTTTTTTAGAGAGAAAGGGATCTGCCGAGTCCTATATATATTGCAGACGTAGGTGCGTCTATATATCCCCACTGGTACGGCTAAAGACATAGGCCATTTTAGCCTAAGTAGTAGGGAAGTGGTCCGCATTGACTTTAAGCTTATTCTATAATTAAAGCTTCTAATTATTAAATATAGGGTTGGTTCCGTCTATAAGTAATAGGGGGTTTATAACCTTCGCGGACCGTAACAATACTAATACTATATATTAGGCTAGGGCCTTAAGGACTATAGTAAGTCTCTAGGTATCTAATAACTCTTTACTAGGTATAAGGGGTTCTCTAGCTTTAAGCAGCTCTTAAAGTTATTTAATTTCGGTATTAGCTGCTATAAGCTCCACTTAGGAGTTTAAGTTAATTACTGTTTTACTATTGGAGGTATTTAAGGGTCCTACAGCTGCTTTACCGGCCGCTGTAGTTCTTAGTATAGTGATACGGTTATTAGGGTAACTTCTAGTAGAATTCTGCAAGGGTCCTAATCTATGCGTGTTCTATAGGTCTTATTATTCTTTTCTATTCTTCTAGTTTTGTTTTATTCTTTAAGTTTTAGTAATAGTCTTTAGGTCTATTTCTATGTTCTATTCTTATTTATAGTCCGTAGATATTTTTTAAGTTCCTTCTCAGGAAGAAGAGTAGACGAGCTTTAGATAATATTAGTAACTTAGTTAATTAAGGCACGAGCACGGTAAGAGGGACGCGCAAGCCTATATAATTGGTAGTTTATAAATAAAGATCTAAAGCTAAAGAAAGAAAAGGAGATGGAGGGTAGCGCTACTTAACATTATATACAGTCCTCTAGTCACGTAACAGCAACTATTTAGAACTGTATAAAACTGTCTGTAACTATCTGCAACTATCTACTATAATCCACCAATATCTATTAGCCACAATCTACTAGTTTCCACTAGTGCCGTAATAGAAACTAGAAAACTCTCCCTTACTTAGCGTAGTAATTAGTAGAGGCCCCTAATAAATATTATAATGGCCGTTAAATGGCTTATAGGGTATTAATAGAGGGCCCTAATATATATCGGAATTGCTATAAAAGTGCTTCTAGGGAACTTACGAAGGACCCTAATATATATTAGGGTGTGCCCTATAGAGTTCTATAGAAATTTACGGAGGGTCTTAATACTAATCGGAATTACTACTAAAGATCTTAATAAGTATGCTCTTCGCCTCCATAATAGATTATAAGGTAGCTATATTATTTGTTAAGGCCGTTATTAGTAGTTAAGAAGTGTGCAATATTATTAGATCTGCGCGTTAGTGATTATACGCTAATATAAAATTCCTAGGTTTAGCAACTTCTATATAGGGGCGTTTGCTAGCCAATAGATAAAGGGAGGGAATTCGCTTTTTTGGGCTCGGTTAGGTGGGTTAGTAGTGCTAAAATATGGTAGTCTAAGAGGAAGTATCTAACTAAAATAGAGCTCTTAATACTTTCCTATTTAAGTTAAGCATCTTTATACAATTTTAGATATTATAAAATAATCCGGGTGCTGTAAAGCTATAAGAAAGTCATTAATATTAGGTAAATTTAATCTCCGATAAGTGTTATAGGTAAAGGCTAAGAGAACTAATAGCCCTACTACTCTAAGTCTTTATATAATATAAAGCTTAATTCTATGTCTAATAGCTAAAGCCGCTTTAGTAATATTGTAACATCTTATACTTCTTATAAATGATTTAATACGGCTGACTCTCTTTACGGAAGCGGCTCGACTTTTAACTAAACTTTTAATCCTTAACGCACCTATAAACACTAATTACTATTTCTTAAAAGAATCTATAAGCGTCTATTGGCTAAGAAGTTTTTAAAAAATAGCGTTATTTAATAAATTACTATTAGTAGTAATAAGATCCTTAATAAGGGGATATTTGTTTAACTACTTTAGTTTACCAACAATAACCTTTAGATCTTTCCCTACGGATATATTAACGAATATCTCGATCTTAGAGAGGTTTGTCAATAATGCATTAAGGAAGTTTATATATTTAGATAAAAGAGAAAATAGAGAAGCAACTTTATTCCCTAAAGAAGGCTAAACACTCCCTAGAAAAGGCTAGACGTTTTCACTCCCTAAAAAGGGCTAGACGACATCCTCATTCTCTAAAAAAGGCTAGATATCCTCATTCTTTAAAGAAGGCTAGACACTCCCTAGAGAAGGCTAGATATTCCCTAGAGAGGACTAAATATCCTTACTCCCTGGAAGAGCGTAGAGTAAATTATAGTAGCCGTGTTCATTTTCTAGAAGAGGTAGAGAATGTTAAAAGGTGTTAATAGGAAGCTTCTAGAGCCTTTAAATAGTATACGTAATATTAGAAAGATAAGGTTAAAGCTGCTTATTAGAGGCATTGCGGATAAGATCTAAAGCTGCTGTAATGCTGATCTTTATAATGGTGGGTTATAAGTAGTATAATTTATATTGAGATAAAAGAGTGGTTAAGAGTACGGTTTCCCTCCGCTTTTAATTCCCTAACAGATTGCTAGCGCACCTCCAGCCCCCAAGATATAGAAGAGCCTTACGCCAATTATATCGCTTTAATTAAGTACGCGACACTCGACTTAAAGCGATATAATTGGCGCAAGCCCCTATCGGAGCTACGCTAATATAGTGGCGATTATTAACTTCCAAACTGCATTGCTTTTACTTATAATACGTAGTTAAAAATCAGACCTCTTTTTTAGCTAAGATAGGAGGCGATATAAGTTATAAACTTAATTAGGCGTGTAATATAAAATATTAGTAATATAGCTTGTTTTATCGCAAAAGGCCGTAAGCCTTAATACTATTAGAGGACTCCTTTTCTAACTAACGCGTAAGATATATAATTTATAACAATTTCTTCCTTAAGGAGCTAAAGGGTAAGACGCCTTAATAGATTTAAGGATGCTATCTAAAGGAAAGGATACGGAAATACCTAATATATAGAGCTGATTTCCGCCCCGTTATACTAGGGATATATAATTATCTTTATCATCCGCTCCACCGGTTGCCTTAACGCGTCTTTTATGTCTTTTATTCGTTACTACCCTACTTTACTATTTTCACCGCTCCTTTTAAACTATTCCCTAGCTTATCCTATTTCCGCTAACTATTTACGGCCGCTCTTTACTCTTTAATATGGATGCTTATTTAACTATTAGCTTGCTTATTAAAGCTGCAACTCGCTAGATTACGCCAACTATTAATTTCTTAATACGTTATATTTGGCTGCCTCTTATATTAATAATTGGCACTTTAATAGCCGCTTGCGGTTAGGATCGAGATTCTAGATACGGTGCATTAATTACTAAGCTTTATTAACGAGTAAATACCCTACGATCTATTAAGGTAGGTCTAAAAAAGGCGTCTTCTATTACTGGGATTAGTTGGCTTATAGAGAGCTTATAAAGCTAGGAAACGATATCTTCCAAATTAGACAATTTTAAGCGTCCTAGCACTGGTCTATTAAATAATTAAATCACTACGGGCCTAAATAACTAGTAAAGGGCATTTGGGGGTCTAGTAGATCCTATATATATATAATACTAATAAGTCCCCCAAACACTTAATAATATAATATTAAGTAAAATTCTTAGCACTTACCTAGATAAGACCCTAATAGATAAAACTCTAACTTATAAGAGGACTGCGGATATACTCTCTTATAGAATAATTTATTCATTCCCTAAGCCTCTATAGGATTTCCTTAGTGTTCTTTATAGAAGAACTAGAGAGCGAAAAGTATAGGATATTATCTATATATCTGCTTTCTCTAAGCTAATATATAATCGCTTTAACGCATTATAAGTCTAAGTATGTTTAATATCTCCTATATAGTATCTATTTTAATTAAATTGCAAACTATAATCTAGGCGATTCTCTAAGACTTATAGGGCTATATTAAAGAGAAAGGTGTATATAGTGCTCTCTTATAGAAGCTACGTCTACTTGTTAATATTATAGATCTTTAATAATAATCATTTGCATCTAGCTTAGAGTTAAGATTTTAGCATATAATTAAAATTAATCCTCCAGTCTTTAAATAAATCTGCTTGCACCGTAATGTAAATTTATATACATGCGTCTGAAATTCTTGAAATTACAGCGCTTGTGCATTAAGGGGGAATTATATTAATAGCGTTATTGTATTTATTAGTCGCCTAGTGCTCTATTAAATAGATATATTCTACTAAATATCCTCTTAATTACTGCTAACGCTCTTACTATACCTCTTATAGCTTTAATACAAGATATACTCTAATTAATTACTTTAGCAATGCGATCCATTACTATTACTTTTAAGGTTAATAAAATCTATTAATCTAGATAACGAAGTTCACTTTATAAATATTCCTAATAAGTTAAGGGGAGTAACTAGTCTAGCGTCTAGTAAGGGTTTTACTAATAATAGTTAATCCAGAGCTACCAGCACCGATTACCCACTTAATATTAATTAACTTAGCTCTCTGAAAACCACCTAGACTATTAGTTTACACTATTAGCCTTTCCCTAGTGTTATACCTAAGCCTAACCCACTCGGCCATACAAACCACCAAAAAGGTAGCAGTAGTGTCTTGCGACTAGACGGGCTGCCGGTTAGAATGCCTTATAAGCTCTCTAGCCTATATATACCGTATGGGTAACGCAAGGTTTGATAACTGCACCCCCTCCTAGGGCGCATGTCCTCAGGCGCCTAGACTGCGATAAATGGCTAGCCTTTCGCCAGGTGGTCTTAGCCACGCAGCGCGCGAGCTGCCCGCAGCACCCTAACTGCAATCGCAAGGCGTCCCCGCTAGTACCCAAATATACTAGCACTATTAAGCTATAAGGTGGCCTTCCAGCAAGTACGTGCAATACCCCGCACTAACTATAGAGAGTATAGTCGCTTAGGCTGTCCTGTACTTATAAATGCTTAACCCCGCACTAAATCGAATACTAACCTCTGGGTAGTCGCGAGATATATTATTATGCCTAAGCCTAACCCACTCGGCCATATAAACTACTAAAAAGGTAATAGTAATGTCTCGCGACTAGACGGGCTACCGGTTAGAATGCCTTATAAGCTCTCTAGCCCATGCGTGCTATATAGGTAGCGTAAGGTCTAATACCTAGTAAGACTCCACTAATACTTTATAAAGTATAACTTAACTAGCCCTTATATAAACAACGAGCCCTTAGCATTTATATATAAGTCTTAGTTAATTAAGCAATAATTTAAGTTAATAAATACGACTTTTAAGGATAGTAAGGGTTAGGATAGTATTTTGTCTAAGCTTAATAGACTAATATTAGGTTGTAAGCAGAAATATTATAGCCTTTTTCTTAATGCTAGAGTAAGTAGTAGATGGATAAATAAAGAGAAAGCAATTATATACTATTTAAGGCAGGACAAGTTTCTATTTATAAATATTGCTAGATAGGTGCTGTATTTACTAGCTTAAATTTCAGAGATATACCTGGCTATATATGTCTTATACCTTATCCTACTAAGGCTATATATTACTTATATTTGCGAGGTTAAGTAATATATAGGATCGCTTATAACACTATAACCTGGATATAGAGTTTTGGCATATATTGCTAGTTAGTTTCTTTTTTTTAGATATAACTTCTAATAGCTTTACTAATATTTCTAAAGATTGCTATTATAAATAAAGCCTTGCGGGAGCTAAAGCCTAAAACTAGCGTATAAACAGCCGATAAAGATAAAATCCTTATAGAGCTAGCTCCCTAGATATTACTTATAGTTTTATTATAGGATAATATTACAAAAGCCCTGCTAGGGAGAACAGTAGGTGTATGTTAGCGCTATTATAGCAATATTCTTCGCGCTAAAGAGCCGGTATAGATAGTTAAAAAAGAGAATCTCCTTATAGAATTGCGTAATAAGAAATTTATATTATAGAAAGACATTAAGAGATATTTTCCGAATAGGCACTATTAATTAATTAAAGAATTCTATAAAAAGAGCGAGCTAGGTAGTTAGGCGTAGCGTCCTCTAAAACGTACAGCTAGGATCTTAATAGATTTATCGGCTATAGCTTTAGTCCTATAAGCTAGGAGCTCGTAGGAGCTAGGGGCTTATAGGAGCTAGGGGATCCTACGAGCTAGGTAATCGTGCGAGTAGAGTGGTCTAACTTAGCGCCTCTAATTAATGCCTAGCGTGTAAATAGGGTATTAATAGGTTTAATAACCTCGCGGCTTTAATTCTGCGAGCTAGGCAATTATATAAGCTAAATACTTATAAGAGCTAGCTAATCCTATAATCTAGGTAATTATGCGAGCTAGGTAATTATATAAACTAGGTAATTATATAAGCTAGGTAATTGTATAAGCCTAATACTTATAGGAGCTGGCCAATCCTATAAGCTAGGTGATTGTATAAGCTAGGTAATTGTATAAGCTAAATGCTTATAGGAGCTAGCCAATCCTATAAGCTAGATTATTGTGTAAGCTAAATGCTTATAGGAGCTAGCTAATTCTATAAACTAGGTAATCCTATAAGCTAGGTAATCCTATAAACTAGGTAATCCTATAAGCTAGGTAATCCTATAAACTAGGTAATCCTATAAGCTAGGTAATTCTATAAACTAGGTAATCCTATAAGCTAGGTAATCCTATAAGCTAGGTAATTGTATAAGCTAAGTAATCCTATAAGCTAGGTAATTATACAAGCTAGGTAATTATATAAGCTAGGTAATTATATAAACTGGGTACTTATAGGAGCTAAGTAATTATATAAGTTGGGCGATTACATAAGTAGGGTAATTGCGCGAGTAGGGTGATCTAATCTAGCGCCCTTTATTAACGCCTAGTGGGAAGCAAATATTAGGAAAATATTAGAACTATAAAAAAAGGGAATATATAAGTCCTAGATCTAGAAATATTAAAGAAGTTCCTATATAAAGACTTCTATAAACTTTACAACGACTTAAAGCCCCCTTATATATACTTAAAGAAGTTCCTATATAAACAGCCCTATAAGCGTAGCTATAAGTTTAAGCCCCCTTGCGTAACCTAACTACCCTTTCCTACCACACTGGAATAGATAAATTACCGCTATATTCTATAAGCAGAGAAATAATTTAAATAAAAGGAAAACACTATAAAAGAATATGTTTATATCCTTAAGATATAAATCTATAAGTACCGTAGTCTTAAATGCGACTAATAGTTACTGGTATAGTATGTGTTCTAGGTTTATAAGAAAATCAAAAAATCCTAGGTCGTTAGAATAGATTTACCTTCTATTATTACTTTTAAGGTAATAAATAAATTCATCTAAGTAAAAGTATAGATTATTGCGAATGCTTTATAGCTCGCTATAAGTTAAGCGGGTAGAGACTCTAGTAGGAATAGTAAAATATTATTTTGTTTCGCGATAGGCTAAATAAAGAGAGGCTAAAGTTTTAACCCTTTTACCAGCTTTTATTAGAACTCTTCTTTATATTTTTATCCTTTACTTACAGATTTAAGACTATAAAGTCAAGGCCACCGTATCTAACCGTCGCCTATATAGCCTTATCACTCAATATTTCTTTATTGCTATCTGCCCCTATTTCTTAATCTTTAGTACTAAAATTATTTTCTCCATTATATAATGTCTCTACATCCTATTTTAAGTCACTTTCCCAACTAGCTAACGCCTCTACGTTGCCGTTATTATCTTTAAAGTCGGTTTCTCTATCTATAAACGCCTACTTACTAGCTGACAATTTAGGGACGCTGTATTTATAGGTACTTAGGGTTGCGGAATACCACTTAAGGAGAAATCGTGGTTAATGTTATCTGAATATAGAATAAGCCTATAGACCTCTAAGTACTGGCTGCTTAACGCCTTAAGTAAAAGATCTCTCCTAACGCAAGGCAGATTAATAAGAGTTAATTGCCGCCTATATAAGGCGGAGCGCTTATAAAGGGCTTAGCCAGAATGCTAATTAAACCACCTTATAGGCACTAATAGCTCCTTTGCCATAGATGGGGGGTTAATATAAGATTAACTAGCTAGAATAAGTCTACTGCTTAGGCAGTGTTTTGCCCCAAAAAGGATAGGCGTTAGAAGTGGATTATATAATGCTATTCCTATTAAGAGAGGCGTTATTAGGGTTTATTGTTAACTTCCGGTTATAGTTTACGGCTTTATATAAACGCTTTTAAACCTACTAAGGTATACGGCGTCCGTTAAAGATCGTTAGCTATTTAAATTTAGTAATAGCTTAGCTAGTAACTACTCCTAACAATGCCTTACTTATAGATTACTCCAGGCGCCTATAGTCTTGGGCGCAGATAATACATAAGCTAAGAGTAATTATAGCTACTAAATATTATACCACAGACACTATATAGGGTGGAAAAGGGCTACTAGTATACTCTGCCTTTCCCTTCTGCCTTCTATCCTAACTCTACCCTAGGAGAGAAATAGAATATAAACGTCGTGCTCCTAGTTCTCATATACTATTAAATTAACTTATATTTAAACCTAACCTCTTAATTATATACCTCTTATAATCTTTATAGGAATACCAGATATTATATATATTCCCTTAACTGAGCTTAGATATATTACTAATATAACCTATAAGTCCTTAACTAGTACTTATAGAAATATCACTATATGCTATTGCCCTAAGGGTAATATACCTAATTATTAACCTATTAGAAACCTTAAATTATCCTAGAATTGTATTAATAATAAAGATATAGTATCTAATAGCGGGGAGGAGAAACAATCGCGGCTTTTTAACCCTATGCGGAAATGGATACCTTATACGCCTACTTAAACACCTAATAAAGTCAGTCCTTATAAGAACAACAATAATACAAAAGGCGATATATAAGAGAACACGGTTTAGGGAGGTGTACAAAAAATATACCTTAATTACTTTAAGGGCTTGGAAGGCCATGGTAAAGCTAAAATAGGCTTACCTAAGCTAATAAAGAACTATGGCGAGGCTAAGATAGACTCGCCTTAACTAGCGGATACAGTTGCGGTTTCTAAACACGTTTTACCAGTAACTTAAGGTATATTTATAAGACCCCTATATTTATTTAGCAATACTAATAAGTAAGTAGAGAATAGCTTAGCTAATCTTATGACGTTTCTTAGAGTTATATCTCCCCTATCTAAAGTATTAACGATTTCCGATGCCATGATTTCGCGTAGACAACTAAAGTATCTCGTCTTGTGGTTGCCTTCTTATTATATAAGAAAGGACTTAAAACGTTTTCAAAGCCCTAGTTGTAAATTATTTGTATCTACGTTTAGCCCTATTATAGTAATATAGTAATATCCTACCTAGGTTTTAGCTATAGATATACTACTAAAGAGACTTGCATTATACTATGCTAAAAACCCCTATCTCTTTTGCCGTTATGCTAAGATATATAAACTACTTAAAGATATTATAATAGAAATAGCTAAGAGGAGCAAACCGTATAAGTAAGGAGATTAATTAAAAAAGGCATTTAGAGGATTTATTAGAAGAGATATTAAGGAGAAGAGTATATAAGAGAAAGGTAGATCCTACTGTAGATAGAAACCCTAAGAGGTTTAAGGTATAAGATATTTCTTATAGGGAAAGATATTTATAATTATATTTTTATCTTTTAGCATTTATTAAGAATTAAGGCGTTAATTAGGATTTCTTTAGCTTATTATTTTGTTTTTATCTAGTTACTTCTATATTAAGAATATCTTATTATTGTTTGCGTGTAGAGGAACAAGTTTTTGCATATTAGATTAAAGTTAAAGAGACTCACTTATAGTATAGAGGTGCGTTTTAAAAGTCTTTACCGCTAAGAAATTAATTGCCTTAGCTTACCGCCTTTTAAATCTAAATGTCCTCCCATTCTAGGGTGCGAGTTAACTCTAAATTTTATATTAATAGGGTGGGAATATTAAGAATAAATATAGGATTTACCACTTAATATTAGCCTAAGTTTTAACTAAAAACAAGATTTTATTTTAAGAACTAGATCTAATTCTAAAGACTATATTTTGATTTTAAAGACTATATCCTAATTCTAGGTTCCGGCTTAAATTATAATCCTAAAAACTAGATCTAGTAAATAGCCCTATAAGCGTAGCTATAAGTCTAAGCCCCCTCGTGTAACCTAACTACCCTACCCTGCTATACTAGAATAGATAAATAACCGCTATATATAATACGTAGAGAAATAATTTAACTAAAGAGAAAACACTATATTAATTTGTTAAGACGACAGGAAGTTGCGTTAAGGTGTATAATAGGGCTTAAGTAAAGCCACGTAACTAGATAGATATTACTATATAAAGTAACGCTTACCCGGCTGCCTCTATATCGCCGTCTTAGAATAATTAAAAGAAAGGGGTTGATATTAGCCTTTACCGTTTAATGTAACCATCCTATAGAGGTATAGCAAAGTAGGGTGTAGATAGGGAAGGATTATACTCCTATTGTAGCTGTATTATAGTGCATTTGTAATACTATACTAGTATCCCTAAGTTAGTAAATTGGCTTAACTTTTAAGGTATAGTTAAAGCGGAGCCTACCGTCAGCTCTCCTATTAGCTAAGTAGTAAAGAGGAGTAGGATATAAAAGGCCTCTATATCCTTTAACTAGACCTATATTAAGTATAGTATCCTTTAAGGAAATCTCTCCTTACTTTTTTATAAAGACACTCTATAACCTTACTGGCACTAGCTACTCTAAAATACTTTTAGTCTTAGCCCTAAGAGTTTAAATAAGCCTTGGTTTTAAGTCCTTAAGTTAAGCAAATAGTCCTTATAGTAGGAGTAATGCCTTTTAGTATCTCTTTAATATTGGTAATAAAGACGCCATATACCTAAGAGCGGCGTAGCGCGGTGTTATAAGCGCGTAAGCGGCTAGCCTAACCGCCCTATTGTAATAATCGTGGTATTATTAACTAGCTAGTTATCTTAGCTATAGTCGTAGTCTCTATAGCTATATACTACTAGGGCGAGTAATAGTGACTTATACCTTACTTAGCCGCTTCTTATCCCCCTTTTCTTTATTGCCTATATTAAGAGTCTATTACTGCTTCTAGTCCTTCTGCTATACTATGTTAGGTATAGTATCTTTTATAATAGTGGAGACTTTTTAGGTAAAGCTAACGTGCTTCTTAATAGGGCGCTCTTTCTCCTCCTCGTCTTCCCCGAATATCCTCTGCTACTTTCTCCTATATAATATAGCTAGAGGGCTTTTAGTAGATAGTGGTAGTATTAGGAGCTAGTCTACTTAGTATAGCCTCCACGGCCTCTAGGGCCGGTTTAGTGCTGCTACTAGTTTCCCCGGACTGACTTTAGCGTTAATATTATTACCGCCTTTATCTTTGTTGTTATTGTTATTATCGCTGCTATTGTTAAAGGTGGCCCACTTAAGCTCTTCCTGCGCCTTTAATTTGGCCTTATACTTCTCTTTAACCTCTAGTAGCGTATGCCCTATAAGCTATTTATTGGCGGCGCTATGATATATAATACTTTTATATATCTATTCGGTAATAACTGTATTAAAGTACTATTTAAGTACGGTAGTGAATTGGTTATTATAGGCTTCCTAGGATACTGGTATACCTATATAAGGAATAAGGTAGGCACCTTAAGTAATAATAATATTAAGGCAGTCCTGCAAGTTTACGCTACTATTAGTTTAATAGGCCGTAATGCGAAACTGAATTAAAAGGATATAGGCTTACGATAAGCAGATTTTGGCTAGCTGTGGTAGTAGGTAGGCTGTCTAGCCGCGATGTTATAGCCAGTAATAGCTGTGTATAGGGACGTTATAAGTTAGGCTATTTTAGGTAGAGGTTAGAAAGAGCCTTTAAATAAGGTTAGAAATTTATAAGTTAGTATAGACGCGGCGAGGAGGTATTATTACGTAATCTAATATATAGGGTATAATAAGGGGGTGGTATAAACCCTAGGCCTAAATATAGTTAGAAGCAACAGAATATAGGGCAGCGGTATTATTATTAAGAGAAATGAGAATTTAATTGCTATAGGCACTGGATATAGTATATACACTAGTACTACCAGTCTCTCTCTTATATAACTATAATATGCCAGCTAGGCGGCCTTCTAAACAACGCTTACTTATACCTCCCTATCTTTAAGGCTATACTCTAACCGTAGTTTCTTTGCCTACGGAGATTTAAGTAGTAGTAGGCTTTAAGCTAGATACTAGAGAACCTTATTAATATTAGGGCGCTACGTATAGTTATTTGCTACCTATTAGTATCTTACTATCTTAATAAAGAGACCGCTAACTGTAAGTTTAGATTAGCCCATCTACTACTAAAAGCTATTAAAGCTCTATAATATAAAATACTTATAATATATATAGCCTCTAGCCAGCAACGCGTACGCACTCTTATAATCCCTAGCTATTTTATTAATAGTATTCTAATAACTCTTCTGGAAGAAAGGGCGTAGCTTCTTATTATCCTTGCTGTCGGGCTATAGGTTAATAGAGAACTTCTATAGGTAGTAGTTGTACGTTAGCTTAAATAAGATAATGCCTATAGACCAAATATTAATAGAGTAGTTTTAGTCTTTTAGCTTAAGCTTAAGAGCGAGATAGCTAATTATACTAACTGTGTCTAGCTTGGGCCGTAATAACCCACCTACCTAAATGTGCCTAAATATACTAACGTCTAGTAGGACGGAACAGAGCGGCTTGCCAATAAGACCAATATTAGTCGGCTTTAGGTCGCGGTATAGCTAGTGTCCGTTATACATAACTTTAACACCTAGTAGTGCGGCGCGGAATGCAGTCGCCGCCTCTATTATTATGCCCTTACACCCTCTATCAAGCTTATATATTAGCTACATTCTCTTAAACTATAATTTTAAGAATATAAGTGGCTTACCCCTTACTCTAAGTCCCTACTAAGTCGCTAAAGGTCTAGGGCGTTATCGGCTTTAAGATAATAGCAATATTATTAAAGGCCGTCTTAAAGGAGAACTTATTACTGTTAGAGTAGATCACCTCTACTATACGTAAAATTCGCTTACTATCGTCTAACTTCTATATAAGATTAGTTACTTCCTAAAGTGTCTTAATCTCTTTATCTATACTATAACAATTTTAGAAGGTCCGCTTTACTACTTTAATAGCGGCTATATTAGCTAACTAATCTAAGGCAAAGAATACTCTTTTATAACCGCCCGCACTTAGAGCACCTCCTAGTATCTACCTACCTATCGTTCTCTTATTAGGGAGTAGGGTTGGCATCTTAATATTAATATTAGTAGCCGCCGGCCTACTAAGAGTGCGAGCTATATAGCGTCTGCGCGCTTCTTTAAAGTTATCTTTAGTAGCGAATTCCGTCTATTAGAAGTGGTATTTAAGTTTATTAAGTAGTATCTTTATACTATACTAGTTTAAGTAATACGGCCGCCGCGTAGCTATGTCACTATTAACTATTAGCTGCGCTAATAGAGACCTAGAGTAGCCTATAATATAAAGGCCCTTACTTTTAGAAAAGAAGTTAAACCGCGTATAGGGGTTCTAAAGGTTAATATTATACGACTTTATAAAAGACCCAGTGCAAAGGAGTAGGTTAATAGGCATGTTTTCTAAGGGGCCCTTTTCCGCCGCCTATCCCCTCTCTAGTATAGCTAGTAGAGACTGCAGAGATAACAGCTAACCTAGACTATGCCGAGCTTTTAAAGCTACTCCTTAGTGTCGGTATCTGGCTCCGTAAGGGTTTCGCTTGCTTTGCTATTAGTATTATACTTAGTGTATTTTATCTTATATTAAAGGCGAATAATCTTATCGTTGTATGTTTGCTTAGGCTTAATAAGTATATAGTAAAGGGTAGCTTAAGCGCTATCTACCTGGTTATTCTGGCGCCAAGATATAAAGGTGTTATAGATATTGCTAAATGCCAGCCTAGTAAGGGTATTCGCGGGTATAAGGGACGTAAAGGCGTAGTCTAACATTTAATAATAGATAGGGTGCTTATAGTAGACTCTAATAAGAAATATACACCTTTTTAAATATAACTACCAATTATAGAACCCCTTCTTAGCGGTTCTGTAACGTAGAGATAGCTAGACTGTAACTACTTAATCTTACTTCCTTTAGTAGGTATAAGATATAAAACGTCTATATACGGTATCTTTGGTATATTGCGGTTGTCTTACCTCCTACTAAAGTAAGGCAAGCTAATGCTAGGGATATACCCTGCCCTAGGTACTATAAAAGGTAGGGTTTAAACTTAACGATTTGGGATCTACCTAGCAGAGAAGGATCTTTAAATCCTTAGGGCCTTTGCTAGCTAGCTTCTTAGCCTATTATTATAGCCGGAATATATAAGGCTAAAGCCAGATATTACTAATTTATTAATAATATAGGTCCCTACCTTACTTTACTTTTACTCTACTTTACTTCACTTTATATACTTATACTTTACTTTACTTTTCCTATCCCCTACAGTACGGCATATACCCCCCTCTCCCCCTTATATTACTACTTTCCTTCTTCTATACTCTACTTTACTTTACTTTACTTTACTTTACCTAACTGACCTAATTATACCTTTGGCATCGCGCCTGTCTAGCATATATATTACCCTACTTAGTAGAGCAAAAGTTTGCTATAGGCTGCTATATAAGTAGTTGCCTTTCTATTAGGACTTCTTAAAAAGTGCCCGTCTTATTAGTAAAACTATATTTAAAACTTCCAATCTTTATAGGGTTGTAGTCGCTTTGGGGTTCACCTCTATATATAAAATACTACTAACTAACTAAGTCATTTTGGGGCTACAGGCCGGCGGCTATTAAGACTCTGTTAATAAGATTCGCTTTTACGTCCTAGTATAGATAGAAAGACGCTAGTTATAAATAACGTTGCGCGGGATAATACGGCGCTTTAGCAGCTAATCTAAGATAAGGTAAGTTTTATCTTAAACCCCTATTCCCTATATACCCCTCCCCCTTATAAGAGCACCAATAATTAGTACGCTAGTTCCCGTCCACTGACCCTATAATACTTAGAGATTAAAAGGTTAAAACGGGTTAGTTTTCCTCTCTTTAAAAGGGCTTTCCGTAGGGGTAGAAGCTTTATGGCGTAGTGGTTAGGGTATATAGCGAGAACGGCGTAGTGCGGGTGGGCGGTAAGATATATAGTAACGTTAAAATGGAAAACGTGGGGATAGGGCGGCATCTTAAGGACAAGTATTTCCTCCTTATTGCGGACGCTGGTAATTAGTATATAATACTAAGCAGGCCGACGTATTATCTTATATTAATATAATAAAATACACTACTAGCGTTATTCTGCTAGCTAAATATAAGTGGCCTCCCTCTATATATTATACTCTATAACTATTTTTATAATGCCTAGGCCGAATTCTATTCTTATACCTTATTCCACTAGTCTAAACTTAATAGAGGGTGGAAAGTATAATAAAGCCTTATAGCAGGAACTACGGTGGACTTATTAATAGGCTAGGTATATAGGTAAATAAGAAGTTAACAACGTAATAATAACTAGTAGAGTGGTTGCCTAATAGATTAACTCTAATTATATTCTAAGATTAACTATAAAGAAGAGAACTATCTATAAAGACCGTACGTCCTTTAAATATATAACTCCTCCCCATAGTAAAGGGTTTAGTACGTTGGTACGTTAGTACGTTAGTATATCGTATTCCTACGTTCCTACGTTTTTATATTCCAAACTTATAACATAACTAGTTATATAACTCGGCTACCCCTCGTCCTATAGCTTAATTGGTTTTAGCGCCTCCTATACTATTTTAACTAACCCATTTATATCTATCCTTAGTAGTCGTACTACTGCCAATATAAGGTCCATAATACCATCTCCCTCCTTTTTATCTTTGTCCTTAAAGATATCTCCTATCTCTAAGTTATCTATTAAAGGTGTAGCATTCCCATCTTTAATTTAATGACCTTTATTATTCCTAATACCTCCTATTAGATCTTCTACATCTAATCGTTATAACTAGCTAGTAACGTTCATTCTATCGCTTAGTAAACTTATACCGTCCTATTCTTGTTATGCGGAGAAAAAGTTAGTATATATTACAATTACGTCTTCGTCTAGTTGCTAACCTTCTTTTTATACTAAGTATACGTGAGCGAATATATAATCGTCCTATAATATTTAATCCGTTTCTAATGCTAAGTATATACGTTTTGTTATTCTCTATAACCGTCTAGTTTTTTTATCTAATCTTATCTAGGGTTACGCGTATTAGTAGCGGCTAAAAGACTAGAAAGTAAGCTAGCTAAGGCCCTTGCTAAAGTTTAATATCGTTTTAATAAGGCGTCTTGGGCTTTAAAAGCTTAACTAGATACTTATACTCGCCTAAACCGTCTAGTAAAGGTTTAAAAAAAGGTGTACTTAAAAGAGCTTTATCTAGTAGAGTAAGGTTTATCTAAACTTAAGGCTAAGGAGGCTAAAAGGGGTTTTAATTTAGAAGAGGCGGAAACAACTTATACGTTAGTAGTGGATCCCTTAAATAACCCGGCTCGTTTATTACCTTTAACTAATCCCTTTATCTTTAGCTCCTTCTTAATATTACCTAACCTATTTTCTTCTAATACTCCTATACCTTTCCTATAGTATTCTTTAGATTCTATAGTAGTTCCTAGGTAGTCTTATTATAGCCTATCTACTTAACCTTATACTATATTTCTTTATTAATGTCCTTATAACTAATAATCTTTAAAACTTGCTATTTATCTTCTTTTTATTCTCTATATGTGTCTGCCTTATAGACTAGTAGCTTAATATTCCTATATACTAGTTTTAGCATCGCAATATACTATATAGGGTAGATCTTTATCTTAGCTAGTAGGTTTAACTTAAATATAACCGGTAAAATCCTTTATATAATTTTAAAAGGTCCTAGTCTAACATAGTTTAACTTCTTACTTAGTTATTAACTCTTAAAAAATTTGTGTAGTAGCTATACTTTATCTCCCTCCTTAAGATTTAGTCCCTTAGATCTCTTAGCGTTATAGTACCTCTTTATTCTTTCTTATACCTTTTTTACTAATTCTATAAAGTCTATATAAAAATTCATTAGTATCTTTATCCTTTCTTTAGCTATGCTACTTGTTTTCTTTACTTATTATAGTAATAACAATATTCTTAGCTTATATCTATAATTTGCCTTAAATAGTAATATGCCTATTCCTTTTTATAGTGTTATATTATATACAAACTATATAATTAGTAATAGCGATACCTAATTATTCTATACGTGATTAATATAAAATCTTAGATACTATTCTAGCGTTTAATTTAATCTTTCTATTTAACCGTCTATCTACGGATAATATGCGGTAGAAGTTGCTGCTTAAACTCCTTACTCCGCTAAGAATACCTCCTAAAATACTGCTATAAATCTTAGATCTCTATCCAATATAATTTTACTTAGTACTTTATATCTTGTAAACACTTCCTTAATATAGATTCTAGCGATATCTTCTACTAAGATTTCTTCTGTATATATTATAAAGTAGCCTTATTTGGCTAACTTATCCACTATTACTAAGATCGCATTATAATCTTATCTAGTAATAGGATCTTTTAACTTCGGTAACTTAATAATAAAGTCCCATAATATAACCTCTTATGGTCTCTCTAGTATTTTAATAGGTTATAGCCCTCTATATGGCTTATGCCTTATTAGTTTATTTCTTTAGAAATCTAAACACTCCTTTATTACTTTTCTTATAATATTCTAGATTCCGTTAATAATGTATTCTTCTTATAATCTTAATACTAAGCCTATTGCTCCATTGTGTCCTTAAGTTATTCCCTTATAAAAATCTTCTACGAAATGCTCTGCTATGCTTTTTAGGATATACTTCGCTTCTTAATTCTTATATATATATCTATTTATAAATCTTCTAGCTATATTTCTAAAATTCTTTATACCTAAAAGCTCTTTAGTATCTTATAGACTCTTTCTAGTTCGTTATCCTCTTAAGTTACTACTAGTTTAGGGTGATTATATCTAATCTATCTATCCTTATCTTTGCGTAGCATTACTCCTAATAGTTTCTTATTATTTTATAGTTTAGCTTTTCTGCTAAGTATATTTACTCTTACATTTTTAGTTCCTTTAGTATACTAAATTTTAAAATAGTATTCTATAAGCATCTCTACCCATCTAACTTATTTTTAATTAAGTTCTTTTGTTATTAGGAACCCTATTAGGTTCTTATAATCTATTTTAAATATAAATAGTTTCTTTACGCCTTGTAAGAATGCTCTTTATTCCTTTAATACTGCAACTATACCTAATAACTCTTTATTGTAGACGTTATAGTTTAACTCTAGTAGTATTATCTTTCTACTATAGTATAATACTAGGCGCTATACGTCCCTATACTTCTATAGCAAGTATACTCCTAGTGCGTAGTCTAATATATTAATTTTTACAACCGTGTCTAGTCCTAGTTGGTAGATTTTAAGGATTAGCTCCTAGGTAAATAACTCCTTAAATTCTTTAAACAACTTCTTTTATTTATCTCCCTATGCCTATAGTTCCTCTTTCTTCATAAGCCTAGTAAATAGTTTAATATTCTTTAACTACTATGCTATAAACCTCCTATAGTAGTTGCAAACCCCTAAAAATGACCTTAACTGTATTATATTCTTTAGTTCTTGCCAACTTACTATAGCTTTAATTTTCTTTAGGTCCATACTAATATAACCTAGTTTAATAATAAATTTAATAAAATTAGTCTTCCTTATAAAGAACTTATATTTCTTAATTACTACTAGCATCTATTCTTCTTATAGTCTCCTTAAGACCCATTTAACGTATTCCCCGTATTCTTCCTTAGTTATTAAGTAAATAATAATATCGTTAAGGTATACTATAATAAACTTATTAAGGTGCTCTTCTAATACGCTATTAATTCTCTTCTAAAACGTTATAGGTGCATTTATTAATCTAAATTATATAACCAATAGTTTATATAGTCCTTCTTTTAATCTAAAGGCTGCCTTCCATTTATTGCCTTCCTTAATTCTAATCTAATGGTACGCCCATCTTAGATTTATCTTTATAAAGATTTGCGCATTACCTATCTAATCCTAAATTTTGCTAATTAAGGGTAAAGAATACCTATCCTTTTAAGTAATGCTATTTAACTATCTGTAGTTAATGCATAGCCTAAGTTTTCCGTTTTTCTTTAGTATAAATAGTACTGGATAACCTACCGATAACTATAATGGTCTAATATATCCCTTTTATAAGTTTTCTTAAATAAACTCTTTAAGTGCGATCGCCTCTTCTTAAGTAAGCTTATAGGTTAGAAAGAACCTTAGACTTATTCCTAGTTCTAACTCTATTTTATAGTCCTATACTATATAATCTGCTAGCTTTTTACTTTTTAGGCTCTATAGTTTCTTACTATACTTATAGTATCTCTTTAGTACGTAACTTAAGCCTTACTTAGTCTCTTTATATATTGCTCCGACTTAGTACTATATTAACTTGGTTTATTATCGCATTTTATAGCGTTAAGAATCTCTAATATTAACCTAACCTGTAATCTAATTAGTCCTTAGGTTATATTTCTGTAACTAAGGCATTCCTAATACTACCTTATCCTGTCCTAATAGTAGGATATTAAAAGACATTTTAATTTATTTCCCTTTAATGGTTATCTAAATAGGTCCTATTTTAAGATTAATAATCCCTCCTCTATAGGCTATTAGATCTCCTAGAATCGTAACTAATAGATAAGGTTGTTCCTTCTATCTATAAGGTAATCCTATTCTTTTAACTACTATTAGTAAGATATAGTTCTACGTTACTCTACTATTTATTAATACTTTAAATTGCTAATCTTACTATTTAACTTATAAATTTAGGTATTATCCTCAAATTCCTTTAAGGGTCTAAGGCTCTATTATTAGCTCCCTTTAGTCCTATAGGCCTCTACTTTTTCTAACTATTAGCTATTTAATCATATTATACTTAGCTCCTTTCCTAGCTAATACCTAGTTTGCTTTTTATCTTTAATATACTATAGATATATATTTTCTAGGCATTCCCATTACTATTAACGTATGTGATGGGGTTATGAAGGTGACCCTAGTTATGACCGATATACATTACCGCCTTCTTATTTAGGCTAACTTATTGCCTAAAATATACTGCCGCTTTGAACATCAACATATTAAACTTTTCTCCTTACTTCCCTTGCACAGAACTCCATATTACCAAAGCCATGCCGCGTGCTCTAGATGTAGAAGATTGTCTATAAGCAGCTCTAACAATCTAGTGAATAGCAAGTTTCTATAAAAGCGCTGAACCTTATGCGAAAGCCTATGACGTTACAGAGGTCCCTAACAGTTTTACACTAACGTACGCGCAAGCACGGGTGCGTATTTTACAGCCTACGTAACGTATCCCAGAGTCTACCCAGCGTATATTAAGGCATGGAAACAATTAATCGCGGATAAGCTGCAAAAGCGGGCGGAAGAGTCTTCCGTAGTCACCGCTGCAGCTACAGCTACAGCTTTTATTATGCAACTTTAGGAGACCGCTAAGAAGGTAGTAGAAGAAGCTGCTTTACCAAAGGACTCGCAGGAAGGATGATGCGATGATTTGTAATGGCTTTTACTAATTATTTACCACTAAATCAGCATTTTGGCAAATTTTGATTTTCAAATCGGTTATAACTAGGGTCACCTTCATAACCCCATCACATACGTTATCCGTCTAAGTATTCTTCTATAAGGAATCTTCTTAGTTAAAGTATTAAGTCTCCTAACTCCTAAACTTTTGCTAGATGCTAGCTATGTATATACTTAGCATTTTTGTATTATTGCTTATCTAGCGCCTAATATATCCTTATAGGGTATTTCTAATTCTTTTCCTTTAGATTCTTATATATTTTGTATATATTATCCACGTATACAATCTATAATAGCGTATAGTATACTAGGTGCTTTAGGTTAACTCTTAACTTATTTTTATCTTTAAGTTTAAACCTTTATTATGTTAATCTAAATATTATAACTTTATTCGCGGGTACTAAGATACGTCTCTTGCTTCTTTAGTCCTTTAATTATTCCTTTAAATCCTTTAACGTTATAATTAAGGCTCCTTTAATATAAGTTATGGCCTTCTCTATAATCGGGTAGTCCTAGATAACTTATTTATCTAACTATATATAGAAATCTTCCCACTTATCGTTATATCGCTGCCTATACCACTTTTAGTACAGCTGCTAAAGTATATACGGCTTGTCTGTAAGGAAGTATCTTCTTATTACTATATTATAATAGCCCTTTATATATTATTCTTCGAACCTAGTAGGGATCCCTAAATCCTCTTTATTTTCTAGTTCGGTAAGCCACTTAGCTCTTAATATGCCTACTCTAAGCCTATTAGTAATTCTTTATATTAGTGCTCTGTCCCTTATACAACCTAATATACTAGATCTCTTATCTAGTTTCTGTTCTTGCTATGCGATAATTCTTTACCTAAATTCCTCTATGGTTTCTTTTGGTTTGCGTCTTATAAATAAATCCTTAAAGTCTTCTTACTTCTTAATCTTAGTATTGACATTTTAATCCTGTTATTGAGCCTTACTTATAATTTCTTTAATAGTCCTTATTCGGTTGCTAAAATCTTGGTTCTATAAGATTTTTAATCCTAAGCTTGCTTCTATCTTAAGCTTAGCTCTAACCTTAGTCTAACTAGGCTTTTTTAGTGCCTTTATCTCGTCTTAAGAGTCTTAAATCTTACTTATCTTGTCTTAAGAGTCTTATGTTCTTAGGAAACTTCGTCCTAAGCTTATTTATATATTACTAAACTAAGCCGTTACTCTACTCTATCGGTTATTATCCGTTATAGGTCCTTAAGCTTACCTTATCTCTTTTTAAGAATCTTAGTTATCTCCTATCTCCTCCTAAGAATATTAAGCGTTTGGCTTTTTACCTTTATTAAGTGCCGAAGTGGTTTACTATCCTACTTCTCTTGCGTCTTGCGAAGCGATAGATATCGTATCTAGTAGGGTTTTAATCCCTACTAATGTTCCCTATTCTATAGTTGTTACGGACGCTTTAAGTACAATGTTATAACTACTTGGAGAGGAGTCGAAGGAAGCTAGCTGGTTAATATAAGCACGGTCCAGGATGGATCCGGTAGAACCATGTGACGAGGAATAGTAACCAAGTCACGTGATGTGATCTGTATAATCTGTACGATCTATATAATCCGTAACAGAGCAGATAGAGCACACGTACCTTATGTACAAGAAGGATTTTATAGGAGTACAGTTGTGTATTTAAGGACCCTCAATCCCTACCTAGATAGTTCCTTCCTTGTAGTAATTCTTAGAATACAATTAAAGTTAATCTGTTGGGCAACTACTCCACCAGTTATTATTACATTATTGACTTACTTATAATACCTACACACCTAGCCCAATAACGAGCCCACCGTAGTACTTGCTATAAGGTTCCGTTACACAATTACTACCTAGTTACGGTTTTAATAAGTTAAATAATATGCCACCAAAAGCAGCCACCACAACGCCATCGACGGCGGCAACTACTTCAAGGTCAGGAGGTAACACTAGTATGGCAGATACTAACTTATAACAACCTATAACGGTCGGACAACTATAAGAGATAGTCGACTAGTTAATAGAAAACAATGCGGCACTTAAATAAAGGATTAACGGGATAGGAGCAGTAAAGGTTAAGTTACCATTGATTGAGAGATTCTTAGAAAAGAGATCGAAGCTTAAAGGATTCCTTATGCAAATACACTTTAAGGTTACGTAAGAAGGAGTAAAGCTGGCAATACCTATAAATTAAATAGCATATGCAGGATTGTTCTTATTAGGAAGAGCACTTAAATAGTTTAAGCCTTACCTTATAGAGATACAAGCAAATAGAATAATAACAACGAACTAAGAAGTACGGTTTATGTTCTTAAGCTGGAATAGATTTATAGAGCAACTTATACAGATATTCGGAAACCCGGAGGCAATAACTATGGCGAAAAAAAAACTCTAAGACATTATATAACGAACCTTAGCCATTAAATACACAACGTAGTTCTAAACGCTAGTAATATAAGTTAAGTGGAATAATAAGGCGCTTATAGCATAGTATAAACAGGGACTTAAGGCTAAAGTCTAGGACGTAATTATTCTAATAGAAGATGCGGATACCCTAAAGGAATTAATAGATTAAGCGATTAAGATCAATAATAGGATCTTCTAAAGGGAATAGACTAAGAAAGGTTAGGATAGAGTTCCATAGTTATATAAGGCGTAGAGTACGCAACAATAAAAGCTAAGTTAGAAACTATAGTATGGCGTAGAGCTAATGGACCTAAGTAGTACTAAAAAAGCCTATAAGAGATGGAGTAAGAAACTATAAAAACCCAGAGGTTAAGGATCTAGTAATTATAGGACTAAAGAGTAAAGGCTAAACCAGGGATCTTATTAGCAGAAGACTTTTAGGCGGACTCTATAGTAAAGTTAATAGTTTAGAGACGGAGCTTATATAAATTGCGGGAAATAGGGTTATTTCGTAAGGGATTATAAAGATGGTTAGAGTTATTATATAATAAAGGGAACCTAACTAGTAGAAGACATATATGTATAAAGGGACGACAGTATACTGCAAAGAATAAAAGAATATTTAATTAGAAGTTTTACGTTTTATTATAATAACGCATACCAAATTTATAAAGACGCTAAGTATGGCGTAAGCTATTAGCTATAGGAGCTAAAATCTATAAAGTGTAGAGGAACTAGAGAGTTAGATAAAAAATAAGATTAACTTTATAAGCTAGATTAGGATATTATAGCAACATGCGGATAATAATTAGCGATAATAATAATGGAATTGGAGTATTTATTAATTAATAGTGATGAGAATAGTAAAGGAACTAATTGGGGGTATCTAAACCTTAATAACGCAACAGAAGTAGAAACTAAGACCGCTATAGAGTAAGGTTTAGTAACGGGCATTATAACACCGTTAGATACGGCATCTATTGCTTTATAAGACGGCAGGAGCGGTATCTAAAAGAGATTAAGTAAGCAGACGACTGCTAGTGCTAGCTTACCACTTAATAAAGGTAAAAGGCTAAAGGCTTAAGATTCTTAAAAAGAGATAAGAGAGATTTAAGATTCTATAAATAGAATAAGAATAGCTTAAGGACCTATAATACACGAAAACCGATAAAGTAGAGCAATAGCTTAGTTTAAAGATATACAAATAAGCTTAGGATAGAGTTTCCTACAAGCATTAGATTCTTAAGACGAGATAGATAAGATTTAAGACTTTTAAAACGAGATAAGAACACTACGGATGCCTAGTTAAACTAAGGCGGGAGCTAAGCTTAAGTTAAAAGCAAGCTTAGGATTAAAGAATTTAAGAAACTAAGAATTCGGAGTACGAATAAGGATACCTATAGGTAAGAAGCAGGAAGCTTCTTTATAGATTAGAGAATCTATAATATAGGCAGTAGTTAGACTAGGAGATAGATATATAGACCTAGAGGACCTACCAGTTAAACATAGTATTTAGTCTAAAGATTAAAAAACTAATACTAAGATTAAGAAGTATAAAGACTTTAAGGATCTACTTATAAGACGTAAAAGGAAAGAAACTATAGAGGAATTTAGAGTAAGAATTACCTTATAGCAAGAATAGAAACTAGATAAAAGATCTAGTATATTAGGACGTATAAGGGACAGAGTATCTATATAAAGAATTACCAATAGGCTAAAAGTATGCATACTAAGAGCTAAGTAGCTTACTAAACTGGAATAAGAAGAGGATTTAGGGATTTCTACTAGGTTTGAGGAATAATATACTAAAGGTTATTACAATGTAGTAATAAGAAGATACTTCCTTATAAATAAACTATATATACTTAAGCAGCTATACTAAAAGTAGTATAGGCAAAGGCACAATAACAAGTGGGAAGATTTCTATATATAGTTAGATAAGAAAGTTATCTAAGACCACTTAATTATAGAAAAGGCTATAACTTATATTAAAGGAGCCTTAATTATAATGTTAAAGGATTTAAAGGAGCAATTAGAGGACTAGAGAAGTAAAAGGCGAATCTTAGTACCTGCGAATAAAGTCGCGATACTTAGATTAATAAGAGAAAGGTTTAAACTTAAGAATAAAGATAAGCTAAGAGTTAACCTAAGACACTAAGTATATTATATACTATCGTGGATAGTATACGTGGATAATGTGTGTAATATGCATAAAGCACCTAAGGATAAAAATCGGAAGTATCTAATAAGGATGTATTAGATGACGGATAAGGCGAAATATTAAAACGTTAAGTATATATATAGTTAGCACCTAGTAGAAGTTTAAGAATAAGGGGACTTAACACTTTAACTAGGAAGATTCCTTACGGAAGAATACCTAGATGGACAATAATAGTGGGAATATTTAAAAAATACTTATCTATAGTATATTAAAGATAAAAAGCGAACTAAGTATTAGCCTAAGTTGGACTAAGTATAAATAGAATCTAGTAGCTAATAGTTAGAAAAAGTAGAGGCCTATAGGACTAGAGGGAACTAGTAATAAAACCTTAAACCCTTAAGAGAATTTAAGGATAATACCTAAACTTATAAATTAAGTGGTAAGATTAATAGTTTAAGGCACTAATAGATAGTAGAGTAATAAGGAACCATATCTTACTAATAGTAGTTAAAAGAATAGGGTTA
>Ga0307515_10005123_pt1 | contig 26626 bp, 16 predicted proteins | sample 17_EM_MG_FD_194513 | JGI IMG/M metagenome (GOLD analysis project Ga0307515, IMG submission 194513) | Populus trichocarpa ectomycorrhiza microbial communities from riparian zone in the Pacific Northwest, United States - 17_EM | ecosystem: Host-associated > Plants > Roots > Unclassified | place... | reverse complement strand
ATAGAAATAGGGGGGGAGCACTTTATAGGCTTCCTTTATTATATAGTTGCCTTCTACTAGCTAGTAGAAAGACCTTTTTAATAGGTTTAGTATTTCTATTAGGCCTATAGGCAGCTCTTTAAGCAGTTATTAGTACTTATCTTATTTAACTAGTTCTACTAGCTCCGCTATATAGATTCTTATTACCTTTATATATTTTTATTTATAGAACTAGGTAAAATTAATAGTATAAGTGCATTTAATATTATCTAGGTTAGGGCGTATCTGGTTCTCTAGTGCTACGGCTAAGCTAGTATATTTAGTTAGCCTAAGGAGGCGGAAACGAGGCGGCAGCCCTATATGGTACGCGTGGGAGATAGGTATAAAGTCAGGCGTTATAGTAGCGCGGTTTCTATTATTTAGGTCTTAGTAGTTTTATAACTAGTCCTTATTATAACGCGAGTTATAGTATGCGTATATAGTATATGGCTTAGTTCTAGGTATTAGGCTAGGCGGTTAGGGTTTAAATAGTGCCTAGGTTAGGGTTAAATTCTTAGTAGTAGTAGTATAAAGCGGACCTTCTTTCTAGGTCTTAGTAGGGCTAGCTAGCCTATTGTTTTGGTCTTAAGTACTAGGGTAGTCTAGTCTTCTACTATCTTGTTTCTTTATAGCTATATAGGCTCCCCTTTATTAGGAACGTCTTCTACTATTAGGGCTTTATATATAGTCCTAGGTACTAGGCTTAGTAGTGCTAAGTATTTATATAGGGCGTCCCTACTACTGTTAGTTATCCCCTATAGGAGATAGTGCCTAAAGTAGTAGTCTAAGTTAAAGCGGATTTTAAGTTTCCTAAAGCTAGGACAGGGCTTATACTTTTAAAGCTAAAGTATACCTAGGATAATTAGGGTAGTAGGCGAGAGTTTAGTAATAAAAAAGAGTCTAGCTTTAGTATGGAGGCCGATTAATATTTAGGCGGTAAAGTAGTCCGTAATAAGTAAAGTTAGGATGCTATTTATAAGGCGTAGTGGCCTAAGTACTAGCAGCTTCTTAGTTATAATGTTATACTTTCTTATAATAGACTCTGCATTAGTAAATACTATTATAGTACTAACGGAGTCTATTAGGCTTACTATATTAATATAAACTTAGGGGTATATGTTATATAATAAGAAGAGTTAGGTTTAAATAAGGATTAATTTCTTATTATTATTTACTAATCTAAAATTAAGTAATAGCTTACTAATAAAAAGAACTAATTAATCTAGTAATAGGGACCTAATTTTCTTATCTTCCTCCTTATATAGTTTAGACCCTTAGATATAACTTAGTTTAAGGGTTTACCTTTTAATAACTAGGGTATAAAGCTGTCTTAGTGGGGCGGTCTAGTGTCTATCTAGCTGGCGGTGTTAGTTTTAGTCTTTGTTGGGGTATAAAAAGATAATACCTCGCTAATAACATAGCCGTGTTTATATTTACTAGCGCGGAGTCGCTAATACTAGATATTGTTAATAGGTTAGGCTTCTATATAAGGTATAGTTTAGAGTAACTAAGCTATAGGGTTAAAGGGGGTGATTATCCGCTGCGGCTATAATAGGCTCCGCAGTTACCGCGTTTATAATAGACTCTATAGTTACTACGTCTACGGTTATTAGTTCGCGTTATTTAATAGGGTAATATTAAGACTAAGTTTATTATCTTAGTAGGGTTATAGGCGTCCTTCTAGTAGCTAGGTAGGCTATAGGTAAGGTATAATCTATTATTAATACGGCGCTTATACTCCGTGTCTAAGATTTTATTAAGGTTTATAGGTTCTCTAGTTACTACTAGGGTTAGAGTTAATATAGGGGCAGAGGCTTAGGTAGGTAGGCGGTGATTAGTATTCTTCTTAAGGTTGGCTTAGTATATATAGTTTATAAGGTTCTTAGCAAATATATTTATTTACTTACTTTAACCTATATAGTCGCTGTTATTAATTTTATAGGTAAGTCTAAGTACTAGCTCTTCTATCTTTAGAAAAATAAACTTTTAGAGTAGGTCTACCTTCTATTTATCTGTCTTCTTAGCGCGGACTATTAGCTTATTAAGCTCTCTCTTTTAAGACTAGTAATTACGCTCGCCCTAAGGGAAATAGTTAAGCTTATTTTTTATAACCTAGGTTATATTAAGGACCTTATAATAAGCAGTAAGGTCTTTAAGTATATCTTCTTTAGTAGGCTATTTCCATATAGATATATTGTTTGGGTTCTTATATATAAGCTTTAGGCCCTACTTAATAAACTTATAGGCCTTATTCTTTAGTATATCCAAGATATAAAGGATTTAGGACTAAACTATATTAAAGTAGTCCTAGTCCTGGTTAAAGACTCCCTTAATCTTAATATACTAGGTCTTAAAATTAGCTTATTATTCTAGCGGGGTACTTTTTCCGCTAAATATTAGCGGGTCTTTAGATCTCTATTTTTTTTACTAAGTTACTACCGTTATTATAGGGGTTAATTATTTTAGAACGGCGATAGTCTTTATTTAGGAGTTAATAGTTCTTATTTAGAAAGCGATAAGGGTATTAAGGTTTTTATTAGCTTTCTTATTAGCGGTGTTTATATTATATATATACTATAGTCCTACTTTAATATTATTAAGGAACTTATTAGTATAGTTAATAAGGGTAAGGTAAGCTTTGCTAGGCTTAAAGGTCTTAGGGTATAGTAGGGAGCGGTAGATTGTCTATATAATATTAGGGTATATCTTTATAAAGAGGTTTCTAAAAACATTACGGGGGTTTTAAGTTTTGGCTATTTTAGTATTATTAGTGTTACCTATTTAGGTGCTAGGTAAAAACTAAGGATTATTTTAGGACTATGCTGGGGATATATTAGTTTTAGTAAAGGCGTATATAGGTTGCGATTGCTCTAGGGCGGAGGTCAATTAGCTAGGGTATAAGGAATTAGTGATCGCGATAGGGTGTAAGTTAAAGATACTATAAACTGTTATAGTGCTATAATAAAGTAGACTAAATAACTACGTTATGGTATAAAGAGGGGAAGAAGGTGGAAAGGGGGTATTGTATATAAATAGTAGGGCTGGCCGCCTGTTACGGACGCTTTAAGTATAATGTTACGACTACTTGGAGAGGAGTTGGAAGAAGCTAGTTGGTTAATACAGGCACGGTCTAGGATGGATCCGGTAGAACTATATAACGAGGAATGGTAACCAAGTTACGTGATGTGATCTATATAATCTATACAATCTGTAGGATCTACAATAGAGTAGATAGAGTATACGTACCTTACGTATAGGGAGAATTTCCTAGGAGTATGGTTGTGTATTTAAAGGACCATAGTCCCTACTCTAGATAGTTCTTTCCTTATAGTAATTCTTAGAATACAATTAGAGTTAATCTATTAGGCAACTACTCCACCAGTTATTATTACGTTGTTAACTTTACGCATTACCTATACACCTAGCCTATTAATAGGATCTACCGTAGTACTTGCTATAAGGTTCCGTTATACAATTACTACCTAGTTACAGTATTAAAAGTTAAACAATATGCCACTAAAAGCAGCCACTATAACGCCATTAATGGCGGCAACTACTTTAAGGTTAGGAGGGGACACCAGTATAGCGGACACTAACTCGCAGTAACCCGTAACGGTTAGACAGTTATAAGAGATAATTAACTAGTTAACGGTAAATAACACAGCACTAGAATATAGAGTTAATGGAATAGGCGTAGTAAAGGTTAAGTTACTATTAATTAAACGATTCTTAGGAGAAAGATTAAAGCTTAAGGGGTTCCTTATGCAAATGCACTTTAAGGTAACGCAGAAAGGAGTAAAGCTAGTAACACCTATGGATTAAATAGCGTATATAGAGTTATTCTTAACAGGAAGGGCGCTTAAATAGTTTAAATTTTACCTTATAGAGATATAAGCTAATAGAATAACAACTATAAATTAAGAAGTGCGGTTTATATTCTTAAGTTAGGATGGATTCGCGGAATAAATAATATAGATATTTGGAGACCTAGAGGCAACGACTATAGTAAAAAGAAAACTCTAAGACCTTATATAGCGAACCTTAGCAATTAAGTATATAACGTAGTTTTAGACGCTAGTAATATAAGTTAAGTAGAATAATAAGGCGCTTATGGCATAGTATAAACAGGGACTTAAGGCTAAAGTCTAGGATGTAATTATCCTAATAGAAGATACGGAAACCCTAAGGGATTTAATAGATTAAGCGATAAAGATCAACAATAGAATCTACTAAAGGGAGTAGACTAAGAGAGGTTAGGACAGAGTTCTATAGTTATATAAGGCGTAGAATACGCATTAATTAAAGCTAAGTTAGAAACTATAGTATAGCGCAGAGCTAATAGACCTAAGCGGTACTAAAGAAACCTATAAGAGAGGAAGTAAGAAATTATGGAAACTAAGAGGACAAGGATTAAGTAATTAAAGGTCTAGGGAGCAAAGGCTAAATTAGGGATCTTAGTAGCAGAAGACATTTAGGCGGACTCTATAATAAGAAAGATAGTTTAAAGAGGGAGCTTATATAAATTGCGGGAAGTAGGGTTATTTCGCTAGAGATTATAAAGATGGTTAGAGTTACTATATAATAAGAGGAACTAGACTAGTAAACGGTATATATATATAGAGGGACGATAATGCACTGTAAGGAATAAAGGATTGTTTAATTAACTATTTTACGTTTTATTATAATAACGCGTGCCAAATTTATAAAGACGCTAAGTATAGCGCAAGCTATTAGCTATAAGAACCTAGTTTAGAGAAACTGAGAGCTACCTAAGACTATAAAGGGTAAGATAGGCTCTATAAATGTAATAAAGATCTAACAACAACTTTTAGTATAGTGTTAGCAAGGCAGTACTTAAAAAGGGACTTTAAAGAAAATCCATTTAGTAATGTTGAGAAAGAAGATCTTAAGGCATTAGTATTAGAAGTAGAAACTAAGACCGCTATAGAGCAAGGTTTAGTAACGGGCATTATAATACCGTTAGATACGGCATCTATTACTTTATAAGACGGTAGGAAAAGTATCTTACGGAGATTAAGTAAGTAGACGACTGCTAGTGCCAATTCACTACTTAATAAAGGCAAAAGGCTAAAGGCTTAAGATTTTTAAGAAGAGATAAGAGAGATCTAAGACTCTAAAGATAGGATAAGGATAGCTTAAGGACCTATAACGGACGAAAACCGATAGAGTAGAGCAGCAGCTTAGTTTAAAAATATACGAATAAGCTCGGGACAGAGTTTCCTATAGGCATTAGACTCTTAAGACAAGACAGATAAAATTTAAAACTCTTAAGATAAAATAAGAATACTATAGACGCCTAGTTAGACTAAGGCGGGAGCTAAACTTAGGATTAAGAATCTTATAGAACTAAGATTTTAATAAATAAATAAGGACTATTAAGGAGATTAGAGAATCCGTAATATAAATAGCAGTTAGACTAGGAGACAGATATATAAACCTAAAAGACTTACTAGGGGAACGCAGTGTTTAGCCTAAAGATTAAAAAGTCGATATTAAGATTAAGAAGTAAGAGAACTTTAAGGATCCACTTATAAGGCGCGAACGAAAAGAAACCATAAAGGAATTTAGAGTAAAAATTACCTTATAGCAAGAGCAGAAACTAGATAAGAGATCTAGTATATTAAGTCGTATAAGGGATAGAGCACCTATACAAAGAATTACTAATAGGCCTAAGATAGGCATACTAAGAGCTAAATAGCTTACTAAACTAAAAGAAGAAGAGGATCTAGAGATTCTAACTAGGTTTAAGGAATGACATATAAAGGGTTATTACAATGCAGTAATAAGAAGATACTTCTTTACGGATAGAGCGTATACACTTAAGGAGCTATACTAAAAGTGGTATAGACAGCGACACAACAATAAGTGGGAAGATTTCTATATGTGGTTAGACGAAAAAGTTATCTAAAACCACCTAATTACGGAAAAGGCTATAACACATATTAAAGGAGCCTTAATTATAATATTAAAAGACCTAAAGGAGTAATTAGAGGACTAGAGAAGTAAAAGACAAATCTTAATACCCGCGAATAAAGTTATAACACTTAGATTAATATAAGATAGGTTTAAACTTAAGAGCGAAGATAAGCTAAGAGTTAACCTAAGATACTAAGCATACTATACATTATTATAGATAGCGTGTATAGATAATATATATAATATGCATAAGACACTAAAAGAAAAAAATTAGAAATATCTAATAAGAATATATTAGATAACGGACAAAGTAAAATATAGAAATGCTAAGTATATATATAATTGGCACCTAGTAGAAGTTTAAAAATAAGGGGACTTAATACTTTAACTAGGAAGATTCCTTACGGAAGAATGCCTAGATAGATAATAATAGTGGGAATGTCTAGAAAACACCTATCTATAGTATATTAAAGACAAAAAGTAAACTAAGTATTGGCCTAAGTGGGACTAAGTATAACTAGGATTAAGTAGCTAATAGTTAGGAAAAGTAGAGGCCTATGGGACTAGAGGGAACTAGTAGTAGAACCTTAGACCCTTAAAGGAATTTAAAGATAATACCTAAATTTATAAATTAAGTAGTAAGATTAATAGTTTAAAGTACTAATAGATAGTAGAGTAATAAGGAACTATATCTTACTAGTAGCAGTTAAGTAAATGGGACTACCACATAGAAGAAAGGAGCACCTATATTTATTAGTAATAATTTTAGAAGATCTGATAGCCTATAGAGATAGTATTATTAATCTTAAAACAGGACCTATTTAGTTAACTATTAAAGGAAAACAAATCCAGATATCTTTTAATATCCTACTATTAGGGAAGGATAAGGCGATACTAGGGATGCCTTAGTTATAGGAGTATAATCTAAGAATTAATTAGGTTATAGGTTAAGTTAATATTAAGGATACTTAACGCTGTAAAATGTAATAATAAACTAAGATAGTATAGTACTAAGTTAGAGCAACGTATAAGGAAACTAAGAAAGGGTTAGGTTATATACTAAAGAGATACTATAAATATAGCAAAATACTATAGTCGCCAGAAAGCGAAAAGCTGTTAGAGTATATAATATGGGACTATAAAATAGAATTAGAACTAGGAATAAGTCTAAGGTTCTTTTTAATCTATAAGCTTACTAAAGAAGAAGGTAGAGCACTAAAGGAGTTTATCTAAGAAAACCTATAAAAGGGATATATTAGACTATTATAGTTATTAGCGGGTTATCTAGTACTGTTTGTACTAAAGAAGAACGGTAAACTAAGGCTATATATTAACTATAGACAGTTAAATAGTATTACCAAAAAGGATAGGTATCCTTTACCCTTAATTAGCGAAATCTAAGATAGAATAGGCAACGTATAAATCTTTACAAAGATAGATCTAAGATAGGCGTACCATTAGATTAGAATTAAGGAAAACAATAAATAAAAGGCAGCCTTTAGGTCAAAGGAAGGACTATATAAACTATTAGTTATATAATTCGGGCTTATAAACGCACTAGCAACGTTTTAGAAGCGTATTAATAATATATTAGGAGAATACTTGGATAAATTTGTTATAGTATACCTCGACGATATTATTATCTATTTAATAACTAAGGAAGAATACGGAGAACACGTTAAATAGGTCTTAAAGAGATTATAAGAAGAACAGATGCTAGTAGCAATTAAGAAATGCGAGTTCTTTACTAGGAAGACAGATTTTGTTAGATTTATTATTAAACTAGGCTAACTTAGTATAGATCTAAAGAAGATTAAGGCTATAGTGAATTAGTAAGAACTAGAGAATATTACGTAATTAAGATTATTTTTAGGGTTTTATAATTACTGCAGAAGGTTTATAGCGCAATAGTTAAAGAATATTAAGCCATTTACGCGACTAATAAAGAAAGAAGAACTATAGGTATAGGGAAAGGAACAATAAGAACTATTTAAGGAAGTCAAAAGGTTGTTTACCCAGGAGCCAGTTCTTAAGATTTATTAACTAGGACTAGAGACGGTTATTAAGATAAATGCATTAGACTTTATACTAGGAGTATACTTTATATAAAAGTATCCAGATAGATGGCATCTAGTGGCATACTATAGTTGGAAGATAATACTACTAGAACTGAACTATGACATCTATAATAAGGAGTTATTAGGTATAGTTGCAGTATTAAAGGAATAGAGAGTATTCTTATAAGGCACAGAAAAACTATTTATAGTTAAGACGGATTATAAGAACCTAATAGAATTCCTAATAATAAAGGAACTTAACTAAAGATAGGTTAGATGGGTAGAAATGCTTATAGAATATTATTTTAAGATTTAGTATACTAAGGGCATAGACAACATGTAAGCAGATGCTCTAAGTTAAAAGGCTAAACTATAAAATAATAAAAAGCCATTAGGGGCTTTATTGCGAAAAGACACAGACGGATTAATTAGGTATAATTATTTAAAAATTATAGCAACTTAGGGAGGACTAAATAAGGTTTATAAGTTACTAAAAAGCTTTTAGGTATAGAGAATTCTAAAAGTATAGCTAGAAGATCTGTAGACGGATATATATAAAAATTAAGAAGTAAAGTATATCCTAAGAAGTATAGCAGAGCACTTTATAGAAGAATTCTATAAGGGATTAACTTAAGGACACAACGGAGCTACGGGCTTAGTGTTAAGACTCTAAAAGGAGTACATTATTAATAGAATCTAGAGGATAGCTAGGAAGGTCACTAAGGAGTATTTAGATTACTAGAAAAATAAACTAATAAGGCATAAGCTATATAGAGGGCTACAACCTATTAAGATACTAGAAAGACTATAGGAGGTTATATTATAGGACTTTATTATAAAGTTGCTAAAATTAAGAGATCCTATTACCGGATAAGATTATAACGCGATCTTAGTAATAGTAGATAAGCTTATAAAGTAGGGATACTTTATAGTATACATGGAAGAAATATTAGTAGAAGATATCGCTAGAATTTATATTAAAGAAGTGTTTATAAGATATAGAGCACTAAGTAAAATTATATTAGATAAAGATCTAAGATTTATAGCAGCATTCTAGGAGGTATTCTTAGCGGAGTAAGGAGTTTAAGCAGCAACTTCTACCGCGTATTATTTGTAGATAGACGGTTAAATAGAAAGATTAAATTAGACACTAGAGCAGTATTTAAGACACTATATTAATTACACGCAGAATAATTAGGTATCACTATTACTAGTTATATAGTTTATATATAATGCAATACTATAAAAAGGAATAGGTACGTTACCATTTAAGGCGAATTATAGATATAAGCTAAGAACATTATTATCGCTATATTAAGTAAAGAAGATAAGTAGCACAGCTAAGTAAAGGATAGAGACATTAATAAATCTTTATAAGAACCTTACGGAAACAGCTAAGGTAGTATAGCAAAGAATAAAAAAATACTATAATGCTAAGAGATCTAAGGGACTAGATCTTAAGGAGGGAGATAAAGTATGGCTACTATATAAAAACTTTAAGAGTTAACGACTAAGTAAAAAGTTAGACTATATTAAACTAGGACCTTTCGAAATTAGTTAAAGGATTTTACTAGTTACGTTTAAACTAAATCTACTAGCTAAAATAAAAATCTACCTAGTATAGCATATCGTAATACTAGAGCCAGTATATAGGAATGTTAAGCTACTAGTTTATAAAGCAGATATATACTAAGGATAAGAAGAAGATAAGTAGCAAATTTTAAAGATTGTTAGTTATAAGGATGTTAACAATAAAATATAGTATAAGATTAAATAGATAGGCTATAATGAGACTACCTAGGAACTATTAAAAAATTTAAAGAACGCTATAGGAAAGATATAGGAGTATTAGAAGAAAATAGGTTAGGTAATATTAATAAGGAAGAGTTACTAAAGAACGAGTTACCTAAGGGGGACCTAGGAAGAACGACTACCAAACTACTTAGAGTTGTTTCCTTCGCTATTAGAAAAAAATCCGTTCTTTTATTACTAAGTTCCTATAGACCCTATTTTATAAGTTTCCACTCCTTAGAATAAACCTTCTTATAAACCCGTTTAAGATATAGAAGATAAGTAGAGGCTAAAAGACGAGTTTTAAGAGCACGCTATTAAGCAGCCGCAGCCTCTTATTCCGCCTTTCACAATCACCATAGTTTATTAAGGGCGCTTAAAAGCTTACCGTTAAGCTTTACAGCAGTAGATTAAACACGAGACCCTATAACAAATTACTTAGGGAACTCGTAGACTATTAAGAGTTATGGGACGCGTATACTTAGCGTTAGATATAGAGCAAACGTCGCAAGATAAATAAATATTTGCTTTAGTATACTCTAAATAAAAAGAGGGTTACTAAGATAAAGGACTCGCTAGCGTAATATAAACTAACCCCTCTTTCGCATAATAAGAACACGGAGATAGTATTATTTTACTTAATAATAGTATAGCAGCAACAGTGCGAGCACGCCAAACTATAGAAGAAAGAGAAATTGCTTTAGGTATAATAAGCAACAATATTAACTCAATTAATTAGACGGATATTATATCTTTAGTAAACGACTTAGAGATATTAGGAATCTTTAAGGATAAAGATAAAGAGGAGGGAGATAGTATTATGGACGCTTTAAGTACGATATTACGACTACTTAGAGAGGAGTTAGAAGAAGCTAGTTGGTTAATATAGGCATGGTCTAGGATAGATCCGGTAGAACTATGTAATAAGGAATAGTAACTAAGTCACGTGATGTAATCTATATAATCTGTATAATCTATAAGATCTGCGATAGAGTAGATAAAGTATATGTACCTTACGTATAGGGAGAATTTCCTAGGAGTACGGTTATGTATTTAAAGGACCACAGTCCCTACTCTAGATAGTTCTTTCCTTGTAGTAATTCTTAGAATACAATTAAAGTTAATCTATTGGGCAACTACTCCACCAGTTGTTATTACGTTGTTGACTTTACGCATTACCTATACACCTAGCCCATTAACAGGATCTACCGTAGTACTTGCTATAAGGTTCCGTTACACCGCCAAGTCACTAGTGGTGGGCCAGCCAATAGTAGGAAATAGTACGAGATAGTATAAAACAGTATGCGTTAGGTCAGTGCCGTAACAATAAAGGCAAAAGGCTAAAGGCTTAAGATTTTTAAAATAAGATAAGAGATACTTAAGATTCTTAAGATAGGATAAGATAAGCTTAAAGACCTATAATAAATAAAAACCGATAGAGTAGAGTATAGGCTTAATTTAAAGACAAATAAATAAGTATAGGATAAAGGTTCCTAGGGTACTAATATTTTTAAGATAAAATAAGGGTACTATAGACGCCTAAATAGACTAAGGTAGAAGCGCCGCCGCGGTCGCCCAGCTAGCTCTATTCGCGTTAATACATCAACTTATCGCGAACTATTAGTATTTAAATAGAATTACGGGTATATTACGCGTAGGCGTAGGCGTAGGCGTGGGCGCGGACGTACTTATAGAAGCAGTTTATAGATACTAAAGCAGAGGTAGTAGCACCTAAATAAGCTTACGCAGCGCCTTATAGGGTACTACTTTACCTAATTAATTAACTTAGAAGTAGGTAGGGGGGGTTATAAGCAGTATAAATAATAGTAGAACCTAAGATACTATTAAAGATACTTTGCCTAATATCAGCGGCGATATTTAGTAAGCTTTTAGAGTGTTAGGAGCTCTGCCCTTTTATAAGGGCTTTGCTAAGGGCTCCTTTAGTACATTCTAGCTTTAATTTAAACTCTGCTAGTTGTACTATAGTTACAATTAAGACTTAATTAAGGTGTTATAGTTATAGGGTTAATTTTCGCGGTGCAGATACAACATAAATTCACGTGATATTCTAACTTGATCAGGAAGGAACTAAACTCAATCAGTGGGTGGTGTCCGCATATCAATTAGGGGGTGTCCGTATATCAATTAGGGGGTGTCCCGCTACCGTTACCCTTATCTAAACGAACGCCGTAGAATATCCCCAGCTCTTCGTATGATTTCTTAGCTGGTTCGTCATTCGGCGCACGTCCTTCCCATACCGTGAAGCGTCGTATACGAAGAGCGCCCTCGGAGGCATCCGAGGGGTTGATTCTACGATATTCCACGTCCTATCCAATCATTCCCAGATGATTCGGGACACGATCGACTTCTAATCATCTCCCTCGCCAGGTCAGGGTTCAAGGGGGTCTTGGGGTCTTGGATCAATCAGGAAGCGCTGTCACTGCGCGATCCCCTTCTCGAATGGCGGGTGCGGCGCTAGAAGGTAGCCAGTGGCGGAGTTGCGAAAAATTGGGATGGCGGCCGTCAAACCAGGGGAAGATGATTTGTCGGGCGTGGATCAATGTGGATGGATTTTTTCTGGGTGGCAGTTGAGCGGTGGAAACGTGGCCATGGCCGCCGAGGTCCAGATTGTTTTTGCGGATGATGACGGGCCAAAATTTCCTTAGCCCACGCAGAGTGCTTTGCCGAAGTGGTCCATGCAGCGAAGCAAGCCCTTTCACCTTTTTCTGCGCAACCTCGAGTCCTCTTGCATAGCGACCTACATAAACACTTCTGCGCCCAGAGTAGCTTTGGAGGACGGTTGAGCTGTGTTGCTGAGGGAAGGTTAGGAGATTTTTAGAGTACGTTAATGCTTTCTTTTTCCAGAACCAGAAGCGCCGCGCCCCCCTTCTCCACCCTTAGGAAAACTCCCACTGACCTTGCGACAGGTGAAGGATTTTGCAGATAGGACAGAGAAGGTACTTTCGCTCTCTGTTTATTTTACTATTCGCCGTCCACCAACCAAACCCCACTACACTCTTTACCAATCTTCTGCAAACATTTTCAACTCCGTCCTTCTTTCCGCCGTCCATCTGCATCCAAGACTCTCAGGCTGCCAAAATATCGAACTACCAGTTACTGATACCAAAGACTCCAGTTTCACGAGGAGGATCAAGATGTCGTCACTGTCGCGCCGAGCCTGTTATAAGTGCGGCAATGTAGGCCATTATGCCGGTATGCGCGCAAATCGAATAGCAAATATCCTCGAGACTAATACGTGACCACCAGAGGTGTGCTCGTCTTCCGAGCGGCTTTGCTATAACTGTAAGCGCATTCGCTACAGAATGAATTTGTCTCGGAGCACTACTAACAGACCCCGACAGGCAAGCAGCCAGGTACTACACCTAAGATTAAGGTGCGCGTGCAAAAGGACCACCTAACTCTCTTCTAGGTCACGAGTCGAACGGTTGCCCCCACCCGCGCACCACTGAGAGTAAGGAGATCTCGCTCTGAAGTTGCAACTGAATGAAGAAACTAACACCAGCTCTAGCTAAGCAGTGCTATCACTGCCAGGGCCTTGGCCATGTTCAGGCAGACTGCCCGACTTTGCGCCTAAGCGGCGCCGGAACTAGCGGAAGATGCTACTCTTGCGGACAGCCTGGCCATCTTGCCGTAAGTACTCTTAAGACATATAGATAACGGAAACACATTAACGGTTGTATAGCGCTCCTGCCCTAATCCAGGTGCTGGTATGGGACGCGGCGCTGGCGTTCCGCGTGGCGGTTTTGCTGGAGGTTTCCGCGGCGGTTTTGCTGGAGGACCTCGCCCTGCTACATGCTACAAGTGTGGTGGTCCTAACCACTATGCCCGCGACTGCCAGGCGCAAGCCATGAAGTGTTACGCTTGCGGCAAGCTTGGACACATCTCACGCGACTGCACAGCCCCGAACGGAGGTCCTCTGAACACTGCCGGCAAGACATGCTACCGTTGTGGTGAGGCTGGCCACATCTCACGCGAATGCCCGCAAGCTGAAGTCAACGGTGATGGCATCGCTCCTGCTCAGGCAAATGCCACAGTCCAACCCCCAGCCCCGACCACTGCTGTGGCCTAAAGGGCTTTGAAGGAATCTCGCATGCCGCTGGGAGCAAAGCAGGCATGGCGAGCATCATCACGCTCGATAGCTCCCATTCTCAGATCCTTCGGGTCCATTGTTCGAGTACAGATTTTATATCACAATCGTTTTTCTAGCTTAGGCTGCCATTTTCTTTCCTCGGCACCGGCAATCTAACGCATCACGAGTTACAAAAAGTTTTCACGAATCCTACGCGATACCCACGAGTTTACATCCCTTAAAAACCATCATACTTGGACGTTTGGCAATTGAGGATGTTGGTTTAACCTTCGACTTTTGGAGCACAGCATGTCTTAGTGTTCTAGAATGTTGGTGCACACAAACGACACAACAATGGAGGAAGTGTGGAAGGGTAGCAGTGAAAGCAGGGAAGGGAAGGAGGACTGGAATGTCGAGAAGTTATGTTGTCGGTCTGAGTAAGATATTGGCATCCATTTGGCTTTGCCTGTCTTGGTTGTTGCGCCCGTTGGGCATTTGGTTTTTTTTGGCTTATTTCCAACCAGCTGCTAGTGGTAGCAAGTTGGTGTCGAATCTCTCTTCTATCTGTGCATAATTGAATTCGGATTTCTTACACCACTAAAACGGGAAGAGATATGCTTGATATGGTTCGTCTGCTTATTGGCAGGATATTTCGTAGGTTTTCGTGCGCTGCAGATGTTTCCCGCGTTTTCTTTTCGTTGTATCCACCCGAGTTTTCGCAATATGTAAGAATGTGACACTCCCGGTAATTCCTATGATCATGGCTGTTTGATTGTTACATGGTTGGTAAAGACTTGCAGCAAGCTTGAAAACGGTGGTATCATGATGGAGGATCCGAAAAGGGTCATGTCATCGCCGATGGACCAATCTTGGCAAGCAAACTCCAGGAGCCTTCTCCCGCCTTCTCCAGACGTCTCCCTCCCCGCTGAATCAATTCTTTAGTCACTAATTTATAATATCTGCCGCTTCGTTATCTTTAGGTCGAAGATCGCCTCGTACAATAAAACGCCCTTCTCCTCGAACCGTTGCCATTGAAGATGCCTTCTTCCGTTGCTAGTGACGATTCCTTGAACGATGTGAGAGTGGCGCTGTTCCTAGAAAAGCTAGAGTTCACTCAGATCGTAGCAGGGCAGCTTCGTCGTGGATATCGATGCGATTCAGGCGCATGGTATGCTTCCTCGCTCAAGCTTGTGCGACTTGCTCATTCGCTCGCTCACTATCTCGCCTTTTCAGGCATCGGCGCTGTCGACATTTCAAAACTGAAGTCTAATGGCTATTACACAATCGCAGTAAGGGCCTGCTACTCTTAGAAGCGTTTTCATCAATTGGGGGCTTGAGCAGCTCACTGACTTGTCACTCTCAATTCGCTACAGGCCGTTCATGCAGCTACGCGCAGGGCACTCTTGAAGATCAAGGGATTTAGTGAGATCAAAGTTGAGAAAATCAAGGAAGCCATTGCGAAATGTCAGGTAATTAGCTGTGCAATTTACCTCTATTTAAACATCTCGGTGATATTCGAGCTGACGATGCTCTCTGCTCGCATAGCCGTCCGCCGGCGGCTTCATGACCGCACAGGAACTTGGCCAGCAGAGGAAAAGAGTTCTTAAGATATCGACTGGGAGCAAGCAATTTGATTCTATTCTTAGAGGGTATTTCAAGAGCTTTCCTTACTACCAGACGACACGCTTACATCACCCAAGAGGCTTCCAGACAATGAGCATCAGTGAGGTACGATGAAGAAGGGTCTTTAATTCAAGATATTGGTGATTTGCTAACTGAACCTACAGGTCTTTGGAGAATATCGTAAGTGGACGACAGCTGTATCCGTGATATCACTGACTCGATCTAGGCTGTGGGAAGACTCAGCTATCACATACCATGTCTATAATAGCTCAACTTCCCAAGGTACGGCAGTCATTAGCGGCCCTATTCCAGTGTTTTGCTGACCAGTGAAGGATCTCGGGGGAGCAGAAGGTAAAGTTGCTTACATTGGTTAGCCACTCCACTTATCTTTCAAACAATTCCATCTGACTTATGCACTAGACACGGAGGGGACTTTCAGGCCTGAGAGGTTCGGCTATCAAAGTTATCTTACTATCCCAATTTGCTGAAAGATATCCAGAATTACGCAGATTGCAGAGCGTTTTGGAGTGGACCCCGACAGCGCTCTAGAAAACATCAGCTATGCTCGGGCAGTGAACAGCGAGGTGGGTTCATTGACCATTATTAATCTTTGACTTCACCTTACAACCCTCTGATGCAGCATCAAATGGAACTGCTTAACAGAATCGCTGAATATTTTGTCAACAACGAGTATCGCCTACTCATCATCGACAGCATCATGGCTTGCTTCAGAGTGGACTATGTTGGCAGAGGAGAGCTCAACGAACGTCAGCAGAAGTTGAACCAATTTCTCTCCAAGTTGACTCATCTTGCTGAAGGTAAGATAGGAGCGAGCAAGTCATTTTTATTATTGCTAACGGTTAGAAGAGTTCAATATCGCTGTCCTCATGGTTTGTTGCTCTCTAACCCAACCCCATCCACCAATTAACGAAGATAGACCAACCAGGTACAGAGTGACCCTGGCGCTAGTGCTCTGTTCGCAAGCGCAGATGGCCGTAAAGCCGTCGGAGGCCATATTCTCGCTCATGCATCTTCGACCAGAGTACTCCTCCGCAAAGGGCGCGGTGAGGAGCGCGTTGCTAAGATCCAGGATTCTCCAGGTTCGTTCCCCAGGTCATCGGAGTCCTCCAAAAGGCTCTTCAGACTGTGCTATTTTTTGCTGATCTCGAAAACGTCTAGACTGCGCTGAACGCGAGGCAACATACATCATCACTAATGGGGGTATCAACGATCCAGAAAAATCTTGAGCGAATGTATATCTCATCAGAGTTTCACGTCCGAATCATGTGGGAGGATCTCGCATTATGGCACTGCATACTTCTCCATGTAACATCTATGGCGGCGTCGGAATTTTCTAGAAGGATTAAACGTCTGTTGTTACTGCTCAGAGTAAGGTTGCTGTCACATCAAGAGACACATCACCAAACATCGGTTCTACGTATTGGTTCTATTTAGAAAAGATAGTGAATTCAATTTCCCAATACCACCTGTGGTTGCACTTCAAGATCATACGTCCAATTTTTGTTGAACACTGCATAAACGCATAAACGTCTCCTCGAATCCAGAGAAGTTTAAAATCGAAGTCACGAAGTTTAACCAGCAAATAACCTACAACCCATACATTAAGTCGTTTGAACAGTGGTGTTAATTGTTAGTTACTTGAGAAATGCTCGACCTGACCTGACACAATGCAAAGAACCCAACCGTAACCGAATCCACTTCGCGCTCGAAAGGACGAACCATTTGCTTCCCCTCCGAGACGCCAATTGATGCTGCCAGTGAACCCAGCCCCAGTCAGACCAGTCCGAGACCCCCGTTTGTCGTATGCCCACATACCCAAACGATATGAGTACTTACCAACTTACCGTTGCGCGTAATGTCGGTCACTGCTTGCGCCAGCTCTTTGTCTTGTCCCCTTCCACCTGTCGTCCGCACCAATTTTGACCTGCTCGACTAGACTCTCAAGGAAGAGTCCTGTGCGAGGCGAGAACCCTAGTTCCCCTTCAGATCCTTTCCCATGAGCCAACTGCTCCAACCTAGATCCACAACAACCATACCATATCTCACACGAACTACTACCCCCCTGAACCTCCGCCTGTCCTCAGCGAATCGTCATCTGCTTGACCAAATTCGCCTTGGGGTTCGCACTGCCTTCCCTCGCAGCTGCAGCCGCTCCTGGCTTCTTCTCGAACAACTTCCAGAATTTCAGCGACTCATCCGCAGCTATAGAAATAGTCAGTATTGCTAAAACAGCCAATCGATAAAGCGGAAAGGAATTACTCACCAGCTGTGGCCAGCATCTGCCCATCCGGGCTCAGGCAACTGTGCAGGACCCTTGACTCATGGGCTGGAATCTCCACATTCTTGACTAAAGTGGGATAGCTCCAGATGCTGAGACTGTTGTCAGGGAACCCGGAGCTGCTTACGATCTCCTTGTACCCAGTGCTCCACCGCAAGCTGGTGACCTGCGATCCAGTGTCGATGCTGTTCGTCCTTGCTCCAGTGGTCGTGTTCCAGAAATGGATGTGTCGGTCGTGGCTACCGCCACCGGTGGCTAGGAGGTTAGATTGCCACGGGCACCACGCCAACGCCTTGACGGCCGCGCGGTGGTTTGTCTTTGTGAACTTGGGTGCCGCAAGGCTGCGTGCGTCCCAAATGGAAACAAGATTGTCGTTGGCACCAGTTGCGAGCTGTGCACCATCAGCACGCCATTCGAGGCCGCAGACCTCGCCGGTATGTGAAACCAGCTCGGCGACCTTGTGCTGGGCGACGCGGACGTCGTGGTTGTAGACGAGGCCAGAGCGAGCGCCTGTAGACAGGATGTGCTTGTTCCAGCCCATGACGCCAATGCGAGTGTCATGTCCGAACATACTGCGCAACTTGGTGCCCTCTTCTACGTCCCAGATTTGGACTTCACCCGTGCCGAGTCCAACACCAACATATGCACCATCACCAGACCATTTTACGGAAGAAATGTAGGTATCGGGTGAGGCTTCTAGGAGGGACGAGACTGAGCCAGTATCTGCTGACCAAATGTAGACGGAGCGTTCAAGGCCAATAGCGACTTGGTTGCCAGAGGACCAGTCGAGCAAGTTAAGATAGTAATCATCCACGAGGCCTGGGGCATCGAGAACACGTTCTGGTGCTGTGGCAACACGACGACGGAATTGGGCTGAAACACCATTGGCAGGTTTGAGAGGGCGATTGTATTGGGACCGGAGATCGATAGGCTTAGATGACTCAGGTGGTGCAGGTTTGAAAGCGAGGATGCGAGTATTGAGCGAGACACCGCATGCAGATGCTAGCGATGATTGATATGCCACGGCATCTGGTGCAGGTTTGGCGTATGACTTGCCATCCTCTTCATCATCATCCAGACTTAGGCCTTCTAGGGAGAGAGTGGCATCTTCTTCTGACCCCCTGCCACCCAAGTCAAAAGCGCTTGCTGCATTAGCAAGGACTGATGAGCCTTCGCTTTTACTTGAGCTGGATTTGGGTCGGGACTGGTCGAGATCGAGCTTGCCTGTGCCAACATTGCAAATGGCTTCGCTCGCTGTTCGGTTTGGTATGAAGCGGTCAGCGGCATTGTAGGTCATCCGTACAGTCGTTTTGCCAGTCCGCTGTCTGATTGTGCAATCCTTTCTCGTCTTTGAAGGTGTCTGCTTTGCCGTTGTTGTATTACTAGTGCCGGTCAATGTCCAATCCGATACTCCTAGCTCTAATCGTCGAGGCGAATTGCGAGCAATGTTCGACTTAGGTGAGTCTCGGACTGAGGTCTTGGAGATCGACCGCGTAAATCGTGACATCAAGTTACCACCGTGGATAGACTCTGCTGGTGCCCCAGGCACGTCTGCTATCTGGCGGGTCGGTGTACGAGGAGAAGGCGTGAGAGGCATTCGACCGCCTGCGGTACGGGTGGAGAAGATTCCATTGCGGCTCTTGACTGGAGTCAAGACTGTGGGGCTTGCCATGCCTGCTCAATGCCTGTACTGAAATTATATTAGATTGGACTTGTAGAAGATGGAAGAAGGATTGGAGCATACAATATGCTTTTCTGTTTTATGCTGTAATGTATTATTAGTATTAGACAATGGTTGTAAACTGATGCAAAGAGTACTTTGTACAGAAGTAGAATCTGAGTGGAATTGAGAGTTTGTGTGGAAGACGTCGAGGTAGATGGATGTGAGAGATAGTATGAGTAGAGAGGAGGAGCAGTGTAGAGCATGGTGGACTTTATAGAGCAGTGTTTACGCCTACTTGTTGGCAGAGTGACGAGGGCGGGATACTCCGGGACTCCGAATTTCCGATCGCCAAGAGCGGGCCGACAATCTCCGCCTCACCGCCTAGCCTAGGTTTTGGGAGTGGCACTCATGGCACTGATTCGTAGGCTGCGCAGCCTCACTGCCTCATTGCCTCACTGCTGCGCTGAAACCACGTTGAGAGAAAAAGTGAAGACAGCCCATGACATATGAGCCCTTGATGGCTCTCGCTCTCGCTCCTCTTTTTCTCTGTTAGAATTTCTGCATTCAATGGCCCAGGCCGCCTCCTACCTACCCAGCACTCTCTTTTCCGACAACGCACCTGCCTCCTCCAATACCCCGACCGCTGCCACGACACTCACTTCAGCTTCTGCATCCTCTTCGAGTAACACCTTCCTCATGTCTGCGAGTCCTATTCGCAACCGTAAGGCTGCTACCGACAGCTATAGACCTAAGATCATATCTACAATCGGTGCGAAGCCGGCCTGCTTGGTCAATGCTTCGGTAACATATGTCGGGAACGATCAGATCTATGCCTTTGGGGGCTTTGATCAGTACACCGATGAGGGTAGGCTAGCTGAAATCCTCTGCTATAGAAAAAGTTTAGACTGACCCTAAAGACAGTCTACAACCATGTACTCCGACTAAATCTTGCTTCACGTCAATGGAACTTGGTAGATAATTATGGAGACATTCCGGGCGTACGGATGGGTAAGACTGCACTTGTTCTGTCGCTTGAATGCTACTTCGTACTGATTTGTGGGCTTTAGGTCACACCGCAAACCTCTGGCAGGGCGATAAATTGCTAGTCTATGGCGGAGAAAACGAACATCGTGCCTACCTCTCCGACGTCATAATTTTCGACCTCAAGACTGCACACTGGACCCAGCCAGAGCTCAATGGCCCTACACCCAGAGGCCGAGCTCGCCATTCTGCTGTCATCCATGACGAGAAGCTATATATTCTCGGCGGCATGACAGGGCATGACAGCTATGTGCTCGATGATATCTGCTACCTAGATCTAAAAACATGGACGTGGTCGCGCACATGGAGATTCGTACCCCGATATGATCACACAAGCTGGATATGGAACGGACGGATTTGGATATTTGGAGGACTGGGTGAAGATATGGAGCGAACGAGTGAAATCTGGTGGCTTGATCTGCGTGGGAGCCCGGCCTTCGATAATCCGATGGCATATGGAACCGGCGATAAACAGCTGGTCGCGGCACGGTTCCAACGCTACGCCTTCAACAGTCCTGTTCAACCTCCGACAGGATCCACCGGCTATGTTGCAAATTCCAGCAGCGTACAAGTTAACCCTAGCCAGCTTTCATCGAATCGTACCCCTCCAGTCGCTCCTGGCTCAATATCATCCCTGAAGTTCGTCTCCAGTCCAAACCTCCCAACCCAAGCTCTGGGGATGCATTTTCACGTGTATTCTTCCGGATGCCTTTTAGACTTTGTCACTCCAGCAAGCATGATGTCTTCATTTGAGACGAGCCTTTCCGCCCTAGATCTGGATACTCTACGCTGGCAGAAGCTAGCTGATGGCAAGGATCTCTTCAACCCTGGCTATCGTTGGCACTACTGCGCAATGAACGAGGATGGAACACAGGCCTGGCTTCTTGGGTGTCCAAACGAGACTACAAACAACGCCGGGGATGCGACAGGTGACTATCTAAGCGATGTGCTTCCCATTGACCTCCGGAAACTGGGCCTCCTAGGCAACACATTAGCCCTCGAATCTCGCTCCGAACAGAAGATTCCCTCCTCAGATGCAAATACGACGTCCTATCTTACAGGCATCGGCGCCGACCTTGCCAAAACCTTCAACCAACCCCCCGAAACCGGGAGCGGGGCAGACTTTATCATCACCGCCGAACGCGACGATGACATTGATATTGCGGACGATGCTTCGATGGTCGAGTCTGCCGGTCATGGCAATCCACCGCCGACCTCCGCCCCTATTCATGTCCACAAGCTCATCCTCCAAGCTCGCTGGCCACACTTTGCGCGCCTCTGGGCCGCCCAAATGCTCGAGTTCCACACGAAGAAAATGCACATTCCGGAACCCTACTCGGCTGTCCACTCCTTCCTCTACTATCTGTATACAGACAGCATCGCCCAACGCCCACCTCACGGGCCTTCGCTTAACGACGTCGCCGGCATGCTCGTCATGGCCAACATCTATGACATGCCCAGACTTCGACTTCTCTGTGTGAATCGCCTTGGCAGAGAGCTTGATGTGGAGCATGCGGCAGTGATCTGGGAGCGTGCGGGTACGGCAGGTGAGGATTATCTAAAGAGACGCGCAGCCGGATTTTGTCTGTTGCATTGGGGCCGAGTGGTTAGAACTACCGGATTCAAGTACTTGGGACGCAAGAGCTTGCTAGAACTTTGCGAGGAGGTCGACCTAGAGGGCAGAGTTGTAGGAAGCGACGAGCTGGAATTGATAGGCGGGTTAGGCGGAGGTAGGTTCGGGGTTGGTGGCTCCGGAAGAGATGGCAGGAAGAGGAGTGTGGGCAGTGCGGGGGTGTTGGCGGGAGTTGATGGAGATGAAGATGAAGATGTAGAGGATGAAGGTATGGAATTGAATTAGTGGGTAATCGGGGAACGGTTATTGGCGGCCGGATTGTCTTCAACTGTGTGCTGGGACTGGGTTCTGGGAGTTTTGTGTCTTTTCCCTTCATGATGGTGTTGGTGCGGCTAGAGCTGGCGTTTTTGTTTCTGGTTTTGCTGGGGGATGTCTCTCTCCCAGCAGACTTTTCAAAATGGCATCTTATGGGGAGTACTTTGGTACATGGGCCTACAATTTTTTAATGACTCAAGAAGGGATGTGGGGCGGTTTAAAATCGTAGGTAACGTTTATGTTCTCGCAGGGGATTAGGTTCTGGGATGATATCAAAATGGATTGCCTTTCAATTCTCGCTGCTATCTATTAAAGTTATGAGCATGGCTCAAATGCTCTCGAAGTAAGAAAGGTAAATGGAAAGCCAAATAGACGCCTGAAGGAAAGTGCAAACTGAAAGGACCCAGAAAGGTATGATTAAAGTGGACATTAACATTTGCATGAGCTGAAGCTGTAGTGAATGTAGGTCGTTAAATATTAGCAAAATGGCAACGCCGTGCACTAGAGATAATCTATGGCTTTTCACGTTCACTACGTCTATCTAACATAGTGCTAAACTTTCGGACCCCTGAAGATATGCCAGAGCGGTGGAATTAGAGATCCAGCTCACCAAGTGTTAGAAGCCGCCGGGAAGGCTGTTCGTCATGAGATGGCTTGTTATCCATGATCTTATCCGCGAAGTTATCATATTTGCAGCCACCCGGGGGGGGGCTAGCTCTGTGACTACGGTAAGGAAGCAACCCCCCCCTTTTTTTTTAATCCATTGTATTATACTACGTATAATACTGCGCATGCAGCCTCTAGGCTATAGCGCTATAGTTCTATTATATAAATCCTTCCTAGTTGGCTTAATATATATTAGTAACTATATCCTAATAGTTTATTAACCCTTGGTTTAAGGGTTTATAGCTCCTTTTATATATATATATACTCCTAATGGCTCTAAAGACGCGGGCGATAACTGTAGAGAGGAAGGAAGGGAAAAGAAAGAAAAAGAAACGGACCTCTTTTACGGACGACTCGAATCCTTTCTCTCCGCTATTATAGCCTCCTTTATAGCATTCTTTATAGCCTTCTTTCTCTTTTACAGACGACCCTAATTTACCCTCTCCGCTATTACAATGTCCTTCTTTATACTCTCGCCTCCCTATATTAGCTATATATCCTCTACTAATACCTTCGCCTTCGCCTTTACTATTAACCCTAGCCCCTAGCCTTATAACGATATCCTTTTATATAAGCTTATATACCAACTAGCCCAATTAATATCTCTCCCTAATAAAACTTACCGCCGCTAGCTTCTATTATTAAGTTTATAGAAACTATAAATACTTTACAAAGTGCGCTTTTAATAATAGACGGGCATATAGCTAGGACGATAAAAAAATACTCTATTAAGGAGTTAGTAGAGAAGTATAAAGACGATTACTTATAGCTAAAACTTAAAGCTAACTTCTATACATCAGGATTTTTTTTTTGGGCACGTTGTTGCAAGCGAAAATCGGGGTCTGCAAAACCTGCGTAAGTCGCAATTTTGGCAATTTGCGGCGATTTGCAGCGATTTACTACAAACACACAGGCTACTTGTGCAAATTGCCGCAAATTGCTAAACCCTAATTTTCGGCTGCAACAAAAATACTACCCCATATCCACAGTCGATTTTTGATCGCCAGCGATACCGCGCTCTTAACACCCGTCAAGCGCTATGCGTAGAGCCTGCTGAGAGCTTTCTACTCGCACTAGAATGGTAAGAATCGGCTGTGGGTTAATGAAGATATTCGCGTTTTAAGTTGCGCGCTACTATTATATAAGCACCCTAAAGCACCCTATTAAACTTATACAGCACCAAAATAAGCCCCTAGGGGGCTATAGATAAAGGTTTTAATAGAAGACCTCTTAGTATCTTATTAGAAGTTATATATATAACTATTTTAAAAGCTTTTTTACCCGCTTAAAGCCGTTTATAAAGCTAATCTAGCGAGCACTATATTTACTCCTATTGTAGATTAACCTACTATATAGCTGCTTCCTCGCTAACCTTCTAGACCTACGCGACCCGCTTAATCTCCTTAATAACCTTAAGCTGTAGGGAGTACTATTAAACCTCCTTTTGCCGGCTAGCCCGCTATCTACTACCTTATTTAGAATCTAGTGCTGCTATAAAAGGATTACCTTCTAGCCCTTTAGTTTACTTACTCTAAAGGGCTTATACGGAGTTTACCGCGCGGCTTATATAGTATATAGGTGGAGACCTAAACCTAGGCTCTAGCTAGGACTATAGCTGCGGCTGCGGCTATAGTAGTAGCGGCGGCGGCGGTGGTAGTAAAGCTATATAGGAAGGAGAGCCTATAGCGCTTACCTAGGCGGATGTATATTTACTAAATCCCGTAATAGATAGAGCTAGAGGGGCCGCTTCTATAGGCGGACGCGGGGGGTTAGTAGACTAGCCCTAAGGCTATGCCGTAGCCGTAGCCGCAGCTATAGCTAAAGGGGCTTTTAGTTAAAATGTAAGGCCTCTAGACGTTAGCAATTAAAGCTATAAAGATTAGGCCCGCTAGGACTTATTTAAATAGTCTAATAAGCCCTTAACCTTACTAGCTGTTTGCTTATATTTAGCGTATAAAGCCTTTAGTTAGTTAATAAGGAGTAGTATAGCTTAGTAGAGAATCGACAGCTAATTTAGGCTCCCCTTCTCTTCCTATAGGTAGGGCTCTAGATCCTACATAAAGGCCTTATACGCCTTATACTAAAAAATAGGGTGGCTCTATACTGGATAGCTTAGGAACATCTTATAGAGGGTTATTAAGTCCTATAGAATGACCTTACAGAGGTAAAAGAGAAGGTTTATAACCCCTATAGTGGCAAGGTCGTTAATCTAGTATAGCTATAGGCTAAAGCAGCCCTTCTATTTATCTAGTTCGGGCTATATTATTAATAGTAGTATATTAGGCGGCGTAATACCCATACAGCGGATTTTAAAACAGCCCATCTATAAGGGGTATCCTACTATTAACCTTATAAACTCTTATAGGAGAGAGTTTAAGTAACAGCCTACTATCTACTCTTAGTTCTACCTCCTAGCGTACCAAATCTAATCCTTACTAACCCCCTTTAGCTCTACCATCTTAGCGCCGGCGCTCTGCCCGATATGTGTCTTCTTCTCTAAGAAGACGCTAATATACTAAAAGGCCTTTACAACCTAATCTTACTATAAGTTATATAAGAGGGCCGCCTTACGGTCCCTACCGCTCTTAATTAGGCGTATATTATACTATACTAAGCGCCTACTAAAGTCTAGGAACGGCTCTATACTAAAATCCTAGCGGTATAAAAGATAGACAGCTAGCCTGCTAAGTATATAAATAAGTAGCTTTTTGTTTCGTAGGGCCCTAATAGTCTTAAGGTGGCTATACTAGTTCTACTTACCTACGTGTATAGTAAATATTAAGGGCATATAGCGCGTAGGGCCTTTACCCTTAAACTTAAAGGTAAATAGATCTAAGATCTTGGTGGAGCGTTTATTGCCGCCGTAGGTAAGTATATAGTGGCCTAGTAGGATATTAATAAGCGTGCGGAAGTAGCACTCTAGGGATAAAGCGGCGCCCCTAGCCTAGAGCTTACGGCAAACACTCTAAAACTCGTCCTTAGTATAGCCGTTAAGGAGGGTGTTTCTGCCCTTATTAGTAAACTGCTCTTTCTTACACTACGCGTCCCTTTACTATAGCGTCTTTAGGTACTCCCTAACGCTGTCCTTCCGTAGAGATAGGTAACTGTTTATTTTTATAGCTTTCTATATTTAATAGAGGTCCGTTAGAGCGGTAATATAGCCGCGAACTAACCGCTATAAGAGCCGGAAATAGATAGTTTTACCTATAATAGGAACTACTGCTAAAAAATAATATAAAAGCTATTTTATAATTAATTACGGAGCTATTAATAAATTTATAGATACCTAATTTATGCGTACTTATAACCTACCTACCTTACCCCTTACTAAAGCCCGCGCCCTATAACTCGCTAACGGTAATTATACCGCATAAAAGATTACCTATATAGCATAACTCCACCTAAATATAAATGGGCACTAGGAAGAACTCTAGGCCTATATTATACTACTTACTAACTACCCTATTATCCTTAGAATAAACTAGCTTAAATAATACAACCCCGCCATTAACTAGAAGAAGAGAGAAGTAACCTTTAACTCTAAATACTATAG
>Ga0307515_10005122_pt1 | contig 26627 bp, 30 predicted proteins | sample 17_EM_MG_FD_194513 | JGI IMG/M metagenome (GOLD analysis project Ga0307515, IMG submission 194513) | Populus trichocarpa ectomycorrhiza microbial communities from riparian zone in the Pacific Northwest, United States - 17_EM | ecosystem: Host-associated > Plants > Roots > Unclassified | place... | reverse complement strand
TTTACACTTTACTCCTCAAGTTTGATATAGATTGCATTGCTGCCTTGTGAAAACAGATCAGACAACCACATAATAATTATCACATATGTAGATAACATACATGCACATGGTGAGCACAGCAAACCTGTAGGATCCTGCCTGTTTGCTGCACTGGGTGGCAAAGGGCCTTAGAAATTGGCTCCGGACAGGCTTTTGGGCGCACTCCACCAGCCACATGAGGCCGATCCACTCCTCTTTTGGACCACTAATTCTACTGATATTATATGACATATTATATACAGGACAGCCTCTATCGACACCTGCAAGTACCAATGGCACGCAGGGTGGTGGTGGCACGTTGCCTGGTGAGGCACTGTATATCATGATCATCCCGGATTCGTAACATTTGGATGAATAAATAGAGATAGGATAGATAAGAATAGCAGAAGGAAATCTACCACTCTTGTTAGTACTTTGAATGTGATAAAATACATCGTTCCCAGCCTGAGGAACGTGCGCGCGCAGTGTCGTCGAGTCCAACTCGTATGATATAAAACAAACTAGCTAAATGGACATACAGCAGCGGACCAATATAGGGAAGACCAAAACCTGGTAGAATAAAAGGGTAATCGCGAGTCTCAGCAACCATTGCGTGGGACGTACGCTGGTGGGGCCCCTCCTTATCCGAAAGCATAGCTAGTAGCCTTTCGGAAATCATAGTCCACTGAGTCACTAGGACAGTGGGGACACGGGAGAGGAAACGTGGGCAGTGTTGCCTTGATCGTCAGTACTTGTGAGGTGCGTGGTGGACTCACCGGTTGCCTGGGCTCATAAGACTCTCTAGCTTGCCTAGTTTCCACGAATATGGCATCGCTTGTCCTTTCCTGCTCGTACAAAGCAAAGTGAACTGGCGATGCGGGCGATGCAGGAAAAACTCGATCAGATATGTAGGACGCTTAAAGTATTTCTTAGAATACATGACAGGTCAGAAGAGACGAAAGCAATGTGAAGAGTCTCCAGCCTAGCTAGGACGTACTGGATAGTATAGACGCATGGCTCGAGCCATAGTTACCTCAACAGAGACACCTGTCACTGCGTTAACTGCGAGATAGTAACACGCATCGCTTTGAAGAAGACAAAGAAATCCATGTGAACTTGTGAGAGTTACTGTATCGGAGAGCGGGTAATGAAAGTCGGTCATGTCTCATAAACCTTCCACATCAATCACTAAAAGATGTCACCTGACACATAGCCATTAGCAAACTGCGCCGAGTAATGATGGGTACCAGTTCTATTCAGCGGTGCCTAATGCCTTCAAAGAGCCGAGGAAAACCCACGAGGCCGACGTTAATTCGAAACAAACTATAAAATAAAACGCAGGAGATGTTATGAATCACATTTCGTTTTCGCGCCGTCGGTACCGTGTGAATCTCTCGCATCCAGAGGCTGGGTGGCAGTCCGATTTCACGTGGCATTGCTGTTTTTGTTATTCCAGTAAACATGCTTACATAGAACATAGATACTGTTATAGATACGAGTACAAAACGGGGTTTTGTGTACGGCGACCATTATATTGTTCATCACGTCTTTTTAGAAGAAGTACCCGATCTAATGTTCCTCATAGAATATGAACTCACGGTATGATACTCTAAACTGTTGATGTATTTGCAACACTCCTAGGCTGGCGGATCCATATATGGCGAGGCGGGAATACGGCTGCAAACCTTGTGCGCTATATTAATCCATCAGGAATTTGGATGACACCCGATAACCCGATAGCCATTGATCAGCATCACCGCGCACTCAAAAATGAGACTCCGGTTTGCTTGAGGGACACCGCAAGAAACCACACGAGAATAGGGGATTATATACTGTACATATAGACGGAAGCCCAGAACGTTCAAGAAAAAGATCGTTGCCGTAACGATCGTGCAGTAATAGTCGCCCTGTGCATGTGTCAATCGCGTGCTGACAACCACGTACGTGATGGGGATACCGGTACTTCAACAATGCAAACTAGCCGTCAAGCCGCTCTTTTAGCTATTACACGATCGGTGGAGGACGGCATATCCTCGCATCAGTTCCCAGAACCCGGATTGTGATCCCGCGAAACCTGAACCCTAAAATTGAGACCAGTTTGCATTGGCCAAGATTGAGCGGTTAGTTCGACACGGAGATCATCCATGAATTGAAATGAATAGGTCCCTGATACGTCCCTTGCAGTCCAAATCACCAAAGATGCATTGGTATCGTTGCCCCTGAATGGATATGGAGGGAAATTGGTTCCTCTATTCGCAGTTGGAACAAGACCATACCGCCAGAAGCCCAAATAGTAACTGTACGGAGACTATATCGAATGTTAGATTTGGTGGGTAGCTCCCTTGCCAACAGAGTGCATCGGAGTATATACAGAGCAGGGATAGAGCCGCTAATGGTACAAAAGGAACGGATAAACTACATATCTAGAATCACACTGCGTTTTTTGAAAATAAAGATGATAGATCAGTACCGTGAGATGGCGGAAGAATGCCCCGATGCCGAGAAACCGCAATGACTCAATGTCACCGCGGGTCTGCGTATCCATTGAGAGTACGAGTGGAGAGGAGGATGTTCTGACTGAGTCCGTGATTCCTCGGAATCCTGTAAATCGTCTTGAGACAACGCCTTCAACGATAGAATGAGATGGGAACAGGTAACGGAGGAGATTGCTAGGGCGATGCTACGGAGAAATGAGCGTTCTGCTATGTTCGCCAGTAGATCATTTCACTAACTTTGAGCTAAGGATTGGGTGATACAGCTACTCGCAGAATCAGCGGTGTGGTATAGACGGGTAGCCAATCAGTCATACCTTCTGAACCATGGTCGCTGCAATATTTAACACGAGCAATATTGTTATAATGCCATAATACATTATACCACTGATGAGAGAGAATTAGGTCGGTTCTTGCACCCAATAGAAACATCCATACTGGGCGATCAGGGTACGAATGATCGGCGTCCCTGTTAAGGTCGCTCGAGTCCTACAGGCTCGCCAAATCAGCAATATGAACGCAACGGTCTGTGGTGCGATTCAATTATTAATTCATGAATTGAGTAATCATCCAATCATACCCCAGCGAAGAGACCAATGATGCCTTCGAGGAAGTACTGTTGAGGTTTAGATGTAGGGCACAGCGTCAAAGCGAGAGGTGCTACGATTGGTGAGTGACTGATCACCAGTTGCCACCAATAGTACTGACTCGTTTTTACGAATGAAAGTGGCACCTGAGGTAAGACTGATCAGTTATACTACTTTCGTAAGCAAGGCATGTGGTGCTCACTGGTGGTTGGAGGGCTCGCATGGCCAATGCAGTAGCTAGGCATAGAATGAACAATATGCATAGTGCTATCCCTAACACCTTGGAGCGTTCGTATAGAATCCACACGCGGAGAATCAAAACCACTGTCGAGCAGCGTGTGAGCCAAGCCAATTTGGTGGGTCAGGACGAGGGGACTTGCAGTCTACAGCCGCGAAATTGATCTAAATTACGTTCAGTATACGCGGTATTGACGGTGGTGGGCAACTTACAATTGTCATCCACCCGCTGATTCGACTCATGAAACACCTGGAATCGATTGTAAAAACCAGTCGACCTCAGGGGCCAGCGGTTCTGACTCACAACTTCAGAGAAGGTAAGCAAGAGTCCCATCAGACTAGAAAATACGCACTGGGGAAGAACGTGTCTGGTATTCCAGATAAATCCAACGGATCACGAGCCCGAGAAGTGATAGATAGCGGATCTACTTGACATTAATGAGCCCAGTTCACCATGCGAGAATACTGGCTCACAATGATGAAGAGAATTTTGGCCCAGGATAGCCAAGGACGGCGAGACCAAAGGAAAGTCCACTCCTTATCCCTACAAGTACGATTCGGGTGAGACTTAGTGAGGCAAAGAAAACCCAGTAGATGATTCACATCGTGAGGATCGAGTGGTACGACACCAAGGCGACACTTGCAAGGAGTAGCTGCGGAGATTGTCAATTAGCGCTTGATCAGAACGAAGACCCATAACCTACCCGCTTTCCGAGCTGGATATCTCCTTGAAATTGTATCCACTCTTTCATTGACACGCCGAACTCGGTCAAGATAATTGCTTTTGCACGGTCCATATATGAGGTTTGTGTCCGCCATGACTGGACGATCTCTCGTCTTATACTAATTCGATTCGGGTTTAGAAGATTGCGGAAGCAGTCAACACGGACAGGCACGTACTCCCGCTGAATGGAATGACAGCAAGCCGATGAAATGGTTGATCCTTTGACACAACCCCCTTTCGGACGGTGGCACTACCGACTGTGTTTGGCCTCGGAGGTTCTCAGCGCTTGCATTGCACAGGGGCTGTGAAGCCGTGGCAGCGTGACACGGCGGTAAAGTAAATACATGAGGCGCTTCGTGCCATATGGCCAATGGTTTATCCTTCGGCAGACCTCAATAAAGCCAATATTTGGCACTTATCTGGGTCGATTGTCAGACCGAATGGAATCTACACAGCGACCAGTAGAATCGCCAAACCGCGGAATCCTGGCGGAACGAACGATGCTAGGTGATGCGCTGGATGATGGTAACGCGCGGTGCTACCGGCTTACATCCGCGCGCAGAGAGCGCACATGCGTTGTAGGGAGCTGGCACAGCGAGGATACCTAGCTGCCTGAGCCCATATGGGCGGTTATGACATTTGTGAAGCTGTCGATGCAAAATTAATTGTACAATAGGAAAGATATGATAAGGCGGCTAGAGTGGGTCTAGGCGCCTTCGCGACTGACCCACCTTTTGACAAGTACAGTACAGTAGACGAACATTGAGTGGAACGGTTGAGGCCCCACAGAAGAAGGACTAGATTTGATATCTCTATTACATTGATATGGTAATACCAAACAGCTAAGCTCTCTCAAGCATCAACTCCCGGCGACCTTAGCTTCTCGTGTGCGGGCATCGTTAAGCTGGCCACTGCGATAGCCTCGAGGTTAGTCTTGCGAATTAATGAAGGTAAGGGGTCCGGATTAGGAACAAAGCAAGTGCTAGTTTCCCTTATCACTAATCGCCGTGCATGCATATTCCCACAAGAGGGGGCCACGATCTCAGCTACTCTAGTACGTTTTTGCCGATCATTACGTCCAGCAACATTTCTCTGCGTTTGGGACAAACTCTCCATTGTGCATCTCCTGATCGAGTTTCTCTGCAATTGTTAATGGACGCTCCTCGCCTACGGGAAAAGCGCGACGAACAGGACCAACGATCCTGTCTGGCAGATGATCTGTTGCTCCCGAAGTATTGGAGAGGGTGAGACAATTCGATGGACCGAAGCGGGTCAACGCACTGGATACGAAGGTGTCCTGCACTACCAGTGTTAATCGAACAGTTGCGTGGTCGGTGAGTCTTTGATTGGATCCCTGAACACATTAGCTACGTTACAACTCGATCACCCCTGTACTGTTGGACTTGTGGAGCGGCCCGACATTGGTTTGGCTCCGTTGAGATGTAGATATAGATGGCGTGGGTCGCTGAGTAATTGAACGGAGGCACTGAGCGTCAATATATCTAAGTACGACGTCTACACTGGTCTGTTCCCCACCCAACCCTTTGACATGAGCAAATATCTGACAGACTACGATGGCTATGGCTATACATAGCCACTGCTGAATACTTCAAGAGCCAAAAATATAGTCAATGGCCTGCCGATTCCGGCATATCCCGGTTGTGAATCTGGTGCTATTGCCAGGGAAATGGTTTATATGAACTAGACTATCAAGCTTCCTGCAAGTGTTTTATACCGACGAATTGGGGTACTGTTCAGGTGGTAGCTGATGTGAACCGTGTCACTTTTATTTCATACAACCAGCCTACTCACTGTCCGACTGAGAACACAGCTTTTCAGTGCTCACAATTACCCTCGTCAGTCCGATGATTCCTTTTGCATGCATATACGTATGGTTCAGCAAAAGGAACTTGCCAGTTTGGTTCTGGTCTACGCGACGCCAGCACCAAGGAGCTGGTTGAGATACTGAGAAGATGGTGCTTATGATCCACGATGAAACAATTATAATCCAAACTCTTCATCCCTTAGTGTCCCTAAGGTTTCCCCATTGTTGTGATTAGATGATCGCTTGAGGGAAAGAACGAGTTGACTACCTGTAAGAGAGGATACAGCTACCACCATACTATAATGAAGCTCAGCCGTAAGTCTCGCAACCCATAGCACATTGCGTACTTAGACTCAGTGAGAGGCACATAAAGCTTTAATAATCGTTAAGCGGACTGGAAGCGGAAGTGGAAAAGACGACTGACTCGTGGAACCATGCAAGATATCATGTGGAGGCTGAGCAGGGTGCCTATGACGACAAAATAAACAATAGTACTAAAGTCATGTCAACCACGGCTGAGAAAGGAGGTGGAAGGGAGCCCACTGAATAATAAATACGCGTGATATGTGCGCGATTAATAATATCTCTGCATCCCTCCACACTTTCCACAAAAGGCATATGATGATGACCGTCTGACGTGAAGCAGCTGATTAGAAGCATTGACAACAGGGCAGCACTATAGGCGTACTTGTGAGGTAAGACCAAGGATTGACTCGACGAAATAATGTTGAGGATCAGAGCGTGGACAGATAGTGAGCGAGATAGGGGCTGAATCAAATCAACCATAGCCGACCAAAAGCTTCGACTCTGTACCTACGTTTTTCAATGAATGGGAGGGGAAGCTGAGTGTATAATGTTATTAAAATTGACCAGTCTGGACCCTGATTCACTTGCCCGGGGCTGGTATGCACGAACCACCAATGCTGCCGTTAGGCAGGCCAGGCAAGCCACCACAATCACGAATGAAAATAGTTTGGATAAATTGTACAGAACCCACACTCGCATGATGAGCACCACTGTGGTGTGTTATCAGTAGGTGGAGCGAGAGTTATCGACGAGAGACTTGCAATCAATTGCAGCAAAGTTGATCTGAAAACACGTTAGTGATGTGTAACTATTGGATAAAAAATGTACATACAATTGCCATCCACCCGCTGATCTCGCCCAGACGACAACTGTGCATTCAGTGAGGGTGCGACGTCGGAGATTGCGCCTGACTTACATCTTTGGAAAGTGTTAGTGAGGTATTACTGCAGTAGTTCAACTAAATGCACACATTGTACTCCAAGGAGATCCAACGAATCACGACCCAGAGAAGAGAGAAATAGCGAATCTACTCGTTCGTCAGTAAAGAGACGGGTGGCAGATGTTAATACCTACTATCACATAAAGAGCTTTTGAAAGCACCAGCCAAGGACTGCCACTCCAGACAAATTTATACTCTTGTTGTCTAGGATGCAGAGTTCGACCAGAACGACAAGAGCATTGGCTATATGAACCCACACAGTAATTAAATAGTTGTAAAAAAGCAGTGCTACACAACCAGTGAGTAGCTTTAAGTATATTAGAGCACATCGTCTAACCAACCACGGAGCTAGGGGAACATACATGCTTTGCAAGGGCATGGCCCCATTGATAGTGAATGAACTGGTCGTACGAGACCCCTAGTTTGTTGAGGATGAGTGTTGCTGAGGGATCCATCCTGAAGCACCGGGCTTCAACGTCCCTTGTCTGTAAGCGACTATGGTCTTATAGTCACCAAAAGCAATCATATAGCCATTCTCTCAGTCACTCTCCCCCAGGCTGCTCGTGCAGACGATTTAATGGTTTCGGCGATCGGCACTGCTCGCACACAGCCTTGATAGCCAGCAGGCCGCGTACCCCTTGAGTGCAACCTTATTAATGCAGCAAAGGCCCGCTTGGAAAGGACATAGGATAGCCACATACGGCGTACCCCTTGAGTTTCGGGAGAAAGACCATAAAGGAACGCTGTGCCTACTTTAGCAAAAGCATGGGCCTTTTATAGGCCTGCGAAACGAGCAGATAACAATGCGGTACGAGACTATTCCGTATTATCATATCAGTACGTGTCAGGTAGCTTCGAATGTGAGTCGAATGGAAATTGACGTACGTCCTTAATTTTGTCGGAAAGTGAGACCCCTGGGTCGAAAGACTGCCAAAGAAACTTCTCTCGATTCAGACGGGAGGGGGATTATGTACAATGGACGAGAGAAGCCGTAAGTTAACAATCGAACCGCAACATATCATAATCGAGCCAATAGTCGAGCCGAACACTAATCTTCCGACCCCCTTTTTCAATATGGTTGAACTAATAGTTCGACAAACTAGTGAAACTTGACTTTGCGCCCCTTGAGTCCATTTCTGGCACTATTCCCACATTCGTTTGGTAACTTCTGCGCCACACCGAGGCCCAGGATGTTGCCCTTCATGGCCGTAGGGAACAACATACGTCAACGCAGAATTATATTACTGGTGAGTGCATGTCAGAATAGAAGGCACTTGCCTTTTCGGCGCGACGAACCGTATAGGGCGATGAGGCGGTATACAAACCCGTGAGGGGGCCAATTCGGAGGTTCAGTAGTCACATCCTGAGGGTGCATCAATACTGGCACTCTAATGGTACTGACCGCGTGAGTTGTTGGAGGAAGCACGAACGATACTAAACAGGCTCTGTTTTAGTCACGTCAAGGGGAAGGGCGATACCATACTATTTGCGTGGTGCGATATACTGCACTTGTTCTGCGTCCATTTCCAGTGAGACGGGAGCACCTAATGAATTTGCTCTATAATTCGCATGACAACGCGTCATTACTGCACCAGTAGACTTTTATACTGAACTACCAATGCAATGGCTTAAGGCTCGACCCGTGCTTGGGTCTTTCGGGGTTTGCAAACCACCGCCATCGGAGGAAAATTGATGTACCAGACGACTGAGGCGGATAACCCTCGTCTGGCGGACGGTGTATTTGGCATGAACAGACTTTCATCGGCGCCTCCTTCCCTGTTTCCTTCTTCCGCCTCGCGATTGAATTGCGATTGAATTGTCGGAAATGTAATATTGGCGAGCGGCTATATAGACACTTGCACCTCTAATTCGAAGTTCCTGGATGCCGAGTGTGATGGGGCTCGTACGTGGAGATCGAGAGTAGGGAGTGAGACCCGAGGTGGGTTGCGAGTTACTCAGTTGACTGCGCTGCCCTGTTACCATCCGTGACAAGAACAATTCTAATAGATATCTTGGGATATCCGCAGTGGGAATCTGGGCAATTGCCACGCAGATACAGTGGAAATTTGGATGACAACCACACCTCGGTAAAAGGGTATGATTTCCTTTGTGTACAGGACCCCTCTGAGGGGTCTACTGCTGGGCGCGTTCCCATAATCGACTGACGCAAGCGCAGCCCGCGCACTCCCTGCCTGCCATGGGCTGGGCGCGTCCAACCGCACCCGTTCTGCGCTGCACACCAGGAAACCGCATAAGCATGTGGTCGCAGTTTATGCGCAACACATTGGGTCATCTGTAAATTACTTGAACAAGAGCCAAGAATTTACGGTCAGCTAGGTTGCACATTTCGACTTGACGCACACGCAGCGCAGAACTTTGTGCTGCTTCAGGAACATATTCAAAATGTTGTCCCCGTAGTGCGCGCCACTCACCAATATACCAGCCACACCGCGCGCGACCCAGCTTCCAATCACATCACCACCGGCGCGAACCAGGTATTTCCGACGTTGCCACCACCGAATGATGGCGCCTACAACGCGGAGTAGAATATTTACAGACAGTTCGACCACACATGCAAGGACGCGGTCACTGCGCGTATCCGCACATCCCCAGAAAATATCAAAATTTCCGGCGCCCCTGCTGAATCATGGCGCTTAAAAGTCGGAGTAAAATGATCGCGGATCGATTTAATCATACACATGCAAAAATGTAGTTACCGCGCATATTGGTACATAGTCCTATGCACATGGTCAATAGGGCTAGGGGCCGATTGCTTATTCTGGCTAATTGGACCACGCATTCCCCGAACATACAGCAGTACGTAGATACATTCATTTCTTCAAATTGCCATGGTTATGTGGTTGAAAATTGACTAATTTACCCACAATGCAGCAGGTTGGTCAGACTAAATAATGACTCCAAACCCTCCATGTATGTACACTATATTATAGGAATTATGCACGCGATTTACTGGTGCTTGTAGCCACCTGCATGCTCCCGTGGACAATTCAAGGCAAGAAATCCAGCATACTAAAATATATGATTTAAAGAGTCATTGAGGGACTGGGTCACTCATGGTCACCCTTTCTGATGCTGTGTCGGAAAATTCAAACACTAACTGGGCGGCTAAATGCTAAAATTAGGGCTGTTCTCTAGCGTATAGACGTCCTATCCTCCGTTCCTCCATTCGCAGCCCATCATTAATGTAGAGATGTATCCTATATGTGTGCTATCCATGAGCCCATACCGAAACCCGACGTGTGAACCACAGTCATATCGCCACCTTGGTCGCCGGCGCGCTATTCCGGCCAGTCCGCCCACCTTCAACCCACTGTGCCACTATGCCAACAAATTGAAAGGGACATAGACAGGGACGACAACGGTACCGTCGCCGCTGCTGCAACGTTAAATTTACTCACCATAAACGCTACATACGCTTTCCTCAAGCTCATTTTGCATGCAGTATTCATGCTAGCTATACCGTTTATCACCGTGGCTGGTGGACCGCCCGTCTTAGCGCGCGTACACAGGATCGGTCATCCGGAATCATGGGATTCGCGGCGGCCTTGATGGGCCGGTTGGGCCGAGCACGCATAGAAGAACACGGAACATTGACTCCTACTAGTTGTGGACCGTTTGTGGAACGAGCGCGGGACGGCGTCGGACGAATCGGAAGAACGACAAAATCGCGGTCGATGGTGGCACGATACGTCCGACCATGGGTCTCACTCCTCACAATCGACTCCATGGCCTGACCAGGGTCTACGGCGTGAGCGCCACTACAACGGCGGGGCAAGATGCGGTGGATAAAAGCGGTTGCCGCAGAATATTTTGGACAACCTGACTGGATGCAACGACTTGACTGGGCCTATCGCCCATGGCACAATTCACGGTTAGTAAACGGTAGTATACGATCCCCAAAGCAACGGGTGGGCGGTTTCCTCTCCGTTCTCGTGTACAGCTCCCAGGTCGGCGCGGATCGCTCCAGTCTCTCCAAGGATTGGCCATTTATGCCGTGCATTGACCTAACCTGTGGACGGACCTACTTGTTCCGACGGCTGTGCCATAGGAATCTTGAACCTGTCACTAGCGCCGTGGGTGACATGAGCATACCACGGAGTTGGGGACGGACAGAAACGGGATACAGGCAGTTCACAAAGCGAGGACCGGATTAGCTGACGTTGGACGATGAGTGGATAGCAGCAGCAGCCGCCAGAGAGCACCGACTGCAGGAGTGTAGTTCGAGGCATGTCCTTCTGCATGTATTGTCATCCTGCAAAAGGTTGTTCCGACAAGCGTGCTCTAAATGTTGTACCGATGTTGTATCGAGTTTCAGTGTCATATTGACCCAGATGGTGACCTGATGGTGATGCGCATTACAGACACATGTTAGCAGGCGCATTTGGCGGTACTATTACTGCTCGCGGTTTCCAGGTGTTTCTGTTTGTGGTTTTGCAGGCGACACTGATGCGAATTTGAATTGCACGCTCGGGGTTTACTCCCATTTCCCAGCTTTTGGGAACAGTTCCCTGATGCTGTCATGATTTTAGAGTGCCACATTGGCCCACCCTCGAATATCGGCCACTTGTCGGAGGTCTTCGGGGACCGCTCCAATATGGTGAAAATATCTCAGAACGACTACTGACCAAGAGTCTGGAGCGTGATATTATCAAAGCAGCCCCTCCCTAGAAATGGATGGATCATAAGCTCATATTGCATTACCAGCAGCAAGAACAGGAGGCATGAGAGTCGACAACGCATAATATGCGGATAGGGCAGGCGATTTTCGGCTCACTACTGGTTGCTTGCCTACTTCTCGCCTCTCCCATGGACCACAACGCAATATCAAAATGCTTATTCTGCCGCGGGCTTGGCCGTCTTCCGAACTGCTACAGTGTTCTCCCTGTTCGATTGCAGGGTCGTTAGTTCCTCTATGTGTGACGGGCCGAGAGGTAGGGATAGGAAGGTGGTCATACAGCCAGAAAGAGAACTGGCGAAGGATAGAGCAAGGGAAGAACGCACCGGAACCCATTTTTAAACCTCCTCGAGACGTGCTTGAGGTAACGCATCCTACCCGTGCCAGTAGTCTTTCTTCTCTTGGCCTTTTGGCCCCATTCGTAGCTACGGATCTTGGCCGAGGGGAAACCGCAGGATGCGCAGGCTATCGATCGCATGGTCCAGTTGGCGAAAGTCCCGAGCGAGGGGTGAATAAGGGAAAGAGAAAGACGGTATCAGTAGTGAAGTATATATGCAAGAGTATAGACTGACTCTTGTGTTGACGGTGGAATGTACGACGACCGCATCGACGGCACAGGGTATGCGACTTTGTGTGCCGCTTACCAAACGACGAGGTACCTAGAATTATATTGAAGTGGATATGTTGAGCGTCGTCATGCTACCGCGATCTGAGCGGGGTTGAGTTTACCTTTCGTCTGTGGAGGGACAGAAAGTGGTCAGCGATCCATTATGTACATAGCATAGTGGCACTAGGAATATGTGGGTCCATCAGGAGCAGCATTATGACAGCGAGGGACTCCTTCTCAACGGGCTTTGAGGTTCGATTTCTTCGATATTGTTCCCGTTGGCGCCCAAGAACCAGAGCGGATGGTACTGTCGATGCTGCTGCTCCTGCTGCTCCTGGGCCTTGAATACTCGTAGATGAGAGCCTCACCATTTTTTATTATTTGTGATGGGAAACGGCGAAATTGTGGTTAGTTTGGCCTGAGTGACAAAACAAATCCTAACAATGCACAGCCACTTAGGGGCCATTTCTTATATGTATTGTAGCCGTACCTCTTAAAGGGCGTGCAGACCGTATTGATCCTTCTGGCTTGTCTTCATCCAGATTTCTTGAGAAAACGGGAACACGGGCGGACTTTGATGGTTGCCCCGTGACTCGCTTTGTGTTCCAAGCTTGATCTCCGACTCTCCGCTTTGGTGACACATTTCGACACGCTGCTGCTGGAGACGTTGAGAGACGCATATCCAAGTAACGAGACATCATACTACGCGTCCTTATTGCATCCTCCGGCTTGAAGACGAGATGCGATCGACATCGCGACTTCCGCGTCCTGGATTGGCAGATTCTTCCTCGACACTACCACTTCCACAAGTGACAACAACTTCTTCAGCACCCAAATCCATCGTAACGCGCCTCAACAAACTCAAGCGACCACGCTCATCCACCGACGACGACCAAGACGCGGTGGACCCAAATCCACGTCCATCAAAGGCCCCAACCCTTCCAGGCGCATCAGGTCGACCTCGTTCGCGTGCGCGTCGTGCTCCACTGCCCCCACCAGCACCGGAAGCGAAAACTCCAGCCAACGCCGATAGCAGCGACGACGCAAAGGATGTAGCAAAAGATCTCAAGATGCCTTCATTGAGAGGCAGTCAGAACGGCAGCAGGACCCGTATCCCCTTCGGTCACTCTAACCCCACTGTCATCCGTCGACCCACACGAGCGACCCGCACAGTTGCTGGAGCCGTGACGGCAGCAAAGGCACCGGTACGTCCTGCTGCGAGTGGCATCATTGCTGGTAAGCGCACTGGACTCGGTTCGTCGACCAATGGTGGGCAAAGCGCGATGGACGGGCAACAAGCTCGAGGTGCGCTGCTTACCCTTTTTGTCCCCTTCCCTCCACCTATGCGTGATGAATGACAATATACCAATTCTGAACTCCTTCAGTCGAAATGCGTACCGAGAGAAACAAAGCGTATACCCTCCGCTCCGCTCAGTCAGCGCTGGAAACAGGACTCCGCACGGCCAAGACGCAGGAGCAAGAGCACCGACGCGATCTTCTCGCGGCGAATGAAAACACCGTGCAACTCAAGCACGCCCATGCAAAGGAGGTCGGCGAACTCCAGGACGCAAGGGTGAAAGCTGAGCGCGAGGTCAAAGAGCTCAAGGAGGATCTGGCAGTTCTCAAGGCTGAGCTTGGTGACGAGAAGGCTACTTGTACCGCGTTGAAAGTGCGACCCCACCTTAGTTGTTACTTGAGATTGGCGTTGACGCTCTTTCCCTATTGTAGGAGGAGTTTTCAAAACAAGCAGTGAAACACCTCACCCTGGAGACGCAGCTCAGCGCCTCGCAAGCTCTGACGCGTGAGCTCCAATCCGAAGTCGAGTCACGCCTCTCAAGCAACTCGAACTTGCGCTTGAAGCTTGATCGCGCGGAGGCGACAATCGCAAGGTTGGAGGCAGAGGCGCACGAGAACGAGCTCGTGAGGCGGAAGCTTCATAATATGGTACAGGAACTCAAGGGTGAGTCACGCCCCTCGTCCCCGTTCTCTTGCCTATTTCCTCCTCCACCAACTTTATCTCATGCACAGGCAACATCCGAGTCTACGTCCGCGTTCGTCCGCCGCTCCCAACCGAACTCGCGACCAACACACCAACCGCCGCAATAACTTTCCCGGACAAGAGGGACCACTGCGAAATTGCCCTCACCTCGTCCTCGTCCACAGCTACGGGCACCGAACGCATGGATACTGCGTTGTTCTCCTTCGACCGCGTATTCGAACCCCGCGCGAGCCAGGGCGAGGTGTTCGAGGATATTGGTCAGCTCGTACAGAGCGTTACGGATGGGTATAACTGCACAATCTTCTCGTATGGCCAGACGGGGAGTGGGAAGACGTGGACGATGGAGGGCGGTAAGACGCCTGAGACAATGGGGATGATCCCCCGCGCAGTCAAACAGGTATTTCGGACCGCGGAAAGTACCAGGGCCCAGGGATGGGATTATACGATGGAGGGCCAATTTTTGGAGATTGTATGTCCTTCCTTTGCTGCCTTCACGCGTCTAGTTGACTGTCGCCGCCGCGATGGCAGTACAATGAAACGATCAACGACCTACTCGGGACGGGCGAACTTGACAATCGTAAGCACGAGATTAAACATGATAAGAGCGGACGAACGACCGTCACGGGGGTCGTTACTGGTGCGTACCGCTTCTTTGCACCGTTGCATACCTTGTTTATATAGTACACAGTGCCACTCACGGGCCCTAGTCAAGTCGCCTCGCTCCTCCAGCATGCGCAGTCGCGCCGAGCGGTAGCGACAACCTGGATGAACGAGCGCTCCTCGCGGTCACATTCCGTCTTTACATTGCGTGTAAGCGGCACGAACCGGATCACTGGCGAGGCGTGTGAGGGTTGTTTGAATCTGGTCGTACGTTCTTTTCCCTTTCCCTTCTCTCCTTGGTGCTGACGAAATGAGGGCGTGTAGGATTTGGCTGGATCGGAAAGGCTTTCGTCGAGTGGTGCGGCAAACGATAAAGACCGCCTCAAAGAAACCCAAGCAATCAATAAGAGTCTGAGCGCTCTGGGCGACGTCATCGCCGCACTGGGTGCGGGCAATGGTGCACATGTGCCATATCGGAATTCGAAGGTCCGTCTCTCTACCTCTTTCCCTGTCCCCCGTGTGCTAACCTGGTGATGGTACAGTTGACCTACCTCCTACAAAGCTCGCTGGGCGGAAACTCGAAGACGCTCATGATCCTCAACTTGTCGCCCATGCTTGCCCATTATGGCGAGTCGATCTGCTCGTTGAGGTTTGCGACCAAGGTAAATAACACAACCATCGGCACTGCACGGAGGCAGGTACGGTCAGTTTCGTAGACAAGAGGAGAGTGTATATAGCTGAGGTTGGGTCGGGCCTTCTTTGGATGTATTTACATGATTTATCATTGGTTTGATCCATATTCGATTCATTAAGAGTTCAGCCCCCCCGAAGCGCTTATATAAAGTATTTCACGAAACTCTTTGGTCATTTTCATACAGAACCTCTAAATACAGGAAATTCCTTATTCAAAATATTCACCCGAGCTACAAACTACCTACCCAGCCTCCGAGATCCTGTGAGTATGCGAATCGAAGTTGTATTGTTAGTACGAAATCACCGATATTCTGACACCAGTAACGGAAATGTAGCCTTGGCTGTGGAACCTTACCGATTTACGTTCTCATTTTGTCACCACTCCGCCGTATATATATTAGAAGAATCAATACCCCGCACGGTCCTGGTATAGGTAAGAAGGTTCTGTGGAGAATGAGCCGCGTTCGTGATCTCATATTTGGCTAGTGCTTCGTTGTTGTTTGTTCCCTGCCACCACCTCCACTCTCTTCCGACTAGAGAGGTGACTGTAGTTGCAAGCATGGACAAGCTGGTTGGAGCAGTATCACGTCCAGTGAAAAATCTATGGCGAAGAGCGAGTCTCATCAACCTGCGAGGAGAATCGAAATCGACCGACGACCTCAGCCAGCTGACAGTGAGCGCGACTTCAAATTCCACGGCTGGCACCAAACGTAGGCGCGACGAAGAAGAGAAAGGGATAGTCGTCGCCGAGGATGGGACGTTGAGCAAGCGTCCAAGACTGGAGACGAAAACAACCGATCAAGAGGTCGCGCCGGTTCTGGGAGAGATGGCGCTCGACGGTCCTCCAGCACAGGATCTCCCACCTCCTTCACCAGGAACAGGAGACCAGAAGGCTCCGACTGGTATCAATGTCAGAAGCCCGCCTAAGGATAAGAGGAAACAGCGCGGTCTACGAGGGACGCGACCGGAAGGTCAAACTACTGGACCATCGAAACAACGACTCGGTACTAAGAGGCAATGTGCAATCTTGATTGGGTTCTGCGGTACTGGATGCAGCGGCATGCAGATGTAAGTGGGCACTTTCCTATCAATTAGCATCAAGCATCATTTGAACCTGTTTTAATTTGACCTGGACTAGACAAAAGGGTAGCGAGCGGACCATCGAAGGGCTCATCTTCAGTGCACTCGTCAAACTCGGTGCTGTCTCAGAGGACAACGCTGATGATCCGGTAAGCATACTCCCTCAAGTAAATGGGTCACTCTGACGGCTTTGGGTAGACGAAAGTGAACATCCAACGTGCAGCGCGAACAGACGCGGGGGTACACGCAGCCCGGAACGTTGTATCCATCAAAATAATCAACGAGATACCCGGAATCCCTAGTCTAGTCTCTCGGCTTAACGAAGAGCTCCCTCCCGAAATTCGCGTTTGGGATATTGTCCGAACACAAAATTCGTTCAACTCGAGAACGTTAGTCGGGATATGGCATAGTCACATGTGGATCTGACTTCGTAAATTCTAGGTCCTGCGATAGCCGGCGGTACAACTACTTTCTCCCAACCTACCTGTTCATCCCACCAGCTCCTGGCTCTCTGGTCGCGGCTGCCTACACCGCTCTGGATGCTTCATACGACGCAGCTTCACATAGGTTCTGGAAGGAGAACTCTCAGCTTGTAGAAGCGGATCTCCTGGCTGCGAAACGGCTATATCGCGTCGACCTGGATACCCTGACACGTTTCAAAGCAACTCTGACAGAATTTGTTGGGACTCACAACTTTTGGAACCTAACTATTGGAAGGGAGTACAATGACCCTAGCTCCGCACGTGTGATTAAGAGCATTGAGGTCACCGAGCCAGTTGTGTACGAAGGAGGCGAGACTGAGTGGATAAGTGTCGTGTTCTGGGGACAAAGCTTCATGCTACACCAAATCGTACGTTTTTTTGTTGTACTAGGCAGCATGCCTCTGACAAATCTTATCAGCGGAAAATGGTCTCCCTTGCCGTCCTTCTCACGCGTTCCAATGCCAATCCTACCCTCTTGAAGAGCGTCTACACGAATGAAACACGTCTTCATATCCCCAGAGCTCCTGCACTCGGTCTACTACTCGAGGAACCTCTCTTCGATTCATACAATCGCAAGCTTTCCGCTGCGAATGCAGCTTTTGAGGAGCAGATTGCCTCGATCGTCGGCAAGGCAGAAACAAGGCAAACCAGTACTACCAGTCCTCCTGTCGACGCCATATCCGCGGTAGACCCACCGTTGGATGCCAGATTGACAGAAAAACTCAACTTAGCACGTTCAGCACTTCGGCCACTCCTATCCTTCGCTCCTTTCGAAACTCAGATCGAGGAATTTAAACAGAAGTACATCTATGCAGACATGCGGGGTAAGGAGGAGACAGAAGGAGTGTTCGACAAGTGGACCGCAAGTATCGAACATGGGGAAATCGAGCTTGCTGCGGGACTCCGTGGGATGCCAGTACCAGAGGAAGTCAAGAGTGCTTTGAGCCAACGACTATCTGACCTAGGGCGGGCGGCTGGCGGGACTGAAGCGGGCTGGCAGAAGGGGGAAAAGGGAAAGGTGAATAAAGGGAGACAGAATAACGCAAGTACTATGCTATTAGTTGACAGCGACGATGAAGGGCTGGGTTTCATGGACTCCAAGACGCTTAGAAGTGCGGAGATGGAAGGATAACATGGTAAATTCAACGACAGTCTGTACTTCTATATATCTTTCGCTCAGAATTTAATATGCCGCGCTGGCCAGATGAAGGACGTTGGTGGTTGATTAATTCCCGCTTTCTCGGGTCGGACAGCAGACGTTGTGCCTTGCCATTTCTCTTCTACAATTAACCTCTTCTACAGCGCGAGATACGGCATTGGTATTTTTAAGATACGAAATTGAGGAGACTTCGAATGTGCAAATTACAGAGACTCCAAGTTTTGAACGAGGGCATCAAGTTCAGCTTGGGATGCCTTATGTTTCTTCACCGATTCCTATAGAGAGTTTGGTTCATGAACACCATGCAGCGAATTACCAAGTAATCGATCGCATACCTCATACTTGGCCTCCATTGCGTCACGTTCTTGCTCTAAGCGACGTATTTGCCGCTCATGGTGCTCAGCGTGGATAACTAAGTCCTTGTTTCTGCATAAATCGTCAATCTGAGTTTCGTAGAGCACAAATACTGACATTTGTGCAAAGTTGCGTAATAACAAAAATTGAAAGATGTATATATGACTCACTTCACCTCCGAACTTTTCAGTTTATCTCTCGTTTTCTCCAAGTCAGCTTCGAGGACATCACGGCGATGCGTGAGTGACGAAACTTCCTGTTCTTTCTGGAGCAGGCTCTGTTCGAGTGACTTATTCTTCTGCTCTGCTTTCTCTGCGCGCTCTGTTGCACGCTCCGCCTGTACGCGAAACAATTCTACTTTCTATCGGCGCACACGTACGTACTGTTGATCAGTGTGGATCGGAATGCGGGAACGCGGTTGACTCGCTTGCTTAATCTTGTCCATTGATAGTCAGGGTTTTGCTGATGATTTCGAGAGGTGATCAAGAATGACGACAGAGAGGTCCTGAGCTGGTCGGGAGAAAGCAATCGCGCGAAGTTGTGCGTGCCAAGTATGGCAAATTACTCTTCATCGATCTGTCGTTCCACATGATACGGATCACTCCGGTGATCAGTCAATCCTGGCCACCCGCGTCTATAGCTCCAATGTAATCTTACAATTAAGGCAGGGCTGGATGGAGCTACCTTCGATACATGGGAACTGTCCCTGTCGAGCCTGACATTTGTAGGCATTCCCAACACTCCGGTTATGTAGACGTGCAGAATACCTTCGAGTCTATTTATATACGAAAGAGACGATGTGCATAGGAGTTAAGATAGGGGAACGAGGCAGAGGTAAATATAGAATATGGTAAAGAATATGCAGATAATCCTGCTGAAAATGATTTACAGGACCGTTACTCCCCGCCATCCTCGTTACTCGTGGCACGTACGTGGTGCCGTGGCAAATTCTTTCAACGACATTTAAGGCGCTTTGAATTGATACTCCAGCAGAATCTTGTCTTCGTAGATGGATCCAACGGGTGTTGGCCAGAATCCGCTTGTAAACTGTCAATATACTGACTCCTCCTGGTCTACGTGTATCCTCTCCGTATTCCCTGCCTTGAGGCTGATTGGGTCCACATACACCGTTAATTTTTCTACTTGAACCGTCATTTGCACCACCGTTTTGATATGGTGTACTCTCGATGAATGTTGATTGCTTGCCGAGGAGAGAACACATATGTCTGGATCTCCCTCCCCTCTCACCACTGCCACGCACGGGAGACGCCTAAATTGAGCTGTCCATGATCCGGTCCACCAGGTCATTCTCAAAATGTCATAGCGTGACGGCCGTCATGGATTGCTGAGAACACTCGAGGCTGCCCGCGGTCGCCGGCGGTGTGCTGAAGACGAGCGAATGTGTGTCGAAAAGGCGTCGACTAATACATGTGGCCAATCGATTGGGCGTGGACCGCAAGGTCTCTGCAAGGTGATGGCACATGCCGACTCAAAGCGAACTAAGGCATAGGACCTGTGGGTTCCTCGATGACTAATATCGCGATTGGTATTGCCTATGGTGAATCCTTTGAGGTTGTTTGTGGACGTTTATCATTTGAAGTGTCGCATTGCTCGCTCCCTTGCAGGCCCTATCATTCGCATATACTATTGATCTTAGTCAGAATTACAGAATTAAACTGTGTACTCTTTTCAGGCTGTCACAGCACTCTCCGACCTCATCGCGTCCATGTATTATCCAAGACACCTATTTAATTTGACGTTCAGCGCGAATAATCACGCACCGTGTTCCCTGAACACATAATCAACTTCCCCCCGATTACTGGGGCTTTCGGTTGGCCGTCGGCCTGACTGGGACACTGACTTCGGCCGGGAAGGTCCAGTGCTTCGCCTCTGAACCGACCGCCTTCAAACATATGGAGGGATATATTGGGGGATGTCATCATGATCGACATGCTGTCTATGATGGGAATTCGACTGGGGACTTCTGGCCAAGTGGTGGTCGGAGCCTGAAGTCTCAATTGGGAGGTGCTTCGCACACGAGTAGGGTGTGCTTCGCCGTTCCGAGGGTAGGGGAATCACTAATATTGTCCCTGTAGACCCTACGAACCCTTATTTGAGAATTAAATCAGGCCAATTTACCCTGACTTGAGGACTGCGGAGGTTATTTGCTCGATAGACGGGACGCCTGTGGACAAAGTGAGTACTCGCCCCTCGAACGGGGTCAGTGTTTCATGAGAGCTGCGGGAGAAAGAGAATTCGAACTCTTCTCAGAATGCGAATGCGAGGGCCTATATTCGTCATGTACTGGACTATGATTCCGGTGCTTCGACCAAGCTCGACCGAGCGATATGGGCTCAAAAGTCTTTCCAACTGGTTCGGTTTTCACATAGCCACGAACAATGTATAATCCAACTGACGCCTCCTGCTCTGCTGTTTACTCACTCTCTTGCACACATAATACCAGCTTCTATATAGGCGCCCGAGCCGCACTGGAAGGGGCTGTGGAATTATATGACATACCCGTGACACAGTGCAGAGATGCGAAGCCATTGACGCCTTTTCCATCAGCACGGGACATTGACCGAGACCAGTACTCTACGCGAGGTTGTGAGCGTGACTTACCGCCCTTTCGGATCCAGAACGCCATTTAAGTACAATACACCAGTCAGACGGTTCAATTGAGTAGGTGGCCCCAATTAAGTCGGCGCTCGTGGCTAATGTCTGCCATCACAACATGGGACTGCTGACAATCTTCTGTCAGACCACGATGTTTCAATGGACCATACATGTGGTAGAAGCCAGACCATCGCCGAACATAAGTCAAGTAAGGTTAGGTCCAACTGGTGTACTATAAGTGGATACACGTACTGGCATAGGACAGCATACGGATACAACTTAATTCCATATCCGTACACTTGTAAGGATCTAACGGCATGCTCTCTCTAATAAACAATGATCGATTGCGCATTGACACGGTGGGTGAATGTTCTGAGCTCGAGGACTGTTCTAGTGCGAGTGGTTATCTGCTTTAAAATATTCTGATTCTTGTATATCCGACGGGCAGGCCGCTAGGCGCAGCTGAGGCTTGGGCGAATTCGACGATCGATGGAGAGCACGAGAGGATCCCAACACTCGGCTGACCAGGTAGTTGCCTAACATGTACACAATCCAAGTTGGGTATTCAACATGTCAAGTGGCAACGACTGGGTTTACCCCGTAGCCATGTACCGAGGTGGCTGTGCTAGTGCAGGGCTTCAACTCTTTCAAACATGCATCAACTAGTCGTAAGACTTTGTTCGGTCATCCTTTATTCCCATCGAAAGCGGGAACGCTACAATAAGCTACCAATACTCTCGTGGACACCTTGTATCCAACAGGTCACTTTCATATTTTGTAATGTCAAGGTCTAGAGAAACGGCCATGACGATCCGTGCCGTCGAGTATGGCAGCGGATCTTGCTGGATCGAAGCCGTGTTTTGAGGGGTTGAACCTCAACGCAGCTGCTACACCAAGTCAAATATACGGGGCCTGTCTCTACCAAATGAGCGTAGGACCCCCATAATATTCCGCCGAAACTGAACTACATCATAACTGCCGCGATTATTTGGCACACTCCTCGCGTTTCATCTATGCCCCAAGTTTTTCCTCCATCAAGGGTCATAGCTTCCAATATTGTTGTCTTATGGCGCGCTTCATGCTTCAGCATACGGGAAGCGCCTTGCTGCCACAAATTCCTGAAAGCTCGGAAAGTAATTAAGGGCGCCTTTTTACTCACCTCTTCATCACTTCGACTTCTGTATACGACCTGTTTGGGCTTTGTTGTTCTGATTAGGTGGCTGTCAAGCCTAGCTGTCAGCAATCAGCAGCTTGAATCCTTCGATCTGACGCCCAACCACAACTCTCCCTATTACCGCAAATTCTCTTCGGTAACGGTACTAGTGGGGTTATCTCATGGCAATATTCGCTTTGGTATCCAAAGGGACTGTTGCTCCAGCGGTTGGCGCCATGATTCGCCGGCAGGTTGAAAAGTTTTCCTCACAGACTGACATCATCTTCAAGTCCTTTGGAACGAGAATCTCCTGAGGCCATTTGGGAGTACTGCTGCGAGCTAGCGCCTCACCATCTCACTCGAGCTGTTGGCGGTGGTTATATTGCTCCACTCTTCAGTAGCCTCGCCATCGTTTTCGTGACCACGCCCCAATTCGTGCTGCCAAGTCATGGGCGTTAATTTGATCACGGAATTTGATCACGGAATTTGATCACGGATTACAAGACATCTCGAGGCTCCGACATCGCGCTATCGTCGCGGTACTGAACACCGAGGTCCTTGAATAGGGAAGTGATCGATGGCGCTCATACTAATGGCTGGCGCGCTTTTGAGCGATTATCACGAATTCTCACATGCTCCCTGGAGTGTTAAACAAGAGATTAGCTGTAGCAATTTCGTACCCCCATCACCTGGCCTTTAGCGTCTCAAGTCCTCATAGGATCTCGCTGTCTACCCAACGCCAGAACCGCAAATCGACCTCATATATGTAAAAATCCTCACCAATTCACTCAAGCTGCGGGCATGATTTCCCCTCAGCACTGACCTCGATGTAGTGATTGCTACTTACAACTCCTACTTTAACGGCCGTGGCGCAAAGCTATACTCTAGCTGTCACTCAGCAAATTCACGTCTAAGGTCTATCAGCTTGCTTGAAACTCCCAGCTGCTAATTTGCTCTTTGATAATAACCACTCAACACACATGGCTTGCACTCATGTCGATGTACTCATGAAATGCGAGACATCCGAATACATCGAGCTCTCAACTTCGAACTTGTTCTGTGTATGATCACTTGCAATCGCCTTGGCGAAGACGAGTCCTGCACATCTGCGAGGAAGCGGGTCTCGTGATGCTGGGAGAGCTCATGTACTACCTACTGTCACTATCATCGCCTGTCGACTCGTTTCTCGTGTTCAAGGAGATCCATGGCCTTCAGATCTCCACGGTGGTAGCCTCTGATCACGAGCTTTTCACATAGCTAGCGCTAATCGAGGCTGAGAGGGACCGAGAGAGCACGGCAGCGGAGAACGGTGGGACATTGGACACTCTGTCAGCAACAGCAGACGACACCAGCAAACTAACATTTGAGACCGAAAGAGAACGTACAATTCCTCCTTTCGTATCTATATCCCTGTCGTTCAAGGACCACCTCTCGATGGTCATGCAGACGAGAAGGCCATCATAGAGGAACGCACCTCTGATAAAAGGTACATTCATTATAATTGACATTTCTTAATGAGAAAATAATAGATGAGGAACTGGAGGTGCACTATTTACCCTCATCTGAACTTCCGGTCTCTAATGCCCTAGCTCTGTAGCACTTTCCATTCATAACTAGGCAGTCAGACAAGACCGAATAAGGTCACCAGACCACTTACTATCCATATATATTTATATGGAAGGATTCGCTTTGGTATCGATCCTGGAGCTCATTCGGATATACTTATTTCGCGAAGATTAGGTCGTGCTGTTGGAACCGGGCAAGCATGACAGAAAAAAGAAGACCTGTTGGAGCTAAAGGCATCCTATCGGGATCCATCGTCAAAGCTCCTCGGCGTGCATAGAGAAAGAGTCCGCCAAAGGCACACCATCATTCAACGCACGGTCCTGAAGCGCTATAGGTGCCAACAGGAATTACACCTGTTATGTGAGAACAGATGAGGCGTTTAGCCCTTCACCAAATTGTTTATTGCAGGGGATCCATTCTCGAACAAAGCAAGCAACATATTCTTCTATCTGCTGTGCAGCGCCGGTTACGGAGGTATGCAATCGCCGAAACCTCCACACCCCGACTCCTGGACCTCCCTTTGTTGTATCTATCCAGAGTCTGGTGCCGTCCAACGCGTGCACCAGCCTCAGCGGGAATACTCGATCGAGGTGGCTAGTCATGTGCGCGATCCAGTATCACTACGATTCCGGTGCGTTTGTTGCTGCTTCGGGTCCGGAATTGGCTCACTTCGTCCACCCCTCCTCGAATCCGGGCGTGGGTTCTTTAGCGCCGAGTCTCCCGAAAGGCTTGTGTGGAGGCCGCGCTGAATGGCAAAACTCGACAGCGAAGGCTGGTCACTCACTGACAGTCAGCCAATTTCCAGAATCTACCTACAGGATATAAGCTCGAACGAGATGGCGATATTTCTCCAGCAAGCACTCAAGTCCAACTATGAACGATTCCCCACAGTCATGGACCGGGCCCGAGCACTGGCTATTTGTGCAGCAGCAAGGAGGCGGACAAGGCCGAACTGCGCCGACCTCGAGCAACAGCTCCTACTCTCCTCATTCCAGCACGTCTGATCTTTCGTCGTCATCTCATGTTAACTATTCATGGACCCATGGGGGCGCTCCCTTCGATCCTTCCACAGTGTCAGCATGGGTTGGCCCTCGTAAGTCTCTAATGCTCTTCTATATGGCTAAAATTAATCCCAGTTACACAAGATCCTTCTATCTCTCATAATTCCACCACCATTGGGCTCCTCAATGGCGCCACCGTCCAGTACCCCGCCTCCGGCTCTCCTGGCGAACTTGGCCAGCACCACGTCGGCTGCCATCCAATGGGAACCACTTGCCAATACTGCATGATGCTCCGCCAGTTCCAAGAGTCGTACTGGAGGCGTATGCATGAGATGGAGCCGCGAGATCAGACCACTGGTCGATCAGTACTGCTGGCGCTGCTCATGGAGTTCACCGACCCCAAAGGAGGCCGTATCTATGGTTGTCGCATATGCAAAGAAACATTTGCAAGATCAGATCGAGCAGTAACTCATCTCCGCCATAAACACTTGGATCACCGTCCCTATGCCTGTCAAGGTCGCTGTGGGGTGCCCGGTTGGTAAGCATAATTTACTATGCAAAACTTTGGAGTCGGGCCCGCTGACCTAATACTACTGCCCAGCGAACAACGCTTCCACTCGCAGGAAAACCTGGCCCCTCACGTCAATCCCAAGACAGCTGACTGTCGCTATTGGTGCGTATATAAATTACACATCGTGTCCTTCTCATAGCGAGCCTGACATTCAAAATGGATTATAGCGACCACAAATGTCTGCGCCAAAACATCAAGCGCCATGTACAACGGTACCATCCTGACAAAATCGAAGGTCAACCCAAGCTCGTGTGATTATGAATCCTCCACCAGTTATTGGATTGCTCCGCGCTTGGGGTTTCTTAAGTTTGCAGAAAAAAAAAAGCAACAACAGGTCTTGTCTGGACATTCGACACTATGGTTCAACTAGGCTCTGAGAATCGTTTTATTTGTTGTAATCGTGGGCGCTACGGTATATCTTCTCCGCAGTATTTCACGATATGTATCGCATGCATGCTAGCTTGTCTATAACACGAGGTTTAGATCGGGATCTTGTCTATAACGCGAGACTTAGACGCGAGACTTAGATCGGGATATATCCGACGCTTTGATTAAGATTAAGTACTCAACACAAATTGTCCTGGTGTCATTTCTGATACCGGTGGGACCATAACAATTTGATAAAAATGCAAGGGAAATGCAATGGAAATGGAAATAAGAAAGGTCCCTCAGTTCTTATACTTCCTTTATTGACGTGCATGTAATATTACATCAGTTACTCCTCAAGATTTATTTAAACTGACGAAATGACGTCTTATGTAAAGTTCGAGGTGGCGACACATTGTATAATAAATCCGGAATATACAAGGGAACAACAGAACAACAGAGGCTGAACTAAGCGAGCCGCCGGCAGGGCGCTCAGCCACCCAGCCTCCACTGAGCCGAAACATCCGTGACAAGCGTCAAACGAACAGATCCCGA